>Ga0187890_10000464_pt1 | contig 28484 bp, 19 predicted proteins | sample June2016WEW_21_1_FD_133005 | JGI IMG/M metagenome (GOLD analysis project Ga0187890, IMG submission 133005) | Peatland microbial communities from SPRUCE experiment site at the Marcell Experimental Forest, Minnesota, USA - June2016WEW_21_10 | ecosystem: Environmental > Terrestrial > Soil >... | reverse complement strand
TCGATTGGCTGCAGGCCGACAATCAGCTCAGGACCTTCTCCCAACTGACCGGCGGCCGGGCGTATTTCCCGCGCTTCCAAGGCGAACTGCCGGAGCTTTTCCACGACATCGCGACCGACATCCGCAACCAGTACAGCATCACTTACCACCCCACCAACAGCAAGCTGGACGGCACCTATCGCAAGCTGAAAGTCGAACTCCAGGCGCCCGACGGTGGTCCATTGAAGATTCGCGACCAGAAGGGCAAAGATCTGAAGGTCATCGTTTACACACGAGACGGGTACACGGCGAAACACACGGTAGAATAGGCGAACCCTTCGCCAATGGGGAGGTGTTCTGATTTTATGATTCGGTTGCCAATATTGAAAGACGAGTTGGCCTTTCTGGAAAAGCTCTTGCCAGATTTGGAATCAAGGCCGGATTTAGGTCATTTGGCAATTGAGATCAAGAAGCGAATTGATAAGATTCGTGAAGAGATCCGCGCATTACAAGAAACGGGCTGACCAAAATTCATAGCAGACCACCACCGTTCCTGCGCCGCACTGCACGCAACCGCGCGCCTGATTTACAATCCCCAGTTCCCCCACAGGAGAGATCGCCGTGATCCCACGCTATACCCGGCCCGAGATGGCTCGCATCTGGAGCGACGAGAACCGCTTCCGCACCTGGCTCGCCGTCGAAGTCGCCGCGACCGAAACCCTCGCCGCCGCCGGAATCGTGCCGAAAGAAGCCGCGCAGGCCATCCGCGCGCGCGCCGACTTCAACGTTGACCGCATCTTCCAGATCGAAGCCGAGGTCAAACACGACGTCATCGCCTTCACCACGGCAGTGGCCGAGATCGTTGGTCCGCACGCTCGCTGGTTCCACTACGGCCTGACCTCGAACGATGTGGTCGATACCGCGCAGGCGTTGCTCATCCAGCAAGCCTCGTCGCTGATCGCCGGCGACATGGAGCGTCTCGCCGAAGCCCTCGAACGCCGCGCTTTCGAGTTCAAGGACACGCCGATGATCGGGCGAACCCACGGCATCCACGCCGAGCCCATCACCTTCGGCTTCAAGATCGCCAACTGGTATTCGGAGACTTTGCGCAACATCGCGCGCTTCCAGGCCGCCGCCGAAGATCTGCGCGTGGGCAAGTTTTCGGGCGCGGTAGGAACGTTTGCCCACCTCACGCCGGAACTGGAAGAGAAAATGTGCGCGCGCCTGGGATTGAAAGCTGCCGCGGTGTCATCGCAGGTAATTCAGCGCGACCGCCACGCCCAGTACCTGGCAACGCTGGCCACCGTCGCATCGACCCTCGACAAGATCGCCACTGAAATCCGCCACCTGCAGCGCACCGAAGTCCGCGAGGCCGAAGAATACTTCAGCGAAAAGCAGAAGGGCTCGTCGGCCATGCCGCACAAGCGCAATCCCGTCACCTGCGAACAGATCAGCGGATTGTCGCGCGTGGTGCGGTCGAACGCGCAGGCCGGATTCGAGAACATCGCGCTCTGGCACGAACGCGATATTTCGCACTCCTCGGCCGAGCGCATCATCATCCCCGACTCAACCACGCTCGCCGACTACCTGCTGAACAAAACGGCAAACCTGATCGAGACCATGTTCGTCTATCCCGAGCGCATGATGGCGAACCTCGAGAGCACGCGCGGCCTCGTCTTCAGCGGACAGTTGTTGCTCGACCTGGTAGAGAGCGGCGTTTCCCGCGAGGACGCCTATCGCCTGGTGCAGAGTCACGCCATGCGCGCGTGGAAAGAGAATCTCGACTTCCACGAACTGATCCTGAACGATCCCGAGATTCGCGGACGAGTGCCGCGAGCAAAGATCGAGCACGCCTTCGATCTGAAGCGTCAACTCAAGAACATCGACAAGATTTTCGCGCGTGTGTTTTCAAACCAGGCTGCCGCTAAGAAGAAAGCCTCATCGTCAAAGAAGAAAGTTGCAAAACGGAAGCAGTAACGCTGAAAGCTTTTACTCGGCGCTCTCGGCGTCTCGGCGGTGAATAGCCTTTCTGCTGCGCACCAACTCCAACAACTCGATCAACTGCTTCAATTTTTCCTGGCCGACATGCCGCAACATGTCGCGACTGTACTTTTCGATCGGCGAATCCATTTCGCGAAGCAGCTTCAGTCCCGCAGCGGTGATCTTTCCGTAGATGACGCGGCGATCGTGCCGGGCGCGCGTGCGCTCGACGAAGCCGCGATCTTCCAGGCGATTGAGCAGTCGCGTAATGTCGGGATCGCGAGTGATCATGCGTTCGCCGATCTCCCGGCACGGCAAGCCCTCCGGCCCAGCGCCGCGCAAAATGCGCAGCGCGTTGTACTGCGTGCCGGTCAGTCCAAAATCTTTGAGCCGGGCTTCGACCTGCGCCTGGAGCGCATCGGCCGTCCGCAACAAGGAAAGATAGGCTTCCTGTTCTCGACTGGCGAATGGGACCTTTTGCTTGAGTTCCGCCTGTAAACCTTCCGCCTGCAAACCACGGGGCATGGGCCGAGATTAGTCGTGATGACAAATATTTGTCAAACATCGTCCCCACTCACTCCCTCGTAATGGTTTGTAAAAGTAATAGTTTGTAAAGCCGCCCTGCGGGCGCATCTCTCCATGCCCGCCGCGCATCTATTTAACTAACCGGTTAATACCGTGGGGAAACCGGAATTACAGTAAGGATGGCAACCATGAAAAAAGAAACATTCGCGGTAACTGTGGCGTTGCTCGTCCTGCTGAGTATGACTGCAATGGCCGCCACCGGCCGGTACGATCAGCAGATTCAGCAGGCGGTCAGCCAGAAAATTCATCACGCGAAGCAACTGCAGAGCGTGAGCTCGAGCGCCGAAGATGGCATCGTGACCCTGACCGGCACCGTCGGCCTTTATCAGGACAAGCTCGATGCCGCGAAGAAAATCAAGAAGCTCGCAAACGTCAGCGGTGTTCGCAATGACATCGTGGTCGCGGGAGCAACCGTGCCCGATGGCCAACTTCAGCAGAAACTGGCAAAGAAACTGGCCTATGACCGTGTCGGACACTACGACAACGCCTTCAATTATCTCGCGCTCGACGTGAAAGACGGTGTCGTCACGCTTAGCGGCGATACCGTAAACGATATGGCGAAAGACTCAGCGCTCGACATCGTGGCGCGTGCGCCCGGCGTCAAGGATGTTGTGAACGAGGTGAACGTCCTGCCGGCTTCTCTGTTCGACGATTCACTGCGGTTGCGCATGGCGCGCGCCATTTATCGCGACTCGGTGCTTGGCCGCTACGCCAGCGATCCGGTCGACCCGATTCGCATCGTGGTGGACAACGGACACGTGACGCTCTATGGAAGCGTTCAGAGCACGATGGATAAGACCATCGCAGGAATGCGAGCCGGCGCCGTGCCGGGCGCGTTCAGCGTTGAGAACAAGTTGGCGGTGAACTAACTCGCGGTGGGTCAACTGGTAAACAACTAAGCAGAGTTGCTCTTCCTTCCCGGGCGTGGCGCAAGCCGCGCCCTTTTGTCGCATGGAGAGCCGGGCGTCCCCGCCCGGCTGGACGGGCGAGACGCCCGTCCCTCCACCATATATGACCAGTCTCACCGGCTCTGCGCTCCCGGTTTCCACTTGTTCAGGAATGCCAGAAAATCGTCCGGGGCAAGCGCTCGCGCATTTTCGAATTCGCCGTTCTTCTGGCTGTAAACCAGCTTCCCATCGGCATCGAGCACGGCCAGCCCGGGAATGCCACGCTTCATCGGAACCTCGTACTTCGTCATCAGATCCTGATTTTTCTCTCCCCGTCCGATGTCCACGTGCACAACTTCATAGTTGGCGGCAAGGATCGGCGCCAGGTCGGAACGATGAAATGCGGTATCGAGCACGTGGCAATCGAAGCACCAGTTGGCTCCAAACACCAGAATGACGCGCTTGTGTTCCGCTGTCGCTTTCTCCAGAGCTTCTTTGATTTCGGCGCGCGCATCGGCCTTTTCGTTGTAAATGTCTTTCTCTTTTTTTACTGCCTGGCTAAAGCAGACTGCGCTGGCTGCGGCCACCGCGATCGCAAGAGTCAGCGTCCAGATCCACCGGTAGAGCTTCATCTGTGGTCTCCTGCACCTGTGAGGTGAAACCTGAGTATAACTCGGGAGAAGTCGCTATTAGCTCCAGGGCTTTGGCCTGCGGCTAAAGGCCAACAGCTAAGAGTGGAAAGTGTTCCTTAGTTCGCCTTGCGCGAGTGCACCAGCTTCAAGCTGTCGCTCTGCAGGATGCGCTGGATCTGATGCTTGGCGTGGACGGTCCAGGGACCGGTGGTGTCGAGCTTCACATAAGCGCGCCAGTGTTGCAGCGCCTTGCGTGGCTCGCGCGTCTTCTCGTAGGCCAGCGCGATGTTGTAGTGCGCATCGGCATAGGTGGGCGCGAGTTGAATCGCGGTCTTATAAGTGTTGATGGCTTCCTCGACGCGCCCGGTTTCGTCGAGCACGTTGCCCAGGTCAAAATATGCGAGCGCGTAGCGCGGATCGATCTCAATCGCCGAACGGTAGTGTCTTTCAGCGAGCGCGTAGTCCTGACGGTTGTAGTAGAGCGTGCCCAGATTGATGTGCGCGGCGGCGTGCATGGGATCCATTTCGAGCACCTCTAAATAAGTAGTGATCGCCTCGCTCTGCGTCGAAGGATTTTCTTCCAGCATGATCCCGCGCGCAAACAAGTCGGCAACGCCGGTTATCACCAGTTCCGGGCCATTCCGCGGCGGGCTGGTCACGACCTTCATTTCCTCGGACGAGAAATCGAACATGAACTGTCCGGCGATGGGCTCAAGCAGCCGCCCCTGGTGCCGGAAAGCGACGCGCCGTCCGCTCTGATAAGCCCCAGCTTCGAGCAGTGGATTCTCCATGCCGGCAACCTGTTTCTGCATGGCCTCGAGCGATTGCCGGATCACCGCCGGACGAACCCGTTGGGCGCAGAGGTCGCGCACTTTCTTGATTTGCACGAGATCGAAAAATGAATAATCTTCCGCCGCCGTCACCAGCCCCGCCTTCTCCCAGGTTTGAAGCTGGCGAGGAACGAGCCGGAGAATGCGCAACAAGTCGGCGCGGCTATAGCGATACACGGCGGTAAAGATCTCAGCCCTGATTATCCGGAACTTCTGTGCGGAATTGCAAGTAGCAACGCGGTGGAAGGCTGTGGAGAATCGGGGTGAAATAGCACAGAAGTGGTGCACACCTGTGGTCAAGCCTTTCAGCTTTTCTCTGCGTCCTCGGCGTCTCGACGGTAATCAAATCGACCTATCCCGTTTCGCCGGTCAGGATGAAAAGTGGCTTCTTCTCGAAGCTCTTATAGCGGGGCCGGAGGCGGTCGATGTTGTAATGCTCTGTTACGTTGACAACTTTTTTCGAGGCCGTAACGGTGTCGATGGGAACGTCGTCGTAACAACCGTTCCTGAGGACGACCAGTCGCCCAGAGGTGTTGCCCAGAAGCAAATCGAGTGCAAGGTTGCCATAGGCCATAGGGACGATGGAGTCAATGGCATCGGGATCGCCGCAGCGGACCAGGTAGCCGAGTTTCTGGTTAATGATGTCGATCGTTTTACCGTTGTTGTACTTGGGCGAAAGCTCCTTCAGCTTGTCGGACACCAGGTCGCCGATCCCGCCGAGTTTCTTGTGGCCGAAGGCATCAGTGGTCTCCGCCTCGAAGACCATTTCTCCGCCTTCAAACGTAGCTCCCTCAGAAACCAGGACAATGGAATAGCGGTTCGGGTTCTTCTGGCGGTCGGAGACCAGTAACTCGGTAAGTCGCTCGATGTCGAATTTATGCTCCGGAATCACGCAGCGGTTCGCGGCTCCGGCCATGGTGGGCAGCATGGCACTGAACCCGGCATAACGGCCGAAGACTTCGAGGACCATGAACCTTTCGTGGGAGCCAGCGCTGGTGCGCAGGCTGTTCGTCATGGAAATGGTGCGCGTCACACAGGTACTGAAGCCGATACAGTAGTCGGTGCCCGGAACATCGTTGTCCATGGTCTTCGGAATCGCGACTACTTTCACACCTTCCCGATGAAGCCTCACACCGTAGCTCAGCGTGTCATCCCCGCCAATGGGGATGAGGTAGTCAATGCCCAGCCAATCCAGGTTCTTCAGAACTTCCGCGGTCAGGTCATTCTTCTCGGCGTCATAAGCAGACTGCAGGCGAACCGGAACGCTCGACTTCTTTACCCTGCTGGGATTGGTGCGCGAGGTGTGGAGGAACGTACCGCCGGTGCGGCCGGCGCGGTTGACCAGATCCTCCGACAGCGTCTGGAAATTCTCGCTGTTGTCGTAGTCTTTTTCGCGGACCATGTCGACCAGTCCGGCCCACCCCCGGCGAATGCCAATCACCTGGCAGCCCTCGCGCAGGGCGCGGATGGTTACGGCGCGGATGGCGGGGTTCAACCCAGGCACGTCGCCGCCACCGGTGAGGATTCCGATCACACCTTTTTTTGTTTTCATGATTGCCGCCTTGTGTTCGAAAATGGTGTTCGAAGATGTCCTATTTTTTGAGCTTACACCCGATCGACTCCCTGTGGCGGTGAGCAATGCCATTGAATCGTGCGCTTGACTTCCTAGTATTTCATTTCGGGAATTTCATGTCCCTCAGACTGTCTCCGTTGGTATGGACCCGCGTCGTCACGTCGCTTTTGACAGAATTGTGACAAAATGCGAACGGGATAAATCGGAGACACAATCTGGTGGAACTCTATCGCTGGTTGCCGCCCGAAGCGGTGAAAATTCTTTTGGTTCTCTTCCTGTCCTTTCTCATCGGACTGGAGCGCGAGGAACACAAGACTGCAGCCGGACACTACGCCTTCGGGGGCGTGCGCACATTTCCGCTCATTGGATTGATTGGTTACTCGATCGCACTTCTGTCCGGCACGCAACTGCTTCCGCTGGCGCTCGGCTTCCTGGTGATTGGCGGCTTTCTCTCGCTCTCCTATTGGCACAAGCTCTCCTCTGCCGAGTATGCGGGCGTCACGTCAGAGATGTCCGGTCTGGCGACTTACCTGGTGGGCGCGCTCGTCTACTACGAGCATTTTTGGATTGCCACTACCTTGAGCGTGGCCAGCTTGTTCTTGCTGGAACTCAAAACCGGTCTGGAGAAACTCGCCAACCGTACCGCGCCAGCAGAAATTCTCACTCTCGCCAAGTTCCTGCTGCTCACGGCTGTCATCCTGCCCATACTGCCCAATCGGGAGTTCGGGCCGTTTCACCTCAATCCTTTTAAGACTTGGCTGGTCGTCGTCGCCGTAAGCACGATTTCCTATGGTAGTTACATTCTGCAGAAGCTCACCAAAGGACGCGGTGGAATAGTACTGGCGGCCTTCCTGGGTGGGGCATACTCATCAACTTTGACCACTGTGGTCATGTCACGAAGAGCGGCTCGCGAGGACCACCCCCACCTTTTCGCGGGAGGGATCTTGATCGCATCGGGTGTCATGTACATCCGTCTGGTTGCCCTTCTGGCTCTTTTCAATCGTCAACTGATGCTCTCGTTGGCGCTCCCGTTTGTTGTACTCGCGGGCCTGGCAATGGCCGTCGGATGGATTTGGGCGCGCCGGCCCGATGCCAGGGTGGATGAGGTGAAGCGCGAGTTTGAGCCGAACAATCCACTTGAGCTAATGGCCGCCTTTCTCTTCGCCCTTCTGTTCCTGGCCATGATGGTAGCCACCCAGTTAGCCGTCACTTACCTCGGTAGAGCGGGAGTCAACATACTGGCCGCGGTCATGGGCGTCACCGACGTAGATCCTTTTATCATGGGCATGACCCAAGCGGCGGGCTCGCTCACTCCTTTGAAGGTCGCGGCGGCGGCAGTTGTGATTGCCGCGGCCAGCAACAACCTCGTGAAGGGGATATACGCCTACAGCATGGCGGATCGAAAGACAGGTACTCAGGGCCTCGCTCTCTTGACCGCTCTGGCTGCACTCGGTCTTCTTCCCCTGCTGTGGATCTGACTTCACCGCCGAGACGCCGAGAACGCCGAGCAATTCTTTGGCAAGAGCTGCGGAGGCCCGCAGTGCATCATTGCTTCTAGTTTTTCTCGGCGCACTCTGCGTCTCGGCGGTGAATCCCGCGAATTGCTGGGCAAAAGGGCGATTTCCCATTTAGAATAGTTATTTCTGCTCGGTAACGCCGAGGTCGAAGAAATTCCCATGAACAACCGAGGAGTGCCCGCTGCCAGGAGTACTCGGAAAGCGACTGCTCGGCGCAATACTACTCGGCGCAATAACGACCGGCGCAACAACGATCCTCGCAATCGCGGACGCCGCTCCCCGGGCGCGCCCCCGCCCGACGCTCCCCCTCTCGATGATCCTCAGCTCTACGTGAATCGCGAACTCAGTCTCCTGGATTTTCAGCGACGAGTGCTTGAAGAGGCTCAGGACGAGACCGTCCCTTTGTTGGAACGAGTCAAGTTCCTGTCCATCGTGGGCTCCAACCTTGACGAGTTCTTCATGGTGCGAGTCGCCGGTCTCAAGCGCCAGGTCGCGGAAAGTGTTCTCGATTGTGGTCCGGATGGAATGCTCCCGGCAGCTCAACTCGAGTGCATACGCGAGAAGGTCGCCGCTCTGTTGCAGAGCGCGCACGAGTGCTTGCAGCGGCAGATCCTGCCCGCGCTCAGGAAAGCCGGCATCCATGTCGTCGACTACGCCCACCTGACCAGTCGGCAGCGATCGACCGTTAACAAGTATTTCTCGGAGACAGTTTTCCCGACGTTGACCCCCTTGGCCTTTGATCCTGGCCGGCCTTTTCCCCACATCTCAAACCTGAGTTTGAACCTGGCCGTGCTGCTTCGCGACCGGGAAGGCACCGAACACTTTGCCCGGGTCAAGATTCCGAATTCGATTCCCCAGTTGGTCGCGATGTGTCCCGTTACACCCCACAAAGGAGAGGACGGGAAGCGTCCCGAACGGCAGTACTTCGTCTGGTTAGAGCAGTTGGTTGCCGCCAACTTGGACATGCTCTTCCCGGGCATGAAAATCCTGGAAGCCCATCCCTTCCACATAACCAGGGATGCGGAAACTGCCATTCAGGAACTGGAAGCGGGAGACTTGCTGGAATCCGTCGAAGAGGGCGTGTGGCAAAGGCGTTTTGCGGATGTTGTGCGACTCGAAGTCAACGATGCCATGCCTCCTGCGATGCTCAATATTTTGGTCGAGAATCTCGAGGTCAGCCGTGACGATATCTACCAGTTGAGCGGACCAGTAGCCCTCAGCAGGCTGCGGCATCTCTGGGCCGTAGATCGGCCTGAACTGAAGGATCCGCCGTTTCTGCCAGCAACTCCTGCTGCGCTTGTGTCGGAAGAAGAGCGCGAGGATATATTTGCCGCCATTCGCCGCGGAGACATTCTCCTGCACCATCCTTTCGATTCGTTCCAGCCGGTCGTTTCCTTCCTGCAGCAAGCCGCGCGCGACCCCGCGGTGCTCGCCATCAAACTCACTCTCTATCGGGTGGGCCGGAATGCGCCGGTGGTAGAAACCTTGCTCGAAGCCATCGAAAACGAGAAGCAGGTGGCCGCGCTGGTTGAGCTCAAGGCTCGGTTTGACGAGGAGAGCAACATTGAATGGGCCCGGGCGTTGGAGCGCGACGGCGTGCACGTGGTGTACGGATTGCAAGGCCTCAAAGTCCACTGCAAAGCCGCGCTCGTCGTGCGTCAGGAAGGAAATCTGATCCGGCGCTACGTGCACCTGTCTACCGGCAACTACAACAGCATTACGTCACAGCTTTACACCGATATTGGGATGTTCACGTGCGACGAAGAGATCGGGGCTGACTGTACCGACCTGTTCAACTATTTAACCGGCTACTCGGCCAAGGCCGAATACCGGAAATTGCTGGTTGCCCCCACGAACCTGCGAGAGCGGTTGGAGCGGCTGATCAAGCGGGAGATCGAGCATCAACGCCAAGGCGAGCACGGACATTTGATTTTCAAGATGAATGCCCTCGTGGACAAGCGCATGATCCGGCTCTTGTACGAAGCATCCCAGGCCGGCGTGCAGGTTGATCTCCTGGTACGAGGAATATGCTGCCTTCGTCCCGGCATCCGGGGTGTGAGCGAAAACATCCGGGTGATCAGTATTGTGGGCCGCTTCCTGGAGCACAGCCGGATCTACTATTTCCGGAACGCGGGCAATGGCAATGGCAATGGCAACGGCAACGAGGAGATTTATCTCGGGAGCGCCGACCTGATGCCACGAAACCTGAACCGCCGGGTCGAGGTGATGTTTCCCGTAGGGGATGCCAAATTGATTCGTCACCTGCGCGACGATGTTCTCGCCACCTACCTGGCCGACGTGGCGAAGGCCCGCTATATGCAGCCGGACGGAAGCTACCTGCGCGATGCCAATCGCGCGGTTGCAGGAGCGATGAACAGCCAGCAACGGCTTATTGACCGCGCCCTTACTGCCTCGTCGCAATAATCTGCTTGCAACCCGATGCTTCTAGAACGTCAGGGTCAGCCCAAACTCGATCTGTCGAGGCGCCCCCAGCGCGTAGACCCCGGTTCCGACTCCCACCCGATCAATGTTGTGCGCAACTGAGTTGGTTCCGTTGATTTGCCCCGCGGCCCCGGTCAACAATCCGTTCAACGTCTCACCCGGCAGATCAAAGTTGGAGAAGTTCACCACGTTGTAGAAACCCACGTTGGGTTGCACCGTAAAGCGTTCGTAAAAGGTGCGCGTCCAGGACAATTTCAGATCCAAAGCCCGCAGCCAACCCAGGTTCACCTGCCCAGGCGGTGCGTTCGGCAAGGTCGGAGCTACGCCATCGCCCATTTGCACCAGTTGCGCTTGGGTGAACAGACCGTTCTGGATCAGCACCTGGCCTGCCGGCGTCGGTTGGCCCGCATAGGTGCTGTTATAAGCGTTGATAACGCTGTTGATATTAGATTTATTTATCCCACGGCCGAAGTTCCCAACGTGCGTACCGGGCACTGGATCCTGAGCCGTGCCATCCCCGGTGAAGTCCGTGCGAAAGATCTCGCCCGGTCCCAGGTTGGTGTTCGGAACAATAACCGACGTGGCGAGCGGGCTCCAGAAATGCGAGATCAGGCTGATCTGGAATCCCGCGGGCAAAGTTGCGTATCCGCCGAAAGAGAGTTGGTCGGTGCGATCCAATACCGAGGGTCCGAAGTAGCGATTCGGCTTCGCGTTGTCCAGTGCGCTGATGATGAAGTCCTGGTCGGACGCGCCCGGGCTGTCCGCCGAGCCGCCGCCCGTGTTCTCGAAGCGAGATAGAGAGTAGGAAATCTGGAAGTTCAAGTAGCGAACCCCGCGAAACGGTTCCTTCACATTGTGTGTGAGCTTGGCCTGCAAGCCGTCGTATACCGACCGGCCAATGGGCTCCAGGAATGGCAGCGGTGGGGCATTGGGATTGATACCACCGAACGCGCAGGGATAGCCGAAGCCAGATGCGCTGGGGCAAGCCACGTCAAAGTCCGCCGATGAGGTCAGACCGTTGTTGGCATAATCAGCCATAGTCGCACCCTTATTGATCGCACACTGGATGCCAACGACCTGCTCCTGACAGTGAAACTGCGCGTTCGTCGCTTGAATCGCGTCCAGGGCGCCCGCCTTATTAAAGTATCGAACATCGCCCGCATGGTTCTCGTCGATCCCCAGCAGGTAATGAGTCTGCACGTTGCGCACAAAATCTACGCTGAGGATCATTCCGGGACGGATTTCCCGCTGGACGCCCACATTCATCTGCACCGAACGCGGGCTTTGGTAATGCGGGTCGAACATGGAGGGGCCCGTGCCAAAGCCTAACCCTTGGTCCAGGAGCGATCCGACGTAGCTGGGGTTGGGCAGGCTGTTGCTAAATGGAGACAACGACTGGTACTGCTTCTGGTAAGCCTCGATCTGGTTCGCCACCGTGCCGATCGCTACAAAGCCACCCGATGCGCCGCAAAACGTTGCCGTCGGAAGTGGGCCTCCGGTAGCGATAACCGGCTGAGGCGTGTTGGCGCCATTGCAGGCAGTGGGAAACTGTCCGAAAGCTCCGGTCTGTTCCCGATCCGGAGCATCGAACGCCACGTTGTTCCAGATCGCATTCTCATAGAAGAGTCCGATGCCGGCGCGGATTACAGTCTTGCCCTGTCCGCTCGGGTCCCAGGCAACACCGACCTGCGGCGCCAGATTCAGGTTTGGCTGCCTGACCGGATTACCCAGCCCCGGCATCGCCTGGTTGAGCTCTGGAATTCCCGGAAGGTTGCTGTCCGTCCGGCCCGAATCCCGCACATAGCGCAAACCATAGGTCAGAGTGAAGTTCTTCCTCAACTTCCAGCCGTCACCCAGATATGCGCCGATGCGGTTGTCGGTAATTCCACCCGCTGGGTACCCAAATGACGGCGCGCTGGTCGAGTATCCCAGGCCGTTCCCCAGGTAAACATATTCCACGGGATAATTCAGCGGATTGGATGCACCGCCCGTAAAGGACCCAGTTGCCGCAAACGCGGATTCCGCGGCTCCCACATTCGTGACCAGGTAAGGCACAATGCTCTGGAAGTTCGCGAAGCCACCGCCCTCGATGTGGTTCCAGCCGAAACCATAGCGGATAATGTGCTTACCCAGGGTTTTGCTGCCATCGTACTTGAGCTGATGATTGCTCTGCAGCGTGCTCTGTGGCGCCAGGTAATTCGGCCCGGTGACCAGCCCCGTGCTGCCCATCTGTATTTCGACGGGATAATTGGCCAGCGGCAAACTGGTGCCGATGGTGGCGTCTACAATCTGGTTTTGGAATTTGAGATATTCGAAACGGATGGTGTGCGTGAAGCTGCCGGTGTTGAAGTCCAGGCCAATCACGTGAGCGCGGGTAATGTCCTTGTTGTCGTAAACCGAGAAACCGAGTCCTGCATTAGCCAGCAGAGAATTCTTGAAATAACTGAAGCGATAAAAAATGTGCGCCGACTGCGTAAGCTGGTAATCCGCCTTGGCCATGAGATTGTCCTCAATGAACGGCGAATTAAAGGTCCCTGAGAAACTCTGGAAAGGTGCGCCCACTACCACCGGCGCCTGCTCGTGCTGGAACGTACGTTCCCCATCCAGGAAGTAAAATAATTTGTCCTTGATTACGGGCCCGCCGAGACGCCCACCATACTGCGAGCGCTGGAAGGGCGCCGTCAACCCGGGCGGCGTGGGCAACGCCGCCGCCGTTGAGCTGTCGCGGAACAAGCCAAAAGCCTCGCCGTGAATGTCGTTGGTCCCAGACCGGGTGGTGACATTCACCGCACCCGAGGAGGTCAACTCATTGGACAGGTCCAGGCTTGACTGGCTGAGCTGAAACTCCTGAATTCCGCTGGCAGGAATATCCGTGGTGGTCGTGCCCACGGTCTCATCCGACACGTCCACACCGTCCACCTCGATGCGGGCTGTGCGCCCGAAACGGCCGCCGAACGAAATCGATGAATATCCTGCCTTGGTCGGATCGAAGCTCTGTCCGTCCTGAATCTGCACTCCCGGCTCAAGTTGCGCCAGGTCCAGAAAGTTGCGCCCATTGACCGGCAGATTCTCAATCTGTTCCGCACTCAATACTCCCTGCACTGTGGCCTGTTCCGTGTTCACTTGCACGGACGAGCCCTGCACCTCAACAATCTGGCTTTCCAGTCCGATTTCCAGCTTCACATTGCCGGTCGCGGTGTTGCCGACGAGTACCGTCAACCCTATCTCAGTCGTGCGGAAGCCTCTGGCGGTTGCCCGCACTTTGTAGTTGCCGGGAATCAAGGCCCCGGAGTTGTACGCGCCCGAGGAATTCGTCGTAAGATTTATGACGTGACCCGTGGCTACATTAGTGATCGCGACCTTGGCCGCGTCCACCACCGCTCCGCTCGGATCGACAATCGTGCCGACAATGCTGCCTGTACCCACGGTAGTCTGTGCGAGCAAGGAGCACGCAAAAAACACCAGCAGCAGGGTTGAAAGGACCACGGAAAACAAATGCGCAAACCCACGGCGAGACAATGGGGAACAGAACATGGGGATACCTGCCTTTCCGGTCTCAGAGCCTTGGCTCACTAAACGCTTGCAACAAGGCGAGGGGCGGATTTTTTGGTGCAACATTCTTAGCACTTGGAGACAGGACATTGCAACAAAATGTTTGTTGGGTGGGCAGGGCCGGCTTCCGTGTATTCTCTGAATGTGATCCGGGATCACAGACGCATGATCAAACATCACAGACAGAGGACCGCCCAAGCCGGAAAATAATGGATAGGCTTGAAAGGCCTTTGCACAACTGGAGGCACTTATGAAAAGGACCGTTTTTTTGTTGGCTGCGTTGACAGCGGCTCTCGTCATCCTGGCTGCCGCGCAAGCGTTGGCGCAGGATAAAACGCCGGTCAAGGTGAAAGGCTCGGAGGTTGTAACCGGAGTCGTCATCGTTCACGTCCAGAAGGGCGCGAAATCTGTTGACCTGCAGTGCAATCAGGGAGCGACCACCTGCAAATCTCTGCCGAGCGGTAACTACCTTATGCTTGAACTTCCCGAGAACACCGGCATGTACGATTGCAAGAATGTTGAGATGTATCGGGGGGATCAAGCCAAACCGGATGAAGCCGAGAAGCTTGGCGACTACTGCCTGATGGACAAGTGAGGGTGTTAAAGACTTGCAGCATCCAGTTCTGGCGTGATTCCGGTCACACCATTTTCGAGCTTGGCGCGCTAAATTGCAGAGTGGTCCACCAAGGCCTGACTCGATGGGCAGCCGTGGACCCTTCAGTGCATCGCCACGGGACGCGGGGGTAGCGCATGACTGTTGTTCTCGACGAAGTTCGGTCGAACCAGGCAGGAATCAACATCGTATTGGACGGGCATTCGTTGAAGATTGAAGATGTCGCTGCTATCGCCCGCCATCGTCAGCCCATCCAGTTACACCCGGACGCGGTGGCGCGCATCGACAAGTGCCGTGGTCTTCTCGAGCGCAAGATCCGCGCCCGCGAAATCATGTACGGGGTCAACACTGGCATTGGCGAACTTTCAGAAGTCGTGCTGACTCCAGAGCAGGTCGAACAATTCCAGAAATACTTGCTCTACTCCCATGCCGCGGGTTGCGGAGAACCCTGCCGCGAAGAAGATGTGCGCGCCGGCATGCTTTCACGCCTGAACACTCATTGCTGGGGTCATTCCGGAATTCGCCGCGAGGTCGTGGAAATCCAGATTGAGATGCTCAACCGCGGCGTCACTCCGGTGGTGTGCCAGAAGGGCTCGGTGGGCGCATGCGGAGATCTCTCCCCCATGGCGCAAATGGCGATTACGCTCATGGGCGAGGGCGAGGTGTTCTACAAAAGCAGCCGATTGCCGGCGAAAGAGGGCCTGGCGGCCGCTGGCATTCGGCCGATTTCGTTCCGCGAACGCGATGGCCTGGCCACCATCAACGGCTCCGATCTCACCACCGGCATGGGTTGCCTCGAACTCTACGATGCGGAAAGGTGGCTCAAGACCCAGGAAGTCTGCCTGTCGATGACTCTCGAAGCCCTCAACGCCAACATGACCGCTTACGATCCGCGAATTCACAACGTGCGCGGTTATCCCGGAGCGCAAGTGTGCGCCGAGAACATCCGCCGGCTCACCGCTGGATCCGAACTCCTCAAGCGACCCGGCAAGAAAGTGCAGGACGCCTACTCGCTCCGTTCCAGCCCGCAAGTCATCGGTGCCGCCAAAGACGCCTTCCAGTGGAGTCGGCACATGCTCGAGATCGAACTCAACCACGCCGCCGACAACCCGGTTTTTTTCCCCGACGAAGATCTCGTCCTCACCGGCGCCAACTTCCAAGGCACTCCATTGGCGTTCGCGCTCGAACTCGTCGGCATGTCAGTGACCACCGTGTCAGCTCTCTCCGAGCGCCGGCTGAATCGGCTGCTGAATCCTCATTTGTCGGTGGGGCTGCCTGCTTTCCTTACCAAAGGCGCCGGAATGTTTTCCGGCCTCATGCTCTCCCAATACACTGCTGGAGCATTAGTTTGTGAGAACCGCGTGCTCTGCAACCCGGCGGCGACCGGTTCGATTCCAGCCGCCGCCGACCAGGAAGACTTTGTCTCCATGAGCATGACCACCGCCATCAAGACCCGGCAGATTCTCGAAAACGCATGGCACGTGGTCGCCATCGAACTGATGGCGGCGGCTCAGGCCTTCGATCTGCGCTCGCCGGTCAAACCCTCGCCTGCCTCGGAGGCGGCGTATCAAGTTGTCCGCAGTCATGTGAAGAGACTCGATGAAGACCGGCCGCTCTTCGACGACATCAACACCCTCACCAGAGTGGCCAAGGACGGCAAGATACTGGAGGCTGCGGAAAAGACTGTCTCCAGACTCAATTGAACGCGGAAGATGCGCATCGCCCGCGCGATGAGTCACTGACAGATTAAGAATCTGTGGCGTTGCAAGCAACCAGCAGGTTGGAATGGGTCCCGCTCGTCCCCGCCTCAAGCCCGATCATCCCATCCCGAGCGTGAATCCACTCATCATCTGGGTTACCCTAGTCGCGTGCCTGTTTCCGCGCCTATCTCCGCGGCTATTTCCCCCCAACGTCAGCCGAGTATTCTCCGCGTCTCGCTGATTTCCGCGGCGGTCGTGTCGGCGGCGGGCCTGCTGAAATTCTGGTATCTCTACCTCGACGATCTCGCGCGCGACCGCAGCGGCACGTTCCCGCAGCGCGCGCTGGAAGAAGGAACCGGCTTGCTCGCCGCGACCGTATTGATTCCCGCAATTGTCTGGACGAGCCGCAGGTTCCGCTTCGGAGAGCATCCGTGGTGGCGAATTGCGCCAATCCACCTTGGCGTCGCAATCATTCTCTCGATTGCGCACACCACGCTGATGGCCGTTTCGCGCGCCATCGTCTTCCCGCTCCTCGGAATGGGAAGCTACGACTACGGCGTCATGCGCTGGCGATACCCGATGGAATTTTCCAACTTCGTGGTGATCTACGCCATCTTCATTGGCGCGCTCAACCTCTTCGACTATTACCGCGAGCTGCGTAATCGGCAGATCGTGGCGGCGGAGCTCGAAACGCGCCTGGCGCAGACGCAACTCCAGAATCTCCAACTCCAGCTTCAGCCACACTTTCTTTTTAACGCGCTGAACACCATCTCTTCCGTGATGTACGAGGACATTGCGCGAGCCGATGCGATGCTGGCGCAACTCAGCGATCTGCTTCGGCGCACGCTGCGACGCCCGGACGCACAACAGGTCCCGCTCGAAGATGAGATCGAGACCGTCCGAATGTACCTGCGCATCATGCAGGAACGCTTCGGCGATGACCTGCGTGTGGAAGTCGCGATGGATGCCGATGTCGCGCAGATGCTAGTCCCGCAACTGCTGTTGCAGCCGCTGGTGGAGAATTCGATTCGTCATGCCGCCGGAAAGACGCCGTTGGAGGTAACGGTCCGCGCCGCTCAGAGCGAAGGCGAGCTGCTGCTGCGCGTCAGCGACAACGGCCCCGGACTGCAAGGCGCGACAATCGAGAAAGGCATCGGGCTCAGCAACACCGCCGAGCGCCTTGCCGCACTTTATGGCGAACACCACCAGCTAAGCTTCGACAACGGCCCGGACGGTGGATTGACGGTGTCCGTGCGCATACCGCTGCAGGCGGCGACCGCATGACCGCTCTGCGCGTCTTTGTGGTGGACGACGAAGCGCCCGCGCGCCGCAAGCTGCTGCGCTTCCTGGCTGCCGATCCCGAGGTTGAGGTGGTTGGCGAAGCGGTGAATGGGCGGGAAGCGGTGGCAGGAATTCAGCGCACGCATCCTGACTTGCTTCTGCTCGACGTGCAGATACCCGATTTCGACGGGTTCGAAGTGGTGAAGCAGCTCGCGCCGCCGCTGCCCTGGATCGTGTTCGTGACCGCGTTTGACCAGTACGCGATCCAGGCATTCGACGTGCACGCCTTCGGATACCTGCTGAAGCCTTTCGACCAACCGCGCTTCCAAAAGGTCCTTGACGACGCCAAGCAACAAGCACGCGCCCACAACAGTTCGAGTTCCATTTCCAGTTCCAGTTCTAATTCTGAAGACGCGTTGCGCAAGCTACTAGCCGAGGTGGACCGCGCCCGGCGTGCTCCGTCACGTCTGGTCGTCGAGCATGGCGAGCGAATGTTCTTCCTGGCGCCCGACGAGATTGACTGGATCGAGAGCGAGCGCAACTACTTGCTGGTCCACGCCAGCGACAAAACCTACACCATCCGCGGAACGCTGGACACGATGGAAGAGCGGCTTGACCGCGCGGAATTTGTGCGCATCAACCGCTCGGCCATCGTACGTCTGGACGCAGTGCGCGAGCTGCAGAAGTGGTTTCACGGCGAATACAAGGTGATTCTGAAATCGGGAGCAAGCCTGACCTGGACAAGGCGGTATCTGGGAAGACAATCGGAAATTCTGCAGAAGCTCTAGCGCGGACCGGGTCACGCCATCCGCCGGTGTCTCCGTTTGTCCCTCCCACCGGCCCGCATATCCCAACGAATTTGCCTTCTTGGAACCATCCTGCGAACTTAGGGAAGAGTCACCGGCGACGACTCATTGCCCTCGCCGAACCTGACTAACAGGAGCAATAACGTGCCTCCATTGGGAACTAACGCGTCCGCACCTGACACTTACTCGCCCAACCGCGAGACGAACTCGACCGGCCCATTGCCTCGCGCTGCCATTGGCGTCATGATCGCACTCTGCGCTGCCAAGTTGCTGCTGCACATCTTCACCAGCGTCCGCCACTACGGCTACTTTCGCGACGAGCTTTATTACCTCGACATGACCCGTCACCCCGACTGGGGCTACGTCGATGCCGCCCCGCTGATCGCCGTTTACGCAAAGGTCGCGCTGCTCCTGGGTGGTTCGCTCGCGGCTCTGCGCATCCTCCCCGCGCTCGCTGGCGCAGCACTCATCGCGCTCACCATCCTCATCGCGCGTGAACTCGGCGGTGGGCGTTATGCCCAGCTTCTCGCCGGAATCGCCATTCTGCTCTGCCCCGCCATTCTGAGCGTCGACAGTCTTCTCACCATGAATCCCTTCGAGCCGCTCTTCTGGATGGGCTGCATTTGGGTCGTCGCTCGTATCCTGCGCACCGGAGACTCGCGGCTTTGGCTGTGGTTCGGCGTCCTCGCCGGCCTCGGCCTCGAGAACAAGCACTCCACGTTGTCTTTCGGATTCGCCGTCACCGTCGCCCTGCTGCTGACGCATCATCGCCGCGAGTTCGCCCGGCCCTGGATCTGGATCGCCGGTGCCATCGCGCTCGCGCTTTTCCTCCCCAACCTCATCTGGCAAATCCGCCATCACTTCCCGACCATCGAAGACCTCGCCAACGTCCGCCGCGAAGGCAAGAACGTCGTGCTCGGCCCGCTCGCCTTCGTCAAGGAGCAGATCATCGACATGCACCCCATCCTGTTGCCGGTCTGGCTCTCCGGCCTGGTCTGGTTTCTTCGCGATCGCCGCTGGCGCGTGCTCGGCCTGACTTTTGCCGTCTTTTTCGTATTGATGGAAATCGCGCACGCCAAGAACTACTACGTGTTCCCGATCTATCCGATGCTCTTCGCGGGCGGCGCTGTCGTGATCGAGCAATGGCTCGCAAACCGTGCAACATGGACGCGTGCGGCCGTCGTCGCCATCATCCTGCTCGCGGCGCTTCCCGCCATCCCCCTGGTGACGTGGATGCTGCCGCCCGAGCGTCTCCTCGCCTATCAGAACGCGATCGGCTTCAAACCCGCCAAGGCCGAGGTGCATCACAAGTCGCTGTTGCCGCAACCGATTGCCGACCAGTTCGGATGGCCCGAGATGGTCGGTGAGGTCGCCGCCATCTACAACTCCTTGCCACCCGAAGACCGCTCCCAGACCGGCATCTGGGCCGGCAACTACGGCGAAGCCGGTGCCATTAACGAGTTCGGCCCGCACTACGGACTGCCCCGCGCCTGGTCTCGCCACCAGAATCATTGGTATTGGGGTCCACCTCCGCAGGTCTACAAGAACCTCATCGTCATCCAGTGGAGCCTCGACGACGTGCGCGACAACTGCACCTCATTTCAAGCCTTCGAGCACTATCAGCGCTTTGGCATGGACGAGGAAAACACGCCGATCTACCTCTGTCGCGGCGTCCTCTTCGACATCCAGAAAATTTGGTGGCACTCCCACCACTGGAACTAGAAAGAGTTGGGCCCAGTAGCCGCTCCGGAATCGTTTACTTCTTCAACTCTCCGGGATTGCCAATCCGTTTCACTTCGCGACCGGCTCGTACGCCATGCCCAACTGATCGAACACGAAGCTCATGGCATCGGCTCGTTCTTCGATTTGCTCGTCGAGCGCGGTGCCGATGCCATGACCGGAGTTCGATGAGGTGCGGAGCAGAATGGGATGGTTCGAGATGGGATGGTTCGAGCCATTGGCGGCCTGCAATCGCGCCGTCATCTTGCGCGAGTGCAGCGGATTGACGCGGTGATCATTCTCGCCCGTCAGAAAAAGCACTGCCGGATATACCGTGCCATCCTTGACATGGTGGTAAGGCGAGTAGGCATAAAGCGCCTGGAATTGGTCACGATTTTTCACCGTGCCGAACTCCGTCGTATTGAATTCGCCGTTCGGGTCGAGTTCAACGCGCAGCATATCGTAGATTCCGACAAAGGAGACGACCGCGCGAAACAGGTCGGGGCGTTGGGTGAGCGCTGCGCCCATCAACAGACCGCCGTTGCTTCCGCCCATGATCGCGAGGTGAGCCGGCGAAGTATATTTACGATCGATCAGGTCTTGAGCACAGGCGATGAAATCGTCGAAGACGTTCTGTTTGTGAGTGAGGTTTCCGGCTTTGTGCCATTCCTGGCCGTATTCGCCCCCGCCACGGATGTTGGCGAGCACGTAAACGCCGCCCTGGTCGAGGAAGACGCGTGCCATCGATCCCGCAAAAAATGGCTTCTCACTGACCCCGTAGCCTCCGTAACCGTACAGCAGTGTGGGATTGCTGCCATCAAGCTTCGTGCCTTTGCGGCGGATGATGTTGAGCGGCACACGCGTACCGTCTTTGGAAACCGCGAATTCGCGCACCACTTCGGCGTCGTCGAAGTTGTAGGGCGAAACCTGGGAGAGCGCGGTGCGGATCGATTTTCCGCTTGCCGCCTCGAAACGATACCAGGCGGACGGCTGGAGATAGGCGGTGGAGTGGAACAGCACATTGCCCGCGCCGATCGACACCACATCGTCGACCGCCGAGATCGGCGGCAGCGACGGACCCGCGAGCGGGTGGCCTTGAGGATCAAAGACGCGCACCCGCGAGGGACCTCCGATGATGTCGGTTACGTACAGGCGTCCCGGAACCGCCACGAAGCTCTCGATGGAGGCGCGGGCGTTCTCGTCGGCGCCAGCCCCGGGGCTCTGGGGAACGATGACCTCCGCCTTTGCTAAATCAGCCTTTGCCGTATCGAGATGCGAAAGCGGCAAACGCAAAATCTGGCCCCGTGGACAGTTCTTGTACGAGAGCAGGTCGAGGCTGTCATCCGAAGCCACTTGGACGGCGACGATTTCGTCTTCAAAGCGCGTGATCTGGATCCAGTGTCCGGCCCCGTCCATCAGGTAGTGAGCAAACTGGCCGCCGTCTCCGTTGGCGACGGTTGCGATCAGCCAGCGGCCGTCGTCGCTGGTGCGCAAAAGAATTTCAGCGATACGCGGGAAATCCTTGCCGATGACGTAGGTGTCCTGGTGCGCGTCCGTGCCGAGTTTGTGATAGTAAACCTGCTGATAGAAATTGGCGTCTTCGGGTGGCCGCTCGTTGCCTTGTGGATAGCGCGTGTAATAAAAACCGGAGTTATCGGCCTTCCAGTCGAGGCTGCCTCCGGCAGTCGCGAAGTTGACCCGCGGCACGCGGTCTGGAAGTTCCTTCCCGGTGGCCACTTCGAGGACGTGGGCGACACTGTCTTCCGACCCGTTTTCCGACAGCGCGACGGCGACGAACTTGCCGTCGAGAGAGGGAACGTAAAAATCCACAGCGATCGATCCCGTCGCGCTGGCCGCGTTGGGATCGAAGACGATTTTCTCGCTGTCGGAATCCGCCGCCAAACCTGGAGCCACCAGCAGTGGCTGCTGCTTGGGCGGCTGGCTTTTCATAGCGAACAGAGTTCCGCCCCGGAATTGCAGGTCAAAGTAGACGACGGAACCGGCGCCGACAAGCTGCTGGAAACGCTGTTTAATGCCGGGGCGGGCGGGCAGATTGTCCAGATACCCGCGAGCATGGGCGTTCTGGGCGGCGCTCCACTGTTTGACTGCGGGATCGTCCCAGTTTTCCAGCCACCGGTAGTCGTCGCTTACCGTGACGCCGTGGTATTCGTCGCTGACCGGACGCTTGGGCGTGCTGGGCGGCGCTGGGACGGACGGAACCTGGGCGAGAGCGCTCAGGCTAAACAGAAAGATCGCAAGCAAAACACATCTAGAGTTTTTCATCGGAACGCTCCGTCTGGGGCATTGGGCCACAAGAAGTCCTGCGCCGGTTCGATTTTGCATAGTAACCCAGGGCCCCCCGGACCGTACAGCAGGAGGACCGTACAGCACCCAGACCCGGCAGAAGACTCGTGCATGAGGCAAATCTTGGGCATGGTTGCCCACCCTTTCCCAGCCGGCTTTGGAGAATCAAGCGCCACAGTCCACCGGGTTGCGCAATAGCGGGTCGCGCAATAACTTGACGTTAGTCGCTCTTTTGTTATAGTTACCCTCACATTTTACGGACGTTGCGGTTCGGGACGTGCCGGTAATCGATGCAGGAGGACTAGACCATGCCCGGTGCGCTGGCGACACGGAGTTCGGCCGCCGAAAAAGTTGGAGAGCAGGCTGACGTCGGGCTTCGGGAGCGCAAGAAGGCACGCTTGCGGCAGCAGATTATCGACACCTCGATCAAGCTGTTTCGCAAGCACGGATACGAGGCCACTCGGATCGACGATATCGTACAAATGCTCGAAATCAGCCAGCCCACTTTTTTCCGCTATTTCCCCAGTAAAGATGCGGTTCTACGCGAGGTGGGGGAACGCGGGTATGCCTGTATCTGCGAGCGGCTGCGTTCAGAGCTTTCCAGTCAGGCGGGGACCGGCGAGCGTTTGCGGCGCTTGTATGTGACCATGGCGCGGGAGGTGGAAGCCGACCGCCAACTCTGGCAAGCGGTGGTGTTGTCGGGCGCCATGGATCCGGTGCGATCCGCGGAACTGCGCGGGCACGAAGAGGCTGCCGTCAGTCTGCTGCGCGAAATTCTGACGCAGGGGCAGAAACGAGACGAAGTGACGCGTGCCTTTCCGGTGGTGCATCTGGCGGAGTTCATGGAAGGCCTCTACAACACTGTGGTGCGGCAATGGGCGGTGGATCTGACCGGGCCGCACAAACTCACGAACCGGGTGCGCAGCGCGGTAGAGTTTTTCTTGCGCGGCATCCGGCCCTAGCAGCCCGTAGTGCAAGTGCGATTTGTATCAGGGTATGCCTTTAGGCATACCGCAAGCGCCATGTTATGAATGCGCCTTTAGCCGCTGTTCTGGGCGCTCGAGTTTCACCACAGGCCGTAAGGCTTTCCGGAATCACGCCAGAACTCTTTTTTTGGTGAGTCATGTCGGTTAGAGAGGAGAACGCAATGAAGGCCGCCGTTCTGCACGGATTCAAGACGCCGTTATCGCTGGAGGAAGTGGCCCGGCCGGAAGCTGGCCCCGACGAGGTCTTGATCGAGGTAGAGCTTTGTGGTGTGTGTCATTCCGATCTGCACGTGGCCGATGGCGACTGGACGCAACTGGCCGGCATAGTAAAGAAACCGCTGATCCTGGGACACGAGATCATAGGCCGGGTGGTGGAGCGGGGCGGAGCGGTCAAGAGCGTCCAGGTGGGAGACCGGGTCGGAGTGCCGTGGGTGCAGTGGACATGCGGTCAATGCGAGTTTTGCCGTGAAGGCAACGAGAATCTGTGCATTAAGCAGCGCATCACCGGCGTCATGGTGGATGGCGGATATGCGGAATTTGCGAAGGCTCCCGCCAGCCACGTGATCAAGATTCCCGACACGCTTCCCTCCGAGCAGGCGGCGCCGCTGCTTTGTGCGGGAGTCACGGTTCATCGCGCCCTGAAGCAGGCCAAGATTCGCGCCGGGCAGCGACTGGCGGTTTTCGGCGTCGGCGGACTCGGCCATATTGCCGTCCAGATTGGCCGCGCTGCAGGAGTGGAAGTGACCGCGATCGATATTTCCGAAGAAAAACTCGCGCTCGCGAAGTCGCTGGGCGCCGCCCGAACGCTCAACGCCGCGACCAGCGACGTGGTGAAGGAAGTGCGCCGCTCCGGTGGAGTGCACGTTGCTCTCGTCACTTCGGAGGCCAAATCCGCGTACGACATGGCGTTCTATTGTGTGCGCCCGACGGGGACGCTACTGGCGGTGGGTTTGCCCGCAAAGGATATTTCGTTCCCGGCAATTATGATGGCCGCTGGCGAGATTCAAATCAAGGCTTCCGCCGTGGGCACACGCGAGGACCTGCGCGAGGTTCTGGCGATGGGGGCGGCCGGAACTGTCCATTGCCAGGTGACCGCGCGCCCGCTCGCCGAGGTGCAAGAAGTTCTGGGGCAACTGAGCCGCGGCGAAGTCTCGGGCCGGGTGGTGCTTCGCATGTAGATCCAGCGCGACTGCGCCGCGCACTCTGAAAATCGCGCCAAAGAGTTCATTGACGTTAGCGACTTTAATATGATATTAACTATCACTTTTGCGTGGCGCCGCCACCATGAAAGGCCGTTCTCCAAGTGAATGTCAAACAGCTTTTCGATCTGACCGGCCGCGTGGCCATTGTTTCGGGTGGCTCGATGGGACTGGGCCGGCAGATGGCCGAGGGTCTGGCGGAGATGGGGGCGAATCTCGTGCTCTGCGCCCGCAACAAGGAGCGCTGCGAGGAAGCGGCGGAAGCGTTGCGCAGTTGCGGCGTGCAGACGCTTGCCTTGGGGTGCGATGTAAAAGACAAGGCGGCGATTCAGCAGGTGGTGGAGGAGACGCTCGCAAAGTTTGGCCGGGTCGACATTTTGATCAATAACGCCGGCGTGTCGTGGGGAGCTTCGGTGGAAGAGATGACGCTCGAGCAGTGGGACAAAGTCCTCTCCACCAACTTGACCGGCACGTTCCTGTTTTGTCAGGCGGTGGGCAAGGCCATGGCCGCGCAGGGGTCGGGCAAGATCATCAACATCGCATCAGTGGCGGGTTTGGGCGGAGCGTCCGCGGAACTACAGGCGATCGGCTACCACGCCAGCAAAGGCGGAGTGATCGCGTTCACCAAGGATCTGGCGTGCAAGTGGGCGCCCCACAACATCCAGGTGAATGCGATCGCCCCGGGATGGTTTCCGACGCATATGTCGGGATGGATCATCGAAAATCGTAAAGATTCCCTGCTGGCGAAGATCCCGCTGGGACGCTTCGGCGGCGATCACGATCTGAAAGGCGCGGTCGTGTTTCTGGCATCGAACGCGTCCGCATACGTGACCGGCCACGTGCTGGTTGTCGATGGCGGCCAGACGGCCTGGTAAACAAATTATGAATCTTCCGCTGACGCCCGTGCGCTTCCTGCGCTACTCAGAACGACAGTTCCCTCGCAAGACGGCGGTCGTGTGCCAGGACCTGCGGTTTACCTATGCCGAGTTTGGCGATCGTGTAGGACGTCTGGCGGGAGCGCTGCGCGCTGCCGGACTGAAGCCGGGAGATCGCGTGGCATTTCTCAGCCTCAACTGCCATCGCCTGCTGGAAGCCTACTTCGGGGTTCCGGAAGCCGGTTGCGTTTTGCTTCCGCTCAATATTCGACTGGCAGCGCCGGAGCTCACCTACATTCTGAATGACTCCGGAGCGACAGTGCTGTTCCTGGAACAGGAGTTTGTCGGCCTCGTGGATTCGTTCCGTCGAGACCTGCGCACGGTGCGGTCATTCCATCAGCTCGACTTTCATCAACTCGATGGAACGCCGCAAGCCGCGTGGCTCTCCGATCAAACCTACGAGCAAATGCTGGCCGCCGCCACGCCCTACCGCGGCGAACTGATGGCGTTCGACGAAAACTCCGTGGCCGAAATTTTTTATACCAGCGGAACCAGCGCCAGCCCCAAGGGCGTGATGCTCACGCATCGCAACGTGTACCTGCATGCGATGACCATCGCCTTGTACCATCACACCCGCTTTGAGGACGTGATGCTGCACACGATTCCTCTGTTCCACGCCAACGGCTGGGGAGCGGCCCATACCATCACGTTCATGGGCGGAACCCATGTCATGCTTCCGCGCTTCGTGCCCGAGGAAGTATTCCGGCTGGTGGAGCGCGAGCGCGTGCGCGCGCTGACCCTGGTGCCGATTATGGCCGCCGCGCTGGTCAACTCACCCGCGCGCTCCAAGTACGACCTGAGCAGCGTGCAGTGGTCGTTGATCGGCGGCGCGGCATCTTCTCCGACTCTGATCCGCGAGGTCGAAGAAAAGTTAGGATTTAAATGCTTTTCGTCATATGGACTGACGGAATGTTCGCCCGGGCTAACAACTGCCGAACTGAAACCGGACATGCAGTGCACACCCGAAGAGCGACACGTGCTGCAGGCCATGACCGGCTATGCCTACCCGGGGTGTGAGGTTCGAGTGGTTGACGCGCAAGACCAAGACGAAGACAAGGACGTGCCGCACGACGGTGTGACGATGGGAGAAATCATCGCCCGCAGTGACGGGGTGATGGCAGGTTACTGGCAACAACCGGAAGCCACGGCCCAAGCTTTGCGGGACGGATGGTTTCACACCGGCGATATGGCCGTGATCGCGGAGAACGGATACATCCTGATCGTGGATCGCAAGAAGGACATTATCGTAAGCGGCGGAGAAAACATTTCGTCGCTCGACGTAGAAAAAGTTTTGTCGGCGCACCCTGGCGTTTACGAAGCCGCAGTGATCCCCGTTCCCGACCAGAAATGGGGCGAGGTGCCAAAGGCGGTGGTGGTGGCGAAACCGGGTTCGAAGCTCAGCGAAGCAGAATTGATCGAGTTTTGCCGGTCGCGTTTGGCTCACTACAAGTGTCCCCAATCGATTGAGTTTTGCGAGAGCTTGCCCAAGACCGCGACCGGAAAGGTTCTGAAAAGAGAATTGCGCAAGAAATATCAGGTGGACATTGCCCTATGAACAATTTCGTGAGAATCACCAGAGACAACAGCAACAATAACGACAACGGTGTCGCGATCATCACCATCGACAACCCACCCGTGAACGCTCTTAGCCCCGGTGTGCCGGAAGGGATCTGGGCGGCGATCGATGAGATGAATGGCGACCCAGCCGTCAAGGCAGCGGTCGTAATCGGCGCCGGCCGCACTTTTGTCGCCGGCGCCGACATCAAGGAATTCGGCAAGATGACGTCGGGCGGACCCCGCAGAAGCCTGCTTCCCCTGCTGCTTCACATTGAGGATAGCGGCAAGCCGGTGGTGATGGCGATTCACGGCACCGCGTTCGGCGGTGGTCTGGAACTCGCCATGGCCGGCCACTACCGTGTCGCGTCGCCCACCGCGCAGGTTGGTCAGCTCGAAGTAAAGCTGGGCATTATTCCCGGAGCTGGTGGGACGCAGCGTCTGCCGCGTTTGGTGGGCATCGCCAAGGCAGTTGAAATGTGCGCCGAGGGCAAACCGGTGTCCGCGCGCGAGGCGGCTGCGCTCGGCCTTATCGATGCGCTAATCGAAAAAGACCTGCTCGCCGGGGCGGTGTCTTTCGCGCGCGAAATCGCCGGCAAGCGCGCGCCCAAAACGCGGGAGCGAACGAAAAAGCTGGGAACGTCCGCGGAGAACGCGGCGATTTTTGCCGCGGCGCGCGACGCGGCTGGCAAGAAGCAACGAGGGCTGAAGGCGCCTCTGGCGGCGATCGATGCGGTGGAAGCGGCGACGAGATTATCGTTCGAGGAAGGCTGCCAGGTCGAGGGGAAACTTTTCACCGAATGTCTTTTCTCCGATCAGTCCAAAGCGCTCATCCATGTTTTCTTTGGCGAGCGCGAGGTGGCGAAGATTCCCGACGTTCCCAAAGAAACTCCGGTGATCCCCGTGAACCGCGTGGCCGTTGTCGGCTCTGGAACCATGGGCGGAGGGATCGCGATGGTGTTCGCCAACGCGGGAATTCCGGTGCTGCTGAAGGACGTCGATGAGGCGGCGCTCGGTCTGGGCATGGGCAAAATCCGGAAGAACTACGCGAGTTCCGTGCAGCGCGGGCGTTTCACTCAGGCATTCATGGACGAACGCCTGCAGCTGATTACGAAGGTGCTCAACTACGATGCGTTTTCTGGTGTGGACATGGTCGTGGAAGCGGTATTCGAAGGCATGGCATTGAAGAAAACCGTGTTTGCGGATTTGGACCGCGTCTGCTGCAAGGGAGCGATTTTGGCGAGCAACACGTCGACGCTCAATATCGATGAAATCGCCGCAGCCACATCGCGCCCGGAAGCAGTGATCGGAACGCACTTCTTCAGTCCGGCAAACGTAATGCGCTTGCTCGAAATTGTGCGCGGAAAAAAGTCGAGCAAAGAAGTGATTGCCACCTGCATGCAACTGTCG
>Ga0187890_10000463_pt1 | contig 28514 bp, 23 predicted proteins | sample June2016WEW_21_1_FD_133005 | JGI IMG/M metagenome (GOLD analysis project Ga0187890, IMG submission 133005) | Peatland microbial communities from SPRUCE experiment site at the Marcell Experimental Forest, Minnesota, USA - June2016WEW_21_10 | ecosystem: Environmental > Terrestrial > Soil >... | reverse complement strand
GTCGGCAAGCGCACATTGCGCGCCGGTACCACCGTCGAAATGGCGTGCTTGTACACCATTTGGCTGACGCTGTTACGAAGCAATACGACGAATTGATCGAAGGAATCGATCTGTCCTTGCAGCTTGATACCGTTCACCAGATAAATTGAGACGGGCACGCGCTCTTTGCGGAGGGCGTTCAAAAAGGGATCCTGCAGAGACTGGCCACGGGCCATGGGAAAGCTCCTTGTTTTTTGTGTCTTTAACATTGCCTCGTCACTTCCCTGCGCCAGGCGAACACCATCCAATCCTAACACAGCGAAGCGGCGCTAAGCGTAAGACCATCCGGCGAATCCGCCCTCGGATAGTGCCTGCACCAACGCCGATGTAAGATCGGTTTGCGCGGAATCAACCCATGTCGCTCGCTCGCGACGCCTGAGCCACGTCAATTGCCGCTTGGCAAGTTGTCGCGTTGCCGCAAGCGCTTGTTTTTTAGACTCTTCCAAGCCGCACTGCCCCGCGAGGAACTTCCACAACTGCCGATATCCGACCGCGCGCATCGACGGATGTTCCGCCGTGAGGGTGCTTCTTTCGCGTAAACGGCGCACCTCGTCCAGGAAGCCCGCCTCCCACATGGCAGCAAAGCGCGCCTCGATTCTTGCATGCAAGACGGCGCGATCCTCGGGTGATATCGCGAATTCCACAATCTCGAGGTCGGCGAACGCCGGTGCGCGCGATTGTTGCAGGCGGGTGATGGGCTCGCCGGTGACGCGATAGACCTCGAGTGCTCGCTGAATGCGCTGCGGGTCATTCACGTGGATCCGTGCCGCGGCGGCGGGGTCCACGCGCCGCAGCTCCTCGTGCAGCGCTGCCCAGCCGCCGGCGGCGGCGCGGGCCTCGATTTGCGCGCGCACTCCGGCGTCCGCTTGGGGGAGCGGCGCGATTCCGCCCAGGAGCGCGTGGAAGTAGAGCATGGTGCCGCCGACCAGGAGCGGCTGTCGCCCACGCGCCCAAATGTCGCGCATGACCGCGCTCGCGTCGCGCACGAACTCACCCGCCGAGTAATTCGCTTCCGGTTCGCGAATATCGAGGAGGTGGTGCGGGATGCGCTCGCGCGTCTCGAGATCGGGCTTCGCCGTCCCGATGTCCATGCCGCGGTACACCTGGGCGGAGTCCACGCTCACGATCTCGAATGGGAAGCGGCGGGCGAGATCGAGCGCGAGCTCCGATTTGCCGGCCCCCGTCGGTCCCATCAGCAGGAGCGCGCTGCGCCGGCCCGACAAATACGGTGATTTCTGCGCCTGCGCCGCCCGTAGCATCAGCGCCCGCGCATGAACAGCCGATCGAGATCTCCGAGCGACAGCCGCACCCAGGTCGGGCGGCCGTGATTGCACTGATCGGCCCGATCGGTGCGCTCCATCTCGCGCAGCAACGCGTTCATCTCCGGGATGCTGAGCGTACGCTGGGCGCGCACGGCCGCGTGACAGGCCATGGTGCCGAGGCGCCGATTGATCGATTCCTCGACGCGGCGCGAGTGACCGGTCTCGGCGAGATCCGCCAGCACGTCGCGAATCACCCCCGCGGGGTCCTCGCTTGCCAAGAGACTCGGCACGCCGCGCAGGGCCAGCTGGTCCGGCCCGAGTCGAGTGAGGGCGAAGCCGAGCGCCGCGAATTCGGCCGCATGCGCCTCGGCGGCCTCGGCTTGCGCCGCGGTCACCTTGATGATGTCGGGCACCAGCAATTGCTGCTCGCCGGTCTCACCGCTCAAAAGCCGCTTCATGCGCTCGTACATGACCCGCTCGTGCGCGGCATGCATGTCCACGAGCACGAGACCTTCGGCCGTCTGAGACAAGATGTATACGCCGTGCAGTTGCGCCACCGCGAAGCCGAGGGGCGGCCCGGCCTCGGCGTCTCCCCCGCGCGCCTCCTCGCGCACCGCATGGCTCTGCACCTCGACGCCGCCCGGATCGCCGCTGCGCGCGGCACCGCTCGAGAGCAGCTGCCAGTATCCCTCGAGTGCAGCACCCGTCGGCCGCTCGGGCAGCGCAAATCGATGCTGACTCGGCGCAGCGCCGCCGACGCGCTCGTTCAGCCGCAAGCCCTCGAGCGAGGCGCTGCCTGGCGATGCAGCGGTCGGCCGCGTCTCGGCGAGGGCCCGCTCGAGCGTGCGGAACATGAAGTCGTGCACACTGCGCGCCTCGCGGAAGCGCACCTCGAGCTTCTGCGGGTGCGCGTTCACGTCCACCTGCATGGGGTCGAGGTCGAGATACAGCACATAGGCGCAAAAGCGACCGCCGAAGAGCAGGTCCTGGTAGGCGAGGCGCGCGGCGCTCGCGATCAGCTTGTCGCGCACGAAGCGGCCGTTCAAGAACGCGAATTGCAGATCCGACTGGCTGCGCGAGAACGTGGGCAGCGCGATCCATCCCATCAAGCGCAGGCGCTCGGACTCATGGCGCAGCTCGATCACGTGCGCAGCGAACTCCTCGCCGCATAGCTTGGCGACGCGCGCGAGGCGCTCCGCCTCGGTTCGGGCCGGGGGCAGGGACCAGACACTCTTGCCGTTGTGTGCCAGAGAGAAGCCGACTTCGAAGCGCGACAGGGCCAGACGCTCGAGCATGCGCAGCACGTGCTGATACTCGGTGCTCTCGGCGCGCAGGAACTTGCGGCGCGCGGGCACATTGAAGAACAGGTCGCGTACCTCGACGCTCGTTCCCGGAGGATGGGACGCCGGCGCGGGAGTGCTGAGCGCGCCGTCACGCGCCTCGACGCTCCAGGCGTGGTCGGCTGCGTTCGATCGCGAGGTGAGCGCAAGGCGCGCCACGGAGGCGATGCTGGGCAACGCCTCGCCGCGAAATCCCAGGGTGGCGACGCGCTCGAGATCGTCGAGCGATCGGATTTTGCTGGTCGCGTGCCGGGCGAGCGCGAGGCCGATTTCCTTAGGCTGGATTCCTATCCCATCGTCGCGCACGCGAATGAGCCCGCAGCCGCCGCGCTCGAGCTCCACGTCGATGCGCAAGGAGCCGGCATCGAGCGAATTCTCCACGAGCTCCTTGACCACGGAAGCGGGACGCTCGATCACCTCGCCGGCAGCGATCTGGTTGACGAGCTCGTCGTTGAGAATCTGGATGGACAAGGGGCACCTCGCGGATACGCTGCGCGCGCCCTCCTATTTTCGCACAGCGCGCCGCGCTCGCAGCGTGATTATCCGCCGCTGTCGTGCTCGGGCGTCGCGAGCTCGGGTCGTGCGGCGCCGGCGGCGATCTGCGCGATGCGCGAGCCCGCCGGCGGATCGGAATAGAAATACTCCCGGAGGCCCTGATGAATGGCCGCCGCGAGCTTCGCCTGGTGCGCGACGCCGCGCAGCCGCTGCTCCTCCGCGGGATTGGAGATGTAGGCCGTCTCGACCAGCATGGACGGGATGTCCGGCGATTTTAGCACCATGAACCCGGCCTGCTGCACCAAGGGCTTGCGCACCTCGCCCACCAGATTGAGCCGGTGCAGGACATGCTCGGCGGCCGTCTCGCTCGCGCTCAATGAAGCGGTCTGCGACAAATCGAGCAGCACTGAAGCCAGGAGGTCGCCCTTGTCCTCGAGCGATACCCCGCCGATCAAGTCGGCGGCGTTCTCGCGCTCGGCGAGCCAGCGCGCCGCCTCGCTGGTGGCGCCGCGCTGAGACAAAATGTAGACGGACGAGCCGTCGACCGCGCGATCGCGGATGGAATCGGCATGGATGGACACGAACAGGTCCGCTTGCTGCGCGCGCGCGCGGTGCATGCGATCGCGCAACGGCACGAAGTAATCGCCGCTGCGGGTGAGTACCGCCCGCATGCCGGGCTCGGCATTCACGTCACGCTCGAGGGCGCGCGCGATGGCGAGCGTCACGTCTTTCTCCCGCGTGCCGTGCATCCCGATGGCGCCCGGATCCTCGCCGCCGTGTCCGGCGTCGATGGCGATGATGAGATCGCGAGCCGCGGGACGGGCATGCTCCGCCTTGATGGGTGCATCGGTCGCAACGGCCCCGCCGAGGTCCACAACGAGTCGGTAACCGTAGCGATCGTTCGGTGTGGCGAGAAAGCTCTTCGCACGGATCGGGCGGGTGAGATCCAACACCAGGCGTAGATCGCCGCCCGGACGGCGTGCCATGCGCACGTCCTTGACGACCCCGCTCGCCGGAGGCCTTCGCGCCGTCGCCGAGAGGTGCGCGGCCGAGACGTCGAGCACCACCCGGTCCGGATTCTTGAGCACGAGCAAGCTGTGCTTGGCACTGCCGGAAAGCTCGAGCACCACCTGCGTGCCCTCAGGGCTCGCCCACAAGCGCACCGCGCGCACTTCAACCGCGCGAGCGGGCGCGACCCAGCCGATCACTAACGCAAGGCTCACGATGCGCAGCAACTGCATGGGTATTAAGTTACCCTATCTTCATGCAGTTTTTCAAGTCAAATTAGATAGATAGCTCGCTAATCTAGTGTCGTCTCGCAAGTTACGCAGCCACGCTTCGCCGCGCGCGGTCCTCGCACGTAGCCGCGCATGACGCCCGCTCGCGGCGAACTCGAAGACGAGCTCGAGATCGGGCAGGGGAAGCGAGCCCGCGCCCTTCTGCGCCCACTCGACCAAGAGTAAGTGTCCAGCGCGCAGAAAATCCCGCAGCCCGAGCTCATCCACCTGGACGGCTCCTTCGAGTCGATACAGATCGACGTGCACACAGGTGAGCGGCGGGGTGTACCCGTCGAGTCGATAGGTCTCCACCAGGGTATAGGTCGGGCTTCGAATCAGGCCGCTCACGCCGCAGGCGCGCAGGAATGCGCGCACGCACGTGGTCTTGCCCGCGCCCAGATCTCCTTCGAGATACAGGCCGGCGCTCATCTGCTCGGCGCCGGGGAACGTACGGGCGAGGGAGACGCCGAGCGCCTCCGTCGCGGAAACGTCTGGAAGTGCAAGATCGAGATCGGAGACTACCATGCGATTTATGGCGCCCCATCGGGCGATGCAGGGAATATTGACCATTATAGGGCGCGGGCGGGTAGCCTTTCCGCATGAGCACGAACGCCCCGACCGCGAGCCCCGAGCCGTTCGAACCTGCCGCCTTGCTCGACGACATCCGTCGCTGGGCGGCCGAGCTCGGTTTCGCCCGCATCGGCGTCGCGAACATCGACCTTGCGGAGGATGAGGCCCGCTTCCGCGAATGGTTGCGAGCGGGTTTTGCGGGCGAGATGCGCTACATGAGCCGCCACGGCAGCAAGCGTACTCGGCCGGCGGAGCTCATCCCGGGCACGGTGAGCTGTCTCAGTGCACGCATGGATTACTGGCCGGCTCGGGCCGAGGACGCGCAGCGTGCACTCGGCGACAAGGCGGTCGCCTATGTGTCGCGCTACGCGCTCGGCCGCGACTATCACAAGTTGATGCGCCACCGTCTGCAGCAGCTCTGCAGCCGCATCGCCGAGCGGGTAGGCCCGCTCGGCTATCGCGCGTTCGTCGACAGCGCACCGGTCCTCGAGAAAGCGCTCGCGCGCAATGCCGGGCTCGGCTGGATCGGCAAGCACACCAACCTCATCGATCGCGCGGCCGGATCGTATTTCTTCATCGGCGAGATCTATTTGAGCCTCGCGCTGCCGGTGGATCAAGCGAGCACGGCGCACTGCGGGACTTGCAGCGCGTGCCTCCCGGCCTGTCCCACGGGCGCCATCGTCGCCCCGTATCGACTGGACGCGCGGCGCTGCATCTCTTATCTCACCATCGAGCTTGCGGGCTCGATTCCGCTCGAGCTGCGTCGCGCCATCGGCAATCGCATCTACGGTTGCGACGATTGCCAGCTCGTGTGTCCATGGAACAAATTTGCCCGTCCCACCGTCGAGAAGGACTTCGAGGTGAGGCACGGGCTCGACCGCTCGACACTCGTCGAAGTATTCGCTTGGAGCGAGGCGGAATTTCTGGAGAAGACCCGCGGAAGCGCCATCCGCCGCATCGGCTTCGAGCGCTGGTTGCGCAACATCGCGGTCGCGCTCGGCAACGCACCGACTTCGCCTGAGGTGATCGCGGCGCTCGAATCCCGCTCGCAGGAGCCCTCAGCCTTGGTGCGCGAGCACGTCGCCTGGGCCCTCGCCCAGCACAACGCTGCTTAGCCGGGCGCCTCGCGCCATACGCTCAGCTCGCGGGCAGCAAGCTCGATCCGCTCGGATTGAAGAAGTGACGTCCGCGTCGCTTCTTGCTGATCTCGGCGAGCAGCAATCGATAATCGGCGTCGTTATTCACGGGATCGATGGCGGCGGCATTCACGATCAGGAGGGGCGATGCATCGTAACTGTGGAAGAATCGGGCATAGGCCTGGGTGAGTTTCTCGAGATAGCTGCGCTCGATATGCTGCTCATAGCGGATGCCCCGCTTGGCTATCCGGTCGACGAGGACGTCGACCGGCGCCTGCAGATAGACGACGAGATCGGGCTTGGGGGCATCGACCACCACCCGCTCATAGACGCGCTCGTACAAGGCGTATTCCGCATCGTCGAGCGTGACTCGCGCGAACAGCTGGTCCTTCTCCAACAGATAATCCGCCACTCGCACCGTGCCGAACAGGTCTTCCTGACGCACATCCTCGAGCTGTCTGGCCCGCTGGAATAAAAAAAAGAGCTGCGTCTGAAAGGCCGCGGCGCGCGGATTTTTATAGAAACGCTCGAGAAACGGATTTTGATCCGCTTCCTCGAGTACGAGCTGCCCGCCGACCGATTGCGCGAGAAGCCGCGCGAGACTGGTCTTGCCCACGCCGATCGGGCCTTCGATGACGATGAAGCGGTGCGGAATCGCGCCCGGCGCAGTGCCTCTAGTTTCACTCAACAACAGAAATTCCCTCGGCGGCAGATCGCGCCTTCAAGTCCACGACACGGCCGTGGCCCGGTATATCGAGCGTGGGAGCAATATCGCACAAAGGATACAGCACGAAGTTGCGGCTCGACACTCCGGGATGCGGCAGGCTGAGCCCGGGTTGCTGAATCACGGCACCGACCATCCACACGAGGTCGAGGTCGATGAGGCGCGGTCCCCACTGCTCGCGGCGCACGCGTCCCATTTGCCGCTCGATCTCGAGCAACGCTTCGAGCAGCACCTTCGGTTCGAGCTGAGTCAGCACGCCGATGGCGGCATTGATGAAATCCGGCTGATCCTGCGGGCCCATGGGGCGAGTCGCATAGAGGCGCGAGCGCGCTTCGAGACGAGTCGCGGGCAAGCGGCCGATGCGCTCACACGCGGTCAGCACTTGCTTCCTCGGGCCGTCGAGGTTACTACCGAGAGCGATGTACGCCGGGCGCCAGAGCGCACTCATGGCTAGCTGCGCGCCGCCCCGCCTCGCCGCCGGCGCCTGCGCCGCCGCCCCGGCGCCGCAGTACCTTCCGCCCCCTCGGGCTCGGGCGGACGCGCCTGCACGAGGGCCACGCGCTCCTCCTGGGGCAGTGTCTGCACGTGCGTCCACCAGGCCGCGAGCTCGGGATCGGCGACACCGACCTCCGCACGCAGCAAGAGGAAGTCGTAGGCTGCGCGAAAGCGCGGATGCTGCAACAAGCTCAAGGACTTGATCCCGCTGCGGCGGTTGAATCGGGGCTGCAGCATCAGCAGCTCGCGCATCGGCACCGCGAAGCGCCGCGGAATCGCGACGCGCGATTGCTGCGCCTTCAGCACGGAATCGCAGGCCTGCATGAGCTGCGCAAAATCAGGCGCCGGGCCTGCTTGCCGCTCATTGAGCTCGCGCAACACCGCGCCCCACAGCAAGATGGCGAACAGAAAGGTTGGGGTGACGGGCTTGTCCGCGAGCACACGGGCATCGGTGTTCGCCAGCCCACGCTCGAGCATCTCGCGTGCATAAGCATAGGGGGGCAATGCGAAAGCCGCCGCCGGCAGCGGGAAGAGGTGCTCGAACAACCCGTACTTCTGTAGCAACGCGAACGACTTTGCGCCGAAGCCCGACAGGAATAGCTTCAGGCATTCATCGAAGAGCCGTGCCGCCGGCACGCCGTCGAGCAGGTGCGCGAGGCGGCTGATCGGCTGCTCGGTGTCGGGATGGAACGTAAAATCAAGCTTGGCCGCGAAGCGCACGGCGCGCAGCATCCGCACGGGATCCTCGCGGTAGCGAGTCTCCGGGTCGCCGATCATCTTCAAGCGTCGCGCCTTGACGTCGGCCACGCCGTCGGCGAAGTCCCAGATGGATAGATCGTCGATGTTGTAATAGAGGCTGTTCGCGGCGAAGTCGCGCCGCCAAACGTCCTCTTCGACCGTGCCGTAGATGTTGTCGCGCAGGATGCGGCCACGAGTGTCGAACGCGCGATGCTCCGAATCCTCGATCACCGGCGCCTCGCGGATGTCCTCGCCTTCCGCGTCGGGCTCGCTCTCCGCGTCCTCGCGCTCGGGCGCGGAGGCGGCGCGGAACGTCGCGACCTCGATGATCTCACTGCCGAAATGCACGTGGGCGAGGCGGAACCGCCGGCCGATGAGTCGACAATTGCGGAACAGGCGCCGCACGTCCTCGGGCAGCGCATTTGTTGCCACGTCAAAATCCTTGGGCGTGAGGCCCAGAAGCAAATCGCGCACGGCGCCCCCCACCAGAAACGCCTGATAGCCCGCGTCCTTCAGGCGGTAAAGAACCTTCAGGGCGTTGGGCGATATGGAGCGGCGCGATATCGGGTGCTCGGGGCGAGGAATCGCCACATGCGTAATTGGTATCGACGGTACGTTCAAAAAAATTAGGTTCCGCTTGAGTCAAAAAAATTGGCCCGTATACTACCAGCCCTCTTGGGCGCAGGTCGCCCGGAGATCCTACCCAAGGCTCCCTTCGTCTAGAGGCCTAGGACACGGCCCTCTCAAGGCTGTAACACCGGTTCGAATCCGGTAGGGAGCGCCATTATAATCAGATACTTACGAGTGGCCGTCGATGCGGAAATCGGGCTTAGGGTAACTTGTAGACAAGTTCCCGGCAGGTGCTTTTCTAGAGTCTGCGGCATGCGTTGAAGGCGAGAAATCACTTCTGCGTTCGCCGACAAGCGCAGCGCAGGCCGGCTTCCGCCGCGTAATGTCTGGTCCATTGCGATCAACGAGTTCGGACTGAAAGTGAGCCGTAGAGAAAGACGGTAAGGGACATCATCGTCACCGCGCAGGCAACTCCGAGTAAAGCAGCTGTCCCACGGTCCGCAAGCGTTCGACGCCGAAGATTTCTTGGGGAAAGAGCGGAATTTCCACCATCGACAGGGCGTTGTAGCGCTCTCGCAGCTGCTCCAGGTGCGGCAGTTGCTGCCGTGCCTTCTGTGCGAGAAAGGGTGAGTCCGTCACCTGCACTACATTGTTGACGATCAACCGGCCGATCTTGAGGCCGTAGCTGCGCAGCTCGTCCACGACGTTGTCGAGCTGATTCACCGCCAAGCGCTCAGGGATCGTCACCATTGAAAAGAGCACGTCGCGCCGCAGAAACTCCATGCACTGCGCTGCCAACTGCTGCCAACGGCGAATGATCTCCATCACCGACTCCTTCCGCTCGCCCGAGATCCGCAAGTGGGAATAGATGCGCGGGGCGGCCCGCAAATGTTCCGCCAGCATGGACGGTACCCCAAGCAGCGCCAATGTTTGGCCAAGCGGTGCGGTATCCCAGACGATGTGCCGATACCGAGCCTCGAGCGCCAGGCGACGAATGAAGTCGACCATGAATTCCTCGTTGAGACCTGGTAGCACCGAGGTCACAAACTGCACGAACGAGGCATAGTCGATATCGACGAAGCTCGAGAATACCGAATAGACCTCGCGGCCGAATTTCTCGTCCCACATGCCCCGGACGTCCTGCAGTCCGAGCTCAGTGAGGAACAATCCGGGGCAGACTTCGCGCTCGCGATGCGCACCTTCGATCTGGAAGATATGCGACAGCGAAGGAGTTGGATCGGTCGAGATCAGCAGGCTTGTCTCGCCGGCTTCCGCAAGGTGAAGTGCCGTTGCCGCGGAACATGTGGTCTTTCCGACACCGCCCTTGCCGAGGAACACGTGCACACTCAGATTCGCTAGGGGCATTTGCGAACTCCTGCCGCGCCCATGCGCCTCGGATGGTACTCAGCGGACGGGCTTCCCCACCCGCCCATACCGGCAGGCGCGCGCGAGGTTACTCGATCTGTATGGAGCGCAGATACTCGACCAAGCGCCGCACGAGCTCGTCGACTGCGACAGAATCGGTGTCCGAGCCGGCTCGAAAGTCGTATCCCCACACTGGCATCGTCCGTGTTCCGTGGGCCATGTGCACGCTGCGTCCATCGATGATGCGGCGTACGTCCTCGGTCGGAAACATACCGCCGTGTCGTTGGGCAATGCGTGTCAGATCCGGCACCGAGACCTTGAGCTGCGAGGCGACGGGGCCATCGCCGAGACCCGAACGTCCATGGCAGGATGCACAGAAGCGCTGATAGAGCTCCGCGCCGCTATAGCTCGTGAGTTCTAACGTCCTGCCGGAGGTTGCAAGGAGCAACAAAGCAGCGCCCAGTGCCAAACTGGCCTGCGAAGGGCTCACCGAGATGCCCGGCGAATAGTCCAACCCTCACCCTCGTAATCCCGGCGCTGCGCATTGGCCATATCGATCGCCTCCGCCCGCACTACTCGAGCATGTTCATCCAAAGAGAATATCGCTCCGAGGGCTAACCTTCAAATGCGGTAACAGGCGGCGCAAGATCGGAAGTCCGCTGCGAATCTCACGAACGCGTCACATCGGCGCGCGCGCTCCGGCTATGAGACGACGTCCCCGGCCGTCTGCGCTACGACGGGGTGGGCATCCCTGACCAGCCACATCGCGCCCACGATCAGCGCTGCGGCGAGAAAGAACGGCGCACCCGGGATATGCCAGGCGGAGTTGTCGGCGATCGAGGCGGCGAAGATCTGGGTAAATACCGTAGGACCGATGAGGCTCGCCAGTCCCTGCAGGCTGGCGAGCGCGCCCTGCAATCGGCCTTGCTCGGTGGGCGTGACGCAACTCGTCATGATTGTTTGCAGCGATGGCGTCGCGATGCCCCAGATTGCCATCACGGGCACGCCGACCCAGAACACCGTCCCGCTCGAGGCCGCCCCGTAGATCGCAAAGCCCGCTGCGCCGAACGCGAGTCCGGTGAGCAGCGCCTTGCGTTCCCTGAGCAGCCTCACTGCCGGCTTCACCAACCCCACCTGCACGATCAACGAGCAGATGCCGACGCCCGCCAGCATCCCGCCGACCGCCGCGGTGTTCCAGGCGTAGCGATAGCGCATGTAGAGGACAGTGACGCTCGGCAGCACGACATGCGCAAGACTCATGAGGAAGAACCCGGTGGCCAGAATCGCGAGCGTCGGATGCGAGCGCAAGAGCTTGAGCGCGCCCACGGGATTCGCGGCTTTCCAGCTGAAAGGCACGCGCCTTTCAGCAGGCAACGACTCGGGCAGCACGAAAAGGCCCCAGCACACATTCGCGAGCGCCATCCCCGCGGCGGCCCAAAACGGTAGTCTTGGAGAGATCGCGCCGAGCACGCCGCCGAGCGCGGGTCCCGTGATGAAGCCCACGCCGAATGCGGCGCCGATCAATCCGAAACTCTGAGCCCGCTTTTCAGGCGGACTGATGTCGGAGATGTAGGCCCCTGCGGTACTGAAGCTCGCCGCCGTGATGCCCGAGATGATGCGCCCGACCAAAAGCCACCCCAGGTTAGGCGCCCACGCCATGAGGATGAAGTCGAGCCCTAATCCTGCGCAGGAGATCAGAATGACAGGGCGGCGCCCGAAGTGGTCCGACAGCGATCCCTGCACGGGCGAGAAGAAGAACTGCATGAGCGCCCAGGCTGTGCCGAACAGGCCGTAGATCTCCGCGCCTCTTGCCGCGCTGCCGCCCGCAAAATCCTGCACGAGGACCGGCAGTACGGGGATGATCATCCCGAAGGCCAGCATGTCGATGAGCACGGTGACGAAGATGAAGGGCAGCGCCGCGCGGTGGCGTTTGGTGTGTATGCCCATGCGGGGACAAATCTCCAGAGTTCGCAGATCCTGCATCTTACCGCGGTGATGCTGCAGAGATACGGCCCCCACGTCGCCGGCAACTGTGATCTACTCCCCGCTTCCCTCCGCCGCCCGCGGGCACAATTGCGCGTAAAGCCGCATCCCGGATGCGGCGTCTGCACGACGTGGCCAAGGAGGCTTGGGTGAGAATCCTATTGATCGCGGCACTGGCCGCTCCGCTGCTCGCCGGCCGACCTGCGCTTTCCCAGATTCTGATCGCCCCGAATCCCTACTCCGAACACTTCGTGCAAACCGTGCGGCAGAATCAGGACGCCTGGAAGCAGCTCGGGTCCGAGGTGAGCGACGTCGTATCGCCCAAACTGACGGCCGTCGAGGTCACCATGAGCTGCGGTCGCTACACCGAGCTCGAGGCGAGCTACTCGAACGGCATGGTGGAGAGCAAGGAGATTCCGGGCGACGCGGCGACTCAGACGAAGCTCGGCAATTTGTTCGCGCTGAACAGCGCGATCGTCAGCATCGTCGATCAGCCCTGCATGGAATAAGATTTTTTCTCGCTTCGCACAGCCAAGCGCCTCTTCGCGCGATCCATCGTCCGGTAAAATGCCGCGCCATGACCGACCTGGTCGCCGCGCTGCATCGCATTTTCGGATTCGAGGATTTTCGTCCCGGCCAGGAGGCCGTCGTGCGCGACGTTCTGGCGGGCAAAGACGTGCTCGCGCTCATGCCGACGGGCGGCGGCAAGTCGCTCTGCTTTCAGTTGCCTGCCGTGCTCAAGGCCGGGTTGAGCATCGTGGTCTCCCCTCTGATCGCTCTCATGCAGGATCAGGTGCGGCTGCTCGAGGATAACGGCGTCGCCGCGAGCTTCATCAACTCGACGCTCGGCGCCGATGAGATCCGGCGCCGGCTGGCGGCGGCGCTGCGGGGTGAATACAAGCTCCTCTATCTCGCTCCGGAACGTCTGTTGCTCACCGATTTTCTCGAAGGCCCGCTGCAGCGCCTGAGCGTAGCTCCCGGCATCAGCGCCTTCGTCATCGACGAGGCCCACTGCGTATCCGAGTGGGGGCACGACTTTCGCCCCGAGTACCGCCAGCTCTCGACGCTGCGCAGACGCTATCCGCAGATTCCGCTGCTCGCCTTCACCGCCACTGCGACCGCTCGGGTGCGCGCCGACATCGCGAGCCAACTCGCCTTGCGCAATCCCGCGATGCACCTGTCGAGCTTCAATCGGCCGAATCTTTTCTACCGCGTACAACCCAAGAGCAAGAGCACTTACGCGGACTTGCTCGCTCGGGCGCGCGCGGGCGGAGCCGGCATCGTGTATTGCCTGTCGCGCCGGCGCGTCGAGGAGCTCGCAACGCAATTACAAGGGGACGGCATCACCGCTCTGCCCTACCACGCCGGCCTCGATGCGCCGATCCGGCGCGGCAACCAGGAGGCTTTCATCCGTGACGATGCGCAGGTCATGGTTGCCACGATTGCATTCGGCATGGGCATCAACAAGCCGGACGTGCGCTGGGTGTCGCATTACGATCTGCCGCGCAGCCTCGAAGGCTATTACCAGGAGTCCGGACGCGCCGGCCGCGACGGCGATCCGGCCGAGTGCACGCTGTATTTCGGCCTTGCGGACATCCGCACTGCGGAATTCCTCATCCAGCAGAAACTCGATCCCGACACCGGTGATCCGCTCGAGAGCGAGCAGCGTATCGCGCGCCAGCAGCTGCGGCAGGTCTTGAGCTACGCCGAATCCACCGAATGCCGTCGCGCCATTCAGCTGCGCTACTTCGACGAGACCTTCCAGGGTCCCTGCGGCGCTTGCGACAATTGCTGCGAGCCGCGCAATCAACGCGATTGCACCATGCAAGCGAAGCAATTTCTGTCCTGCATTGCGCGGCTCGCGCAGCGCGGTGAGCGATTCGGCGCGGCTCACATCATCGACATCCTGCGCGGCAGCCGCTCCGAGCGGATCGTAGCGCGCGGGCACGACACCTTGAGCGTGCACGGCATCGGCGCAACCTGGCGCGTGCAAGAGTGGCGCGAGCTGATCCGTGCATTACGACATCAAGGCCTCGTGGTGGAGACTCAGGACGGCTATCCCGTGCTCTCGCTCAATGCAGCGAGCTGGGAAGTGCTGCGCGACCGGCGCACCGTGCAGATTTCCGAGCGTCCGCCGCGAGCATCAGCGAAACAGCGCTCTCAATCCTCACCGCTCTCGCCCTTGCCGGCCACGTCCCCACCGGCTGTCACGCCCGAGGGAGGCGAGCTGTTCGAGACCCTGCGCGCTTTGCGCAAGCGCCTCGCGGATGCGCAAGGCATGCCGCCCTACGTGATCTTTCACGACGCGACCTTGCGGGAGATCGCGCAGCGCCGGCCCGTCACGCTCGGGCAATTCGCGGGCATCCGCGGTGTCGGCGAGGCGAAGCTCGCGCGCTATGGGGAGGAATTCGTTGCGGTCGTTCGAGGGCACTCGGCGGTCGAGTGACTTCTCGCTCGGCGGGATAGCGCCGCGCTCGAGCGGCGTCCTCGGCTTGACTCTCACCGGCGTCTGCCGAACGATAGCCGCATGGCGATGTGGGTGGGCACTTCCGGCTATAACTACCCCGAGTGGCGGGGAACCTTCTATCCGGAGAAGCTCGCGGCGGCGAAGATGCTCCCTTACTACGCGGAGCGCTTCAACACCGTCGAGATCAACTACACCTTCTATCGAACACCCAATGCGAAGATCCTCGCGGGCTGGAGCGAGGCGACACCGGACCTCTTCAAGCTCACCTTGAAGGCGCCGAAGCGCATCACCCACATAGCCCGCCTCAAGGACTGCGAGGACCTCCTGCAGTACTTCGTGAAGACCGCGAACACCCTCGGCCCCAAGCTCGGCATCATATTTTTCCAGCTGCCGCCCTACTTCAAGAAGGACCTGGGCCTGCTCGGCGCCTTCCTCGACCTGCTGCCGGCGGGCACGCGGGCGGCGTTCGAATTTCGCCATGCGTCCTGGCTGGAAGACCCGGTGTACCGCCTTCTCGAGTCCAAAGGCATCGCGCTCTGCGTGGCGCAGAGCGAGAAGCTGTCGACGCCGGTCGAGATCACCGCGGACTACGCGTATTTTCGACTGCGGGACGAGGGCTACACGCCGCAGGACCTCAGGCGCTGGGCGGAGACGGTGCAGGCGCGTACGGCCTCCTGCAAGGACGTGTTCGTGTACTTCAAGCATGAGGAGTCGGGTACGGGTCCCGCCTTCGCGCGCATCTTCTTGGACGCGCTCGCCGGCGGTGCGCGCGAGCCCACGGGGTGACCGGCGAGCAGAACGGGCGATTTGCGCTTTACCTCGTGATGACGTTCGGCATCACCTGGGTGTGCTGGTGGCCACTCGCCTCCCTGATCCCGTTGGGCTCCGGAGTATTCTCCAATGCGACCTTCAGCACGCTCTACCTCGTGGGCGGCCTGGGACCGACCTTGGCCGCGCTGCTGGCGGTCGCCCTCACGCCGCGGGAGGGCTCGTTGACGGCTTACGCGGCAAGCCTCGTCCGCTGGCGCGTCGCGCTCGCTTGGTACGTGGCGGCGTTCCTTTTACCGTCCATTCTGGCCTTCACGCTCGACCTCCTCGCGGCGTGGTTCGGCGCGCAGACCCCCTCCTTTCCGGCCTTTCACGACCTGTCGCGCATACCGCTCATCTTTCTGACCATGATTCTCGGCGGAGGCCTGGAGGAGCTCGGCTGGCGCGGCGTGGCGCAGCCCATGCTCGAGCGGCGCGTGAGCCGGCTGGCGAGCGCCGCGATCGTCGGTGTCGCCTGGGCCCTGTGGCACCTGCCTCTGTTCTTCATTCATGGCGTCTCGCAATACGGGGCGAACTTCGAGCTGTTCGCCGCGGACGTCGTGGGAAATGCCTTTCTATTGGCCTGGATCTACGGCGGCACCGGCAGCATTCTGGTCTGTGTGCTATTCCACGCGGCGAGCAACACCTCAGCCACGCTGGGCCTCAACGCCTGGGACGGCAGTCCGCAAATGGCCTGGATCGGACCGGCCGCCAAGATTACCCTCGGTGCGGTGCTGATACTTTCGCTGCCGTACTTCAGGCGGCCGAAGTCTCCGCCACCCTGAGGGGCACCGCCTCCTTTATCGGCAGATTGATGAGCGCGGCCGCGAGAGCGAGCGCGCTGTCGGCATACCAGACCCAGTCGTAGGAGCCGAGTCGCGCCATGGCCACGCCGCCGAGCCACGCACCCAGGAACCCCCCGATCTGATGGCTGAGGAGGGTCAGCCCGAAGAGCGTCGTGAGATAGCGCGTGCCGAACAGCTTGCCGACGAGCCCGGCCGTCGGAGGCACGGTGGCGAGCCAGCTGATTCCGAGTGCGCCAGCGATGAGATACACGTTGAGCGCAGTCTTCGGCATCCACAGATAGCAAATCACCACCACGGCACGACTCGCGTAAAGCCACGCGAGAATGCTCTTCATGCGGTACTGCCGGCCGAGCCAGCCGACGAACAAGCTGCCGACCACGTTGAATGCGCCGATCAAGGCGAGCGAATTGGCGGCGACGGTCGCGGACAGCCCGCAGAGCTGCAAGTTGCCCGGCAAATGAGTGACGAGAAAGGCGATGTGAAAGCCGCAGGTGAAGAACCCGGCATTGAGGTACAGGTAACTCGGATCGCGCAAGGCCACGCGCAATTGCTCGCGCAAACCGCGTGACGTGGCGGCCACTGGCCCCGATGTGTGCGGCATTGGTGCCTTGTCCCGGAACAGCCACGCGATCGGCACGGTGAGCAGCGCCGCAATCGAGACGCCGAGCATGCCCATGCGCCAGCCCGCGCCCTTGATCAAGAGCTGGATGAGCGGCGCGAACAAGAGCTGCCCGAGCGACCCCCCCGCATTGATGATTCCGGCGGCGAGCGAGCGTGCGGACGGCGGGAGCGAGTGGGTGGAGCCGATGAGAATGGCGAAGCTACCGGCCGCCGTACCCGCGGCGAGCAGGATGCCCAAGGTCAGCGTGAACCCGAAACCCGACGCGCTCAAGGTTGCCAGCCCACCGCCCGCGGCCAGAAGTATCGCGCCGAAGATGAGCACTCGATAGGTGCCGTAGTGATCCGCCACGGCGCCGAACAGCGGCTGAGCAGCGCCCCACACGAACTGCCCGATGGCGAGCGCGAAGCTTACGGAGACGAGACTCACACCCGTCGCGGTGACGATGGGAAGCACGAAGAGCCCGAGCGATTGCCGCACCCCCATGGTCAGCAACAAGATGCCCGCGGCGGCGAGCACGAGCGCCCGATGTCTCGTCTTCGCGTGAGTCACCGCGCTCAACGGCGGATCAACCACTTCAGGATGCGCTCCGCCCGCGGGCCGTAGGGCGGCCGCAGACCGACGAGGCCGTGCACATCCAGACGGGTCTGCCGGAAGACAGTGCGTGCGTGACTGAATCGCCAAAACCCATGCTCGCCATGGTAGGCGCCCATGCCACTCGCGCCGACGCCGCCGAAGGGCAGCTCCTCGGCTAGGAAATGCACGGCCACATCGTTGACGGTCGCGCCGCCCGAGACCGTATGGGCGAGCACCCACTGCATCTCGCGCCGATCCTCGCCGAAGTAATAGAGCGCGAGGGGCTTCGGCCGCGCATTCACCTCCGCCACCGCGGCGCCGATCTCCCGATAGGTGCGCACGGGCAAGAGCGGTCCGAAGATCTCCTCCTGCATCACCCGCATGTCGTCGGTGGCCCCGAGGATGAGCGCCGGCGCGACCCATCGGTCCCGCACGCCCCCATCGGCACCCTCACCGAGTGATATCACCCGTGCTCCCTTGGCGGCGGCGTCCGCGCGCAACGAGCGCATGCGCTCTGCATGCCCCTCACTCACGAGGCTCGTGTAATTGGGATCGGACCCGCTGCCGGGATACGCGCGATCCATCCACGCGGCTGCTTCGCGCACGAAGGGCTCGAGCATGTCCTCGGGCAAGAGCAAGTAATCCGGAGCGATGCACATCTGTCCGCTGTTCGTGAGCTTGCCGAGCAAGATGCGATCGACCGTCCTCGCGAGCGGCGCCGAGCGGCCGATGAGCACCGGACATTTTCCGCCGAGCTCGAGCGTCACCGGCACCAAATGCTCGGCGGCCGCCGCCATCACACGCCGCCCGACCGAAGTCGAACCGGTGAACATCAGATGATCGAAGGGAAGCCGTGAGAATGCCTGAGCAACTTCCGGACCTCCCGTGACCACCGCAACCTCGCGGGGATCGAAGTACTTCGCGACACGCGTCGCCATGAGCGAGCTCACGGCGGGCGTGAACTCGGAAGGCTTGATGAGGCAGCGGTTGCCCGCGGCGAGAATGCCTGCGAGCGGCCCGAAGGTGAGCGTGATGGGAAAATTCCAGGGGCTGATGAGGCCGACGACACCCAACGGCTGAGGCACTATCTCAGCGCGCACACCGGGTGCTCCGATCGGCAAGCCGACGCGGCGCCGCTGGGGGCGCATCCAGCGGCGCACGTGACGGCGGGCAAATTTAAGCGAGGAGACCGCGGGCAAGATATCGACGAAACGCGTCAGGGTGGCGGGCCGCCGCCCGAAGTCATCGGCGAGCGCCTGGCAGATCTCGACTTGATGATCGACCAAGAGCGCGATCGCGCGCTCGAGGCGATCCCTGCGCACGCGTGCATCCGCGCCTACATCGGCCCGGAATGCCGCTTGCTGCGCTTCGAGCAACCGCTGCATATCGGGCGCCTCGGGCATTAGCGCCTCGTTCATGAGCTACCCCTTCCGTGCGCGCGACGGACGCTTCGATTTTGCCGGTGCCGGCTCGCGCGGCGGGGGCTCCTTGCGCACCGGCGCGCGTGCGCCTGTCTCGAAAGTGCCGACGGACGCATTCAGTGCGGCCGCGAGCGCCGCATCGCCGCTGATCAGGTCGCTCCATCGTAGCTCTTGACCGTTGCGCTTGCCCTTCAGCGTCAACTTCAAGCCCTCCGGAGAGACCGTCAGGATGAACGTGCGTCCGGCGAGGGCGAGCTCACGTTTCAGGGTTTTATCAAGTCGCGTCGTCATGCATCTCCACTTAGAATGGAACGAACACCCGGGAGGGCTGAACCTGACCAATCGTCCTCTGTGCGAGCCGTCTGAAGCGGTAAAAGCCAGTTTATCCCAAGGTCCCTCCTGATGACTCATCCGGACCCTCAGGCGACACTGCTCGAGACCGCCACCGGACTCCATCGGGCCGGTGATCTCGCGGCGGCGCGGCGCTTGTACGGTGAGGTGCTCGCGGCCGATCCTGCCCACCACCTCGCCGCGTTTCGACTGGGGCTCCTCGAGTTGCAGGAGGGTCGAGCGGAGGCGGCCGCGGCGCTGATCGGCCAGGCCGCCGACCGCGTGCCCGACAATTCCCACTATCAGCTCGGGCTCGCGCAAGCACTGCAGGCACTCGGCCGCTGGCCGGTGGCCGCCGAGGCGCTCCGGCGGGCGCTCGAGCTCGAGCCGGATTCCCTCGATGCGCAGATCGATCTCGGCGTGGTTCTGCAGCGCGGCGGCGAGCGAGCCGCCGCGGCGGCGGCTTATCGAGCCGCGCTCGCGCGCAAGCACGACGATCCGCGCGCGCTCGGCAATCTCGGAGCACTACTGCGGGAAATGGGCGAACTCGAGGAGGCCACAAAGCTCCTCGAAGCCGCCGCATGCCTCGAGCCCCGTGCCGCATCGCATGCGATCAATCTCGGTATCGTTTGCTGCGAGCGTCGCGATTTTGCGGCGGCCGAATCCATTCTGCGCGCGGTCCTGGCGCGCGAGCCGTCCAATGCCGACGCAGCATTCAATCTCGGCAATGCGCTGCGCGGCCTCGGCCGGCCACGCGAGGCGATCGAGCAGTATCGACAGGCCACGGCGCAGCGTGAAGGGAACGCCGAAGCGCTCAACAATCTCGGCAACACCTACAAGGAAATCGGCGAGTTCGCGGCGGCGATGGCGGCGTTCGATGCCGCCCTTACCGCCCGGCCGAGCTACACGGCCGCAATCAACAACGCGGGCTGTCTGTTGCGCACACTCGGACGGCTCGACGAGGCGGAGGACATGCTGCGCCGGGGACTGCGCCTCGATCCTCGCCATCCTGCCCTGCACGACAATCTCGCCAACGTGCTGAAGGATGCGGGTGCGCTCGAAGAGGCCATCGTCCATTACCGGCGAGCGCTCGAGCTCGATCCGAGCAACCCCGTTACCCACAGCAATCTCGCCTACGCGCTCAGCTTTCAATGCTGCGAGCCCGAGCCCATTCTCGAGGAATGCCTGCGCTGGGGCGCGCGATTCGCCGCGCCGCTCGCGAGCTCGCGGATTTCCCCGGCGCGCGATCTCTCGCCGGACCGCCGGCTGAAAGTGGGCTACGTCTCCGGCGACTTTCGCGAGCATTGCCAGAGCTTGTTCACTCTGCCCCTGCTCGCCCACCACGACCGGCGCGAGGTCGAGATCTTCTGCTACGCGAGCGTCGAGCGTCCCGACGCCTGGACCCGGCGCCTCGCGAGCCACGCCGACGTATGGCGCGAGGCGCGCGCGCTCGATGACGCTGCGCTTGCGCGGCTCGTGTCTGACGACCGCATCGATGTTCTCGTCGATCTGAACATGCATATGGCGAACGGGCGACCGCTGCTGTTCGCGCGCAAGCCCGCCCCCGTGCAAATCGCGTGGCTTGCCTATCCGGGAACGACCGGCATCCCTGCGATGGATTATCGTCTCAGCGATCCCCGGCTCGATCCGGAGGGTTTCGATGGATACTACAGCGAGCGCACGCTGCGCCTCCCCGACACGTTTTGGTGCTACGACCCGCAGAACACAGATCTCGATGTCAACGAGCCACCGTGCCTTGGCGCAGGACACGTGACGCTCGGCTGCTTCAACAATCCCTGCAAGCTCACCGAGCGCACGCTCGCGCTGTGGAGCGGCGTCATGCGCGCGATTCCGGATGCGCGGCTGAAGCTCCTCTCGCCGCCGGGCCGTCACCGCGAGCGGCTGCTCGCGCGCTTGGCCGCGCAGGGCATCGATGCAAAGCGTCTGTGCTTCGCCGAATTTCGTCCGCGCGAGGAGTACCTGCGCTCCTACCACGACGTCGACTTCGGACTCGACACGCTCCCTTACAACGGCCACACGACGAGTCTCGATGCCTTGTGGATGGGTGTTCCCGTCGTGACTCGCCTCGGCGAGACGTGCGTCGGGCGTGCCGGCCTGAGTCAGCTCTATCACCTCGACCTTTTGGATCTCGTCGCCGATTCTGATGCGGCATTCGTCGCGATTGCGGCGGCGCTTGCGGGCGATGTCGAGCGGCTGCAGAGGCTGCGCCGCTCATTGCGCCATACGATGCAGCGCTCGCCGCTCATGGACGCGGCGCGCTTTGCGCAGCACCTCGAGCGCACCTACCGATGCGCGTGGCGCGCGCATTGCAGCGCCGCTTCGTCATTGACGGTGTAGCACCGGATCGAGAGCGCGCGATTGCAATACACGCTGTCTGTAATGACAGACAGGTTTTTCCCTGAAAAATACGCTGCTCGCCGAAGTGGAGTGTCAACGGCTCAACACCTCGTCCGTTGGGTTGGTCATCGACGACGCGGCAAGCCGCGGCAACGACACCTTATCGTTAACTCAGGGAGTGCGTGTTATGTCCAACTCATCTCGACTGTTGTCGCTCAGCATCGCGGTTCTCTTGTCCGCCTGCGGCAGCGGGTCCGACAGCTCCGGAGGCTCGGCGGCCATCAGCACGTCGACTTCGACGACGACACAAACCGCGAATCTCGCCGTGATGGTGAGCGACGCCTCAGCGGAAGACTGGGCGACCATCGGCGTCAAGATCATGTCGATCGCCCTCATTCCTCAAGGCGGCGGCAGCAGCATCACCGTGTACTCGGCACCGAGCCCCGTGCCGACGACGAATCTCGTGCTGCTCGATCAACTCGACGAGCTGCTCGGCAACACCAGCATTCCGGTCGGCACCTATAGCGCCGCGGTCCTCACCGTGAGCGCGAATCCGGGCGATATCCTGCTAACCACGGCGACGACTCCCGAGGCCGGTTTCGCCGCCCCGGCGGGTACCACGATCCCGTCGAGCGAGATCCAGATACAGCACACCCAAGGCGCAACGGGCAGTCTGACCGTGCCCGTCAGGGTGAATTTCGATTCGCCGCTGGTCGTGAGCTCGACGCAGAACAACGCGCTCGATCTAGAGTTCGATCTCGCGCACCCCGCGTTTCTCATCGGTCATGTACCGCTGGGGGGTGGCCCGACGCTCTGGGCCGTCAACTTCAACGGACCCGTGCGTCGCCTCGCACGCCACGACCTCACGCGACTCGTGCTGCGTCACACGTACGGCGACGTCACCGCGATTTCTTCCGATTCGACTTCGATCACCATCACCAAGGAGTTCCCGACCGAGCCGCCCGTGAACCCCGAGACGGCGGTCGCCGGCAGCCAGTCGCTGCAGATCACCGCGGACTCGGTCAACGGGACGATCTTCTACGATCTCGATGCGAAGACGCGCACGGTGATCGACAACTTCTCCTCGGAGTCATCCCTGGTTGGCCGATACGTGCGCATCGCCGCGCGCTATCAGGAAAACGGCACCCTCGTCGCCACGCGCATCTACGCGAGCAACGAGTTCAACAACGTCTGGGTCAGCCCCGAAGGCCACGTACTGCACGTCAATACGACGAGCGACATGGTGACCGTCGAGAACGAGTCGGGCATCGGCGTGCCGCTCCTGGTCAATGCCGATACCCAGTTCTTCGTGCGCGAGCCGTATGATCCGACCGTCGACTCCAAGCCGATCGGTACGGGTCCCGCGTTCCTGGCAAGCAAGGATCTGGTCCGCGGCTTCAAGGTACATGCCACCGTGGTCGACCCACTCGCCACGCCTCTGGTCGCGCAGAACATCGAGATCGAGACGGCGCGTTACGAGGGAACGATCTCAGCGCCCAACACCGCGAACTTCACTTACACGCGCAACTTCGTGGACTCGAACGACGATTACGTCTACACCATGAACTACATCTCGAGCATGACGCCGAACGGCAAGGACTCGAGCGGCGCTGCGATCACGGGATACAAGTGGTGGAACTTCGCTTATCCCACCGTGCTCATGGACGGCTCCGATGCAGTGAATGAGTTCGTCGCGGCCACCGGCGGGAGCGTGAACTTCGGCGGCACCGTGGGCGCCGTGCCTTCCTACGGCGTGAGCTTCTCGACCTGGAACGATCCCGCGAACATGGGGGGCTGGGCGGCTTATGAGAGCATCCTGATACCCTCGCTCCTGCCGCTCGGCGAGGTCGCGACCGGCCTCACGGGCGACTCGTTCACCATGACCGCTGCGGGCGGCACCATGCCGGTCACGGTGGACGTGAGCCCCACGTCCGGTTCCGCGACGCTCGTCTACCAGATCGATCGCACGAACGGCGTCGTGACGGTGAGCCCGATCGACATCACCACCAGCGCGGGCCTCGCCGAATTGACCGCGGGCCTCGCGGTGGGCGCACCGGTCGAGGTGTATGGAACACCGCAGGCCGATTCGACCTTGAAGGCCTACTTGATCGCCTACTTCACTGGAACCATGCCGAGCAATTGATCGGCACTTGCAAACGCCGTGCAGTCCTTTTAGGGCTGCACGGCGTTTTTTTGCGCTACTCATCGGGATTGCCCAGCAACCCACGCGCGCCGCCCCACGTTGACGTCGACGAGCGACCGCATCCACAAACGGAAGTTCGATTGATCGAACCGCCTTGTCCGAAGCAGCCATTCAACGCGGATGCTGATGCCTCGCTGGATCCTTTTCTGAAATGATCCCAGGGCAATGCGGGAAAGCGAGTAGAAACAGTCGCTTGTCGTCGCGAGCACTTGGGTCGGTAGAAAATCGGTAGAGGCGAACGCGGAGGAGCCTTACGTTCGCCGGGAAACTCAGAGAATCCCGGCTTCGCCCGCCCAGGTGGCAATATATTTTTTCAGGAAAGCGCTGAATTCCGAAGCCTCTTCAGGCAGCTTCCTCCCTCGGTGACTGATCTGGTGGAACTCTAGTGTGACGGCGGGCTCGACGAGCTCGCTCATCGTCACCTGTCGACTGCGGCACGCCGGCAGGCCGAAAGAGGGAACAATCGCAATTCCCTCACCCGCCTCAACGAGGCCGATCTGTGTATCCAGCTGGTTGACGGTTTGCGCGCGCTTATAGGAAATGCCGCTGTTGGCGAGCTGCGTGTCGATGAGCTCCTGAAAAGGATAGTTCGTTGTCAGAGAAATAAGCGATTCCCCGTTCAGTGCGGACCATTTGGTCGATACCCGCTTGAAATCGGCATTCTGGTCCGCGCGGAGCACCATGAGCGAGAAACGAAAAAATGGAACGCCTCGTATGTCGGGCATACTGCCAAAAATTCCCAGCCCCAAATCCAGTTTGCCCGCGACGACTCGCCGCGCAATAGCGCCCAGCGTGCCGTCGAAGAGCCGGATGCGCAAATCTGGGCGGTGCTGGCGAAACGCTTTGATTGCGGGCGGCAGAACATGGGCGGCCATCCAAGGAGTAGTACCCACGGAGATCAATCGGGTTCTTCCCTTAGTCGCTTGCACAACGCGAGACATGGCCGTATCGAACGCCTTCAGGGTGGGCTGAGATACCGCGAGGAGATCGCTACCGTAGCCGGTCAATGTGACCCGTCGCGTCGTTCGATCGAAAAGCCGAAACCCCAGTTGGCGCTCCAGTTCCCGAATCAGCACGCTCACGCCTGAGGGCGTCAGGTACATCCGCTCGGCGGCACGCGCGAAGCTCCGGTGCTCTGCGACCAGGTGAAACGCCCGGAGTTGACGGGAGCTGAATTCCATTAGTGAGAGGCTATCACGAGTTGCTAAGTATTCGGAACTTGTTGTTTTGAATGGTTCGCCTTACAAATGAATCATGCCAGAGCGAATTCAGAAGCCCCGGCGAGCGACCAAGTTCCACATTCACATTAATTAGGAGATCAACATGGATACTGTAGCGGGAAGCGCCCAAGTGGCAATCGTATTAGTCCACGGCGGATTCGTTGATGGTTCCGGCTGGGAGGACGTGTACAAGATTCTGAAGAAAGATGGATACAACGTAAGCATCGTCCAGAATGCGACTGTCAACCTAGCCGATGACGTGGTGGCAACTCGCAAGGTCATTCATGACCAGACCAAGCCCGTCGTTCTCGTCGGTCACTCCTACGGAGGCGTCGTGATCTCTGAGGCGGGCAATGACCCGAGGGTTGCCGGGCTCGTGTATATCGCCGCATTCGCGCCTGACGCCGGCGAATCAGTGAACACCCTGATTTCGAATCCGGTGCCGGGTGCTCCGGTGCCGCCGATCCTGCCGCCTCAGGACGGGTTCCTGTTCCTCGACAAGGCGAAGTTTGCTGCGAGCTTCGCCGGAGATGTCGAGAAGACGAAGGCGGAGTTCATGGCGAACTCCCAGGTACCGTGGGGCGTGAGCGCACTCGGTGGCGCGGTAAGCACCCCCGCTTGGAGGACAAAGCCCAGCTGGTACCTCGTGACGACGGAAGATAAGATGATTCCGCCTGAGGCGCAGCGCGCGATGTCGAAGCGGGCGGGATCAACGGTGGTCGAGGTCAAGGGCAGTCACGCGGTGTATGTTTCCCAACCCGCCGCAGTAGCCGCCCTGATCGAGAAGGCTGCTAGGGGGGTGAAAACGGCGGCGAACTGAGGGCGGAATACGCGCGCCGGTACACCAGACGCTTTGGTGTGCCGGCGCCACTTCATTTCCGGCTACCGGTGGATCGGCGTCGGCGTCTACCGAAATCTACCGGTCGACTGACCACGGCCACGTAACTGCGCGATTACCGTGCTGGAAAACGCTTCAGCGCCGACTATCACCAGATGTCCTCGGTCAAGGCTCTCAGCAGGTTGATAGGCCGCCCGGTACCTGCCGTTCGCGACCGGCAGAAACGGGTCCGATGAGAGACGAATGGTCGCCACCGGCGATATCCAGCCATGACCTGTGAAGTCGCGCATAAGAACCATCTCATTGTCACCCATGAAGTGACGAACGTGGGTTCGGACCGGCATCAGCTTAAGAAGATGGCCGACGCCGCTCGCGATGCATTAGGCACGGAGAAACTCACGGCGATCGCAGCTCGCGGCTATTACAGCGGCGAGGAGATCAAGGCTTGCGACGATGCCGGAATCGTCCCGCTGATAGCCAAGAATTTTACTTCCACCAGCCGTGCCGACGGGCGCTACGACAAGAGCGACTTCGTTTATGTCCGCAGGCGCGATGCGTATCGCTGCCCGGCGGGCGAGTATGCGATCCGGCGCTTCACGAGCATCGAGAAAGGCATGGCGATTTACAAATACTGGTTCTCAGCCTGCCCGCGCTACGCCTTAAGATCCAAATGCACAACTGGCGACTACCGGCGCATCGGCCGATGGGAGCATGAGCACATACTCGAGAAGATGGAGGCCCGACTGAATCGGGATCCGTCGCGCATGCAACTGCGGCGTCAGACCGCTGAGCACCCCTCCGGAACCATAAAATCCTGGATTGGGGCGACGCACTTCCTCTGCAGGACCCTGCAGAAGGTCTCCGCCGAGATGAGTCTGCACTTTCTAGCGTACAACCTGAAGCGGGTGATGCGAATCATGGGAACCGGTAGGCTCATGGAAGCGCTGCGCGCGTAACCCAAGAGCGTGCTTTTTTGTCTCCACTCAATTTAGCCCGCCAATACGCGGCCGGTGGCGCTTTCCAGAACAGGGTTTTCACACGGCCTCGGCCAATTGCGGAGGTTCACGGTATCGAACTGGACTCCAATAGCGGTCATCCCGGAGCCCAACGGTGGCTTTGTTGCCAACCTCCGCCCCATCCGTGAACATGTCCCTAGAAAGACTAAGGAAACGCCATGCCAGAAGGGGCAGAACCGCAGGAGCAGGGGGGGCAGCGGGCGCCGGAACTAGGCGCTGGCGTCACCGCTGATCGCGAACGCAAAGCCTTCATCAGCTACGCCGCGGCGGATAAAGCTGCAGCCGATGCCATTGTTGCCGCGCTCGAGCGCGTCGGCGTCGCTTGTTGGATCGCGCCCCGCGACGTAACGCCAGGCGTTTTCTACGCAGACGCTATCGTCCAGGCGATCAACGCGGCGCAATTGATGATCGTCGTACTGTCCATGAATTCTGTTGGCTCCCAGCACGTACTCCGCGAGGTTGAGCGCGCCAGCGCGAAGCGGCGTCCGCTCGTTGCATTTCGCCTCAACACCACTTCATTACCAACCGGATTGGAATATTTCCTCAGCGCATCACACTGGCTGGATGCAAGCGGCGGCCCAACGGACCGCGCTCTGCCGCACCTAGTGACTGCGGTACGCAGGCTCCTGGCGTCTCCGGAGAATCCGGGCGAAATCGCAGGAATGCCGGGCGATTCGAATCTCAGAGCGACTGGCGAAGTCATCGCTCCTATTGGGAAAGTGTCAATCAGGAGTCGCGCCGACCATATCGGATAAATCCATCGCCGTCCTGCCGTTCACTGACATGAGTGAAAAGCACGACCAAGAATACTTCGCCGACGGCATGGCCGAGGAGATTATTGACCTACTCGCGAAGGTTCCTGAGCTGCACATTCCCGCCCGGACTTCGTCCTTCTACTTCAAGGGTAAGCCAACCCAGATCCCTGAAATCGCACGAGAGCTTGGGGTTGCCCACGTCCTCGAAGGAAGCATCCGGAGATCGGGCAATCACCTGCGGGTGACCGCTCAACTTGTCCGCGCTGACAACGGTTACCACGTGTGGTCGGAGACCTACGACCGAAATCTGCAGGATGTATTTGCAGTGCAGGACGATATTGCCAATGCGGTGGTGCAGGCCCTGCAAATCAGCCTGATGGGTGGGCCATTGACGCGCCAGAAGGGTGGCACGCAGAACATCGAGGCGTACCAACTCTACTTACGCGCCAATAGCGTTGTGCTTCAGAATTCTCAGGATTCACTCGCAGCAGCGCACCGATACCTGGATCAAGCGATTAAATTGGACCCAAACTTTGGCCTTGCGTGGTCGTTATTGGCTTATACCGTTACGTATGAAACTGACAACGCATTTCTCTCTCCCAGAGATGGTTATGAGCGCGTCCGGCAGCTCGCACAGCAAGCGCTGAAGTTGAGTCCAGAACTCTCACCGCCGCATGCTGTTCTTTCGTACGCGCATCGCACCTACGAATGGGATTGGGCGGCCGCCGAGGTCGAAGGGCGGCGAGCTCTCGACTTGGATCCTGGTAACACGCAGGCGTTGAGTTTCGCGGGCATGCTCTCAAATACGCTCGGACGCTGGGAGGATGCGGCGCGAAAACTGCGCTCGGCACTCGTTCGTGATCCGCTAAACACCGATGTGATCTTTAACTTGGGAGTCGGCTTTTATAGCGCGGGCCGATTTGCGGACGCCGAGGCCTCGTTTCGAAAGTTGATCGCGCTTGAGCCGGGTTATTGGTGGGGCCACATGTACCTTGGCAAGACGCTGCTTGCGGAGGGCCAACCGCAAGCGGCGCTTGCGATGGTGCAGGGGGAATTTGCCGATGAGAATCGACTGGTATACATGCCAATCGTTCTGCAGGCGGC
>Ga0187890_10000462_pt1 | contig 28563 bp, 29 predicted proteins | sample June2016WEW_21_1_FD_133005 | JGI IMG/M metagenome (GOLD analysis project Ga0187890, IMG submission 133005) | Peatland microbial communities from SPRUCE experiment site at the Marcell Experimental Forest, Minnesota, USA - June2016WEW_21_10 | ecosystem: Environmental > Terrestrial > Soil >... | reverse complement strand
GGCCACGAGCCAGTAGCCCTTGCCGGTGGGGGTGGCCGCCGCGGCCACGATGGGGGACACCAGCTTCTTGGTGGTCACACCGGGGACGGCCCCGAAATAGCCGGCGTCGCCGTAGGTGAAGACACCGCCGTCGGCCCCCACGAGCCAGTAGCCCTTGCCGGTGGGGGTCCCCACCACGGCCACGATGGACGAGCTCAAGGTGAGCTGGGAGGCGGCCGGGGATCCGTCGAGGGCGGCCCCGCCGAAGGCGAAGACCCCCCCGGTGGCGGTGGCCTCGTAGTAGCCGGTCGGCGTGGGCGTGGCCGCCGACGCCGGCAGGGCCGTGGCACCCGACAGCGCGGCCGACGCCGCCATGACGGCCACTCCCGACAACAACCACCACCGTGTCGACCTCGTCGGGGAACGATGTCCCTTGCGTGGCACCCCAGCACCGTTCTGCGACACCGGTTGCTCCTCTCGCGTCGTCGGGGCGCCTGTCGGCGACAGGGCCCTCCGCCGTACCCTAGCGATCAAATCGCTTGTATTTCTAGATTTACTGGGAAACAGCTGTCAAGGGGGTCACTCGGGCTGATCCATCGGGGTGATGAATTAGGCGTGGGGCCCACAAAAGGCCTTGCACATCCGCCCCAGCGGTAACAAGGTGAGGGGAGAAGGCGATCGCGGCCCAGCCCGGACCTGTCCCGGCCCAGGCGAACTCGGGAAGGGGGTTTCCGGGCCCATGACACTGGCGGAGAGACACCGGGGCGCGGTCGAGGCCCACTTCACCGAGGGTGAGCTCGATCTGGAGCCGCCCGAGGAGATGGCCGTCGGGGAATGGGACGACCAGGCCATCCTCGAGGAGGAGCTCGACAACGAGGACCTCTTGGAGCAGGACGTCGAAGAGGACACCCTCGAGGCGTCTCTCGAAGACCTCGTCCACGGGGGTGACGACGACGAGACCGACGCCGATGTGACCCGCGGCGAGATCATCGTCGATGCCGAGGCCGACGCCGACGCCGACGAGGATGCCGGCGACCTGGACCTCGAGGAGAGCCTCGACCTGGTCCTGCTCGAGCGGATGGCCCTCCTCGATGACGACGGCGGCGAGGGGGGCGACGACGAGGACCCGCCCGCCGAGCACGGGATCCTGGTGCAGATACAGACCGACGCCATCGGGTTCGTGGACGTGGCCCCGTGTGGAACCGACGAATTCGTGTGCCGGTCGTGCTTCTTGGTGCGCAAGCGGGTGCAGCTGGCGGACCCGGTCACCATGGCCTGCCACGACTGCTCGACCTGATCGGGCCCGGGGCCCGGCGCCCAGGAGAGGCGCCACCGGCCGGGGTCGAGTACAACGTGGCGCCATGAGCACCACGTCGCGCCCTGATCTCGCTCCCGTCTCGCGCCATACCCGCACCATCGCCGTCACCGGGTCGGCATCGGGGATCGGCGCCGCGGTCAGCCGGCGGTTCGAGCGCAGCGGCGCCCGGGTCATCGGGGTCGACCTGCACGACGCCCCGGTCGTCGCCGATCTGTCGGGCCCCGATGGCCGGGCCCGGGCCGTCGCCGGGCTCACCGAGCTGGCGGGCTCGCGACTGGACGGACTGGTGGTGTGCGCCGGCCTCGGGCCCCAGACCCGCCCCACCGACAGGATCACGAGCGTGAACTTCTTCGGCGCCCTGGCCGTGCTCGACGGCATGCTGCCCCTCCTGGCCGAGGGCGAGGCGCCCGCCGCGGTGGTTGTGTCGTCGAACTCCGCCGGTCTCACCCCGGCGCACGACGAGCTCCTGGCGTTGCTGGCCGAGGGCACCGAGGCCGAGGTGTCGGCCTGCGCGGCGCCGCTCGACGGCGCCACCGTCTACGGCATGAGCAAGCTGGCGCTCACGCGCGCCATGCGCCGACGGGTCGGTGCCTGGGGACGGGCCGGGGTGCGGCTCAACGCCGTGGCGCCCGGTCCGGTCGACACCCCGCTCCTGACGGGCGGGCTCGAGGACCCCGTGCTGGGCCCCTTGATCGAGGCCCTCCCCGTGCCCATGGGGCGCCGGGCGAACCCGGCCGAGATCGCGGCGGCCATCGGGTTCCTCCTCGACCCCGCCAACGGCTACATCCACGGCTCGGTGCTCTTCGTCGACGGGGGCAGCGACGCGCTGTTTCGCCCCGACAGTCTCTAGCGCGCCCATCCTCTCGGGCGCTCGGGCAAATCCTCTCGGGCCCTACTCGTCGTCGGCGGTCGGCCGGGCCCGGTCGCGTTTGCGCAACGATCGGCGCCGCTTGTCGGTGAGGCGCCGGGCCCGGGCCGACGCCGAGGGGGTGGTGGCGACGCGGGGCCTCTCGACGTGGAGCCCGTCGGCCAGTCGGGTGCGGAGCCTCTCGAGCGCCAACTCCCGGTTGCGGAGCTGGGAACGTTCGTCCCCGGCGCCGGCGCGCACCGTCGGCCCGAGCCGTTCGAGCAGGCGGGCCCGCTGGCGCGGTCCGAGGGCCTTGCTCGCCGCCACGTCGAAGGACACCTCGGCCCGGGTGCTCGACTTGTTGGCGTGCTGCCCGCCGGGACCGCCGCTGGTCGTGAAGCGCCACTCCAGCTCCTCGGCGGGGATGACGACGCTGCGCGTGACGCGCAGGGAGCCGACGTGGTCGGGCGCTCGGTCAGGCGGTGGGCTCGACGACAACGTGGTTCTCCAGTGTCCCGACCCTCTCGACCTCGATGCGCACCACGTCGCCCTCGACGAGCCAGCGGGGAGGGTCGAATCCCATCCCGACCCCGGCCGGGGTCCCCGTCGAGATGATGTCGCCGGGCTCGAGGGTGAAGACGGTGGAGAGGTAGGCGATCTGCTCCCAGCACGAGAAGATCATGTCGTCGGTGGATGCGTCTTGGCGCAGGTCCCCGTTCACCCAGGTGCGCAGGCGGAGGCGATGGGGGTCACCCACCTCGTCCCCGGTGACGATCCACGGGCCGATGGGCCCGTGGGTGTCGAAGGACTTCCCCAAGGTCCACGTCGGGGTCCGCCACTGCCAGTCGCGTACCGTCACGTCGTTGCACACCGTGAAGCCGGCCACCACCGAGGGGGCGTCGGCGAGCGCCACGTGCCGGGCGCGGCGGCCGACCACCATGGCCAGCTCGCCCTCGTAGTCGACCTGGGGCGACACCCGGGGGATCTCGATGGCCTCGCCCGGGCCGATCACGCAGGTGCGCTGCTTGTTGAACCACACCTGGTACTCCGGTGGCGTGGCGCCCGTCTCGGCCACGTGGGCCCCGTAGTTGAGCCCGATGCCGAGGACCTTGACGGGGTGGGGAACCGGGGGGCGCAGACGCACCCCGGCGAGCGCCAGGCGCCGGGCACCTGACCCCACCGCCGCGGCGGCCCGCTCCAGGGCGGCCGGTCCGGCCACGAGGAAGTCGGTCATGTCGCCGGGGAGGGCCACCGACGGGTCGGTGAGGTCCACGACCTCGTCACCCACCACCACCCCGGTGCGCACGCCGGCCGGTTCGTCGGGATCCACGAAGCTCACGAGCCGCATGGCGCCACCGTACCGACAACCTGGTAAGAGAACGGGAACGGCATCGAGCAGGGCGAGGCCGCACCGACGACGAAGGAGAAGCCACCGATGCCGCTCAGCCTGAAGGGCAAGGTCGCCCTCGTCACCGGGTCCTCGAGCGGCATCGGGGCGGCGACGGCCCGGGCCCTCGCCGGCGAGGGCGCCGCCGTCGTGGTGAACTCGGCCTCGTCGGTCGAGGCGGGGCGGGCGCTCGCCGACGAGCTCCCCGGGGCCAGCTATGTCCAGGCCGACATCGCCGACGCCGGGCAGGCCGCCGCGCTGGTGGCGCAGGCGGTGGAGAACCACGGGCGCCTCGACATCCTCGTCAACAACGCCGGGACCACCCGGGTCATCGCCCATCCCGACCTCGAGGCCGCCACCCCCGAGGTGTGGCGGCGCATCTTCGACGTGAACGTCATCGGCACGTGGCAGGTGTCGGTGGCCGCCGTTCCCCACCTGCGCGCCGGCGGCGACGGCGTGATCGTCAACGTGTCCTCGCTGGCCGGCCACACCACCCGGGGAAGCTCGATCCCCTACGCCGCCTCCAAGGCGGCGGTGAGCCACATGACCAAGCTCCTCGCCAACGTGGTCGGCCCCGAGATCAGGGTCAACGCCGTGGCACCCGGGCTCGTGGACACGCCGTGGACCGCGGACTGGGACGTCGTGCGGGAGTTCGTGCGGGCCCAGGCGCCGTTGCAGCGCTCGGCGGTGCCCGAGGACGTGGCCCACGTCATCCTCGGCCTGGTGGGTGCCCGCTACGTCACGGGGGAGATCGTGCTCGTCGACGGCGGGCTGCACATGCGCTGAGGGGCCCGACGAGGTGGCCCGCGTCGGCGGGCCTTGTCATGATGGCGCCATGCCCCACTACCGCAAGCCGACATCGGCCGACAAGATCTTCAACGCCGCCGTGGGCAGGCTCACCCGGCTGGGCGTGAGCGTGTGGGGTTCGCGGGTGCTGCGGGTACGGGGCAGGAAGTCGGGCCTGTGGCGCAGCACGCCGGTGAACGTCCTGACCCTCGACGACCGGCGCTACCTCGTGGCCCCGCGCGGCGAGACCGAATGGGTGCGCAACATCCGCGTGGCGCACCAAGGTGAGCTCGTGGTGGGTCGGCGCGTCGAGCCGTTCAGCGCCGAGGAGGTCGGTGACGACGACAAGGTCGAGGTGCTCCGGGCCTACCTCCGGCGGTGGAAGTTCGAGGTGGGCCGGTTCTTCGACGGCGTGTCGGCGGGCTCCTCGGTCGAGGAACTGCGGCGCATCGCCCCCGAACACCCCGTGTTCCGGATCACCTCGACACCGACGCCCTAGGAGCGAGATGGACTTCGACATCTGGTTGCCGACCGCCAACCCCTTCGCCACGCCGGAGTTCCTCGCCGCCGTGGCCCGCGAAGCCGAGGCGCGCCACATTCACGGGATCTGGGTCGGAGAGCACGTGGTCACCTTCGAGCACTACGCCTCGAAGTATCCCTACGCCGAGGACGGGCAGGCGCCCATCCCCCCCGGATCGGGTCTGCTCGAACCGTTCACGACCTTGGCCTTCCTGGCCGGGATCACGACCACGGTGCGGCTGGGGACGGCCATGTGCCTGGTACCGCAGCGCAACCCCGTCTACACCGCCAAGGAGGTCGCCACGGTGGACTGGCTGTCATCGGGGCGCGTCGACCTCGGCGTCGGCGTGGGATGGCTGCGCGAGGAGTTCGAGGCCGTCGACGTGGCCTGGGAACGACGCGGGGCGCGCACCGACGAGTACCTCGAGGTCATGCGGACCCTGTGGTGCGACGACCCGTCGTCGTTCTCGGGCACGCACTACACGCTGCCTCCGTGCAACCTCCACCCCAAACCACTCCAGGATCCCCACCCGCCCATCCACATCGGGGGCGAGAGCGAGCCCGCCCTGCGCCGGGTGGCGCGGGTGGGACAGGGTTGGCACACCTTCAACCGCGCCCCCGAGGATCTCCCCGAGGCGCTGACCCGTCTCGAGGCGGTGCTCGCCGAGCACGGGCGCAGCCGCCACGACGTCACGGTGACGGTGTGTCCCTATTTCAAGCCTCTCGACGCGGCGATCACCGAGCGGTACGCCGAAGCCGGCGCCGACGCGGTCTCGGCGCTGTTCTTCGCCATGTCCGCCGAGGAGGTCCCCGCCATGTTCGAGGCGCTCGACCCCTGCATCGAACGGGCTCGGGCCTCCTGATCCGTCCTCCCGACGAGGGGTGCGCCCTCGAGCGCGGCCCCGCGGCGCAGCTGCCTCACCAGGATCGTTCGGCTTCAGGGTCCGGGGCTCGCAAGTCACAGTAATGTAGTTTTGCGTTCACTGCTGGTGGCGACTAGACGGGGAGTTGACATGCCGGATCTGGGTGACGATCCACGGGTCGGGCGGAGAAGGCTGTCGGCCATCCAGGGTGAACGAGGAACTCCCAGCGTGAGCACTGAGGACGCATCGGTCGTCTCCGCCCAACGGCTGCTCAAGGTGGCCACCGCCCTGTCGGACGGCGCCACCAGGTTGCACGCGCAGCTCCGTCACCTCGAGCCCGCCCAACGCGACGCCATCTTGGACCTGGTGACCGAGCAGGTCACCGAGATCGTCACCTTGTGGGCCGACCTCGTGCGCGGGGTCGTCTCCACCGACGACGCCCCCGCGGGCGGATCCCCCGGTCGGGCCGAGACGACCGGGGCTCGGGCCCCGTCGCCCTTCGAGGAGCACCGACACAATCGGGGAGCCGGAGATCATCCCGCCCGGCTGACATCGACGTTGCCCGCGCCCGGGCTGGACAGCGCGCCCGCCGCCGCCCCGCCCGCCGAGCCCGGACCGCAACCGGCCCCTCACCCCCCGGAGCCGGCGTCGGTGCCGGCCTTGCGCCACGTGCCCTTGGAGATGGCGCGCGACTCCGACCGGCTCACCCGCGACGAGTTGACAGGGGTCCTCAACCGGCAGGCGGGGTTCGCCGCCCTCGAACGCGAGATCGATCGGTGCCGGCGCAGCGGCGAGCGCTTCGTGCTCGGGTACCTGAACGTCGACCGGATGAAGGCGGTCAACGACGATCGGGGTTCGCGCGCCGGGGACGAGATCCTGCGCAAGGTCACGGCCGCGCTGCGGGCCACGTTGCGTTCCTACGACGTGATCGCCCGGCTCGGGGGCGACGAGTTCTTGTTCTCGCTGCCGGGTTCGGACATGTCGACGGCCGAGCTGCGCTTCAAGGAGTTCGCCGTCATCCTGTCCGAGGAGGCGCCGGGCTCGACGGCCAGCGTGGGGTTCGCGGATCTCCATCAACATGACACGCTCGACGATCTCATCGCGGCGGCCGAGACCGCCATGCTCAAGGGTCGCCGGTCCCGTCGGCGCGGTCGTGGGTAGTCCCGACAAGCTTTGACGCCGCGCCGATCTCGGGAGCAACCCGCGCCGGCGTCCGGGGCGCGTCCCGGCGCCGATCCCGGGGAAGGCCGGGACGTCTCGGTCCACCACGACGGGGACGTCGCCGTGGTCACCTTGCACCGACCGCCGCACAATCTGCTGACCGAGCCCGTGCTGCGCGCCCTGGCCGATGCCGTCACCGGGCTCGGACCCCCCACGCGCGCCGCGGTGGTGTGCTCGGAGGGTCGATCGTTCTGCGCCGGGGCCGACTTCCGCTCCGGAGAGGCGCCCGACCCCACCGACCAGAGCGGGTTCGGAGCCCGGACGGCGGCCTTCTACCGGCAGGCGGTGCGGGTGTTCGACTCCCCGGTCCCGCTGGTCGCCGCGGTCCAGGGGGCGGCCATCGGCGCCGGGTTCGGGTTGGCGCTGGCCTGTGACCTGTGCGTGGTCGGGGAGCAGGGCTGGTTCCAGGCCAACTTCGTCCGACTCGGCATCCACCCCGGGTTCGCGCTGAGCACCACGCTGCCGCGCGCCGTGGGGCCGGGACGGGCCTCGGAGCTGCTGCTCACCGGACGCCGCGTGGACGGCGCCGAGGCGCTGCGCATCGGCATCGCCCAGCGGGTGGTCCCGAGTGGAGACGAACGATCGGGCGCGCTCGAGCTGGCCAGGAGCATCGCCGGGGGCGCCCCGCTGGCGGTGTCGTCGACGAGGGCGACGCTGCGGCGCGGCCTCACCGATGCGGCGCGCCAGGCCATGCACCACGAGCTGGCCGAGCAGTCCGCCCTGGCGGGCACGACGGACGCCGTCGAGGGCGTGCGCGCCATGCTCGAAGGCCGTGACCCGCGTTTCGAAGGTCGTTAAGCGCCGAGCTCGGCCATGATCGCGGTGGCGAACTCCTCCACCCTGGCCTTGCCTTCGTCGGGCCACCCGCACACGAGGTAGTCGATACCGACGTCGCGCAGGGCCTCGGCTTCACGCCGTACCGCGTCCCAGGGTGCCGACAACGAGAGCGACGAGGCGCGCATGATCGACGCCGGGTCGCGCCCGGCCGCCTCGGCCAGACGGTCCACCTCCGCCGACATGGCGGCGAGCTGCTCGGGGGCGCCGTAGGTGTGCCAGACGTCGGCCCACTTGGCCACGAGCGGGAGCGTCCGCCGCCGACCCGAGCCCCCGATCCAGATGGGCGGATGGGGGCGCTGCACGGGGATTGGTCGCATCTGGGCGTTGTCCAGGCTGAACTGCGAGCCCTGGTACGACACCACCTCTCCGGTGAACAATCGGGTGAGCATCTCGAGGGCGTCTTCCAAGCGGTCGAAGCGGCGCCCCGTGGACGGGAACTCCAACCCCAGCTGGCGGTGCTCAGCGTCGTACCACGCCGCGCCGATGGCCAGCTCGAGGCGTCCGGCGCTGGCGTGGTCCACGGTGACGGCCTGGGCGGCGAGGACCGAGGGGTGCCGGTAGGTGACGCCCGTCACGAGCAGGCCGAGACGGATGGTGGTCGTCGCCGACGCCAGCGCCGCCAAGGTCGTCATTCCCTCGAAGCAGTTGCCCGGACCCTCGCCGTACATCGGGACGAAATGGTCGAACCCCCACGCCCCGTCGAATCCGAGGCTCTCGCCGAACCGCACCCGTTCGACGATCTCGGCGAACTCCATGCGTTGCTGGGCCACGTCGATTCCGAATCTCATGGCGCGACCCTATCGGCGCCGCCCCCTTCGCCCTCGCCGGCACCGTCGGGTCGGAGGTACCCGGGGTTCGCCACCGCCAACTTGTCCGCCACCGCATCTCGCACCGCGGCGCGCACCTCGGCGGCCCTGTCGTCGAGCGCGCCGGCCCGGATGGCGGCGGCCAGCTCGGCGTCGTTGCGCACGCCCAGCTCGTGCAGCCGCGCCGCGTGGGCGGCCGACTGCCCGGGCCCGAGCACGATCTCCCGAGCCACCAGGGCGACCACGTTGGCCGCCACCCGGACGTGGAAACGCACTCTGCCCGCGGTGGCCGGGAGCACCTCGGATTCGAGGAACTCCGCCACGGCCTCGAGCAGCGCGGCCGCCGAGGGCACGTCGTGGGGGGCCCACCCGCGCCCCTCGGGCCCGGCCTCGGGGTCGGTCGGAACCCCCAGTCCCGACGGCGGCTCGGGCAACCCTCCCCCGCTCACGGCAGGAGCTCCAGGAGGTCCCACTCGACTTCGCACACGCGCCGGCCGATGGCGGCCAGCTCCACGGAACGGACCGCGCCGGTGGTGTGGGTGAGCGCCTGCACGATGCAGATGATCCCCCACCGGAGGGTGCCCAGCACCTGCCACCAATGCAGGGAGCCGGCGTCGACGGCGATCCCCCCTGCACCCTGGTACGCCGTCACGAGCTGCTCGACGGTGCCGAACCCGCCCACGGGCAGGGGCGAGCCGAACCGCCACGCCTTGACACACAGCCACCCGAGGTCCTCGAGGGGATCCCCCAGGTGGGCGAGCTCCCAGTCGATCACGGCCCGGATGCCGTCGGGCCCGATGATCAGGTTGCCGTTGCGGAAGTCGCCGTGCACCACCACCTCGGCCGAACGCGCCGGACGCGTCTCGGCCAGCCAGCGCAGCCCCAGTTCGAAGGCGGGGTGCGGCTGTCCCAGACGGTCGAGCAACCCCCGCAGTTGCTCCACGGGGTCACCGCCGGCCAGGCCGGGGACCTCCGAGGGCGCAATGCGGTGGACGGCGGCGAGCGCCGCGCCGCACTGCTCGGCCAGCACGGGCCGGACCCGGGCCAGATGCTCGTCGCGCAGGATCCGGCGCGGGATCGTCTCCCCCTCGACGAAGTCCATGATCATGAAATTGGCGCCGAGCCCGTCGGAGGCCTCCCCGGCCACGACGACGCCCGGCACCGGGACCCCGGCGCGCGCCGCGGCCCGGAGGAGATCGGCCTCGAGGCGCAGCCCCGACACCGGCGCCCGGGGTGGGTCGCGGCGCAGCACGAGCCTGGTGGCCACGCCGTCGGGGCCACGAGCCGAGAAGCTCCACGTCTCGCGCGAGGCGCCACCGGGCAACCGGGTCACGTCCTCGATCTCCACCGGTTTCCCCGTCACGGCGCCGACGACGGCGGCCAGTTGCCGGAAGAGCGCCGCGCCATCCATGCGTCGGGACACTAACGACCGGCCCGCCGCCGCGCCCACGTAGGGTGGGCGCATCGGCGTCCGCCTCGACCCCCAAGACGAGTACATGCACGAGTTGGGCCCCGAGCCCAACTTCAACGAGTCCATGTACTTCAACGTCTATGACCCCCGCGCCGACCTGGGCGGGTTCTTCCGGCTGGGCAACAGGGCGAACGAAGGCAGCGGCGAGATGACCGTGTGCCTCTATCTTCCCGACGGCCGGGTGGCCTTCATGTTCCGCCGTCCCCGCATCACGAGCAATGCTGCCTTCGACGCCGCGGGGATGACCTTCGACGTGGTGGAGCCCTTCGTCGAGCTCTCAGTCTCCTATCGCGGCTCGGCCGTGCTCCTGGAGGATCCGTTGCAGATGGCCGATCCCCGCCGGGCCTTCGTGTCGAATCCACACACCGAGTGCGTGGTGGGGCTCGTGTACCGGGGGTGTTCGGCCATGTTCGGTGGCGAGCCCGATCAACCGGTCGAGCGCCCCGACGAGGAGTTCGCCCGCGGCCACTACGAGCAGTTGGTGGAGGCGTCGGGCACGGTGGAGCTGGGCGACGAACGCTGGGAGGTGCACGGCTTCGGGTTGCGCGACCACAGCTGGGGTCCTCGGTACTGGCAGGCGCCGTGGTACTACCGCTGGCTCACCGGCAATGTCGGGAAGGATTTCGGCTTCATGGGATCACGCATCGCCCGGCGCGACGGTCCCGGCACCCGGGGCGGCTTCGTGTGGACCGACGGTGCGCTCCAGGTGTGTCGTGACTTCCGCATCCGCTCCACGTGGGAGGGTGATGCCCGGTATCACGCCACGGTCGAAGCCGAGCTCGTCACCGACGAGCGGACGTGGGTGGTGCGGGGGTCGGTGTTGAGGCTCATCCCGTTGCGCAATCGCCGCGCCGATCAGAACGGCGACGAGCTCGTCACGCGCATCTCCGAAGGTCTCACGCGCTGGACCCTCGAGGATGGGCGCACCGGATACGGGCTGTCGGAGTACCTCGACCAGATCGTGGACGGGTCACCGGTCGGCCTGGACGAGTAGGGCGAGCAGGGCGAGCAGGGCGGGCGCGTTTCGAGACCTCGGAGTGGCGCGGGCACAATGACGGGGATGGACCGGGCCACCGTCGACCTCTACGAGACTCGAGGTGGCGAGTGGGTGGCGCATCACCCGCCCGTCCAATCCTCCCAGGCACGGACCTTTGCCCGGGGCCTCCCCACCGGCGTGCTGCGCATCGACCTCGGCTGTGGAGCAGGGCGCTACACCTCGGATCTGGGGAATCCGGTGATCGGCTTCGATGCGGCCCGGGTGATGCTCGACGGATGCGCGCACGCCGATCCCGGTGCGCTGCTGGTCCAGGGCGACCTCGAGGCACTCCCCTTCGGGACCAAGACGCTGCACGGGGGTTGGGCGCACATGAGCTACCTCCATGTGCCGAGCGTCCGGTTGCCGGGCGCGTTGGCCGATCTCCATCGCACCTTGGTGGTGGGCGCGCCGCTCGAGATCCAGGTGCTGGCGGGCGACTACGAAGGTCGCGCCCTGCCTGCGGACCGCATCGGGGGTCGGTTCTTCGCAGCGTGGACTCCCGAGAGGCTCCGCGACGTTCTCATGGGCGCCGGCTTCGACGTGGGGGAGCCCGAGATCGACGGGGACTTCGTCCGGGCCCCGGCCGTGCGCGCCCGCACGCTGCCCGACGTCGTGGGACCCGGGATGCGCCTGCTCGTCGTCGGGCTGAACCCGAGCATCTATTCCGCCGACATCGGTGTCGGCTATGGCCGACCCGGCAACCGGTTCTGGCCCGCGGCGCTCGATTGCGGCCTGGTCACGCGCGACCGCGACCCCTTCCATGCGTTGCGCGTCCATGGCGTGGGCATGACCGACCTCGTCAAGCGGGCGACGTCGAACGCGTCCACCGTGACGTCGGCGGAGTACCGGACGGGCATGGCCCGGGTGCAACGCCTGGTGCGGTGGCTCGCGCCCGGCGCGGTGTGCTTCGTCGGCTTGACCGGATGGCGAGAGGCCGTCGACCGGCGCGCCAAGGCCGGACCCCAACAGGAACAGATCGGCGGTCGACCGGTGTACGTCATGCCGTCGACGAGCGGAGCCAACGCGCACGAACGTCTCGAGTCTCTCCGCGCCCATCTCGGAGCGGCGCGCTCACTGGCGGCGGAATCCTGACAACTCTCTGCACCTGAGGATGCTGAGAGCCGCGGCCGGACCCTCGTTTCGTCATCACACTCGGTGCTTCGGCACTCTCGGCACGTCATGCAGATGACACCGGTCCACCAATTTCCATGACTTGCTTAGTAACGTCGTGCTCAGTGGTGACCGGCCGCGACTCACATGCCGGCGGGCCCGAGGGGGACATGACCATCAGCGTCTCTCCCCCACCGCCACGCCCGAACGACACGCGACGCTCGTCGTCGCCGCCGGCCGCGCTCGCCACGCGGCCACTGCACCGACCCGGCTCGTATGACGACGAGACGTCCACGTCGGTGTATGCGCAACACTTCGATCCCGTCTTCGGTCGTCGGTTCGCGGAGCGGTCGCTCGACTCCCTCGTCGTGGTGCGGGGCGCTCGGGTGCTCGACGTCGCCTGCGGCACCGGCATCTTCGCCCGCATGGCCGCGCATGTCGTGGGTCCGGGCGGCAAGGTCGTGGGCATCGACCCGTCCCGGGCCGCGGTGGAGACAGCCCGGCGCATCGACATCACGAGCATCGTCGAGTGGCAGAACTGGGAAGGCTCGCAACTCCCCTTCGACGACCAGAGCTTCGACGTGGTGGCATGCCAGCATGCGCTGCATCGCTTCAACGACCCGATGGCGGTGCTGGAGGACATTCGGCGCGTGCTCGCCCCCGGTGGTCGCCTGGGCATCATGACGTGGGGCCCGATCGAGGAGAACCCGGCCTTCGCCGCCGAGCTCGATGCCATCGTCAAGTCCGGGCTCGATCAGTCCGGTGTCGTCGAGGTCCTCCTGGACGCCTTCGCGTATCACCGCATCGACGATCTGCGCGAGCTGGTCCGCAGCGCAGGCTTCACCGACGTGTCGTGCCGCACCGTTCGGATGTTGGCGGCGCTGCCCGGCGTGGCCCAGTGGGTGCGCGTGTACCCGTCGCTGCCCCCGTTGTCCTGGGCGTGGCGCGATTGCAGCCAGCAGGCCCGCATCCAGTTCCTGGCCCGGGCCACTGAGCTGTTGCGGCCCTTCGAGCACGAGGGCGTGCTGCGTGTGCAGGCCTCGTCACGCCTCGTCGTGGCCCGGGCACCCCATGGTTGAGCCCCCCGCCGCACCGGAACCCGGGTAGGCGGGGCGTAGTCTGACCGCGTGGCCGACGACACGAACGGACTTCCTGACGAGGAGGCGCCCGCCGCGGGGCCCGACGACTTGAGCCCTCCTCCCCAGGACCCGCCGCCACCACCCCCCGCCTCTGCGCAGGCGTCCGGACCGGCGCCCGCACCGCCCCGGCCGGGAGGTTCTGTGCCGGTCGCGTACCCGCCACCACCGGGGGGATACCCGCCCCCGCCTCCGGGGTACCCGCCCCCGCCCTACGGCGGCGCACCGGGATACCCGCCCCCGCCTCCGGGGTACCCGTCCCCGCCGCCCTACGGCGGCGCACCGGGATACCCGCCCCCGCCTCCGGGGTACACCGGCGGTCCGGGGGTGGCGCCCTCGGGGTGGAACGCGCCGCCGCATCCCGGGTTTGCCTCCCCCGGCCAGGCACCGCCGGCCACCGGAGGGACGTCGGGGACGTCGGCACCGGCCGGGACGTCTGACGCCCCGGCCGGCTCACGCCCGCGACGGACGAGACGGATCGCCGTGGCGGTAGGACTGGCCGTGGTCGTCCTGCTCGGCGTCGGCCTGACGTTGATCGCCACCTCCGGCTCCAATGCGGCCAAGCCGATCAACCCTGCGGCGCGGCGTATGACGCGGGCCGCCTTGCGCGCCACGATCGAGCGGGGCTCGTTCCACTACGTGTCGCAGTTCACCTCGATGGGCCAGCTCCAGACCACCGTCGGCGATGCCGGAGTCTCTTCGGGAAAGCAGGTCATCACGATCGGGTCGACCACCTTCACCGTCATCGTGATCGGGAAGTCCTGTTACTTCCAGGGCGGAGAGCGACAGATGGTGGACCAACTGGGCCTTCCTGTCTCGATCGCCTCGGCACACGCCGGGCAGTGGATCTCACTGGCCCCGGGCGATCTCCCCTACCAGTCCGTCTACGTGGCGGTGACGACGCAGTCGGCGCTGACATCGAACATCGCCTTCGCACCGCACCAGCTGTCGGGGACCGAGAGACGGGCCGGGTACCGGGTCCTCGGGATCTCGGGGCCGATGACCAATCAGAGGGTGAACGGACAACTGCAACGGGTCAAGGGCACGGCTCATCTCTACGTCACCGCGTCGCTCCCGCGTCTCCCCGTGGAGTACACCGAGAACGGCAAGATCGACAAGGTGGCCAGCAAGCTGGTGATCACCTTCAGCCGATGGGGTGAGCCCATCGCGTTGACCGCTCCCCGGGGAGCGGTCACCTACGCGTCGTTGGGTGCCGGGAACGGGACCACGCCCACCACGGGACCGCCGGTGCTGACCGCGGCACCGTCCTGAGCGTTCTCCCCGTCGGCGCCGATCACGTTTTGCGGTAGCGCCACACCGCCAGCGGGGCCAACACAACCAGGAAGCCGACGCACCACGCCAGCGCCACCAAGACGTGTCCGGCGGTGCTCCCCGGGACATGAGCCCCGCCCAGCATCAGCGACCGCTCCGCCGTGATCACGGCGCCGAGGGGCTGGTTGGTGGCAAACCACCGCAACCAGTTGGGCATCGACGAGAGCGGGACGAACGCCGGCGACGCGAAGATGAGGGGGAAAAGGATCGGGAACGCCATGACCTGGGCAGTCTCGCTGTTGGGCGCGGTGAGCCCGATGACGGCGAACCCCCACAGCAACGCGTAGGCGAAGAGCAGGACCAGGGCGCAGGCGGCGATGAAGCCCAAGGCGCCGTTGGGGAAGCTGAACCCGACCAGCGCTCCCACTCCGGTCATGAGCAGGAGCACGAACACGTTGCGCACGAGATCGGCGGTAGTCCGGCCGGCGAGAACGGCCGACCGCGCCATCGGGAGCGTGCGGAACCGCTCGATGAGCCCCTTCTGGAGGTCGTCGGCGAGACCCACCGCCGTGCCGATGCCGCCGAAACCCACGCTCTGGACGAAGATCCCCGCCATCAGGAAGTCGATGTAGCTGAGACCGTCACCGGGGTGGATGGCACCCCCGAAGACGTACCGGAAGAGCAGCACGAACATGATGGGCTGCAGCGTCGAGAAGAACAGCGCCTCGGGGATGCGCGTATAGGCGATCAGGTTCCTCTTCGTCACCGTCAAGGCGTCGGCCACGGCCCATCGCAATCGGCCCACCCCTCCGGGCATCGCCGGGTCGGCGCCAGGGGCGAGCCCCGCGCCCGGGGCGATCACGGTGGTGATGCTCATGGGGTTCCTCCGTCACTCGTGGCGGCCGCCACCGGGGTGTGGCGCCGCCGTCGTTGGCCGTCGTTCGAATTTCCCGTCGGTTCGTCTCCGTCGGTCTCGGTCCGCTTGCCGGTGAGGACCAGGAACACGTCATCGAGGCTGGGCTCGCGGATCCGGAACGTGGTGGGAACCAGGGCGTGCTGGTCGAGGAGGCGCAGGACCTCCATGGCCACCCGGGGTCCGTCGTCCACGGGCAACTCGACCATGGTCCCCACCACGGTGGGGCTCTTGGCGCCCACGGCGCCCAGGACCCCCGCACCCTGGGTCGCCAGGCTGACGTCGGCGAAACCGACATCGAGCACGGTGGCGCCGAGGTCTGCCTTCAGTTGGGTGGGCGTCCCTTCGGCGATCACCCGGCCGTGGTCGACGACGCCGATGCGTTGCGCCAGGGTGTCGGCCTCCTCGAGATACTGCGTGGTGAGCAAGACGCTCGTGCCCTCCCCGACGAGCTCGCGGATCATCTCCCACACGTCGGCCCGGCTCTGGGGATCGAGTCCGGTGGTGGGCTCGTCGAGGAACAACACCTTGGGCCGCGCCACGAGCGCGGCGGCGACGTCGAGCCGACGGCGCATGCCACCGGAGTAGGTCTTGAGAGGCCGGTCGCCGGCGTCGGAGAGCCCGAACTGGGCGAGCAGCTCGTTGGCCCGCGTCGCCACCACGTCGCGAGCCATGTGGTTGAGGCGTCCCACCATGGTGAGGTTCTCGCGCCCGGTGAGGTTCTCGTCCACCGCCGCGTACTGGCCCGCCAGACCGATGAGGGTCCGGACGCGGTTGGCCTCGGTGACGACGTCGTGGCCCAGGACGAAGCCCGCGCCGGCGTCGGGGCTCAGGATGGTGGTGAGAATGCGCACCGCCGTCGTCTTGCCGGCCCCGTTGGGGCCGAGCAGTCCGAAGACCGTCCCCTCCTCGACGGCGAAGCTCACGCCGTCGAGGGCGCGCACCTCCCGGCCGAAGGTCTTGCGCAGATCGCGTGCTTCGATGGCAAGGGTCACGTCGAACTTCCTCTCTCCGAACCGATGGCGTGGAAGCCCTTCCAGAGCTCGATACCCTCGAACGACTCCGACTTCACCTCACCGATGAGCTTGCGGGACCATTCGAGCTCGGCCTCGACCAGGGCCGTCATGTACTCGAACTCCACGGTGAACAGCCGGGGCACACCCTGTTCGGCGATCATCCCTCCCACCGTGCGACGCTGGGCCAGATCGACCTCGAGCGTCTGGCAACGGATCTCGAGCAGCTCGACGGCCTGCGAGGGGGACAACACCGGGAGGAGGGACAACCCCGCTTCGAACCGCAGGTACTCCTTGGCCGGGACGCTGATGAGCTCGCTCAGCCAGTCCAGCAACTCGGCCGATCCCGCCGCGGTGATCCGGTAGACGGTGCGTTCGGGGCGCTTGCCTTCACGCTCGGTCTCCTGCGCCTCGATGAGCCCGTGGCGCTGCAGCGCTTCGACCACCGTGTACAGCGACCCGAAGTTGAGCTTGATGCTCTGGTCCTTGTGGCGGGCCCGCATGGTGGTCGCCATCTCGTAGGGATGCATGGCCCGTTCCTCGAGGCCCGCCAGCACGGCCAGCGCCAAGGGGTTGGCGACCTTTCGCCGGGTCATCGTGGCGGCCCACGCCGGTCGATCGGTCCATTCATATCCGGTTCCGTATATTACGGATTCGGATATCAGGAGTCAAGCGACGGCGACACAACCCGGCCCCCGCTCCCCCGGTTCGCAGCCACCCGGTTCGCAGCCTCCCGGGGCGGCAGCTCCACGGTGACCACTACATCGTGACGACCACGGCCTCGGCGGCACTGCGTCGGGCCGCCTCGAGGACTTCGAGCGTATCCAGTGCGTCCTCGGGGTCGACCGGGGGCGGCTCCCCGTGGCGCAGCGACCGCACCACCGCCCCGTAGAACGCCGCCCATCGCCCCGGCTCGCTGCGCACCGGCTCCTCCTCGTCGCCCCGCACCAGCCGACCCCAGCGCCCGGGCGGTACCTCGCCGAACCCCGCCTCGTCGGGACGCCGGCCGGCACGCAAGGCGTCCTCCTGGCCGTCGAGATGTTCGACGACGAACGCCGCCGCGCTGCCGAGCACCCGCAGGCGGGGGCCGGGCGCGGCGGCCACCGCGCTGGCCCACAGATGTGAGCGCGCCCCCGGTCCGTGGTCCATGGCCACGAACACGTCGTCGTCTGATCCACCCCGGCGCGACGCCACCTCGCCGTAGACATGGGTCACGGGTCCGAGCAACGACCGCGCCTGGTCGACGAGGTGCACCCCCAGGTCGAGCAGGACGCCTCCCCCTTCGTCGGCGGAGAGCTCTTCGCGCCATGCGCCCGGAGCTCGCTGCGGGCGCCAGCGCTCGAAACGCGACTCGAAGCGAGCCACGTCACCGAGCGCACCCTCGGCGACGAGTCGGCGGAGGGTCAGGTACTCGGCGTCCCACCGTCGGTTGTGGAAGACGGTGAGCATGACCTGAGCGGCACGGGCCCGGTCGACGAGGGCGCGGGCCGACGACACCGACGGCGCCAGCGGCTTCTCGACCACCACGGCGAGACCGTGCTCGACGGCGAGCGTCGCCAGGGCGGCGTGGGACGGTGTGGCGGTGGCCACGACGACGAGGTCGTGCTCGTCGGACCGGGCCCACACCTCATCGGCGCTCGGGACGATCCGGGCCCGGGGGAAGGCGCGCCCGGCCCGTTCCTGGCGGGTGGCGTCGGCGGTCACGATCGTCGTGATCTCGAGGCCCGGGGTGGCGTCGATCAACGGGCCGTGGAAGATCGAGCCCGCCAATCCGTAGCCGAGCAAGCCGACCCGAAACGGTGCCACCTACTCGCCGAGACTCGGGTTTGCGGGGTCCGTCGACCCCGTGGGGGCCGGCCGCATCAGGCGACACCGGTTCTCAGCGCCGACGATGGCATTCAGAAAGCACATGCCGAGATACCGACCCCGACGTCGAAGGGTCAGCGCAACCCCTCAGACGCTGCCGGCGCCACCGGCCCGCCGCGAGACGGCATCGATGGTCACCGCCCCGAGGAGCACTCCGCCGGTCACGATGAACTCCCATTGCACCGCCAGCCCGAGGAGGTACATGCCGTTGTAGATGCCGCCGATCACTAGTCCACCCAGGACCCCGTGGACCGCCTTGCCCTTGCCTCCGAACAACGAGGTGCCGCCGATGACAGCGGCCGCCACGGCGTAGAGGACGAGCTGACCACCGTTCACGTTGTTGGACATGCCACCCAGGTACGAGGCGTAGAGCAACCCGGCGATCCCGGCGGTGAACGAGCACAGGACGAAGGCCCACGTGCGGATGGCGGTCACCTTGATGCCGGCGCGTCGGGCCGCTTCGGGGTTGCCGCCGATGGCGTACATGTAGCGCCCGAAGCGCATGCGCTGGAGGAGAAACGTCCACGCACCGAGCACCCCCAGCACGATGAAGATCGCCCACGGGACCCCCTCGAGGGTCCCCACGGCCGCACGGTTGACGTTGCACACGGCCACCACGGCGATGCCCACCACCGCCATGAGGACGATCTTCGCCACCGTGAGGCCGACCGGGGGGGCCACCAGGCCACTGCGCCGGCGACGAGTGTCGCGAAGAGACAGGCTCAGGCCCAGCACGCCGACGATGACGGCCAAGGTGATCCAACCCTCAGCGGGGCTGATGTGACCCCACATGAGGTTGTAGAGGGCGCGCAGGTTGGGCTGCGGGCCCGTCAGGGTGGGATATCCGGAGAACGGACCGAAGGCGAGCACGATGAGCAGGACACCGTTGAAGATGAGCAGGCCGGCCAGGCTCACGATGAAGGAGGGAATCCGGAGCCGGCTGATCAACGTGCCCTGCACCGCGCCGATCAGCGCGCACGCCAGGAGAGCGACGGTGATCGCCGCCCACCACGGCCAGTTGGTCGTCGTCGGCTGCACGAGTTGGACGGCGATGACCGCCCCGACGGGGCCGACGTAGCCGATCGAGAGGTCGATCTCGCCGAGCAGCAGGGCGAAGGTTTCGGCCATCGCCAACACCATGAACACCGCACTCTGCTGGAAGAGATTCACGATGTTTCCGGCCGAGAGGAAGATGTGATGGGGGCTGATGGACTGGAAGACGATGACCATGATGACCAGCCCCAAGATGACCGGGAGCATCCCGCTCTCTCCGCCCCTGATGCGCAGGAATTGGCCGTGGACGTACTCCCGCATCGTCTGGGCGACGATCTCGGGCGGAACGAGGGCGGCGCCGGCACCCGGCGCCGCGGTCAGGTCGACGGGGGCTTCATCGGGATGCTCGACGCCCGACGACGAAGGGGCCAGGCCCGATCCGGGGTCAGTCGGCGCCATGTTCGACACCTCCTGCTTGGGAGTTCGGGGCTTTGGCCTTCACACCCAGACCTCCCGTGGTCATGTACTCGACGACGCTCTGTCGGTCGAAGGCCGTGACGTTGTCCTCCGCCACCATTTTCCCGAGATACAGCACGGCGATGCGGTTGGCGACGGCGAAGACGTCGTTGAGGTTGTGCGAGATCATCAGTACTGCCAGTCCTTGGTCCCTCAAGCGTCGTACGAGGTCGAGGACCATCGCTGTCTGGGACACCCCCAGGGCTGCGGTCGGCTCGTCCAAGATGACCAGCTTGGAGTTCCACATCACCGCCTTGGCCACCGCCACCGACTGTCGCTGTCCACCCGACAACGACCCCACGGGTTGGCGGATCGACCGCACCGTCGTCACCCGCAGACCAGCCAAGGTCTCGGCCGCGGCACGCTCCATATCGTCCTCGTCGAGCATCCCGTGCCGAAGGCGCTCTCGTCCCAGGAACATGTTCTGGACAATGTCGAGGTTGTCAGCCAGAGCGAGGTCCTGGTACACGGTCTCGATGCCCAACGAGGCAGAATCGTGCGCATTGCGGATCCGGACCGGTCGCCCTTCCCAGGAGATGTGGCCCTGGTCGGGTTCGTAGATACCCGAGATGCACTTGATGAGGACGGACTTGCCGGCGCCGTTGTCGCCCGACAGCGACGTCACCTCTCCGGCCGGCACATCGAGGTTCACGTCGGTGAGCGCCTGGACGGCGCCGAAGTTCTTGGAGAGGCCCCGCACTTTTAGAAGGGGCTCGTCCACCCTCGCCTCGATCCTCTCGCTCCGCTCGTCGCGACACAGACTACGTCATCATCGGGTCAGACGCGGGACCGTCGCCGCACGAGGCGGCGACGGTCCCACACCCTACGTCTGAACCACGCGGGTTACGGAGTGATGCTGGCGGCGCTACACACGCTGGCGCCCACGGCGCTGCACAGCGTCGTCGCCGAGATGAACTTGTCCTTGATCACCGTCGCCGCCATGTTGGTGGCATCCACCCACACGGGGGTCAGCAGCGATGCCGGCTGTGCCGACCCTGTCACGCCCTTGGGAGGCGTGGTGGTCGAGTTCACCAGGGCTGCGGGCGGCGTCTGTCCGTCACGCAGGATCGTGGCCAGCGCCACGGCGTCCTGCGCCTCCTGGTAGACGGCCTTGTAGACCGATCCGCACTGGTAGCCCTGGAGGATGTTCTCCATCCCCTGAAGCGTGGCGTCCTGACCGGTGGTCGGGATCTTCTTGGGGCCGACACCCTTGTTCTTCAGGTCGGTGACCACTGCTTCAGCCAGCCCGTCGTTGGCCTCGACCGTGGCGTTGATCGTCGGGTGGGCCGTGAACTGCTGCGTGAAGATCGTCGCACCGGTGGCGTTCACCCAACCGGGGGTGATCTGGTCGCCGATCAAGGTGTAGCCCTTGCTGTTGGTCAGGCCCGCCGTCAGGGGTGTCGTCGTGGAGTTCCAGATCACCGAGTTGTAACCCTGGGCGAACGACACTGCGTTGGGGTCGGTGTCCTCACCGCCGTCGAGCTCGAAGACCTTGGGACTCGAAACACCCCAGGAAGCCACGCACGCCTCGAAACCCTGACCGATGAGCTTGCCCACCAGGTTGTTGTCGAAGCTGACGTAGTAGGTGTTGGTGCCCGTGAAGGTGGCTCGGTCGTAGCTGATCACGGCGACGCCGTGCGACGCCGCATAGGACTGCACCTGGGCCCCGACCGTACTGTCGATCGGGTCGAAGACAAGGACCTTGGCGCCGAGGGCCACGTCGGCCTGGGCGTCAGCGAGCTCGGTCGCGTCCACGCCTTGGGCGTTGTCGATCTTGAAGTCAGACGAGCTGTACCCGGCCATCTGGAATGCCTGCTTCAGGTACGGCGCGTCGAAGTCGACGTAGCGCGTCGATGACGTGGTGTCGGGAAGGATGACGCCTACCAGGCCTTTGCCCGCTTGGGTCAACGGCTTCAGCTTCGGCATCTCCGTGAAATTCACGTTGAACGACTTGACGCTGAGGTCAGCCGGCACGGTGGCCGACGACTTCGCCGTGGTCGTCGTGGTCGAAGCCTTTGGAGTGCTGCTACACGCCGTGAAGACCATGCCCACGACCAGTGCCAGCGAGATCCCCGCCAGACGACTCAACCCACGGATTCTCATATTCGCTCTCCTGCTTTCTTGTAATCGAGCCCTCTTGATGAATCGCTCACCCGAGAAGCATCTTCACAAACGACGAACGACAACAGGGCCGAACGTCCCTGACTTCCGTTCACTTCTTGTGCCCCGGCCTATGTTGCGTGCCCCCAATCGACAAACTGCGCGCCAGAAGCTGCCAGAAACATAGCCGTCTGATTCGTCACGCGCTTGCAATACTCTTGTTCAGTCGATCACAAGCACGGCCCGAACGGGTAGATGGTCGGATCCGGTGACGGGTAGGACCTCTCCGGAGTCGACGTGAGCGGGTCCCCTGACGAGGATGTGGTCGGGCTGCGCCACCGGCCTCGACAGCCATGTGGGCCAGGTGCGACCTCGCACGGCGCGTGACCAACCTGGAAAGAGGAGTACGAGCGGTGGTCCCCACAGGTTCATGTCGCCCGCCAACACGCTAGGAACCGGCGTCAACGCGTGCAGTGCTCTCCGCAACCTGGCGATGTGGCGCGGCGAGCCCTGGCTGAGGTGGGCGAGGTGGGTTCCCGCCACGCGTAGGGGCGAGGCGGCGCCGTGAAGATCCACGTCCACGACGATCGCCCCCCGTCGGGCCGGATCGGTGGGAAGCTTGCCCAGGTCGATGGTCTGGGAGCTCGTTACCGGGAACTTCGACAATACAGAGATCGACCAGGTACCCCGCGGGGCCACGCGGAGGCCGGCTGGCGAGCGTGCCGCTCTGCGGTCGCTCGAGGCGGCGCGTCGCCCTTCGAGCCGTATGCCGCAGGTGCTCCGATTCCACAACCGAGGGCTCCAGCGGTCCGTGGCGTCATCGGGAGGGGGGACGATGCGCCCTCGGGCGAAGGGCAGCTCGACGGCGCCGTATCCAAGCTCGCTCGCCACGCGATCGGTCAACGACACCTCGTCGTCGGGCGACCAACATTCCTGGAGCATCAAGATGTCAGCGCCGATACGCCGGCACGCGTCCACGACGTCATAGGGGCGGCCCCACCCGTCTACGCCGCCGTGCACGTTGAAGCTGGCGACGACCACGCGCGGCATTGCACGAGCAGGCTACCGATCCACCTCTGCCCCATGGGCGACCCGGCCGCTCCCGCCTGGGGGAGGCGGGCCCGGATCGGGGAGCCTCCGGGGCGTCGTGACGCAGTCGACGTCGAACGCTCCCTGCGGTCGCTCCACGATCCCCGTGCCCGAAGAATCCGCTCCCCAGGCACGCTCAGTGAGCTGACTCAACCCCTGCCGGGAGGTGCCGATAGCAATTGAGATGACGTTGTTCCCGAGCGCTCTCCGCAGCGGCCGCCCTACGGCGATGGGCGATCTGCCTCGTCCGCTCCACAGCCTCTGGAACCTCATGACGCGGGTGCTCGCCTCCCGCGCCCGGGACCACACCCCCAACCTCTCCGTCGTGGCGACGCCCGTCGACGCCGTGCGTCAGGGGAGGCCCGAGCCGCGACTCAGGTGGGCCGATGCACACACTGCGCCGGGCGGCGATTTCGCAGCAGCGGCGATCACCAACGCCGACCTCGACACCAGCGCCGTTCCTCGACGGGGAGAGTCCTGGGACGCGGTGTCGGACTTCGCCCTTTCCTATGACGGATACGGCTACTGGGACAACCTTCCCTCCCTGGCCGGACGTGTCCTCCAGCGCTGGACCCGACGTCGTTCGCTGCCCGCCACCCTCGACGAGCTGCGCGGCTGCCTCTTCTACGAACAGCGACGGTGGCATCACTTCGGCGAGGAGCCCACCGGCCGGTCGGCCGAGTACATGTGGGCCGTCATCGACGCCATCGCCGCGCTGACCGCCCCCGTCGCGTCGACGGTGAACCGTCTTCCCGACCCCCGCCGAGCCATCGCCAGCGAAACGCACGTGAAACTCGTCGTCACCCGGGCCGTGGGGCTCCGACCCCTTCCCACCTCGACGCCGACGGTGCGACCGAAGCCCGCCCGCCAGGGTCGCTTGGTGCCGGTGCCGGCCGCCGAGGCCCACGTGCGACTGGTGTCGGCCATCGAAGACGAAGCGAATTCGGTGTCGAGGCACCCCGCCGGGCACGCGTCGAGGCGATCCTCGGGACGCCCGGCGGGCAACCCGGCGCAGCACCCGTCGATGACCGGCGCGACCCGAGATCTCCTGCCCATGCCCTCGGCCGACCCTTTGCCCAAGCCCCCCGTCATCGAGAGGCGCTCCCGTCGCACCGGCTCGGGTCCGAAGAACCGCCCCGGTGGCGCTGTCAACGCCATCCGGACGCCGGGTGATACCTGGCCGTCCAACCGGTCGGGGTGGGGCTTCGACGACGTCCCCGGCGACCACACCCCGGGGGCAGCTCCCGCCAAGATCACACCGCTGTGCCGGGAGTTCCACGCCGAGGACCCTGCCTACCGGAAATGGGTCGACACCCATCCCGACGGCTTCGTGCTGCACCAACGGGGTGCGGCGACCCCCAAGACCCCGACCCTGCATCGTGTCGGGTGCGCCGCCATCGCCCCTCGCCCCGGAACCGACACGGCGAGCTCGGGCGCGCTCCGGGTGTGCGGCCCCAACGCCACCGCTCTCGAAGCATGGAGCGCGGCGCAAGGGACGGGCCGGCCCGGCACCTGTCGGCGCTGCTGTCCCTAACCGGGCGCGCCACCTTCGCCCCTGTGTCTCCGGCTGTATCTCCGGCGCCTCACCCCGGGCGCCCGGCCCGCGCCCCGGGGCGGAAGACCGCCGTACAGTGAGGCGATGCTCCTCGTGGCGGCCTCCCCCGATCTCGACCACCACGACGTGGGGCCCCGACACCCCGAGCGCCCCGCCCGCGTCCGGGCCGCCTTGGCGGGAATCGACGAAGCGGGACTGCGCGACGCCGTCGTGTCGGTCGAGCCCCGTCGGGCCACCGAGGAGGAGCTGAGCCTCGTCCACCCGGTGTCGTACCTCGAGGCGTTGCGCAACTTCTGCGAGGCCGGCGGGGGTGCCATCGACCCCGACACCATGGCCGCACCGGGGTCGTGGGACACGGCTCTGCTCGCCGCCGGTGCCGCCCTCGAGGTGGTCGACGCCCTGGGGCGCGGGGAGGGCGATGTCGCCTTCGTGGCGGCCCGACCGCCCGGGCACCACGCCCTGGCGACCGAGCCCATGGGGTTCTGCCTGCTCAACAACATCGCCGTGGCGGCCGCCACGCTGGCGCAGCGAGGAGAGCGGGTCCTCATCGTGGACTGGGACGTCCACCACGGGAACGGGACCCAGGCCATCTTCTGGGACGACCCTCGGGTGCTCTACGTCTCCACACACCAGTGGCCGCTGTACCCGGGCACGGGGCGCGTCTCGGAGACCGGTGGCCCGGGCGCGCCCGGTCTCACCGTCAACGTGCCCCTGCCGCCGCGCACCACCGGCGACGTCGTCCTGGCGGCACTCGACGAAGTGGCGGCGCCGATCGTCGAGCGGTTCGCGCCCACCTGGGTGCTCGTGTCGGCGGGCTACGACGCCCACCGGGCCGACCCCATGGCCGGGCTCGGTCTCACCGCCGGCGACTTCGCCGACATCGCCAACCGGGTGAAGGCCTTCGCACCCGGGCCGGGCCGCCTGGCTCTGCTCCTCGAGGGCGGCTACGACCTCGACGCGTTGCGCGTGTCGGTCGGCTCGAGCCTGGCGGCCCTGCTCGGCGTGGAGTTCCGCCCTGAGCACGCCTCGAGCAACGGACCCGGCGACGATGCCGTCGACGCGGCGCGCCGCGCCCACGCCGCACCATGACCTCGACGAACCGGGACGTTCTCGACGCCCGCGAGCTCCCGCCGCCGCGGGTGGAGACGGTGGCCGAGCGCGTCTACGCCTACATCCAGCCCGACGGGGGATGGTGGATCAACAACACGGGATTCGTCCTGGGCGAGGACAGGGTCCTGTGCATCGACACCTGCGCCACCGAGCGGCGCACCCGGGCCTTTCTGGATGCGGTCGACGGTGTGCAGCGCGAGCAGGGACTCGACGGCGCACGGGGGGCGCGCCTGGTGGTGAGCACGCATCAGCACGGCGACCACACCAACGGCAACTGCCTCCTTCCCGACGCCACCATCATCGGCCACCCCCGCTGCCGTGACGCCATCCGGGCCATGGGGATCCTCCGACCCGACGGCCTGTGGGAGCCCGTGGACTGGGGCGCGCTCGAACCGGCGCCTCCCTTCGTCACCTTCGAGCATCGACTCGATGTCTACGTGGACGACCTGCTGGTGGAGTTGCACCACTTCGGCACGGCCGCGCACACCACCAACGACGTGGTGGCCTGGATACCGCAACACCGGGTCCTGTTCACCGGTGACCTCGTGTTCAACGGAGGCACCCCCTTCGTGCTCATGGGATCGGTGGCCGGGTCCTTGGTGGCGCTCGACTGTGTCATGGAGCTCGAGCCCGACATCATCGTCCCCGGGCACGGCGAGGTGTGCGGCCCCGAGGTCGTCGACATCGCCGGGGAGTACCTCCGCTTCTTGCAGCAGACCGCGGCGCAGGCCAAAGAGGCCGGTCTCACCCCCCTCGACGCGGCGCGCCAGGCGGACCTCGGTTCACTGGCGGCCCTCACCCATCCCGAGCGCCTGGCCGGCAACCTCCACCGCGCCTTCGCCGAGTGCGAAGGGGCTCGGCCCGGGGACCCCATCGACATCGCCGCCGCGCTCGGCGACATGATCACCCTCAACGGCGGCAGACCGCTGACCTGCCTGGCCTGAGCGCCCCCGGTTGGCCGATTGTTGAGGCTGGATAGAGGATCCGGTGAGCCGGGCCTGCGAGGGTTGAGCCCAAGAAGGCGGCCGGACAGGGAGCCGCGTCATTGCCGGGGGGCCCATGTCCATCGTCGACGACCGAATGCACGTCGGAGGAGAGCAGGCGCGCCATGAACGACTCTGGCAGACCACAGACCCGACGCCGGTCGTGACGTCGTCGGCCATGCGCGCACCGAGAAGCGCGACGCCCGACGTCTTTGCCCACGCCGGCGCCGGGGACCAGTTGTGGCAGGCCCGGATCGATCTCGTAGTGTCGTCGGGCCTCTCTGGGGACGCGGCCCGCAAGTCGCGTCAAGACGGCGACCGGGCCCGGGCCGAAGACTCGTTCGAGGCTCTGTGCCTGTTGTGCCAGGAGGAGCTCCGACCGGTGCTCGAGTGCAGCACCGAGATGTTGGGCGAATGGGGCCTCACGGCACGCGTCACCGAGGTGCTCCGAGACGAACCGGCTCGAGTCCCGCGCAGCTTCGACCTCACCTTGTGGATCGACCGCTTCGGGGACCGGGGCCCGGGCAGGCTGACCATCACGGCCACAGAAGGTTGCGACTTCGTCCGGATCAAGCTGGCCGTCGGCCCGTCGAAGCTGTTCGGTGACGTGAGCGAGCACGTGGGAACGACGATCGCCGGCGATCTCTCCGATGCCCTTGTCGGAGGCCTGGTGGCGACCCTCGTGGAGCAGATCTTCAGTTCGTGACCGCCACCGACAGCCGCTCGGCCAGGAAGGCGAGCGACAGCGGGTAACGCCAGCCGATGCCGCCGTGGGTGGCGTCGAAGAGCTCGAAGCGAACCTCTGTCACACCGATCTGCGCCAACGCGTCCCGAAAGGCGACCGCACCGAGATCCAGGTACCACTCGTCACGCGTGCCGCCGTCGATCCACACGGCTCGTAACGACCGCAGCGCGTCGGCGTAGCGGGGCACCATCCGCACCGGGTCCCAGGCCAGCCAGCGCGCCCATACCTCGTCGCGTATCTGGCCGGTGGCGGGATCGAAGGGGAGCACCGGGGTGCCGTCGTCCTGGGCGGAGAAGCAGGCCGACACCCCGAGCAGCATGAGGAGCAGGTGATCCTCCTGGCGGGTGAAGGCCGTCCTCGACTTGAAGTCCTCCCACCAGGCGCCGATGTCGCCGTCCCAGGACCGCAGGGCCCGCACGGCCTTGGGGAACTCGGGGATGTAACAGCATTCGTACAGGGCGTCCCCGGCGTGGGTGGCCAGCCCGCCGAACAGGTCGGGACGCAGCATGGGGGTGATCATGGCCCCGAAGCCGCCACTGGACTTCCCCTGGATGCCGCGGTGCGCGGGGGCGTCGAGCGTTCGGTACCGCTCGTCCACGAAGGGCACGACGTCGTCGCACAGATAGGAGTGGTACCGACCCGTCCCCGGTGAGTCCACGAACTGCGAGCCTCCGTACGCCGTCCAGGCGTCGACCCACACCACGATGCACGGAGGGGCTTGGCCCGAGGCGAAGAGGGCATCGGCGGTCTCGGGGAAGGGTTGGTGGTACGCCTCGCGGTTGGCCCACATCGTCACGTACCCGGTGTAGCCCTGGATGACGTAGATCGACGGCAACCGATTCTCACCGTCGTCGTAGCCCGGCGGGACGTAGACCCACAGGGGACGCTCGACGGGATCGCCGAGCGGGTTTCCCCTGAGCGCGGCCGAGGTGACCACATGCTCGTCGATCCGGCCGGCGAGCGCTCCACTCCACGGCAGCGGCACGGGACACCTCCCCTGGCGGGCGCCTGGTCGGGCGGCGGTCGCCCGCCGCCCAGGATGACATGCCGTCAGGTGTGGCGCGGGCCACGGACCGGCCGGGGCGCGCCGGG
>Ga0187890_10000461_pt1 | contig 28607 bp, 25 predicted proteins | sample June2016WEW_21_1_FD_133005 | JGI IMG/M metagenome (GOLD analysis project Ga0187890, IMG submission 133005) | Peatland microbial communities from SPRUCE experiment site at the Marcell Experimental Forest, Minnesota, USA - June2016WEW_21_10 | ecosystem: Environmental > Terrestrial > Soil >... | reverse complement strand
TCGGTCTGTCCCACATGCTTGCGCAGAATGTGTCCACCAGCGGCCTCGTCCTGGCTGAGGTCGCGCACCGGACCATTGGTCGGGTGGGCCTCGACCCGAGCGGTGATCGACCCCGACGGCGCCGCAGCGGCGCCGTTCGTGGCCGCGGGCGGCTGGCACGAGATCAAGCCACACATCCCCAGCGCGAAGACGATCTGAACTGTGACGCTGCGAACTGGAGGAATTCTTGTCATCCGTCCCCAACTACGGCACCGAGCGCGGGTCATCACATGTAAAGTTCTGGGAATTGTGCTACTAAACAGGGTGTGCGGGCAAGTCTTTTGGATTCGCTGGACGATTTCGAGCGCTGGGGGGGCGACTGCGCCTACGTGTTTCCGCGAGGATACCGGAGCGAGCGTTGGAGCTACCAGCGGGTCGCCGAAGTGGCGTATCAATTTGCACACGAGCTTCAGGCGCGCAATATCGGCAAGGGCGACGCGGTGCTGTTGTGGAGTCCGAACTGTGCCGAGTGGGTAGCGGCGTTCCTCGGATGCGCGCTTTGCGGGGTCATTGCCGTTCCCATCGACGATGGCGCCAGCCCGGATTTTGCGCGCCGGATCAGCACGCAGGTGCGAACCAGGTTGGTGTTGTGTCCGCGCGAACGGGGCCCGATTTTTGACGGGCTGGTCGCGGAGAAGGTCGTAACTAAGGTCGCAAGTGGGGTCGTAACCATCGATCCCGCCGATCTGGCGGCGGTAGTCGCAGAGCATCCGGCCGAGCGCTTTCGTCCGGCGCAGATTCAGCCTTCCGATCCACTGGAAATCGTTTTCACCTCCGGCACCACGGCCGAGCCCAAGGGAGTCGTGCTCACCCACGCCAACGTGGTCGGCAACCTGGCCCCGATTGAAACTGAGATTAGAAAATATCTGAAGTACGAGCGGTTGGTGCATCCGATTCGCTTCCTGAACCTGCTGCCGCTGAGCCATGTTTTCGGCCAATTCCTGGGAATTTTCCTTCCGCCGCTGCTGGGAGGCACTGTCGTATTCGAAAACACATTCAACCCAACCGAAGTCATGGCGACGATCCGCCGGGAACGCGTCTCGGTGTTGGTGGCCGTCCCGCGCATGATCGAGTCGCTGCAGCAGAAGATCGAACGCGATCTCATCGACAGTAAATATGACTCTGGCGGTCGCGAGAATTTTGCCGTGCGCTACGCCGCCGCTAAAAGCCAGCACTTTCTGCGGCGCTGGTGGACTTTCCGCGACCTCCGCCGCCAATTCGGATGGAAGTTCTGGGCGGTGATCAGCGGCGGCGCCGCTCTTGATCGCGAGACGGAAGAATTCTGGCATCGCCTGGGATACGCCGTGGTCCAGGGATACGGATTGACTGAAACCACTTCGCTGATCAGCTTGAACCATCCTTTCCACACCAGCCGCGGCTCCATTGGCAAGGTTCTGCCGGGGCGCGAAATCAAGCTTGGCGAAGACGGCGAGATTCTGGTTCGCGGCAGCGGCGTCGCCAGCGGCTATTGGAACGGACACGAACTGCAACCGGTCGCGAGCGATGAAGGCTGGTATCGCACCGGCGATCTGGGTGCACTCGACGAGCAAGGCAACCTTTTTTTCAAGGGCCGCAAAAAAGAAGTGATCGTCACGCCTGCTGGCATGAACATTTATCCCGAGGACCTGGAAGCAGCTTTACGAGGCCAGAAAGAGGTTCGGGATTGCGTGGTCGTCGGGCTGGAACGCGGCGGAAATGCCGAGCCTTGCGCCGTTCTGATTCTGCGTGACCGCGATGCGGACGCTTCTGGCGTTGCCGCGCAGGACACCACCGTGCAGAACATCGTCCATCGCGCCAACGAAACACTGGCCGAATACCAGCGCATGCGCACCTGGTTCGTCTGGCCCGAGGAAGATTTTCCCCGCAGCTCCACGCAGAAGCCGCGGCGCAACGTGATTCGCGATGCGGTCGAGGCTGGCCTCCGCGGGCAAGCGCTCGAGAACGCTGCCAGCCCGCTCTCCGAGTTGCTGACGCGAATCACCGGCCGCGCAGCGCGGAGCCTGATGCCGGACGCAAACTTGGAAAGCGGGTTGGGACTAAGTTCTCTCGAACGTGTCGAACTACTCAGCGCGCTCGAAGACCGTTACCAGGTCGACCTGAGCGAAACCAAATTCGCGACGGCAGCGACCGTCGGCGATCTCGAAAAACTGCTGCAGGGTGAACGAGGCGCTCGCCGACAACTTCATGAGCTTCACACTCCGGGCTTTCATTATCACTATCACTATCCACGCTGGGCGCTGCGCTGGCCGACTACGTGGGCGCGCCTGGCGTCGCATTATCTGCTGGCGCGCCCGGCGGTGTTTCTTCTGGGATGGCCTCGCGTGAGCGGGCGCGAGAACCTGCGCGGCGTTCGCGGGCCGCTGCTGGTCGTCTCAAACCATATTGCCGATGTCGATATCGGCTTCATCCAGTTCGCGCTTCCCGCGCGCCTTCGCCACAAACTGGCGACCGCAACCCGCGGTGAGGCGCTGGAAGCGCTGCGCTCGCCCGGTCCGGATCGGCCGTGGTTCCGTCGCATCTGCGACCGCGTGCAGTGGACGCTCGGTGTTGCCCTGCTGAATCTGTTCCCGCTGCCGCGCCAGTCGGGCTTCCGCAAGAGCTTTGCCTACGCCGGAGAGGCCGTCGATCGCGGCTACAGCGTTTTGGTGTTTCCGGAGGGGAAGTACACCGAAGACGGCAAGCTCTGCCCGTTCCGCTCCGGAGTCGGCCTGCTCGCCAACAATCTGCGCATCCCCATCCTGCCGATGCGGATTGATGGCCTATTCGAAATCAAGAAGGCCGGCAAAAAGTTTGCGACGCCCGGAAAAATTCAAGTGCGCATCGGCAAGCCGGTCGAGTTCGCGCCAGAAAGCGACCCGGAGGAAATCGCTCGGGCACTGCAAAAGGCGGTTGAGAATCTGTGAGGGGACTTTTTTTTGGGGATTTGGAGCTGAGTCCTTATTCCGGAATATTTTGAAAATAAGTCCTTAGCGCTCTAGATTTTGGCGGCTCGATTCCCCGTAACCCCATGATTCGACTAGGAGGGGGGTAGGGGGGTAGTGGTAAACACGGGTTAATATCTTTGCAGTAAACAGACATGTGAACGTCCCTATCATTCACTCTTTGAGTTGGCAAGGCCGCAAGAGGTTTGGCGTCATTTGTCCGCATTGGCGACTGTTTGCTCAAGTGGATTGTTGCCGCGAAATGCGCCCAATGGCATTCGTAGACCCTAGGGCGTTTATCGTTACCGATCGTTAGTACGCGATGCAAATCGACTTGCACTCGGTGTACGCCTCTATCGCGCTGCGTCCATGTTCCCGCCCGATGCCAGACTGTTTGAAACCGCCGAAGGGCATGTTGGGATCGACCACATTGTGCGAATTGATCCAGACTGTGCCCGCGTCCAGGCGCTCCGCCACTCTGAGAGCTTTGCTGATGTTTGAGGTCCAGACGCTTGCCGCCAACCCGTAGACAGTGTTGTTCGCCTCGCGCACAACTTCTTCAAGATCGTCGTAGGGCTGGGCGATCAAGACTGGGCCGAACACCTCCTCGCGCGTCAGGGTGAGCGGGCTACCGGTGGTATTGGCGAAGACGGTAGGCCGGACGAAGTAGCCGTCGCGATCCGCGGCGGCACCTCCCGCCACAAGTTGGGCTCCTTCTTTCAGGCCAGTATCGATAAACCGCAATACGTTTTCCCGCTGGCGCTCGGAGACGAGCGGCCCAATCTGCGTTGCCGGGTCGAACCCTGATCCGAGCACCGCATTGCGGGCTGTGCCGGCAACGCTTTCGACGACGCGCTCGAACTGCTTCTTCTGCACATACAGACGGGATCCGGCCGTACAAACCTGGCCCTGGTTGAAGAAGATGGCCGCGCTGGCGCCCGCCGCCGCCATCGCCGGATCGCAATCTTCGAGCACGATGACGGGGCTTTTCCCGCCCAGTTCCAAGGCGACGCGCTTCACGGTGCTAGCGCACTGCTGGCCGATCCAGATGCCGACCTCGGTGGACCCGGTTAAGGTGATCTTGTTGACGTCGGGATGTTGAACCAGGGCCGCGCCGGCAGTGCTGCCGCTGCCTACGATGACGTTAAGCACCCCCGGTGGAAAACCCGCCTCCAGTGTAAGCTCGGCAAAGCGCAGGGCCGTAAGGGGCGTGTCTGACGCCGGCTTCAGTACAACCGTACAACCGCAAGCCAGAGCCGGGGCAATTTTCCAGATGGCCATCAGAAGAGGAAAATTCCAAGGTACGATGGCGCCCACAACGCCAACCGGCTGCCGTCTTACGATCGCCTGATACCTGGTGCCGGGCGGCATCGGGAAAGAAATGTCGATAGAATCGCCATGGATTTTCGTTGCCCAGCCAGCCATGTAGCGCAACCACTGCACGCTTGCACCCACGTCAACCGCCTGCGCCACACCCAGCAACATGCCCTGGTTAAGGGTTTCGAGCCTGGCCATTTCGTCGGCATGTTGTTCCAGCAAATCGGCCAGCTTCTGCAGGAGCCGCTCGCGCGCCGCCGGCATCATCTCCCGCCAACTGGCATGGTGGAGCGCCGCTTTTGCTGCTTGCACCGCTGCGTCAACATCAGCGTTCGTCGCCTGCGGCACTCGCGCGATCTCCTGGCCGGTCGCCGGATTATGGAGAGTGAATGTACTGCCGCCGGAGGCGTTGCGAAACTCGCCGTTGATCAACATGCGAGTTTGCAACTGGGATAGATCGATTTCGGGAAAGGTAGTTGTACTTTGCATGGAGTTTTGTCCTTTGTTCGAGATGCTCAGCGCCTCAAAACCGGGGCGATCGCCGCCGCAACCAGTCCGACGATGAAGAAGAGAAACATCGGTAAGATCAGTTTACGAGCGGAAACAGGGGCATTAGCGAATTCGCGCCAGACAAATACACCCCAGATGGCGGACACCATGGTTGCCCCTTGGCCAATGGCGTAGGAAACTGCTGGACCGATGATCTGAGCGTGGGAAGCGGTAAAGTTCAGCGTGGTTCCGGTGCACCAGATTGTTCCCCCTATAATTCCCCAGAAATGGTCCAGACGCCCGGCATCGAAGTAGGCCTTCATGTTCACCGGCGCACTGCCCGTCAGCGGCCGTCGCATAAGGAAGTAATTCACCGGGATAGCGCAGAAAGCGATACCCAAAGCGAAGATGAAGGAAACAGCATAAGGCCCAAGAGCATGGTTGCCAGTAATCGCCTTTACTATAAACGGATAGGAAATCCCCATCAAAATGCCGCATGCCACACTGATTTCGATTCCGAGCAAGCTTAGAGTCTTCCTCTGGCTCTCGCGACGGCGATAAGCCACTGCGTTCAGCACGATCGCCAAGACTACCAGCGCCACGCCACCGAAGAGCAGCAGGGGATTCCCTTTCGGAGAGATCAGAAAATTCAACAACACACCTACCACGAGGGCCAGCCCAATGCCCACAGGAAATGCAACTGCCAACCCGGCAAGATCGATGGCAGTCACCAGCAGAAGATTCGCGACATTGAAAAGAACACCACTTGCTAGCGCCCAGGCGATGTGAGCGGTGTCGGCCTGGTGGATGTTAGAAAGGAATGACAGCTCCCCACCACGGGTACTGCCCAACGTGAATCCCCAAAAAACGCTCGTCGCCAGGGCGCCAATGACATAGTCCCAGTAAAAGAGCTGGAAAGGAAATTTTGGGGCCATCTTCATTGTGCTGGCCCACGATCCCCAGCACAGCATGGAAAGGATCATGAAAAGCAATGCAGCCCAGTAGGTTTCTGGCTGATACATGTGCGCCTCGTTCGAACGCTTCAAAATGGCGGAGGCACCCAGGCGCTTACAGCGTGCACCCGGTTATTGACTCCGCCACGCTTTTCTGCCCGCGCGCGGGCTTGCGATACAACTCCCTGTTCCGGAAATCCGCAGCCCGCGCTCACCACCGCTGGTTCGCGAGATGAGCGCTGCTTTCTGGGCTACGGAGGCCTTTAGAAATTGATTCGCGCCGTGAATTCGATCATCCGCGGGCCGGCCCCTTCTGCGGTCTGTACAGCGCTAATCGTGCCAAAGCCACTCGGCCCGGAGGTTACGTACATGTTCGGCGGAGCATAGTTGGGGTGATTAAAGATGTTTGAGATTTCTGCGCCCACCTGTAACTTCGCTCTTTCCGCTAAGGAAACGGACTTGACGAAAGACATCGAAACAGCTTTGGTTCCGGGCCCCACCACATTGCCCACTCCGGCATTGCCAAATCTTCCGATGGCGCTGCAGGTACCCGTCCCAGTAGCGTATCCGGGTATGGCAAAAGCCTGGGGATTCAGATAGAGCGGATTCGATCCGCTCATCGAGCCCTGCGGCGCGTAGAGTGAGACGCCGGGGACAACGTCAGCGCGAGCGGCTCCCGCGACACCAATCAGGTTGGTACCGGAGGAGTCGCACGTGGTTTGAACCGGGGTCAAGAACGGGCCGCTTTGAAATAGGAATACGCCCCCGGTTTCCCAGCCACCCACAATCTGGTTGAGCACGCCACTGGCATTCCCCAGAAGTTTCTTGCCCTTTCCGATTGGAAGTTCATAGAGGTAGGTGGCCATGAAACGGTGACGGCGATCGAAGGTCACATTGCCGTAGTCGAGATTAGTGTTGAACCGATCCGTCACGTAATTACTGCCCGATTCAGTCGCCAGAGCGGTAGGATTACCGCCGCCCGCGGTAGAGAGATCCCGAGTGAACACATAGCTGCCTTCGAACTGAAGACCGTTGCCGTAACGTTTGTGCACGTCTGCAGTAAAGCTGTTGTAATTGCTCCACGCGGCGTTGGTAACACTCTCGAGAATCTGCCAGTCCTGGAAGGGGCGCCCTTGATAGGGGCCGTTCGAGTACCCCAGAGTGTTGGCGTGAACCTGATTGAGGTCCTGCATCACTTCCAGATTACTGCCATGGTTCCCGATGTAGGAGAGGCGAAGGCCGGTCCCAAAACCGAGTTCACGCTCCAGCGTAAAGTTCCACTGTTGGACACTCGGGTCTTTGTAGTGAACTGGAAATGCATAGTAGAAGCTGGCGCTGCCTGGTTGCGCTTGATCGATTGGAGTCGGAAAAGGTGTAGGGAACGAAAACGCCGGCGTCCCAGACGCAGTGTAATAGTTTCCGTAGTAAGGGATGTAACTCGACGTCGCTGCCCAACCAGCGACTAGGGCGAAGCCCAGCGGAGCCTGAATAAACCTGCCGTACCCGCCGCGGATCACCGTCTTGTCATTATGGAATGGCCGCCACGCAAACCCGATGCGCGGACCGAAATCTTTCTTATATGTATAGCGCAGGGCGGATGGGATTCCCGCCTGCGCCGCGGTCAACAGCGGTGTGTTCGGGACGGAGCCCACCAGTCCGGGATTGGCCATCGCAATCGCCTGCTGATTCGGAACGACCAAAGCACCCGGCCCGTTTGGCCCCTCATAGCTGGGCAGGAATGCCCCGACGTTGGAACTCTGCTCGGTCATCGGCGGATGGAGTTCGTAGCGGAGACCGAGGTTCAGTGTAAGGCTGGGAGTTACCTTCCAGTCATCCTGAGCAAAGAATCCCCAGGAGTAGCCCAAGCCATTCATCTTGTCATTACTAATTAGGGTGATCGTTTCCCAGTCTGGATAGCCAAGCAGAAAGGAAACGAAGGGGTCGCCAATGGTCTGCCCGACCGCGGACGAGCCATCGAAGCCATATTGTCCGGAACGGAGACTTCCGAAAGCGTTATCGTCGTGATCGCTCAAGCGCCGAAAGTCGAAGCCGAACTTGAACGCGTGGCTGTGTTTCATCCAGGTCACATTGTCAGAAATCTGCATGGTGGTGCTGATCTGCGTCGAGGGGTTCGCTCCCCCGGTCTGTTGGAAGTTGGCAGCGCCGCCAATCAACGCACTGGGGACGGCGCCGTACGTACTCACATTGGGGATGCCGGTGATCCCGATGTTGCTCAGGATGGTTTGGGAGTCGACATCCAAGGTCGTCGCGCGATGATAACGGCTGAATCCACCACGGAGTTCGTTGAGGAGGGTGGAAGAGATGGAGAGGGAGTGCGCCACCGTCAGCGCTGTGTCCGATTCTGGCTGCGAGAACGGTCCGGTAGAGGGTGAACCTGCGGTCTCACAAAACCACGGACAATTCGGGAGAGGCGCAGTTACAACCGACCGCTTTTTGTAACTCACGCGGCCGAATAGCTGCTGTTTCGACCCAAGGTTCTGGTCGACGCGCGCATCGAACTGGTTGCTTGAAATGGGCGTCGGCATATTGATCTGGTAATTGTTGGCATAACTGTCAACCGCTCCGGTATTGGGAGCGGGCAGCAGGTATTGCAGGAAGTTCGCGGCGACGGCGGAGATGGGCACCGCGGCGGGGTTGATCGGAGTCCCGTCCGGCTGAAATATCTGTTTGCCGGGGCCGTACGCCGCGTTCAAGTAGGCACTGAGATCTCCACTTCGCATGGCCACAGACGGGACACTGGTGGTCATCGGCGTCTGCCGAGGCAAACGCAACCCTTCATAACTGGAAAAGAAAAAGGTTTTGTTGCGTATGATGGGGCCGCCCAGAAACCCTCCGAAGTCATTCATGACCAGCGCTGGCTTGGTCAGGGCAAACGGATTCCCGGCATCCAGCGCCGCACCCTCATAGTTCTCAAAGACGCCGCCGTGAAACGCGTTTGTCCCGGCTTTGGATGTCGTCGTAACGTCGGCCACGCCGCTGAACTCGGCGTTGTTGTTCGATCCGCTGACCTTCATCTCGGAAATGGAGTTGAAGGATGGAAAGAGTTCGTTGATAGGCCCGGCATACTCAATGTTCATGGTGCTGATGCCGTCCAGCGTGACGGCGGTAAGGGCCGAGGTGGTGCCCGCGATCACTAGGGTACTACCGTCGGTTTGCACTCCTGGCTGCGTGGTCAATGTCGAGATTGGACTGGTGGAACCGGTGGACCTCGAATAGATTGCCACCGGCAGATCTACCAGTTCCTGCCCGGTTCGATTGGCTTCGACGTTGGAGACATCCGTTGCAATGACGCCGATGGCGCCGCCTTGTACGTCCACGGTTTCGGTCGCAGCACCCGCTTTCAGACTCGCATCCACACGCTTTGTTTCGCGGGCCTGCAGTACCAGATCGGTGATTTCAACTTTCTGGAAGCCTTGTGCCCCTACCAGAAGCGAGTACTTGCCCGCCTCCACATTGATGAAAGAAAATGAACCGCTTTCATCCGTGACCGTTTTCTTCTGGGCAGAGGTTCCCAGGTTGATAAGGGTAACGGAAGCTCCCCTTACCACGGCCCCCGACGCGTCCGAGACGGTACCGATGAACGATCCGAACGTGGATTGGGCAAAAACGGGCGTGCTCAAAGTCGTGAGTGCCAGAAAAAGCAGTAGAAGAACCAACCGAATTGACAGCTTGGATGCTGAGACGGAGTACATGAACGCCTCCCCGGAGAGCTGATGAGCTCTCGATCGTTGACGGGAAATCCCGCTCCCAAATGAAAGCATTCATTCGCGTTGGGCGAATAACGGGTCCCTGTCTTGAGACGGAGCCAAAATAATACGTCTCCGGCACCATTGCAGTAACTCTGGATACATTTTTTTCAAATGAAAGCTTTTATATTGGCTCCCAGTTTCAATCTTTCCGGCGGGAGGTCTGGCGCTTGGCACCTTTTTCCGCTCGTTTGGCATGGCTCAGTCTGCTGCTGATCGCATCCGTTGCAGCGGCGCAAGATACCGCATATCCCCCGGTGTGGGAACAGATTCCCGGTCCAGACTGTGCGCCGATCCCGCAGTGGAATTCGACGGCAAAACCCAAGACCTGCGGCCGGGCTGAAATCAGTGCCTGGCTTGCGGACATCCGCCACTGGCGTTCGGAGCACTTCATCCGCATGGGCTACGACGGCTCACAGTATGAGCGGCGTGAGCTGAAGTGGACACAGACCGCCTTCGTTCAGCCGCAAATGATGGTCCATGATCTTTATTTCTACGATCGTGATAACCACCGCTATACTGTGGACCGCTATGTGGACGATCTCGAAAGGCGCTATGGGGGGATCGACAGTGTGCTCATCTGGCACACATATCCCAACATGGGCATCGACAGCCGCAGCCAGTACGATCTGTTCCGGGATCTCCCTGGGGGCGAGGATGCCGTTCGTCAAATGGTGCGTGACTTCCACAGTCGCGGCGTCCGCGTACTGTTCCCAGTAATGGTTTGGGACCAGGGCACGCACAACGAGGGCGTGCCCGATGTGGAAGCGATCGCCCGCGAACTTGCCGCGGTGGATGCCGATGGAATCAATGGCGATACCCAGGAGGGGATGCCGGCATCGTTTCGTCGCGCTTCCGACAGAACCGGTCACCCGCTGGCACTGGAGCCGGAAGCACCTCTGTCGGCCGACGAAATGTTGGCCTACAACAATTTCAGCTGGGGCTATTGGAAATACGACTTCGTTCCTTCCGTGAGCCGCTACAAATGGCTGGAATCTCGTCACATGGTGAACATGTGCGACCGGTGGGAGCACGACCACCTCGATGACCTCCAACAAGCGTTCTTCAACGGCGTTGGTTTTGAGAGCTGGGAGAACATCTGGGGAATCTGGAACCAGATGATTCCGCGCGACGCCGAGGCCCTGCGCCGGATTGCAACCATTGAACGCGCCTTCGCCTCTTTGCTGGTCAGTCCGGATTGGGAGCCGCACACGTTCACCGAGAACTTTGGAGTCTTCGCCAGCAAGTTTCCGGGGAAAGACGCGACACTATGGACAATTGTGAACCGCAATCACTACGACTCGAGTGGACGGCAGTTGGTGGTGCCCTACCAGCAGGGCGCCCGTTACTTCGATTTGTGGCACGGAGTCGAGCTTCAGCCCAAACGCGAAGGCGATCAATCAGTTCTGGCGCTCAATTTGGAGGCCGACGGGTACGGTGCCGTGCTGGAAACCTCGGCGGTGGACGCTGCCGGGTTGAACAAGCTTTTGACGACAATGCAAAACCTCAGCCAGAAACCGCTCAGCGCATTTTCCCGGGAATGGCACACTCTCCCGCAACGGCTGGTCGAGATTCCACCCGTGCCAGGAACCGCGAAGGATCTGGCGGGCATGGTGAAAATTCCCGAAGCTGACTTCGTCTTTCGTGTAAACGGCATCGAGATTGAAGGGATGAACGACGAGGGAGTCGACGTTCAATACCCTTGGGAACCGTCGCCGCGCCGCTATCACACACAGCAAATTCACATCCGTTCGTTCTGGATCGACAAGTATCCCGTCACCAATGCCGAGTTCAAAAACTTCCTCGATGCCACTCACTATCGCCCCGTCGATGACCATAATTTTCTGAAGGGCTGGAAGGACGGCTCATTTCCGCTGGGATGGGAGCACAAGCCGGTGACCTGGGTTTCTATGGAAGACGCCCGCGCCTATGCGAAGTGGGCCGGCAAGCGCCTGCCGCACGAATGGGAGTGGCAGTATGCCGCCCAAGGCAACGATGCGCGAGCGTATCCCTGGGGAAATGATTGGATCGAGGAGGCTGTTCCGAAGCCGGATGTGGGGCGCGACATGGCACCGCCGAGCGATGTTAAAGCGCACCTGAAGGGAGCCAGTGCTTTGGGGGTGATGGATCTGGTCGGCAACGTATGGCAGTGGACAGACGAGTACATTGACGAACATACTCGCGCCGCGATTCTGCGTGGTGGCAGCCACTACCAGCCGCAGGGCTCGCGCTGGTACTTCCCGCAGGCATACCGGCTTTCAAAACACGGAAAGTATTTGCTGATGGCGCCCAGCCTGGATCGCTCGGGAGCAATCGGGTTTCGGTGCGTAGTGGATTCGGAGCCAGCAGAGCACTAAGAGTGTTATATGGTCCTCACCATCACCGGTCGAGAACGGCAACTCTTGCCGACGCTGCTCGAAAGACGTTGCGAGTTTACTTGTGGCCAATAAGAGAAAGAGCGCGAGCACATCGCCGCGGATCACGATGTACCAGATCGCTGAAACCGCGGGTGTGTCGATCGGCACCGTTTCTAACGTGATCAATGGAAGCCTGTCGGTGCGTGAGAAATTGCGGCAGCGCGTACTGGGTGCGATTCGAAACCTCGGGTACACGCCTAACCAGTTATCGCGCGGGCTGCGCCTGAATCGTACGAACATCATCGGTATGATCGTCCCCGACATTACAAATCCCTTCTTTCCGACGGTGGTACGCGGCGTCGAGGACACCGCCTATGAGAACTCCTACCGGCTGATCCTCTGTAACACGGACGATGATCCGCAGAAAGAGATTTCATACCTGAATGACCTGTGGTCTTTCCTGCCCGCGGGAGTTTTGATCATTCCCGCCGTGGGCAGCACGATTGCATCCAATGCCGGCACTCCGATGGTTTGTCTGGATCGCGTTCCCGAGGGCTGGAAGGGCGACGTGGTCGTCGTGGCCAATTACAAAGGAGCGTACGAGGCCGCCAAACACATAATCCGGATGGGACACCGGCGGATCGCAATCATCTCCGGACCTCTCCATCTGACGAACGCAAAGGAGCGGCTGGAAGGTTTTCGGAGTGCATTGCGTGAAGCCAGAATTTCGATCGACCCTGAATATCTGCAGGAAGGACGCTTCGACCGGGCCAGCGGACACACTTGCACGACTCGCCTGCTGCGGATGCTCCCTCGCCCGACCGCAATCTTTGCGGCCAATGACTTGATGGCATTGGGAGCCCTCTCGGCAGTGTGGGAATTTAAACTTACCTGTCCCGACGACGTTTCCATTGTTGGTTTCGATGGCCTCGACACCACCGAGTTTTCTGATCCAGCGCTCACGGCCGTTTGCCAACCTGGCTATCAGTTGGGGCGGACGGCGGCACGCCTGCTATTAAGCCGCATCAGCGGCGACGAGGGACCAGCGCGGAAAATTGTGTTGGCCACGGAGCTGAAAATCAGAAACTCAGTTACCAGTGTGAGGCCCACGCATCACAACGGAAGATCAGTGTCCCACATGCGAAATGTTGTGACGAGGAAGAGGAGTGTTGTGCGAGCTTAGCTCTGGCGCGATTTCCGATGCTCGCGCACTGAGGGTCGCGCTTTGAGCGGAGAGGTCAAAAAGATGAGTCCGGGAAAGGAAAGGCGGTTGAATCGGCTATTGGGGGAGGACGGCAAGACCGTCATTGTGGCCATTGACCACGGGATTGCCGGTATTGCGCCTCTGGCGAAACTCGAGCACCCGGAACCTCTGATTCGCGCCCTCGCGGAAAATGGCGCCGACGCGCTGCTCGTTACTCCTGGTTTGGCGCGAAGTTTCTCGGGCCTGTTTGGCAGGGTCGGAATCATTCTTCGTGTTGACTGTGGTCCTACCGCACTCACGGGCGAATGGTCTAATAACAGACCTGCTTTGACGGTAGCGGATGCGGTACGGTTAGGTGCGGACGCCGTGGCAGCAATGGGAATTGTGGGCGCCCCCGGCGAATCCGCCAGCCTGCAAGCGCTGGCCAATCTTGCCAGTCAATGCGACCAATGGGGAGTAGTTCTCCTGGCGGAAATGTTACCTGGAGGATTTGCCGCGTCCGAAGTCTCGGTCGACCAGATCGCGGTGGCCGCGCGGGTCGGAGCAGAACTCGGGGCAGACCTGATCAAAATCCGATACAGCGGCAGCGTCGACAGCTTTCGAACGGTTACGAACAGTTGCTACCGTCCGGTGGTAGTGCTCGGCGGGTCGAAACAGAGCCCGGAGCAGCTTCTTTCTTCAACCCGCGAAGCTCTGACCGCCGGCGCCAAAGGGGTAGCCGTGGGCCGCAACGTCTGGCAGTCGGTGGACCCTGGCAGCATCACGGCATCGCTAGTGGAGGCGGTCCATGGCTGAGGCGTGGCGGCGTGTCGGGTCGATTGTGAATCCATCGGCGGGTAGCGGTGTTGAACTAGCCTTGCAGGCCGCGAGAAGCGCTCTCTCCAGCATCGGGGCGGAAGAAGTCTTGACCGGAGCCGGGCAGACGGGCGCGGCAGCATTGTCAGGCTGGAGCGGCCGGGTGGTGGTCCACGACGTTGGAGCGGTGAGCGGCCGAGAGCAAACGCGCGCCCTGGCGCGATGGATGGCCGGGCAGAACGTCGCTGCTCTGGTCGTGGTGGGCGGCGATGGAACCCTCGCCGATGTTGCCCAAGTCTGCATCGAGGTGGGTTGTCGAACTCCGATCCTGGGAATCGGTGCTGGTTCCACCAATGTCGGGCGTCTGGTCACCTGCCGTGCCAGCGAAGCTTCGCAACTGCACCCGGATAAGCTCGAAACCTGGAACATGGATTGCCTCACCGCCAGCGTAAACGACGACTTGATGGGGCGAGCATTCAATGACGTGGTGATCGGCTATACGGTGGTTGGAACCATCGATGGGCAGGTCAGGGATATTGATGGCGCTGCACGCTTGCGTGGAAAACTCACATTGGGCACGCCTCGACCGGTCGCGACTTCGAAAACCAGAGTGACGAGAAGCAGCAAAGACGGGGAGACCGTAGTTGCGGAGGGCGAATCCGTCGGTACTGTCGTTGCCGGATTCGCCGAGCCTGCGTTTTTCGGAAAGGCCGTTTCTGGTGGTATTTGTCTCGCCGCCCTCGCGGGTCTTCCTGCGGGATGCCTGGTCTGCAGTCTGCCACTCGTGCAGGTGCAGATGAGTGCCTCCGCCTTGCTGTGCGCAGCTCCTATGATTTCCAGTTATGTCACACTTTCTGAGGAGGTCAGCATCTTGGTCGAGAGGGTGCGCGACGATGCTGTGCTGTGTGTCGACGGCAATCCCTTGCGCCTCCTGAACCAGTCGGACCGCATCGTCATTTCTGTTCGCAAGGACGCAGTACGAGGCGTCCGTTTCCGGAAGAATTCGAGGTCAGCATGAAGGCGCTCAAGTATTACGGCCCTGGCAATATTCGCATCGAGGAAATCCCGGTACCTCACGCCGAAAGCGGAGAAGTGGTGCTGGCGGTGGAAGCTTGCGGCATCTGCGCGACTGACATTAAGACGTTCCAGCGTGGCCACCCCAAGATTCGTCCTGGCTCCGGATTGGGCCACGAAATCTCCGGAGTCATCGTCGAAGCGCCGGGATCCGGCCAGTGGCGGCGTGGAGCGCGGGTTGTCGTAGCACCGTACGTGCCCTGCGGTTCGTGCCCGCAGTGTTTGCGGGGGCGATACAGCTTGTGTCCTCATCTTTTCGAGGAGGCCCTCGATCCCGGAGGTTTCAGCGAGTTTGTTCGGGTGCCCGAGCGTCTGGTTGCGCAAGGCATGATTGCCTTGCCGGAATCATCGAACTCGACTGCGATTTGTTTTGCGGAGCCTGTGGCCTGCTGTCTGCATGCTTTCTCTTCCATCGACGTGAAAGCGGGTGAGTCGCTGTTCATCCTCGGAGACGGAGTGATGGGCTTGCTCCAGGCTGAAATCGGGCGGTGGATTGGGGCGCATCCCGTCATCGTGAGTGGAATTACGCCGGAAAGGCTGAAGGTGGCCTCCGCGCTCGCCGACGTAGTCATCGATGCACGGCACGAAGACGCGGGAGACGCTGTTCGCCGGGCCACCGCGGGCGAGGGTGCTGACAAGGTGATCGTGTCAGTTGCCGACGTGGCGGCTGCGCAGACCGCGTTGAGTATCGTCCGCAAGGGGGGCGCAATCAACCTGTTTGCCGGTATGCCTGCGGGCTCCAGCCTTCCCGTTGATATGAACCGGGTTCATTACGACGAAGTTCTGCTCACCGGCTCCTTCGGGTTCGGTCCCCAGGACTTCCGTAAGGCCGTGGAGCTGATCTCCAGCGGCAAGCTCGACGTCATTCGTCTGGTGACTGCCTCCGTACCACTGGAGGAAACTCTTGGCGCAATGGAAAAGCTTGCTCACCAGCAGGGCTTGAAGACCATTGTCCTCTGCAACAGTTCCGCCGCGATTTGATAGCGCATGCGGCGTTGCTTTGGTACACCTCCGCGGGGCTGCGGCGGATCAGTACGGCCGCAGTGGAGAGTAAGAGTAAGCTCTAACCCTGAAGTGACGCCCACATTTCGCGGTCCCGCTCTGCCGTCCAGATTCTTGGACTCTTGATACCGCTGGCCTCGTCATAGGCTCGTGAGACGTCGAAAGGCAAACAGTGTTCGTAGATGAACACGCCGCCGAACTTGGGGTCCATTTTTGAGCGCGTGTATTGAAACGTCTCCTTCAACGTCTTCTTTGCGGCAACTGATTCCCTGGCACAAGCAAACAGAGTAGTGACGAAGTCTGTCGTATAGTCAAACGCGGCGCTCACGCGGTCTGAATTTTCGAGTGCCGGTCCGCGACCAGGAACGAGTTTTTCGGGCTTCAGGGCTCGCAGCTGATCAAGTGTAGCTGGCCACTCCTGAAGCTGGGCATCGCCCGTGTACGCAGCTGCCTGGTACTCGACGAGATCCCCTGAAAACAAAATACGCTGCTGCGGCAGCCAGACGACGGTGTCGCCCCGGGTATGCCCGGGACCGAGGTGCATGATGTTAACTTCCAGTTTCCCCAGGCGCAGCGTGATTTCCGTGTCAAGGGTCAGATTCGGCCACGTTAACCCGGGAATGGACTCCACCGCTTGGAAAAGCCGCGGAAAGCGTTCAATCTCGGACTGCATATCTTGCGCCCCGCGCTCCACGATCAACTCATAAGTACCGCGACTGGCTAGGATGTGCTCACAGCCTTCGCTTTTGTAAGCCGATGCTCCAAGCACGCGCACGGCGTGGTAATGCGACAAAACTATATGCCGGATTGGTTTGTCCGTGACTTGGCGGATGTGCCCGATCAGCGCGCGCGCCATCACCGGCGTGGCAGTCGTATCTACCACCAGGACGCTGTCATCGCCAATTACCACTCCCGAATTGGGGTCGCCCTCCGCAGTGTATGCGTAGGCGTTCTCGGAAAGCCGACTGAAGCTGACCTTCTTCGGAGTCAAGTCTCCCTTCGAAGCAAACTGAGTCATAATCGCTCAACTCCCGATTGTTTTTTGTTCAACAGCGCTCTGCCTTCTGTCTGCTGCTCAAGATGGGTGTAGCGGCCATTGTGATAGAGCAGCGGACGGTCGCATTCCTCCGGACCCATCATGTCGACCACTCGACCGAGGATGATACGGTGATCGCCACCGGGATAGGCAGCTTCCACCTCACATCGAAACACGGCATTCGCGCCAGCCAGCCACACGAACCCCTCTCCTCGAACACAGCCGAGTTTGACATTCCGGTCTCTTGCGCCGGAGAAGTACCGTGCAATGTTCTCCTGGTGTGCTGCCAGCACGTTGACCGAGAACCGGCGTGAACGAAGGACAGCAGCGGCGGAGCGGCTTTCGTTGCGGGCACAGAACAACAGCAGAAGCGGATTCAGGCTGGCCGAGGTCAACGAGTTGACGGTCAATCCAACCACTTGGTCCGCGTCCTCCCCCAGGATGACGGCAACTCCGGTGGCCCACCGGCCAAAGAGCTGCCGGTAACAAAGTGTCATGTCCTCCAGCATCTGTGTCCTTCTAAGCGATCGCGCGCATCCTCGTCCGCCAATGTGTACTCCGACTTGCCCGCAGACATCACGTTCCGAGCTTGTGTCTGCAAAGCCCGTGCACCCATCGTGACAGATCTGCCCCCGGACGTGACTCAGACTAGAGCCGCTTCTCCTCAGAGTACGGTGGTACAGCACGGCTTCCCACGAGCCGCTGCCGATCGGCCGCTGACAGATCATCGTCTGAGCCGATCCATGTGAATGTACGGCTCTCGAGACCCGTATCGTCTGTATCAGGGGATACACGCCGATCGATGTGAAACCCGAAACAGCATCTCACTCATTGCGAGGAGTTCTCAAAAGAATATAGCCGCCGAGAATGTCTATCTTGTTTGCTTCGCGTAAGGTCCGCATGGCGCGGGTCACGGTAACCCGCGAGGTACTGGTCATGGCGCCGATCTGCTCATGAGTGAGACGCGTGACGAGGAGTTTCCCGCCCGGGTGATCGACAGCGAACATCTCCTGGAGTCGATGGAACAGATCCATAATCCGCTCCTCCGGTTCACGCGAGGCAAGATGCTCGAGTCGCACTGCCAGCACCCGCTGCTTGAGGCTGGTCACCCGTAACAACGCGGAGGCAAACTCCGGGTGCTGAGAAAACACCTTTTCCATCCGCGCCGCATCAAACTCGATGGTATCGGTTTCTTCCAGCGCGACCGCCCGGGAAAACCGCGGCAACTGGTCGAACGCGTCGCCTTCGCCACAGATCGTCTCGGGCCCCATGAATTCGAGTACCACCTCCACTCCATCCACCCGCACAATCGAAACCTGAACCAGTCCCGAAAGCACGAAATAGAACTTGCTTGACACGGTGCCTTGGTCGTAAATTACCTCGTCCTTGCGAAAACGGCGCGCCCGGCCAGAGCTCGCCTGGCCCATGATCTGCCGGGCGAGGTCGGGGTTAATGCGCCACGTTCCCGGCACCTTCTTAGTTTTGGCTGTCTTTTGCCTCATCCGTGCCTGTTTCGAGAGCATCATCCTCTCTATATCGGTAAAACAGATTAGCAAAGGGCTGCGTATCTGGCGATACAAAGTTGCACGCGACTCCAGTCTAAATTGTCTGAACCGGAGTGCCTGAAACGCCTACTGGGGGAATCGAGTATTAGCGATGACGCCGATGCGCACCGTACGGGGGGATGGAGCGGAAGTTGGCGACGTGGCCCAAAAGGCTAAGGCCCTGTGCGGATGGTTGCAAGGCCAGGCTACACAGATTGAGGCGGAGAGGCGGATTCCGGACGAGGTCGTGGAACGCCTAGCTACCACCGGCTTGTTCCGAATGATGCAACCTCCCCGCTTCGGAGGATTGGGCTGCACTCCACGTGAAGCGTGGGAGGCAGTCTTTGAAGTCGGCAAGGGCTGCGGCTCGTGCGCCTGGATCGTTGGCCTCAACAGTGCCAACGTTCTCATGCTCGGCAAGTTCTCCGAGCAGGCGCAGCGTGACGTTTTCCTGTGCGGCAAGCCTGCCATTGTCTCACTGCTTACCGGCGGCGTCGGTTCAGGAGTTACGGCCGAGCGAGTCTCGGGCGGGATGTTGATCAGCGGCCGCTGGCGCTACGCATCGGGCATCGACGTCGCGTCCTGGGCGGGTTTGTTGGTTCCGCTACCGGACAGGAACGGTGGTGTGCGTGACCCGCACGTGGTGCTTGTCCCGCAGGATGCGTTTTCAATTGATCATTCGAGCTGGAATGTGCTCGGTATGCGCGGCACCGGGAGCAAAGATATTTCCCTCCAGCCGACGTTTGTTCCCGAACATCGCTGGCTGAGCTGGAGCCAGCTCCAAGCCGGCGAAAAACATCCTACCTGCCCCAACGACGAGCCGATCTATGCGTACCCGCTTAACTCCGTATTCGCCATGTCGGTGCTGGCGCCGCTGTTGGGAGTTGCATCAGCGGTGGCCGAGGAATTTCGCGAACTGGTGAAAACTCGTGTGATCCCAGGAACCCAACAACGGCAGCGCGACGACAAAGTGGCACAAATCGACGCCGCATCCGGGGAAGCCACTATGGCCATCGCGCGTCAGGCTCTGCTGGACGACGCAGATCTCGTGCTCGAAATCATCCGGACCGGTCGTCCTCTCACGCCGGAGGAGCGTGGAGCGATTAGAATGCGACTGGCGATGGCAGGCCGGTTTGCGCTCGCCGCCGCTCAGAAGATGTTTTCGGCACTGGGAGGCAGCTTGCTGCCAAGCGGGTCCCGGGCAGAGCGTTTGTTCCGCGATTTGCATGCGATGAGCTCGCATTTTCTGTTGCAGCCTGACGCAATCGGCGAAGCTTACGGCCGGCTTTTGCTCGGGCTTGATATTCTTCCAGGTGCGCGATTGTGAAGGATCGTTAGAGGAGCTTTGATGATGAAAAAAGAGGCAATTAATCCATCGAATCCAATCTTTTCAACCAAGGATGGGTCCACCATTTTCGAAAAATTTGGTTACTCGGCAACCGTGCGGGCCGGCGATTTCGTTTACGTGGCCGGCCAGATCGGTCTCAATCCGGATGGTTCCATGCCGCCGGATGACGAGACCCAAATTGTGAATGCATTTGATCGCCTTAAGATTGTCCTTGACGCTGCCGGGTGCTCGCAGAGTGATATTGTCGAACTGGTCAGTTACCATGTTGGACTCCAGAAGCATCTGGCCCGTTTCGTGGAGATCAAGAGCCGGTACATCCGGGCGCCGTTTCCTACGTGGACAATCCTCGAGATCGCCGGTCTCGCGCGGCCCGGACTGATCATCGAAATCAAAGCGGTCGCCTATTCGCCTCGATAGAGAAGCGGAGTGCGTCAGCAGAATCTTTGGTGAATTGCCACTGACCTACCGCCAAAAGAACTAGTGCAGATGTGTTTTCAGGATCAGTGAGAATGCATCGCTCCAATTGCTGCGAATCCAACTCATGTCCAAGAACGGACTTATGGGAAGCGTCAGGCGGTGTTCCGGGCGATTGGTCAGCAATCCGGCGGGCCATCGCATTGGTAGTCCGGTCCCGCCATCAGGAGATTAGTACTGGGAAGTCGGCTTGTGTTTACCGATGGAGAGAGGTGACGATTGCTGCTTCTGCCTGAGTCACGTCGGAGCGGATGCGACACTTTGATCGCGGGCTTTGACGCTGGCCAGAAGTCCTCTTCGGGGAAGCGAGACTTTGCGGAAGAGCGCTTGGGGCTCCATGTCCGCGAAGCCCGTTTCTAGCCAACCGGTAAACAGTGATCGTTCGCTTGGACACAAAGGCGTTTCCCAGTACTCATCCGAATCAGTCACCACGGAGTATCTCAAGTATTGCCAACAGAGCGGTGCACTCATCAACCAATCCTCACTCAGCATAGTGGCACTGCTGCTGAGAGTTTCCCAGCGAGGATGCATTTTCTTGTTGACAGTATCTGCGCGCAGTAGTAGTTAGAATCGATCTTGCTTCGGCGGGCCGCCCATCCTTCGATCAGCGGCCAGGCAGATCAGCAGGTAGTCCGCCGGTTGCGCTCCCCGGAGAACGAGCCGTCGCAGCTCTAACCGGCCGGCGACAAAATGGGGGAAACCAACGTGAAGGCGGGTTCGCCCGCCTCCAATCTAGTTTCTGTCGTCTGCGGCCTCCTTCTTCTCGCTACCGGATGTCGCCACCAGAACCTTGTTCATGTTCCCCCACCGCCCACCGTTGCCTGCAATGCCACTACACAGAACGGCGTCAGCACTCAAACCGCCACCGCCAGCACAATCATCGGTTCGAACCAGTTCACGGCCACTTACACGAAGTCATTAGCCTTCTCTTCCGGTGGCGCCCTAACCTCCGAGGACCAGCTCGTAGTCCAGCGGAGCGTGCCTGGGCTTGGCGCTACGCAGGCGATTTCTCTTCAGGTTGACTCGCAGTCCAGCTCCAGCGGCGTCCTGCAGGTTTCCGCTACTTTCGGGACCGGATTTCAGGGAGTCAAGCAGATCACACTTACCAGTGGCGATGGCGCCACCGTTCAGGGAACTGTCGACGGGGCTGCCCTGGCGCCGTTTCCGATCCAGGCCGACCCCAAGTCAGTCAAGCTAGCAAACGGAAGTGCGATTCCGGCAATGACCGTGGATAGTGACACGCAGCAAGCGCTGCCTCTTCTTGTGCAGGCGATAGGAGCCAAGTGTGCCAAGACAACGGGCACGAGTGCGTCTGCTGTTCCATCGCTGGGAGGCAGCGGAAGTCCAAACGAGGATCCGCCCGCACATTTCTATAACCCCTACTCATCAGTACCTTGCCTGACCTGCTTGTTAGGGTGCGAAAGCGTCGACACGGTGTGCTGGGGGACGTCAGCCGTTTTGGCCTCCTTCTGCGGTCCTCTCTATGGTATTTGCCTGGCTGGGGAGTTGGGATATTGCGAGTACAAAGATGTTGGGTGCTACGGGGGCACTCCGTGGACGTACTCCGTCTCAGCGAGCGGCATTTCGGTTAATCTCGGTCCGGTCGGGCCGTGTCATATGCTTGGGCCATCTGAGTTGAGAGGCGCGACGCCCTCTTCCATGGGTCCGCCCTGCTGCCCCACGTTTTGCGGTACGAGTACCGCGCTTAATTCAGGCTCCTTCTGTTGCGGTACTGGCGAGAGCTGCGCCGCGCCACCTCTGTGCTGCTCGGCGGGCCTTACCGCGTGTGGCGGAAATTGTTGCCCGTCCGGCCAAACCTGCATAGGAAACAATACCTGCTGCCCGAGTGGAAGCGCGTGTGGCTCGAATTGCTGCGCGGCTGGCCAGGCTTGCGTGGGAGGCAACACCTGCTGCGACCCATCTAACTCCTGCGGTTCGAATTGCTGTAGCGCGGGCCAAACCTGTATGCAAGATGGCATCACTTGCTGTGCTCCCGCTAATGTGTGCAGCCGGAATTGCTGCGCCCCAGGGGAGGGCTGTGCATCAAATGGCACCTGCTGCCCTGTCGGGCACGCTGTCTGCAATGGGCTCTGCTGCCCCAACCTCAACAGCGCATGCGATCCTGCCACAAATTCCTGCTCATGCGCTGGCGGATAGGAGTCTCGCTCTGACGCTAACTATATGAAAGATAACGGAGGTAACTCATTTTGAGTAACGTCCCTCCGGGACTCGAATCGTTTCTCCCAGTTTTCCCAGCGCTGAAGCGCTGGGCTAAGCTCGGTCGCCCCTCCGGGGCTGGATTTTCGGCCTTTTCGAGCCGGGCGCCCCGCCCTTCGGTTGTTGAAGGGTGGGATTCCACGGGCGTCTCCCTCTTTGGGTAAATTTCCGCTGCCTGGCCCCTAAAGGGGCGTCTGATTTTGAAGGACCTACGGTATCGCTAAAGCGATACCCTGATACGAAACCGGACTTTCTCCGCAGCCTGTGAAGCAGCCGGTTGATTTTGCGCGACGTGCGGCGCGGCTGAAGCCGCGCCCCTTCAAAACGACATCGAAACCGGGATGGCAGATTTGGCCCCAGAAAAACAAGCGGAAAAACAAAATGCCGGGCGATTGAGCCCGGCGTTTCGTAGTGAGAAACTGTCGATCGCTGAGTTGAGCTAGATCAGTTCCCCGTTAACCTCGTCCTGTCAACCTCGATTTGAGCTTTATGACTGCTCAAAACTTCTCAATCAATGCGCGAAACCTCACATTACCAGCGCTAGCCCTTCCAGTTCACGCTCCAGCACTGGCAGAGAACAGCCCGCCATTTCCACTCGTCCGGCGGCGTCGATGGCAGCGGTCTGCGACACGCCGTAGCCGCGCCCTGCGAGAAAAACTTGCAGCAGTTCCGCGGCTTCGCGGGAGTCGACCATGCCGCCCTGGATCAGGTCGTTTCTGAGGGCGCATAGTTCTGTCACCGTGAATCTCTCTTTCATGGCCATTCTCACCCTCGACCTCCCAGCCGTTGCCCTGCTTGTATTCATCGGCAACCTACTTCATTTCATGCAATCGTAATGCCGTAACTTCGGTACTCCATTAGATGCGGCTTTCCGGCGCCTCAAGTTCTTAGAACCCAATATCTTGCAAAAGGTTGCGAGGATATTATCGGCGGGCGCGGAAAAGACATAACAATGGCACCCGTTGCCAGAATGACACTAAATGTCGTTTCGCGACGGGAGGGAACCGAACTTTGTCGGGTGTTCGGTCGGCTCCGGCTTCAGGCGGCGTCACGCGTCAGTCGTCGATCGTCAGCCGTCGATCGTCAGTCGTTAATCGTTAGTCGTCGATTTTGGCGGCGTCGACCAGCATGATCGGGATGTCGTCCTGAATGGGGTAGACACGGCGGCATTCGCCACACTTCAGACTTTCTCCGTTCGCCTTCAGGACTACCGGCTTCTTGCAAACCGGACAGACCAGCATGTCAAGCAGATCCTGTGAAATCATAGCGGCTCCATTCTAACGCGAAGGGCGCGGGGCGGACTGGGGTTGCGATGCGGGCAGTGACCTGATTCGGAGTTGGCGAGGATGCAGGCTCGAGCCTGGTGGCAGGCGGCTTGCTCGAAGTCGCGGCTCGCAGGCCATTGTAAACAACGCGGTCAACAATGTGGTCAACAAGTCGGAGTCTAGCCCACTACCCGCGATGCGATAGAATCGGCTTTCAATTCACTGCAGGCCGCAGGCGAGGTGAGATGGCAGCCAGGATTCTTGACGGAAACAAGATCGCCAGTGAAATTCGCGCGGAAGTCAGCGCCCAGGCGAAAGCTCTGGGCTTATCGGGCCTGCGTCCCGGACTGGCCGTGGTGCTGGTTGGGCATAACCCGGCATCGGAGGTCTACGTTCGCGGCAAGGTGAAGAGCTCGGAAGAAGTCGGCCTGTACAGCGAACAACACACGCCCGCCGAAAGCGCTAGCACCGAGGAACTGGTCGCGCTGATCGCCGACCTGAACCGGCGCGACGAGATCGACGGCATCCTGGTGCAGTTGCCGCTGCCGGGGCACGTCGATGCCAAGAAAGTGCTGCTGGCGGTCGATCCCGCCAAAGACGTGGACGGATTTCATCCCATGAACGTGGGCTACCTTTCGACGCAGCGTCCGGGCCTGGTGCCCTGTACGCCGGCCGGCATCATGGAGATTCTGAAGCGCTGCGCGATTCCGGTTGCGGGACAGGAAGCCGTGGTGGTCGGGCGCAGCGACATTGTTGGCAAGCCTGTCGCCATGCTGCTGCTAAATCAGAACGCTACCGTCACCGTCTGCCACTCGAAGACGCGGGATCTGGCCGAAGTTTGCCGCCGCGCCGACATTCTGGTAGCGGCGATTGGCCGCGCCGGCATGGTTACTCGCGACTTCGTGAAGCCCGGAGCGACGGTGATCGACGTCGGCATCAACCGGATTACGGACCGAAAGGAATTCGACCGCTTCTTCTCCGGAAACATGCCAGGAAACAGGAAGCGCGAAGAAACGTTTCTGGCCAAAGGCTCAACTCTGGTGGGCGACGTCCACCCCGAGGTAGCCGAAATCGCCGGCGCGATCACGCCCGTTCCCGGAGGGGTCGGCCCGCTGACCATCGCCATGCTGATGGCCAACACGGTAAAAGCCGCCATGCTGCGGCGTGGGATTTCGCGGTAGAGACGGGGCTGGGCCGTCTGCGCTCGTACCATCTTCGCCGGTAGAAGCAGACGCGGCAAGCCGCGTCTCTACAGGATTCTGCTGATTGGGGATCGACAACTGTGGGCACCCATTGCTAAAACTCGGCCTCACTGGCGGCATCGCGAGCGGGAAATCCGTGGTGGGCGAGATGTTTGTCAAACTGGGCGCGCACCTGATTCAGGCCGATGCCGTCGCGCACTGGCTGATGGAGCCCGGGCGCGCGGTCTATAAGGAAGTTGTGCGCCGCTTTGGCCGCGAAATCCTGAATCCAGACGGAAGCATCGACCGATCGAGGCTGGCTGAAGTTGCGTTCGGCACGGCAGCGCGCGTCAAGGAACTCAACGAAATTGTGCATCCCGCCGTGATCGCACACGAAAACGAGTGGCTGGAGGAGATTGGCCAACGCGATCCGCAGGCGATCGCCATCGTCGAAGCCGCATTGATCCTGGAATCGGGCACGGCCGGCCGCTTCGAACGTTTAATCGTCGTGACTTGCCATCCCGAACAGCGCGTTGTGCGTTTTGCCCGACGCCTGGGAATTTCTGAAGACGCGGCCCGCGCCGAAGTAACTCGCCGCATGGCGGCGCAGATCTCCGACGAAGAAAAAATCAAAGCCGCCGATTTTGTAATTGATAACTCCAGATCGCTGGATTTCACCGAGCAGCAGGTGCAGCGTATCTTCGCCGCGCTGCTGCAGCAAGAAAGAGGGTCACCTCATCGTACTGAATAGCGCGCGATCTTCTTTGAGCGTGTTTCATAAACGCCTTCCAAGTCTGAGGCGCGTCCCTCAGGGGCTAAAGCCCGCATTTTTCCAGGCCCGGAACGGCACGGCTGAAGAGGTTGCGGAACAAGTGAATTTCGCTGGCCCAGCCCCTAAAGGGGCGTCTGATTTCACACGACTTACGGTATCGCTGAAGCGACACCCTGATACGAAGCCGGAGTTTTTCCGCAGGCTGTGAAGCCTTGCCTACCCAAAACTGATTTATGAAACACTCTCTAGCTAGCCTTGCGGCTCGGCATGAACAGCCATTGCAATACCGAACTCACTATACTCAGCACGACGGCGCCGATCAGGGCCGGCACGAAGCCTCGCACTTCGAACCCGCGCACGAACGCGGCCGCCAGTTCCAGCATGAGCGCGTTGATCACGAACCAGAACAGGCCGAGCGTTAGAATCGTCAGCGGGAAGGTGATGATCTTGAGCAGCAATCCGAGGGTTGCGTTGATAAAGCCGATGACCAGGGCCGCGATCAGCGCCGCCATCGGGCCGCTCACGCTAATGCCCGGCACTACGTGGGCAACGATCCACACCGCTACAGCGCTTAGAATCCAATGGAGCAGAAGACGCACGATAAGCCTCCTTCAAAATGATTGACCAGGTAATGATTGGACACTATACAACGTGAAACCGGCTCAGAAAACCTTCGTGCAGAAGACAAATGCGGCGCGGCTGCTCGATCGGATGGGGATCCACTACGAGTTGCGCGAGTACGAGGTCGATCCCGACGACCTCGCCGCGGAAACGGTTGCGGCGAAGATCGGTTTGCCGGCGGAACAGGTCTTTAAGACGCTGGTGGCGCGTGGCGATCGTAACGGGATCTGCATGGCGGTGATTCCTGGAAATCAGGAACTGAACCTGAAGGTGCTGGCGGTTGCGGCGGGGGAACGAAAGATTCAACTCGTCCCGGTAAAAGAACTGCAAGCGCTCACCGGCTACATTCGCGGCGGCGTGACCACGCTCGCGGCGAAGCGCGATTTTCCTGTGTATGTGGATGAAACCATCGAACTGTTCGACCTCGTTTCCATTTCGGCGGGGGTTCGCGGATTGCAGATTCTGATCGCGCCAGGCGACTATCTGCGCGCGACTAAAGGAACGATTGCGGCGCTGGCCGAGCCTAAAAGGAGTATCTAATGCCGATACCGAGCGATGAGCTATACGGCAGAGCGACGGGCCTCGCCCGTCCAGCGGTTCGGCGGCCGGGCGGGAACGCCCGGCTCTCCACCGGCAACGCGGTTGCGGCGCCGGTATTAGACTGATTAAGCTTTCAATACCGATCTTAACTACGATGATCCGAGGTTAACCATGCCCACAGCCACGCGCACCAATCCGCTTTCATTCCTGACCGATCAACTCGACGAACTCAAGGCCAAGGGCACGCACTTCAAGCTGCGCGTGCTGGATGACGAGCAGGCGCCGGTTTGCACTTTCGACGGCAAGCAGGTCATCAACCTTGCCTCGAACAATTACCTCGGATTTACGACGCATCCCAAACTGCGCGAAGCGGCGCTCGAGGCCACGCGTAAGTATGGCGTGGGATCGGGCGCGGTGCGCACCATTGCGGGCACCATGAAAATTCACATGGAGCTGGAAGAGAAGATCGCGCGCTTCAAGAACGTCGAGGCTTGCGTGGTTTTCCAGTCGGGATTCACGGCGAACGCGGGAACGGTATCTTCCTTTCTAGGCAAAGAGGATTTCATCATCTCTGACGAACTCAATCACGCTTCGATCATCGATGGCTGCCGCCTTTCGCGGGCGAAGATTCTCGTTTTCCGTCACAAGGACGTTGCCCACGCTGAAGAGCAACTTGCCAGCGTGAAGAATCAGCCGGGGAGGAAGCTGCTGATCTCCGACGGCGTGTTCTCGATGGATGGCGACATCAGCCCGCTGCCCGGGCTCTGCGAGGCGGCCGAGAAATACGGCGCGATTATGATGGTCGACGATGCGCACTCTTCCGGTGTGCTCGGCCGCCAGGGACGCGGCACCATCGATCATTTTTCGATGCACGGGCGCGTCGATATTCAGGTCGGAACCTTGTCGAAGGCGATTGGCGCTTTGGGCGGGTACGTCTGCGGCACGCGCGATCTGATCGATTTTCTTTATCACCGCGCCCGGCCGTTTTTGTTTTCGACTTCGCATCCACCGTCGGTCGCGGCGACCTGCATTGCGGCCTTTGACGTTCTCGAAACCGAGCCGCAGTGGATGGAGCAGCTCTGGGCGAACACGCGCTTCTGGAAAAAAGAACTGGGCCTGCTCGGCTTCAACATCGGAGGCCAGAACACTCCGGCGAGCGAAACGCCGATCACGCCGATCATCATTGGCGATGGGCGGTTGACCATGGACTTTTCCCGCGAGCTCTTTAAAGAGGGAGTGCTTGGGACTGGCATTGCATTTCCCACTGTGCCTGAGGGCAAGGCGCGGGTGCGCACCATCATGACCGCCACGCACACGAAAGAAGAATTGCAGCAGGCGCTCGAAGTGCTGGGGCGCGTGGGGAAGAAGATGGGAATACTTGGATGAAGCTCGTGGAGGGACGGGCGTCTCGCCCGACCAGCCGGGCGGGGACGCCCGGCTCTCCACCGGCAAGCCTGGATCGACGGCAACAACAATCACGAGATCACGGTACTAGAACCAGTCTCATAAATGGCTCTGCGAGCAGGCTGTCCGGCCCTCAGGGGCTAAAGCCCGCATTTTTATTGGCCCTGAACGGCACGGCTGAACAGCTTGCGGAAAAAGTCGTTGGGGAATCGCGTTTCGAACGAGAGATGCACAGGGAAAGCTGATAAGAAGTAGGGATGCGAGGAAATGACGAGCAGCAGGGAGCG
>Ga0187890_10000459_pt1 | contig 28636 bp, 25 predicted proteins | sample June2016WEW_21_1_FD_133005 | JGI IMG/M metagenome (GOLD analysis project Ga0187890, IMG submission 133005) | Peatland microbial communities from SPRUCE experiment site at the Marcell Experimental Forest, Minnesota, USA - June2016WEW_21_10 | ecosystem: Environmental > Terrestrial > Soil >... | reverse complement strand
TGTCGAAGAGCTTCCAACCCTGGGCCCAGCGCCGGCCGCGGTCCTGGGCGGTCACCAGGGTGAGAGCCTCGGCGGAGACGCGCTCGCCGCTCGCCGGGTGGCCGAGCTTCTCGAGGGCCACGCGCATCCGGGCGTCGAGCGCCTCGGCCAGATAGGAGGTCAGCGAGGGCGCGCGGTTGTCCAGGTCGGGCGGGGGAAACGCGCCACGGAACTCCACCGGCGCGAGGGCCTGGACGACCCGGGCGTGACGGCGGCAGAGGTGCCAGGAGTGGACCGTCACGACGTGGTCAGCGCACCACGCCGTTGGGCACGGGGTGCCGCGCCGGTCACGGTAATCGCACGACACCCGTTCGGAGGCCTGGCAGCCGGGTTCGGAACACGGCTGCTCACTGGGGTGTCCTGGCGAGGCGGCGGGTACGCCGACGATCTGCGCCTCGACCGCCTTCTGGCGCCTCAGCAGCGACACCTGACCTTCCCCCAGCCCAGCGTCCGCCCCCACGGGCACGCCCCTCCTGGGCACGATCAGGTTAACAGGATCGGTCCTCTCCTGTCAAACGCTCTGACACCTGCAGAAAGCCGAAGCGCTGCACAGCATTCTAACTGCGCCGAGTCAAGCGAATGCACCAATCATGGTGGCGCAACGCTCCGAGAAAGGCGTCCGAAACATGAGCCGCGCGCGAACAGCCGCGCTGACAACGCGCCAAACACCATCCTTCTTCCGTCACGATTGACCGCGCATCACTCCGTCGCGCTCAGCCGGATACCGGCACGCATGCTCCCTCGCCTCACCGGTCTGGGAACGGCATCCCTCGCCGGGGGTTCTTCCGCACCCTGCTAGAGTCCCGGCGACCGTCCACCGATCGTTGGGGAAGACCTATGCGCTGGACAATGCCGCCCGATCGAGTTCCTGAGGCCTGGTTCAACGTCGTGCCGCGGCTGTCGCAGCCGATCGACCCACCGCTCCACCCGGGAACCCGGCAGCCGGCGGGGCCCGCGGACCTCGCCCCCCTCTTTCCGATGGCGCTGATCCTTCAGGAGGTGTCGACCGACCCCTGGATCGACATCCCGGGGGAGGTCCTCGACGTGCTGCGTCTCTGGCGCCCGACTCCCCTCATCCGTGCGCGCCGCCTCGAGAAGGCCCTCGACACCCCGGCGCGGATCTACTTCAAGGACGAGTCGGTCTCCCCGGCCGGGTCCCACAAGCCCAACACCGCCGTCCCTCAGGCCTTCTACAACCGCGAGGAGGGGATCAAGCGCATCGCCACCGAGACGGGAGCCGGCCAGTGGGGGAGCGCCCTCGCCTTCTCCTGCTCGCTCTTCGGTCTCACCTGCAAGGTCTACATGGTGCGGGCCTCCTACCAGCAGAAGCCCTACCGCCGGCTGATGATGGAGGCGTGGGGCGGCGAGGTGGTGGCCTCGCCGGTCGACCAGCCCGACAGCCCCGGGTCGCTCGGCATGGCGATCAGCGACGCGGTCCGCGACGCGGGCAGCCGTGAGGACACCCACTACTCGCTGGGGTCGGTGCTCAACCACGTGCTCCTGCATCAGACCGTGATCGGCCTGGAGGCCAGGGAGCAGCTCCAGATGGCGGGCGAGGAGAGGCCCGACCTGGTCATCGGCTGCTGCGGCGGCGGCTCCAACCTCGGCGGCCTCGCCCTCCCCTTCGTCCCCGACGAGGGTGTCGAGCTGCTGGCGGTGGAGCCGACCAGCTGCGCCACCCTCACCACCGGGAAGTTCGAATACGACTTCGGCGACACGGCCGGGCTCACCCCGCTCCTCTCCATGTACACGCTGGGCCACGACTTCGTGCCCCCCTCGATCCACGCCGGCGGGCTCCGCTACCACGGCGATGCTCCGATCATCAGCAACCTGGTGCACACCGGGCGGATGCGCGCCTCCGCATACAACCAGACCTCCGTCTTCGAGGCCGCCATCCAGTGGGCTCGGACCCAGGGGACGATCCCGGCTCCCGAGACCGCACACGCCATCAAGGCGACCATCGACGCCGCTCTCCAGGCCCGCGAAGAGGGCAAGGAGAAGGTGATCCTCTTCGGGTACTCGGGTCACGGGCTCCTCGACCTCCAGGCGTACGACGACTTCCTCACCGGGAAGCTGGCGGGCAGCTGAGCTCGTACGGTCCTCCCCCGGGCGCCCGGGCTGCGGGCGTCCGGGGATGCGGACCGGACACAGAGCCGGCCGGAGATGAGCGGCGCCGGCTCAGAGGGGCAGGCCTTGCTCCAGATAGCCGAGCGCCTCGTCGATGTCCGGCAGGAACTCGGTCCACTCCCGGGCCGGGTCCTCGACGAGCGGCTCCATTGCGACCAGCATCACCCCGATCACCGCGCCGACGAAGGTGCGCACCCGGACGTCGTCGGCCGGCCGCCCGGCGCGGGCCGCCACCGCCTCGGCGAGCGTACGGAAGGCGCGGACCAGCTCGTTGATCCACCGAGCCCGCACCTCCGGGACAGAGAACGTCAGCGCCATCCGCACCCGCTCCAGCTCGCGCTCCTCGGGCGACAACGCACCCGCGACGTCGCCGATGCTGTGCAGCGCGGCCCGGGCCGCCTGCAGCGGGGTGAGGTCTGGCGGTTGGGCCAGGAACACCTCGAGCAGCAGCTCGTCGTAGTCGTCGCGGAGGATGACGTCCTCCTTGGTCGGGAAGTAGCGGAAGAAGGTGCTCGGCGAGACCTCGGCGGCCTCGGCGATGTCCTCGACGGTGGCACCGTCGTAGCCGCGTTCGCGGAAGAGGCGCATCGCCTCCTGCTGGATGGCGGCGCGGGTCTTCGCCTTCTTCCGTTCGCGGAGCCCGGGACTGCGGCCCTCGATCGCCTCTGATGACGTCATCTCGACCCGATCCTCATGCTGCGCACTCGCTGGGTGCCGTCACGATCCTAACCGCTCAGAACGGCGTGGGTGCGGCCGTCGCGGCGTCTGCCAGCGACGGCAGTGTTCCCGCCCCGGTGGGGTCGGCGGCCCCGGTCTCCGGAGTGGGTGTCAGCGCCGGGGTGCGCAGCGGCATGAACATGAGGGTGAGCACGAGGCCGAGGGCGCAGATGCCGGCCGACACCAGGAAGGCGGCGTCCATCCCCTGGACGAAGGCGCTCCTCACCTCGTGGGCCAGGGCAGCGGAGCCAAGCCGCTCGGCTGCCGCGAGACCCTGGGTCAGGCCCGCCTTCATCGTCGAGACCAGGGCGGCCGGGAGCCCGGCAACGGGGAGCTTGGCCTGATAGACGGAGGCGAGAGCGCTCCCGAACACGGCCGCGCCGAGTGGCCCGCCCACCTTGTTGACCGCCTGGAGCACGCCGCTCGCCACCCCGCTGCGCTCGGCGTCGATCTGGGCCAGCGCCGCCGTCGCCGCGGGGGCGAAGACCAAGCCCAGGCCGAGCCCACCCACGGTCATCCAGGCCGCGGTGACCCACTCCCCGGTGCCGAGGGTGGTGGTCGCCGCCCAGAGCGCGGTCAGGCCGAGGATCAGAAAGCCCAGGCTCACCACCAGCTTGATGCCGAACCAGCGGATGAACCGCGGGGAGGGCACCGCTCCGAGAATGAGGCCGCCGATCATGGGCAGGAGGCGGATCCCGCTGCCCATCGGGTCCACGCCGGTGATCCCCTGGAAGTACTGGGGCAGGGTGAAGATCACGCCCACCATGACCACGCCGCAGACGGCCAGGAGCAGCACGCCCCAGGTGAAGCTGCGCGAGCGGAAGAGCGCGATGTCGATGAGTGGCCGGCCGCCGGGGCGGCGGGTGACGAGGATCTCCCAGCGCAGGAAGGCGAGGAGCAGGGCCACCCCGATGACCATGGGCAGGACGGCGCTCAGGCTGCCCCAGCCGGCCTGACCCGCCTGGATCAAGCCGTAGGTGAGGGCCACCAGCCCGGCGGTGGAAAGGCCAACGCCGGCCGGGTCGAGCCCCGGCTTGTCGGCGGACTTGGTCTCCGGGACAAGGGCCAGCACGGCGACCAGGCCGAGCAGGGCGACGGGAACATTCATCAGGAAGACCCAGCCCCACCACGCGTGGGTGAGGATGAAGCCCCCCACGATGGGCCCGATCGGGAGTGAGACGAAGTTGATCGCCGCCCAGATGCCCACCGCCCTGGGCCTCTCCTCCGGGGTGAAGAGCACCGCCAGGGCGGACATCGCCATCACGATCAGGGGCGCCCCGGCGCAGCCGAGCAGCACCCGGGCGGCGATGAACTCCTCGGGGCTCGTGGAGAGGGCGCAGGCCGCGGACGCCAGGCCGAAGAGGAGGAGGGCGCCGATCATCACGCGCTTGCGCCCGATCCGGTCGCCGAGCAGCCCGGCCGGGAGCATCACCGCAGCGAGCACCAGGAGATAGCCGGAGGAGAACCACTGCAGGTCGGACTCCGAGGCGTGGAGCTTGACCGCCAGGGTGGGCAGGGCGACGCTCAGCACGGTCGCGTCCAGCCCGACCGCGAGCACGGAGAGCATCACGGCACCCAGCGCCCACCACTTGCGGGCACCGCAGCCGGGGGCGATGGCCGGTACGTTCATGGCGGCGTCCTCCTTTTGACACTGACTTTCATCAGATAGTAAGCACCATAGAAGTGAATGTCAAGAGGAAGTAGCTTTCATATTTGACACGAGCCTCTCACGGTTCGGGCACAATCTGCTCAACCCATGCCGACCCCGCCTCCGTCTGCGCCCGACCCGACCGTCGCCCGGCCCCGGGCGGTAACGGCGCCGGCCTCCCCGCGGCTGGCGGAGCCGTTCGGGGTGATGGCCAAGCCGATCGGCCCCCTCTGCAACCTGGCCTGCGACTACTGCTACTACCTCGGCAAGACCAGCCTGTTCCCGGCCGGCGAGCGGTATCGGATGAGTGAGGCGGTGCTGGAGGCCCATGTCCGCGCCTTCATCGAGGCAAGCCCGGGCCCGCTCGTGTACTTCGCCTGGCACGGCGGGGAGCCGACCCTCGCCGGCCTGGACTTCTTCCGGCGTGTGGTGGAGCTGCAGCAGCAGCACCTCCCGCCGGGATGGACCTGCCTCAACAACCTGCAGACCAACGGCACTCGCCTGGACGAGGCGTGGTGCCGGTTCCTCGCCGAGCAGGGCTTCGCGGTCGGCATCAGCATCGACGGTCCCGCCCGCTTCCACGACCGCAGCCGTCCCGATCGCCACGGCCTTCCGAGCCACGCCCGGACGATGCGCGGGCTCGCCCGCCTCCGCGACCACGGTGTCGAGCCGGACGTCCTCTGCACCCTCAACGCGCGGACCGCCGCCGCACCGCTCGAGGTCTACCGTTTCTTCCTCGCCGAGCGGGTGCGCTGGGTGCAGTTCCTGCCCGTGGTCGAGCGGGGCGCCGACGGCGGGGTCACCGAGCGGTCGGTGTCACCCGCGGCGATGTCGGCCTTCCTCTGCGCCGTCTTCGACGAATGGGTTCGCCACGACGTGGGCCGGATCGCGGTCCAGAACTTCGCCGAGGCGCTCCAGGTGGTGAGCGGGCAGCCCGCCAACCTCTGCGTCATGTCCGAGACCTGCGGACGGGTGCTCGCCCTCGAGCACGACGGCAGCGTCTACGCCTGCGACCATTTCGTCGATCCAGCCCACCGGCTGGGCAACGTCACCACCGACGGTCTGGCCCCACTTGTGGAGTCGCCGGCTCAGCTCGCCTTCGGTCAGGCCAAGAAGTCGGACCTGCCCGGAGAGTGCCGGTCCTGCCCGGTGCTCTTCCTCTGCAACGGCGGCTGCCCCAAGGACCGCTTCGACCTGACACCCGACGGGGAGCCCGGGCTCAACCATCTCTGCGCCGGGTACCGCGAGTCGTACGAGCACATGCTGCCCCAGCTCCAGCGGATGGTGAGCCTGGGCCGCTCCGGCGAGGGGGTGGCCGCGATCATGGGAGCGCTGGAGATCGAGGAGCGTGAGGAGCGGCGGCGATGGCGGGTTGCGTCGCGCAATGATCCATGCCCGTGCGGCAGCGGCCGCAAGTACAAGCATTGCTGCCTGGCGAGCCGCCGCTGAGCAGGTGACCGGATGGACGTCGCAGAACTGGTTGCCGAGATCGACGCGGAGCTCCGCGCCCAGGGCTCTCCGGAGCGCGCCGTGCAGGAGAGGGCGTACCTGAAGAGCCGGCTCGACCACTACGGGGTCAGCGTCCCCGCCGTGCGGGCCCTGGCTCGCGGGGTGGCGAAGCGGCGCTCTCGCCTCGAGAGGGAGGAGCTCCTCTCCCTCGTGGATGCGCTCTGGGCGGGGACCGTCTACGAGCGTCGCAGGGTCGCGGTCGGGCTCCTGGAGCTCTGCGGTGATCGCCTCCAGGCGGCGGACACGGGACTGCTCGAGCGCCTGCTGCGCGAATCGCAGACCTGGGCGCTCGTCGACGAGCTGGCCGCCGTGGTGGTCGGCGCGCTGGTCGAGCGCCATCCCGAGCTGGGCGCCGTGCTCGATCGCTGGGCCGCTGACGCGGATTTCTGGATCCGGCGCTCCGCGCTCCTCGCCCTGCTCGTCCCGCTCCGCCGTGGGGGCGGTGACTTCCCGCGATTCACCCGCTACGCGGAGGCGATGCTGGAGGAGAGGGAGTTCTTCATCCGCAAGGCCATCGGGTGGGTGCTGCGCGACACCGCGCGCAAGCGACCTGACCTGGTCTACGCGTGGTTGCTCCCCCGGGTGGCACGGGCCTCCGGTGTGACGCTCCGGGAGGCGGTGAAGCCGCTCTCCCCGGAGCAGCGCGCAGCGCTGCTGGCGGCTCGCTGAGGCGGCGGCGTCCGCCTCCGCACCTCGGCCACCGGCTCACCCGCGGGGGCCTTCCTCCTTGGCGGTCACCACCTGCAGCACCGCGGTATCGAGCATCTGCGTCGACAGCTGACCGTCCGACACCGCCGCGACCAGCGCGTTCACCGTCTGCTGGAACGTCAGGTTGGGGGTCGCGGTGTCGGAAAGGAGCATGTCGGCACCGGCTTCCACAGCTTGCACCGACGCCTGGGCGACGCTCAGCCCGAGCTCGCTGACGGCCGGGGCGGAGAGGGAGTCGGTCAGCACCAGCCCCTCGAATCCGAGCTGCTGCCGGAGCAGCCCGGTGATCGCCGCGGGCGAGAGGCTGGCCGGCCCCTCGGTCAGGCCGGGAATCGAGGCGTCACCCACCATGATCGCGGGGATGCCGGTCTGGACGGCGACCTCGAACGGGAGGAGGTCGGCGCCGTCCAGGATGGAGAGGGGCGAAGTGCTGGCGGGTCCGTCATCGGTGTTGGCGGTCGCGCTGCCCTCGCCGGGGAAGTGCTTGACGACGGGCATCACCCCTCCAGCCTCGAGGCCGGAGGCGAACGCGAGCCCGTACGCGGTCGCCGTCGCGGGCGCCAGCCCAAAGGAGCGGGGGCCGTCGATATGAGTGGCGTCGGGGCCGGGGCCGGTGGCGAGGTCGAGCACCGGTGCCAGGTCCATGGTGACCCCGTTGGCGACCATCTGCTCCGCCGCCGTCTCGGCGAGCTGGTACACGGCTGCCGGGGTCATGGTCGCGCTCATGGTGGCGGGCCAGGGGATCGTCCCCACGAGGTTGCTCATCCGCTGTATCCCGCCGCCCTCCTCGTCGGTCATCACGAGCGGCGCGAGACCTCCTTCTGCGCTCGCCTCCAGCGCCTGGAGCTGCTGATCGAGGTTTCCGGGTGCCGAGGTCCCGTAGAGGAGGATGCCGCCTGCCCCCTCCGCCACCGAGGGTGCCACCGCGGCCACATCCGTCTCCTGGGCGGAGACCACGACGAGCTGGGCGGCGCGGCGGGCCACGCTCCACGAGGAGATCACGGCCAGGGAGGGAAAGGGCGACGGGCTGCTCGTCGTCGCCGCGGTGACCGCGGACGGAAGCGGCGCGGCGGCCAGGACCGGCTCGGGGGGCGCTGCACTCACAGTCCTGGGTGGATGCGGGGGCGGCCCGGGCGCGACCGAGGCCAGGTTCGCGGATGCCGTGACGAGGCAGGCGGCGCCGAGAAGCGTCACCAATGCCGATGGCTTGGGGAGGCGTTGGGTGGCGGCCATATTCCCGGAGGGGCGACGCTGCGCTGTGCGCTGCTGCAGGTATAGCGCCTCCCCGGAGGAACCGCCACCAGATGGAGGAGGTCCGACCCCCGCGCTGGCCGGGCTATCCCTGGCCGGACGGGGTCGCGACCAGCAGGGTGCTGACGTAGGCGACGAATCCCGACACGTTACCTGTCATGTTGCCGGTGATCTGCCCTCCGCAGTCGTAGGCGTCGAGCGTGGTCGATCCCTTCCCACCGCTCCGCACCAGGACGACGGTGTACTCGATCCCACCGGCGCAGCCGTCGCTGCTCGTGGTGGTGCCACTCAGACCGATGCCGTCCGACGCCACCGCCTTCCGGAACGTCGCCAGCGATGCTGCCGAGGTGAGCACCGCCTGTGCCGATCCATACGGGGGCGGGAGAGCCTGGTACGAGTTCACCTGCACCCGGCTGACGTCGCTCGTCACCAGGGGCGTGCCGGCTCCCCCGCAGGCAGCGAGCAGGGCGGCTGCTCCCAGCCACAGCAGCGGCAGGCAAGCCCGTCGGCCCATGACCGGGAGAGGATATCGCCGCGGGCGCGCCCGCGAGCGATCATGTTGGGCGCGTGCCTGCAAGGATCGGCTCTCTGTGCCGTCAACCGGCGACGTCGCGGCGACCCCGGCGAGCGCTGAGATGAGGGTGGAGCCATGGCTGGGCGACATCACCACCCTCGAGGTGGACGCGGTTGTCAACGCGGCCAATTCGTCCCTCCTCGGGGGCGGTGGGGTCGACGGCGCCATCCATCGCGCCGCCGGTCCCGGCCTGCTCCAGGAGTGCCGCACCCTGGGTGGCTGCGCGACCGGCGACGCCAAGCTCACCCGCGGCCACCGGCTGCCGGCGCGGTGGATCGTTCACACCGTGGGTCCGGTCTGGCGGGGAGGGGAGGCCGGTGAGGACGTGGCCCTCGCCTCCTGCTACCGGCGCTCGCTTGAGGTGGCGGCCGGCGCCGGGGCCAGGTCGATCGCGTTTCCGGCGATCTCGACCGGGGTTTACGGCTTCCCGGCCGCACGTGCCGCGGAGATCGCCGTTCGGGCCGCGAGCGACGCGACACCGGCCGCCTGGGACCGCATCGTCCTCGTCGCGTTCGACCGTGGCACCTACGAGCGGTACCGCGGTCTGCTGCCCTCAGCGAGCTCTTCGTGAGGTGACATCGTGGCTGGCGACTCCGTAACGGCACGGCCGCAGCGGCCCGTTCCACCGCCAATGACCGCTGATACCTCAGGAACTCGACGACGAGCGCCGGGCGCTGTCGCCCGGGTCATGGAGCTGCTGGTAGCCCTCGTCTGTGCCGCCTGCGCGACCGGCGTGCCGGCCGGGCCACCGTCTCCCACCGGGGCCCCGCCGAGCCGGACCGCCGCGGCCGCTCCCGCCACTCCGACACCCTCCGGGAGTGTCCCGATCACGACTCCCACACCGGCGGGTCCGGCAACCGCCACCCCGGCTCCGGGCGGGTGGAGCGCGGTCGACGACAGCGCCATGCCCCCGATGAGCGATCTAAACGCCGTCGCCTGCGCCTCGGACACCGAGTGCTGGGCGGTCGGCTCCCTACTCGGTCCCGCCGATGCCCTCTTCGAGGAGTACACGGGGGGAAGCTGGACCGCCGTGTACAGCGCAGATGGCAGCGGTGCCGGCTTTGGCCTCCAGGGCATCACCTGCCTCCCTTCCGGAGACTGCTGGGCGGTCGGCGCCGGCCCCGGGCCCGGTGCCGCCATCGAGTACTACGACGGGAGCGGCTGGACCGCCGTGAGCAGTCCCCCGAGCGGCGCCGGGGGCGACCAGCTGAACGGCATCGCCTGCGTCTCCTCGGAGGACTGCTGGGCGGTCGGCTTCTCCGGCGTCGCGGACGACGCCAATAAGGAGCCGCTCATCGAGCACTACGCCGCCGGCGTCTGGACGGACGTGAGCGGTGCGAGCACCGTGGCGCAGGACACTCTGGCGGCCGTCAGCTGCGCCACCAGCACCGACTGCTGGGCCGTCGGCACGTCGTACGTCGCCTCCGGCGATCAGGGGCCGGCGGTCATCGAGCACTACGACGGCAGTGCCTGGACTCTGGTCACCGGCGCCCCGGTCGGCGCCCCCGGCGAGCTGTCGGGGGTCACGTGCTCCACCTCCACGGAGTGCTGGGCGGTCGGTGTCTCCTACGTGGGCGGCAGTTCCGCTCCGACCGGCGCCCCGTTCATCGCCCCGGTCATCGACCACTACGACGGCAGCAGCTGGACCCTCGTCGCGAGCCCCACCGCCGATTCCGCCTTTCTCGCGGACGTCACCTGTCCCAGCCCCGCGGACTGCTGGGCGGTCGGCGAGGACATCCAGATTCTCACCGGCGGGACCCTGATCGAGCACTACACCGGGAGCGACTGGTCGGTGGTTGTCAGCCCGAGCCTCACCCCCGTCTCCAGCGGTGACGAGATCCTGGGCATCGCCTGTCCCAGCACCACGGAATGCTGGGCCGCCGGCACCATCAACTACACCGGCTTCCCCGAGGAGGCCTTCATCGATGCCGGCGTCACGCCGGGGTGACCCGGCGGGCTGGCCCCACGTGGAGCGTGGCCAGGCGGCCGCGCCGCCCTGATCAGCTCCGCCGCCGACATCAGTCCGGCGCGGCCGGGGCTGGCTCCGGGGCCGGTGCCAGGCTGACCGGCGCGGCGCCCTCGTACGCCGGATCCCACATGGTCGCGTCCACCGCGGCTTCGATCTCCCCGTCTGTCGCCAGGCGTCCCAGCCCCTGGTCGCGGGCCTCGCGCGCGACCACGATGGCGATCCGGCGCGAGACCGCGCGCAGGTCGGTGAGCGCCGGGTAGAGCGCGCCCTCGGCCAGCCGCTCAGGGGTCACCATCTCGGCGAGCGCGGATGCGGCCGCAAGGAACATGCCGTCCGTGAGCTCGCGGGCGTGCGCCACCATGGCGCCGAGCCCGACTCCCGGGAAGACGAACACGTTGTTGGCCTGTGCGATGAGACGCTGCCGGCCCTCCAGCTCGACGGGCGGGAAGGGGCTTCCGGTGGCCACCAGCGCCCGCCCGTCGCTCCAGGCCAGCACGTCGGCGGGCACCGCCTCCGAGCTGGATGTGGGGTTGGAGAGCACCAGGACCACGGGGCGGGGGGTGCGCGCGGCCATCTCGCGGATCGCGGCCTCGGTGAAGAGGCCGGCCCGGCCGCTGGTGCCCACCAGCACGGTGGGGGTCACCTGGCGGATCACCATCTCCAGGTCGCAGGAGGGGCCGGGTTCGAGCCCGAGCCGCGCCAGCTCCTCGCGGGCAAGCGCGAAGGGGAGCTTGTCGTCCTCGACCCGGTCGCGCCCCTCGAAGATCAGACCGTACGAGTCGATCATGACCACCGCGTGCCGCACGGTCTCCTCGGACGCACCCGCGTCCCGCATTGCCGCCTGGAGCAGCCGGGCGATGCCGACGCCCGCGGCGCCGGCTCCGACGAACAGCGCCCGCTGGTCACACAGCGTCCCCCCGGTCTCGCCCAGCGCCGCCAGGATGCCCCCCAGCACCACCGCGGCGGTTCCCTGCATGTCGTCGTTGAAGCTGGGTATCCGTTTCCGGTACCGATCCAGGAGCCGGATCGCGTTGTGCTGCTTGAAGTCCTCCCACTGCAGCAGCGCATGAGGAAAGACGTCCCCCACCGCCTCCACGAAAGCCTCGATGAAGCGGTCGTAGGCGGCGCCTCGCAGCCGCGGCTTGGGGTAGCCGAGGTAGAGCGCATCGCCCAGGAGATGGGGGTTGTCGGTCCCGCAGTCCAGCGACACGGCCAGCGTGAGGGTGGGACGGATTCCGGCTCCGGCGGTGTAGAGGGCCAGCTTGCCGACGGGGATGCCCATGCCCCCCGCGCCCTGGTCGCCGAGGCCGAGGATGCGCTCGTTGTCGGTGGCCACGATCAGACGGACGTCCGGCCGGCCTGCGTTGCGCAGCAGCTCTGGGATGCGATCGATGTCATCGGGGGTGATCCACAGCCCCTGAGGGCGCCGCAGCATGTGGCTGAAGGCCCGGCACGCGTAGCCCACCGTGGGCGTGTAGACGATCGGCGCCAGCTCCTCGAGATGATCGATGAGCATGCGGTAAAAGAGGGTCTCGTTGCGATCGTGGAGCGCGGTCAGGCCGATGTAGCGCTCCAGGTCGTCCCCCTTGCGTCGGAGGTGCTCGAGCTCGAGCGCCACCTGCTGGGGGATGGTCAGCGCTCGCCAGGGGAGCAGCCCGCGCAGGCCGTGGTCGGCTCGCTCCTGCTCGGTGAAGGCGGCGTCCTTGTTGAGCTGCGGGTTGGCCAGCAGCCCATGCCCGCGGGGCGGATCGGAGGGGGCCGGGTGCTCGGCTGGCGCCGGTCGGTTCAGGGGAGAAATCACGCTCGTGATCCACCGTGGGCGGTCGGGGGAGGAGCCCTCCGGCGTGCCCCCACCTTGCCATCCCGCCCGCGATCGGGACACGGCCGAATGGCTCAGATTCCCGAGGCCGTTCGGCGGACAGCGGCCCGCCGGAAGGAGGGCGCGGTTGATATTCGTCAACGCCCCTTGGAGCAGCGAGAGGGATTCGGAATCCCCGAGGGCTGCCGGCCGTTCGGGTATTCAGGGGCGCCGATTGACGTGTTGGCCACGTTGGCGCGGCATCGACGCCCGGCCGCCGGCCGCTGAGACCTCAGCTCGACGCGACGACGGTGGTCCGAGCGATGTCAGGGTCCGTGAAGACGTCGAGATCGTCACGGCTCTGCGTGGAGAACTCCGAGACGATGGCACCCTCCGGCCCCGCCTGGAACCAGTGCAGTGTATTGGGCGGGACGGTGTGTTGGTGACCTGGCCGGAGGACCACCTCGTGCCAGACCGTGTACGCGCCCCGATCCACCTCCGCCGGCCGGCAGGTGGGCCTCTTCGCCGGAGAACCCTCGAGGTAGAGGTACACGAGGCCCCTGCGGCAGCGAAACGTCTCCTCCTTGCCGGGGGTACCGTCGAACGGCGGGTGGCGATGCTCGGGGCAGGTCTGGCCGGGGAACATCACGAGCTCCTTGGCGCAGACACGCTGCGTGTTGACGTACACGACGACCTCCAGCCCTGTTTGATCGAGCTCTGACAGGCCGAAGTCGGACACTTCGATGCTGCCGTGCTCCTCGTCGGTGAGCACGAACCCTGCCTCCTCGAGCAGCTGCGCCGCTCGGCGCCGCGCCACCTGGATCTGGTCCTGTGTCAACACAGCTCCAACATACCTCCTGATCGGGGCTGACGGCCCATCGCGGCGGGGACGATACCGATGGCTCTCAGCGGGAGAGGCCCGCCATGTCGGACACTTGCTGCCGATCCGGGATGCCATCGGTGCAGCCCAGCGCCGTGCACGCGAGGGCTCCGGCCGCGCTCGCAAACCTGAGTGACTGCTCCAATGGCCAGCCCTCCAGGATGCCGACGATCAGCCCCGCCGTGAACGCATCGCCGGCTCCTGAACCGTCAACGACATCGACGCTCGGAGCGGTGAGCCGCCGGGTGTCGGTGGGGCTGCGAACCAGCGACCCCTCGGAGCCCATGGTGATGATCACGGTCTCGGCGCCGGCCTTGTTGAAGAGTGCGGCCTGGCGCTCGGGGTCCCGCTCGCCGGTCAGATGGCACGCCTCGTCGTAGTTGGGCAGGAAGAAGTCAACGCTCGGCAGGATCGAGCGCAGCTCGTCCAGGGAGGCTTCGGCGTCGCCGGGGAGGACCACGTCCAGCAGGGTGCGCGCGCCGGCTCGGTGTGCCGCTCCGAACAGCTCGGCCACCGCCCCCGGGCGGAGGCCGGGCAGAACCAGGTAGCCGCCAAGGTAGACGACCTCCACCCCCGACATCGCGCGGGCGCCGAAGTCCTGCTCGGCGAGCTCGGCGTTGGCCCCCAGTGTGTGTATGTAGCGCCGGTCCTCGCCGACCACGGGGACGATCACCGTCTTCGATGTGCCCCTTGTCTCCGATCGCACGATCAACGAGACGTCGACGCCAAATCCCGTCAGCGCCGAGATGACGAAGTCGCCGAAGGCGTCACGGCCAACCCTTCCCACGACCCTGGAGCCGACGCCCAATTTGGACAGGCCCACCGCGACGTTGGCGGCGCAGCCCCCGACGTCGAGGAGGAAGTCGTCGGTCGCCAGGAGCTCACCGGCGGCCGGCAGGCGAGCCAGCGGAGGCACGAAGAGGTCGCCCACCAGGATGCCCGCACAGAGGACGCGCGGCTCGAGAAGCGGGCGCTCAACTGGCGGGGTCAGCACGGCGTCGGGCTCAGCACGGCAGTCACGGGTCTGGCAGGAGGCTCATCTGACCGCCCCCTGCGGACGTGAGCGCCCGGAGAGGTCGAGGACGTTGCGGGCCGTGGAAAGACTGGTGACCAGGGCGTTCACCATGCCGCTCCGAAGCGCCCCCAGGATCGCGTCTCCCTTGTCTCTCTCGCTGCAGATCGCGACGACGCATGGGATCCGCTCGAGATCCGCTCGCCCGATTGCCACCACGCGGTCCCCGATTCCGTCGGCAACGCCATGCCCGTCCGCATCGAAGAAGGAGCCGAGGATGTCGCCGACCGCCCCGCGGTCGCGCAATCTGCGCATCTCGGACGCCGAGAAGCATCCCATCCTCACCACCGCGCTGTCATCCCGAGCGTTGCCGATCCCGATCAGGGCGACGCTGGCTGCACGAGCGTGCCCGAGGACATCGCGCACGTCGTCATGATGGATGAACGCGTCGCGCACCTCTGGGGTCTCCGCATATGCGGGTGCGTAGAGCACCTCGGCAGTTCCCCGGAACGCCTCGGCGAGGCGGCGGCAGATCTCGTTCGGGTTGACGCCGGTATCCACCAGGGGCGACCCTCCGATGGCACTGACGAACGTCACGGCACGGGCTGGGGGAGTGCCGACGAAGTCGGGCACCGCGCCGACATTCCGGCCCATGCCCAGTGCGATCACGTCTCCGTCGCTGAGCCGGCGCCGGAGCAACCCAGCGGTTGCCCGGGCCACCGACGCACGCTGGCCCGCCTCGTCGGTCTGATCGTTGACCAGCAGGACCTGGTCAAGTCCAAACTCCGAGACCAGCTCAGCCTCGACCTGAAGGCCGAGCTCGGGGGGCACGTTGACGGTGATCTCGACGATACCGACCCTTCGAGCGCGATCCAGCAACCGCCCGACCTTGGGCCGAGAGAGACGAAGGGAACGAGCCACCGCCTCCTGCGTCATCCCCTCCAGGTAGTACCGAGAGGCCACCCGGGTCATCAACTCGATGTCGCGCTCGGCGCCCCGGACCGGGCTCCGTGCGAGCTGGGGCGCATCGCTCCACGTGGGCATTCAGATGACCCGCTCGTTGCCGCCGTCGACCGGAACCTGCGCCCCCGTGGTGCGGGCGAAGGCGGGCCCGCACATGGCCGCGCACATCTGGGCAACGTCCTGACTCCTCACCTCGAGTCGCAGCACGTTCCTGGCCCGATACTCGGCGACACTGAGGCCGTACTGGCGCGCGCGCGCCTCGACGATCTCCTCTGTCCAGAGCGCGGTGTCGAATACCGCGTTGGGATGGATCACGTTGACTCGGATCCCGTCCGATCCCCACTCCAGGGCGGCCACGCGCGCCACCTGGGTGAGCGCCGCCTTGGACGCGGAGTAGGCGGCCGCGCCGGGTCCCGGGGCCGGTACGTTCTTGGAGCCGATCACGACGACCCTTCCGCCGCGAGGAGCCAGGCGCAGGAGGGGGTGCAGGTGATGGAGGAGGACAACCGAGGCGTCAACATTGACGCCCATCACCGCCCGCCAGGCCTCCAATTCCAAGGCCTCGAGCCGCTGACCGGGTGGGAAGACGCCGGCATTGAGGACGGCGATGTCGATGCCGCCGAACCGCCTGACCCCGGCCTCGATCGCGGCTCTCACCTGGTCGGGGTCGGTCACGTCGCACTGGAGGCCGAGCCACGCGGGACCGGACGCCACGTCTGCTACTGCCGGGCTGAGATCCAGCGCCACCACCGCGGCGCCCTGCAGCAGAAGCAGCTCGCTGCATGCGCGACCGATACCCGCTGCCGCGCCGGTGACCAGGGCGATCTCGCCGGCGAGCGGGGCCGGGGTCCCCTTCAACGTGAGCTTGGCCTGCTCCAGGTCCCAGTACTCGACATCGAAGATGTCCTCGGCGGGGAGGGCCCGGTAGCCGCCCAGGTCGGTGGCGTCGCGGATGATCTGGATGGTGTGACGGTAGATGTCCGCAGCCACGGAGGCATCGGCCGCGGATCGACCGGCTGCGACCACTCCCATCTGTGGGTCGACGACCACCCGGGGGGCTCGGTCGAGGATCTTCAACGGTTGTACAGATCGGCCGGCATATTCGGCGAAGTAGTGCTCGTAGTCACGTGCGTAGGTCGCAACGTCGCGTCCCAGCATCGGCAGTCGCTTGGTGCGGATCACGTGGTCGGGTGTTGCCGGACCCTGCTGAGAAACGACCGAGACGTCCGCCCGATTGGCGAAGGCCACCGCGTTCGGCCCATCGTCCACCTGCAGGATCATCGGAGCCCCGGCAACCTCCGAGATCTCGCGCCGAAGGCCGGCAACCTCCAAGGATGAATACGAGGTCGTGGCTGGCGCTGAGGTCCGGCTCCGAGGACGGACCTGCTTGCGTATGTGCGCCTCGGCCAGGGAGACCGATTCGATCATTCGCTCGTACGACTCGCGAGCGGTCTCGCCCCAGGTGAAGATGCCGTGGTTCATCAGCAGCATTCCGATCGTCTGGCGGCCATGAAGCCGGGGATACAGGACGGCGCAGAGGGCGGCCAGCTTGAATCCGGGCATCACGTAGGGGATGTGAAGGAGACGATCGCCGTACACCTCCTCGATCAACTCCGCTCCGTTCGCCGAGTTGGTGAGCGTGATGACCGCGTCCGCGTGGGTGTGGTCGACGTACCTGAAGGGGACGATGGCGTGGAGGATCGCCTCGACCGAGGGGGCCGGCGCGGCGGGGGCGATCGTGCCGAGCCGGAGCTCCCGTGCCATGTCGGTGTCGGAGAGCGCGGTGAGCTCGGCGAGCGCCAGCAGCTGCCGCATCCGAACCGGTGCGAAGCCGGCTGGCTCGATGGTGGCCAGGTCCCAACCGCTGCCCTTGACCCAGAGGATGGCCTGCCTCTCACCAAAGAGGTTGGTCTCGGTGAGCTTCACCGACGTGTTGCCACCGCCGTGGAGCACCAATGAGGGATCCTGACCCAGCAGGCGGGACGAGTACGCCCGAAGATCCAGCTCGGTCTTGCACTCGGCTGCCTGGTCGTCGCGCCAGCGGCTGGCGACCCCGGAGGGGGCGGTGGTGGTCATCTCAGATCGCCCCGCCCGGGCTCTCCACGGCGCTCTTCACGGCCTGCAGGAACTGCGCCGCCAACCCGCCGTCCACCACCCGGTGGTCGACGGAGAGGCTGATCCGCACCATGGGCAGGATGCCGATGACCCCATCCCGGGCGACCGGCCGGTCCTCAACCGTGCCGACCGCCAGGACGGCGGTCTGGTCGGGATCAACGAGTGCCTGGAACTGCTCGACCCCGTACATGCCCAGGGTGCTGACGGTGACCGCCACGGGAAGGCGATCCGCCGGCAGCATCGATCCGGACCGCGCGCGCTCGGCAGCCCCGCCGATCAGAGCGGCCAGCTCGGCCAGCGGCGCCTGATCGGCCTCTGGAATGCTCACCACGCGAAGACCGTCATCGCCGGCGACCGCGAGACCCACGTCCGCTCGACGGAGCTGACGGAAACGCGGCCCGTCATCCACCCAGAGCCGGTTGACGGCCGGGAAGTCACGCAGAGCGGTGGCCACGGCCCGGACGATCAGGTGGGTGTAGGTCAGGCCCGGTCGGTGAGCCGCGGAGACGTTCGGCGGCTGGGTGCTGATGAGGTCGCGCGCTGAGCTGACGTCGACCGAGACGGTCAGTGTGAATTGGGGGATCCGCTGCGCCGACGCGGCCATCCGGCGGGCGATGACCTGTCTGAGCTGGGGAACGGGAAGGAGGTCCGGTTCGTCCGCGATGACCGCAGCCTCCTGCCCGGCCCGCTCGACGTCGCGGACCGTGATCAGAGCACCCCGTCCGGTGCCCTCGACCTTGGTAAGGTCTATGCCCAGCTCACTCGCCAGCCGTCGCGCGGCGGGCAGCGCCGAGACCACGCCCGGTGCATTCCCCGGCGAGCCGCGCCCGGGTTCCGAGCGCGGGGGGGAGCTGGGCGCCGAGCCGCCGGTTGGCGCGCCCAGGGCGGTGGCGAGGTCAGCAGAACCCGAGCCGCCGCCCTCCTCTGCTCCGGTCCGCGAAGCCGGCACCGCCTCACCTGGAGCGCCGATGTATGCCACCGGTGATCCGGCCTGCACAGTGTCTCCGGCATCGCGGAGGACCTTGAGCAGCGTCCCGGCGACCACCGACTCCACATCGATCTGGGCCTTGTCGGTCTCGACGCTGAGAAGGGGTTCTCCCAGCCTGACCGTGTCGCCCTCTCTCTTGAACCATTCGACGATCCGCAACTCGTCAGTGGTCTGACCCAGCGATGGCATGTCGATCCGGTGCGCCATCGTGCCGGCTCAGCCTTCGCAGCAGCTTGCGAGCGCAGCCTTGATCCTCGCCACCGACGGCACCACGGTCTGCTCCATCACCGGGGCGACCGGAAGCGGGACGTCGTGGCTGGCAACCCTCCTGATCGGCGCCTGTAGCGAGTAGAGGCACTCCTCACCGACCCGGGCGGCGAGCTCGGCGCCCCATCCCCCGGTCAGCGTGTCCTCGTGGGCGATCACCAGACGGCCGGTCTTCCTGACTGACGCGAAGATGGTCTCCTCGTCGAGAGGGAGCAGCGTCAGAGGATCGATGACCTCGCACTCGATGCCGTCCCGGGCCAGCTCCTCGGCGGCCGCGAGGCTGCGGTAGAGGCTCAGGTGCGTTGCCACCACCGTGACCGAGGTGCCCGCGCGCTTCACCACCGCCCTGCCGATGGGGAAGAAGTACTCCTCCTCGGGGACGTGCGCGGTCAGATCCATTCCACCGGCCTGCTCCCGACCCTTGCTGCCGTAGAGCAACTTGTGCTCAAAGAAGATGACGGGGTCGTCGTCGCGCACCGCGCTCTTCAGCAGTCCCTTGGCGTGATATGCATCGGAAATGCAGACGACCTTGAGGCCGGGCACATGCACGAAGTAGCTCTCCGGCGACTGACCGTGCTGCGCTCCGCGATTTGCCGTCCCGACCGGACATCGGAGCACCATCGGGACGCTCAACTTCCCATTCGACATGTAGCGCATCTTGGCCGCCTGGTTGACCAGCTCGTCCATGCACTCGAACAGGAAGTCGGCGTATTGCAGGTCCGGGATCGGACGCATCCCCATCAGCGCAGCGCCGATCGCCGCCCCCGCAATCGCCTTCTCACTGATCGGGGTGTCGATGATGCGCTCATGGCCGAATTCATCGGTGAGGCCCAGGTAGACGCCAAACGCACCGCCGAAGCCTCCGGGGACGCCGATGTCCTCCCCGATGAGGAACACCTTCTCGTCGTGCCGCATCTCCTCGGCGATGGCTTCCCGCAACGCCTCGGCAATCGTGAGCCGGCGTTGGCCTCTGGCCGAAGGCGCCGCCGGGGTCACGAGCTTGCCCCGCTGCTGATCACGGTCGCGTGCGCACCGGTCAACGCGTCTTCGGCCCGCGGCAGCGGTGACTGCCGGGCGAACTCGATGGCGTCGTCGAGCGCGGCCTCGACCTGCGCGGCGGTCTCGGCGAGCACCTCTGCGTCCCCGGTCGCGGCGAGGCGTTCGCGGAGACGAACGATCGGATCACGCTCCTTCCACTCCGCCTCCTCCTCACGGCTGCGATAACCCCTGACGTCACCGCGGCTGTGGCCGGCGAACCGGTAGGTCTTGAACTCGAGGAGGACCGGGCCGGCTCCTGCGCGCGCCTCCGCCACCGCGCGCGCGGCCGCTTCTCGCACGGCGAGGACGTCCATCCCGTCGATGATCTCCCCTCTCACTCCGTACGCGGCGGCGCGGGCCGCGACGTCGGGGACGAGGCTGGCCTGGTGGAACGGGGTGGAGGCGCCGTAAAGGTTGTTCTCGCAGGCGAAGACGATGGGGAGACGTTGGACCGCCGCGAAGTTGAGACCCTCGTGAAACGCTCCCTCGTTGCTCGCCCCCTCGCCAAAGAAGCACACGGCCACCTGGTCCGTCCGCATCAGCTTGAATGCGAGCCCGAGGCCGGTGACCACCGTGTTGCCTCCCCCGACGATGGCGATTGCCGGGAGCATCCCGACCGACGGGTCTCCGAGATGCATCGAGCCGCCCTTTCCGCCACAGCAGCCGGTCGCCTTGCCATAGAGCTCAGCCATCGCTGCCCCAAGATCGAGGCCCTTGGCCAGTGCGTGACCGTGTGGCCGATGGGTGGAGGTTATCCAGTCCGTCCGTCGCAGCACATCGCAGACGCCGACGGCGACCGCCTCCTGGCCCTGGCACTGGTGCAGCGTCCCCGGGATCTCGCCCTGCAGGTAGAGGAGGTAGACCCGCTCTTCGAAGCGACGGATCAAGAGCATCTGACGGTAGAGGTTCAGCGCGTGGGCCGCATCGATCTCGGGGGTGATCTGGGCCGAACCGCGCTCCGTCATCCCGGCGGGGGTGTCCGAGCTCATCCGGCACCCAGCCGCGACGCCATCACCTGGCGTCCGCTTCCGCCGTACTGCTGTATCAGGGAGCGAACCTTGGCGGTCATCCGTTCTTGGGCGATGACCATCACATCGGAGTCCTTGTGGGAGCCGAGAAGCCGGTGCACATCGGGGTGGGCACCGGCCGAGCGGATCGCCGGCTCCAGACCAGCCCAGAAGGCGTGCTTGAGGACCGTGCCCACATTGAACTTCGCGACCCCGAGGGCGATCGCCGGCGCCACCGCGGCGGGCGGAAAGCTGGTTCCGCCGTGGATGACCAGCGGCGGTTCGACCCGCTGGTGGATCGATCTCAGTCGCTCCAGATCGATGGAGGCGGGCTGGTCCATGAGGATGTGGACGTTCCCGACCGACACCGCCAGACAGTCCACGCCGGTCTCCTCCACGAAGAGCGCGGCTTCGTCTGGATCGGTCAGGCTGGCACGACTGTCATCCACGCCGGCGGCCGTGGCTTCCGCCAGGCTGCCGAGCTCCGCCTCAACTGCCACGCCCGACTGGTGCGCCACCCGGCAGAGCTCCTTCACCGCGACGATGGCATCCTCGGAGCGCCAGTGTTCGGTGTCGATCATGACCGCGTTGAAGCCCGCGTCGATGCCACGCCTGGCCTGGTCAAGGGTGTGGGCCTCGTTGAACAGAAGGGAGACCTCCACGGAGCTGCCCGCCGCGTAACTGCGTCCGATGGCACCAAGAACCTCGATGCCGCCTCCCGCGAGCCACCGCCCGTCCACCATCATGGCGCCGAACCCAAGAATCACGGGTGCGGACTCCTCCTCCGCGGCGGTGAGGACCGCCTCGAGCGAGCACGCGTCCCACGCCTCGAAGTACCCGACGGCGTAACCGTCGGACCTAGCCTTGCCCAGGATTCGCTGCAGCGGGACGAGCGGCATCTACCGACCCTCAAGCTCGGACATTCGAATCTCCCCGATTCCCGGCGGGCCGGAGCCAAGCATATCCAATCCTGTGAGCAAATATCAAGAGACTGAGCAGATGCTCACCTCGGCCTAGGCCCGCCGGCGGAAGCCTGCCGCGGTGCGGACGCGCTGGTTCGCCGGATCAGCCAGATCAGAAGAGCGGGGCGATCAACTGTGCCGCCTCTTCCAGGCTGGTGACGTCCTCCGCGGTGAAGGCGTCGGGAACATCGCTGTCGATATCGATCTGGCCCACGACCCGGCCATCGCGGTGGACCAGGACGACGCACTCCGAGCGCGTCTCCAGGCTGCAGGAGATGTAGTCGGGATCGCCCGCGACGTCGGCGACCACCTGGCTCACACCGCTCGCCACAGCGCGTCCGCAGATGCCCTCGCCGACCCGGATCCGGGTGTGCTCGGTCGGCCGTCCGCTGAAGGCACTCAGCACCAGGGTGTCACCCTCCAGGCCGTAGAGATAGACGGAGGTGTGGCGCGAGGAGGTCTGGCGGATGGCTCGGGCGGCGCGCTCCAAGCCCGTGATACTCGGAGCGAGGTCACGCAGGGGTCCCCAGGCGGTGTCGGTCATACGCCGCAACCTCTCCCTGCCACCCCGCCGGGCTCTCGTACCTGACCCGGCGGAGTTTCGGTGGCGCTTGGCGGTGCCAGTGCCCGGCGCACCTCGTCGATCAGCCGGTCGACCATCGCCTCGTCGGTGGCCCAGGAGCAGACCAGCCGGATCAGGGTGCCGCGCTCGCCGCGTGACCAGACATGGAAGCGAGCCGTCGCGGCCAGCCGGCCGGCTGCGTCGCCCGGGAGCTCGACGAAGACCTGGTTGGCCTCAGCCGCGCGCGGGGGCACCCCGTGATCGTTGAGCCCGCGCGTCAGGCGCGCCGCGGCGGCGTTGGCCTGGGCCCCCAGCCGGTACCAGAGGTCGTCGCCGTCGAAAAGGCGGGCAAACTGGATGCCCAGAAGCCGCCCCTTGGCGAGCAGCGCGCCGCGCTGCTTCATGTGGTAGCGGAAGTCACGCCGCAGCTCATCGCTGACCAGGACCACGGCCTCTCCGCACAGCGCCCCGTTCTTTGTCCCTCCGGCAAAGAACGCGTCGACCCCGCAGGCCGCGATCAGGTCCAGCCGGGCTCCGAGCGCCGCCAGGGCCGGCGCGAGCCGGGCGCCGTCGAGGTACACCCAGAGCCCGCGGGCGTGGGCGTGGGCGCAGAGGGCCCCGAGTTCGTCGGCGGTGTAGACGCCGCCCGCCTCGGTGGCCTGAGCCAGGAAGATCCCGGCCGGTCGCACGCTGTGCTCGTCCTCGTGCTGGGCCAATGCCTCGTCGACGAGACCGGGGTCGAGCTTGCCGGTGGGCGCGGGGATCTGCACGATGCGGTGGCCGGTGGCCTCGACGGCGCCCGTCTCGTGGACGTTGATGTGCGCGGTCTGGGCAGCTACCACACCCTCATGGGAGCGGAGGAAGGCGCCAAGGCAGGTGAGGTTGGTCTGGGTGCCGCCCACCAGCAGGTGGACCTCGCAGTCCCGCCCGACCTGGGCGGCGATCCGCGCGGCCGCAAGCCGCGAGTACTGATCCTCCCCGTAGCCGAGCTCCTGCCCGCCGTTGTGGGCCACGAGGGCCTCGAGCACCGCAGGATGGGCACCTTCCGAGTAGTCGTCGAGGAACATCAGCATGCCGCGTATGGTGGCAGCCCATGCGTGGCCGCGGGCGCAGCCCTGGCCTCGGCAGCGGTCCCGACCCGGAGGGCCCAGGGTCGTCCACCCCAACCGAACGCGCCCTCCGATCCAGCCCACCCCCCCGGGGCGCGCCGGCACTTGACCGGAGGTGCCCGCCAACCTAATCTCGAAGGCCAAGCCCAAACTCCGCGGCCATCAACATTCGGCACGCCGAGCTGGGCAGTAGGGATACGGGAGGAAAGAGGAATGCGGAGATCGACCGTGCGGCTGCGTGCCGCCTTTGCGACCGTCGCGCTCGGGCTGGCCGGCACTGCCGTGGGAGCTGCCGGGGTGAGCGCGGACACCTCGGCGACCATGACCCAGATACCGGGCACCTACCTTCCCACGACCGCGACGATCACCGGACAGTTCCAGAGCTCACTGATGAGCGTCGAGGTGGTCCTTCAGCCGGGCAACGAAGCGGCCCTCAATAGTCTGCTGACCAACCTCTACACGCAGGGGAGCGCGCAGTACGGCGACTGGCTGGCTGCGGGTCAGTTCCAGAGCGAGTTCGCACCCCCGGCGGCCACCGTGTCCGCCCTGAGCAGCTACCTCGAGAGCAACGGACTGTCCGTCCAGACCACGTCCTCGCCCTTCCTGCTGCGGGCAATCGGCACCAGCGCGCAGCTCGAGGCAGCCTTCGCGACGACCATCGACAACTACCAGAGCCCCAGCGGCGCTAGCTTCTTCTCGAACACTTCGAATGTCTCGGTGCCGAGCGGCCTGGCCTCTAGCGTCCTGGGGGTCGTCGGTCTCAGCAACACGGTCAGGCTGCAGAACAACCTCCAGCTCACACCCGAGGCTTCCAGTGGGTCCGGACGGGGAGGCGGCGGCCAGCCGGCCTGCGAGATCCCCTACCCGACCACCCTGGCCCAGCTCGAGGCGATCACCGCCCCCGGACAGCCGTTCAACGGGTACGGCGGGGGACCCGGCTGCAGCGGCCTGACCCCGTCCCAGACCAACAGCATCTACAACGCTCCCAACGCGGGGCCGCGGGCCCAGGGCGCTGGGGCCAACGTAGCGGTCTTCGAGCTCTCCGCCTACAACCACTCCGACATCACCAAGTGGGCGCAGACCTTCTACGGACCCTGGTACCAGCCGCGGCTCACCGACATCAACGTCGACGGCGGACCGCTGGCCACCAGCACCACGCAGTGCCCGACGGGTGACACCTGCCTGTATGGCTACGGCGGTGACATCGAGGTCCAGGCCGACATCGAGATGGATCTGGCCGTCGCGCCCGACACCAACTCGGTGCTCGTCTACAACGCGCCCAATGACTTCACCGGTCAGACCGAGCTCGACGAGTACACGGCCATCGCCAACCAGGACATCGCCGACTCCATCAGCACCAGCTGGGCGCTGTGCGAGCCGGACGCCGGACTGGCTTACGCCCAGGCCGAGAACCTTGTATTCGAGCAGATGGCGGCTCAGGGCCAGAGCATCTTCGCCTCCGCGGGTGACACCGGTGCATTCGAATGCATCCGGGACGGCACCTTCAGCGACTTCGCTCCGCTCGAGGCCCTCGACCCGGCCAGCCAGCCCTGGGTGACCAGCACTGGAGGCACGTCCTTCGAGAGCTTCGACCCGGGGAGCAACCCCAACCCGAGCTACCCCTACGGGGTCGAGGCGGTGTGGAACACGCTCGACGTCTGCAGTGGGAACAACTCATCCGTGGCCACTGACCCCGGCATAGTGAACTGCAACAGCTACGGCGCGGGCGGGGGCGGGCACAGCATCTTCTGGCCCATGCCCAAGTACCAGCGAGGTCCCGGGGTCATCAACCCCTACACGGTCTACGGCTCGAGCAACTGCGTGCTGGCGGCGAGCGGCCAACCATGCCGCGAGGGACCGGACGTCTCGGCCAATGCGGACCCGCTCACCGGCTACGCGGAGTACTGCACGGGGTCGAGCTACCTCTCGCCCCTGAATCCCGCCAGCATTCCCTATGCGAGCGCTTGCCTCGCGATCACCCCGGCGACCCCGGACGCTCCCGGCTGGTTCCACATCGGTGGCACCAGTCTCTCCGCGCCGCTCTTCGGAGCACTGTTCAGTGACCGCGACGCCTACCAGAGGCACCGCACCGGCAACGCCAACTACCTCCTCTACGCGCTCTACAACAACCCCCAGACCTACTTCACCGATTTCCACGACATCACCGGTTTCCACCAGGTGAGCAACAACAACGGCTTCTACCCGGTGACCCCCGGTTACAACGAGGCCACCGGCATCGGCACGCCGAACTTCGCCGGTCTGATCACCGGCTTCAGCTTCTAGGGTCTTGCGAGATAGGGGTGGGCTCACGCCCACCCCTATCTCCGTCCCCGTCCCTGACCGTCAGGCCGGTCCTCCCCGATCGGTGGGCCGCGGTGGGCCCCCCGTCGGATGCTCCAACTCGACGCCGGGCGGCGGGGCAGCCGACCCATGGGGCTCCGGGACCTCGCCGTGGTCGTAGACGGTGACCATGCTCTCGTCCGGCGCTGGCCCCAGATCGCGAAGACGCTCGCGGATCTCCTGGATCGTCCGCTCGTTCTCGGCCAGCTCGGCGGTCTGGTGCCGGATCGTCTGCTCCATCTCCCACCTGGCGGTGTCGGTGGACGAGCCCCGCGGATGCCCGCGGGTCCAGGTGCCCTCCCATATCACGCGCCGTTCGGCGAGCTCCCCTGCCAGGCGCTCGGCCTGGCGCTCGTGCTGCTCGAGCTCCGACTCGAGGCGATGTGCCATCTCCGCCTCGAACTGCCCACGGAGGGCGAGCTCCCAGGGGCGGAAGAACTCCTCGGCCAGCTCCGCCGCCAGCTGCCGCACCTCCGGGGCGATGGGACCGACGTCGGCCCCCGAGCCGGTCGCCGCCACCAGCGCTGACGACGACGGAACCTCGCCGGGCGGATCGGGCTCGGCACCGGCGGCATCCGCTTTGGTCGGAAGCGGCTGCGGGTCGCCTTGAGGCACGGGCGCCGGCCCGGAAACGGGACGGTGAGGCTCGGTCTCATCCGCGGTCATGACAACTCTCCGCCGTCGCCGGTCCCGGTGGGGCTGCCCGCCGCACTCTCCTGTATAGGCTGCTGCACGGTCACGCTCGCGTTCTCAGGCTCCTGCCCCAGCTCCCGGAGGCGAGCCCGAATCTCTTCCATCTGCCGCTGGCTCTCAGCCAGCTCCGCGCTCTGCCGCTTGATGATCTGAGCCATCTCCCACGTGGAGTAGCTGTACATGCCCCAGTGACGGCGTGTGGGCGTCTGCGTAGGGTCGTGCCACTGGCGACGGGCGGTCAGTTCCTCGGCGAGATCGCGTCCCGACTGCTCCCGATGTTTCAGCTCGTCGGCGAGGCGCCGTTCGAGCTCAGCGCGAAGCTGCCCCTGGAGAGCCGCCTGCCAGCGCTGGAAGAGCTGAGTGGCGAGCTCAGCCGCGAATTGCCTGACCTCAGGCGCGCCCAGCAGCGCGCTCCCGGTCCCATCCGCCGCGACCAGGGCGGTGGAGGATCCTGGCTCCGTGGGGGGCTGCTGTTCGACGTCATCCGTTGGAGCGATCTCGACCGGATGGCCGCCCTCCGCACCCCGATCAGCCGAACCAGCCCGGAGTGTCTCCTCGGCGGGTATGGCATCCATGGGCAGGTCCGGAGTGGGCATGTGCCGTGTCCCCCTTGGCCGAAGGACTCACGTCGGGATGGTCCCACGCCCAGCGCCCGGCCGGCCAGGGGCTCCGGGCGCATGCCGAGCGGGTCGAGAAGCCCAACCTGGCCGCCGCCGCCAACCATCGCCGACCGCTGTTGGGCAAGGCCGAAGGAGCCTGGCTCGCGCGGGAGCCGTTGGCATTTCAGCGACTCTGGCGGAGGGAGAGGGATTCGAACCCCCGAGGGCTTGGCGGCCCTTGCGGTTTCCGAGTGCGCGGTTTGACGTGTTGCGGAGTGTCGTGAAGTGCCGCCGTGCAGGCAAAGTTAGACAGGATTGTGGGGTTGAGTGCCGCCTGGTACCGCCTCGTGCCGCCGCCGTGGGGGTAGGGAAAGGGGTAGTTGTCTTAGCCTAAGCGGGCCGCGGAGTCGGAACATCCCGGACACTGTCGTATTGACGTATGTATGTACATTATGCCATACTCTCAGGGTGAAGCCGCGCCGAGCTGTCTGGAGGGAGCACAACCTGCGGCACATCACCGAGAATCACCCCGAGCGAGGGGTCAGTAAGGAGGATGTCGAAGAGGTGCTTGCGGACTCGGATCGGCTGGAAGCGCCCGACCCTACCCATGGAACCGTCCTCGCGGCGGGCCGCAACAATATGGGAGAGGCGTTCGTGGTGGCCTTCGTGGAGTTGGCCGACGGGGACGCATTCCCAGTTCACGCTCGTCGCGGACATGTCAGTGACACGAGGGTGCAGAGATGACAGCACGACAGAAGACGGAGGATGAGCAGATCGTCTCAGTTGAGCGTTTCCACGACCCGTACGAGACGATGAGCGACGAGGAGTTCGGCTCCTACGTCGACCGCCTCTTCGGCGAGCAACAGGGTCCCACACGGTCGATCACGATCCGGATGCCGGAAGACCTACTCAATCGCATCCAGAGGATCGCGTCGGGGCGGCACATGCCCTACCAGCGCCTGATGAAGCGCATGCTCGAGGAGTCCGTCTCTGGTCTGGAGCGACGCGCCGCGACGCCGGGACGAACGGTCAGACGTGCTAGCTCTTCGGAGGCTAGGGCCACGCGGTCTCGATGACGGGCGAGTGGCGACTGGATGATGGACGCGTGCCTGTCTACGCCGAGCCGGACCGCTGAGGGGACCGGCCCTTCACCCGCGCCGCAACGTGCTGGAGCCCCATCCCTACCCCCACCAGGGCGACCAGGGCCACGAACAGCGGCAGAGCGAGGAAGACGTCGCCGACAGCAGCTTCCTGGCTTGAAGGTGCGCTGGGCGGGCTCGTGACGGCCATGATGACCGAGTACGTGACCAGCAGAGCCAAGGTCCCCCATCCGGCGGACTCGGCGACAGCCACCGGCCGTTCCCCGCGCCGCCCCAGCACGCACCCCTGGACGACACTGGCCAGCAAGGCCGTCAGCCCTAGCGCGGCCGCAATCGCCCCGGCCAACGACAGTGCCCGTCCGTCCGAAGCAACGACTATGACGGTCACCGCAGGCTCCCAGGCGACCAGCAGCACCAGCCAGACAGCTGTTGCACGGCGAGGCAGGTGCGTCCCTGGCAATCTGCGGTTCACATGCGGTGGAACGTTGCGCCGGGTGCCGTCGTTACGGAAACCGGGGGCTTGTCGTGGCCAGCCTTCTGGCGGAGGGAGAGGTGTGGGATTTCACCACATAGTGGACGCATGTCTCGGGACATAGTGGACACCCTTCACGGAGGCATGCCCCATGGGTCTCGAGCGCTACGTCGTCGATGCGGTGGTTCT
>Ga0187890_10000458_pt1 | contig 28696 bp, 27 predicted proteins | sample June2016WEW_21_1_FD_133005 | JGI IMG/M metagenome (GOLD analysis project Ga0187890, IMG submission 133005) | Peatland microbial communities from SPRUCE experiment site at the Marcell Experimental Forest, Minnesota, USA - June2016WEW_21_10 | ecosystem: Environmental > Terrestrial > Soil >... | reverse complement strand
GATGGTTTCCCGGTCGCGCATCTCACCTACAAGAATTACTTTCGGAGCCTGGCGCAGGGCAGCCCTTAAGGCGAGCGCGAAGCTGGGAGTATCGCTGTGCAATTCCCGTTGATGCACGATGCAGTTTTTGTGAGGGTGCAGGAACTCGATGGGATCCTCGATGGTGAGGACGTGATAGAACTGCTCCTGGTTAATTTTGTCGATGATCGCCGCGAGGGTGGAGGACTTGCCAGAGCCGGTGGGGCCGGTCACCAGCACGATTCCATTGCGCAGGTTTACTATCTTCTCCAATTCGGAAGGCAAGTTCAGCGATTCGAAGTTCGGGACCTTGCCCGGAATCACCCGCATGACGACGGCGCAGGTGCCGCGCTGCATAAAGATGTTGACTCGAAAGCGATTGGCGCCGGGCAAACTGTAGGACACATCGCAGGACCCGAGTTTCCTCAAGTTATCGATGGCATCTGCGTTGTCGCCGATGAGGTCCGAGCCAATGCGCCGAGTATCCTCGGGCGTAAGGGCGCGGGTTAATCCGGCCGGAGTGAGTTTCCCATTGATTTCCACGAGCGGCGGCTTCCCCGGCGAAAAGAAGAGATCGCTGATCTTCGACGAAGTCCTTAGCATCGCCGTCAGCAGATCGGGCGTCGAGATGGGGGCAGCAGCGGGGGCTGCGGCGGTAGCCGTTCTTGAAGGTGAAAAGACTGGATTCGGGAGACTCTTAGGAGAAGACATAGAGGCTGTGCAGCTCTGGCAATTCCCGGCACTTCCTGGCTCGACCCACAAACCCGGTGAGAGTACGGAATACTGAGGAAAACGCCAGCTTACATCCTACCCGTCGCAGCATGGTGTGACTGTTCAAAAGTGCACGCTTTCTCAGTGAGAGGCGAGAATTGCGTCGGTAACGCGGGCTGCCTCTACGGAAGCTTTTACGTCGTGCGTTCGCAGGATGTGCGCGCCTTTTAGAATCAGAATGGTGTGGGCGGCGAGATTTCCGTAGAGACGGTCGGAGACGGGGGCGTCTTTTGCATCCTTCGCGAGCATCCGGCCGATGAATGATTTTCTCGACGTTCCCGCCAATAGAGGAAAGCCCAGGGCTTGCAGCTCGTGAAAGCGAGCGAGTAGGGGATAGTTCTGGTCAAAGTTTTTTCCGAAGCCAAAGCCCGGATCGAGCGCGATGCGTTCGCGGCGCACGCCGGCACGAACGGCTGCTTCCAACCAGTCTCTGAGTTCGCGCTTGACCAGCAAAACTATATCGCCGGGCGGGGGCAAGGTGCGCCATTCTTCGGGACGGCCGCGCATGTGCATCAGAACAGCGCCGCATTTCATTTCGGCGATCGTCCTGGCCATCTGCGGATCCCAGCGAAAGCCGCTGATATCGTTGACGATCTCGGCTCCGGCCGCCGCGGCAGAGCGCGCCACGCTGGCCTTGTAGGTGTCGATGGAGATCACCGCATCCGGCCGGAGCTTCTTGAGCGCAGTGATCACGGGCAACACGCGCTGCAGTTCCTCTTCCGCGTTTACGGCGACGTTTGGAGTAGCAGAACTGCCTGGAGCCTTTGTTGCGGGGTTCCGTTGTGCCTCTTCTTTCTCATCCGCTTCTGCTTTTTCATTTGCTTCTGCCGGCGGGGATGCGGCGACGACGCTGGCGCCGGGGCGGGTGGATTCTCCGCCAACGTCAATGATGTCAGCGCCTTCGTCGAGCAGTTGCAGCGCGTGATCGACAGCCTTGCCGGAGTCCAGGTAGAGGCCGCCGTCAGAAAAGGAATCAGGCGTCACGTTGACGATCCCCATGATCAGCGTGTGCTTGCCCAACTCCAGAGTGCGCGTGCCGAGGCTCCACTGAAAGACAGATCTCATGCGGCAGATTCTAAAGGAAGCTAGCCAAATGCGCGATGATTGGGTCGCAGGGGACTTTCGCGAGCGATAAACTTCGGCTAGCGGCGCCGGACCGCCGCTTCCCGCATACGCATGGTGCGAAGCGCGCCGGGGCCGGTGCCGGTCGGCGGTTTGCGCATTCCGTCAAGCAAGTCCTTGAGCACGATGGCGTTGTTGCGCTGCTCGTTCTTTGAGGCGTACAAGAGCGTGACGCGCTTTCTCTTGTGAGCCAGAGCGTAGAGCTTCCGCAAGTCGTTTTCGGCTTCGGGACTGGCCAACTCTTTCAGGTAGCGCTTGCGAAATGTCAGCCAGTGTTCGGGTTGCGCGTGAAACCACTTGCGCAGTTCGTTGGAGGGAGCGAGATCGCGGAACCACTCCTGCAGAGCGACGTCAGATTTTCGAAGACCGCGCGGCCACAGGCGGTCGACGAGAACGCGCGCTCCATCGGAGCGCGATACCGATTCGTAAACTCGCTTCACGGCAACTGGCATGGTTTTTGCTCTATCATTGTAAGTCAGTGGCACTGCGGCGGCTGTGGGAAACTGCTTATGAATAATGCGGTGGGCGAGTGAGAGCTAAAAGGATGCGAGTAATCGAGATAAGGACGCGAGTGATCGAACGGCATGACGGCAGGGCCGCAATTGGTCAGCGGCGTTGGATGGGGGCGATCCTGGCTGCGGGCCTTGCGCTGGCTGTACTCACGGGTTGCGACGTGGAGCGTCGCAAATCAGATGCGGAACTCGGACTCAACCCCCAGCAGGCAACCGGGCGCAAGATTTATGACAACTACTGCGACCGCTGCCACCGGCCCGATTCCACCCGGGGAAAAAAAGGGCCGGGCTTGAAGGGCATGTTCCAGCACAAGTACCTTCCGCAGACCGGACTGCCCGCGAATGACGACCGCGTGGGCGACATTATTCGCAATGGCCGTCCCGATATGACGGGCTACGGACAAGTGCTGAGCGCGCAAGACATGCAGGATCTGCTGGCCTACCTGCACACGCTGTAGCTAGAGAGCGTGGAGTCGCCGGAGCGTAGTTCATTGCCTTCGTGGGATAATCTTCGAGTGAAAACGGGCGCGCTACCGGAGCTTTTTCGCAGACTTCCTTCTGTGGACGATGTGATGCGCAACCCTGCGGTTCGCGCTTTGACGGCGAGCTACGGTCACGATTCCGTGGTGGATGCGGCGCGCATCGTGCTGGGCCGGCTGCGGCAAGAAATTGCATCGGGCCTGCTGGATGAGCAAGCGCTGGGGCTCGCACTCTCAGGTCTGGCGGAAGCGGCGGAGAACCAACTTCGGCAGGCGCTCGGTTACTCCCTGCGCTCGGTGATCAACGCCACTGGAGTGATCCTGCATACTAATCTTGGTCGCGCTCCGCTGAGTGATGCGGCCATCGAGCACATCCGCGAGACTGCCGCGAGTTATTCCAACTTGGAGTTTGACCTTGGCGCAGGGACTCGCGGCAAGCGGGATGTGCATGTGGATCGGCTGTTGCGCAAGCTGCTGAACAGCGATGTGCTGCGGGCTGGATCTTCGACAGAGGCCGCCGGGCTTCGCCCAGGCGGGACAGCCGAGGCGGCTGTCCCCACACGAACAGAAATAGCGACCATCGTGGTCAACAACAACGCGGCCGCGGTGCTGTTGGCGCTGAATACGCTGGCAGAGAGCGGAGAGGTCATCGTGTCGCGCGGCGAACTGGTGGAGATCGGCGGGTCGTTCCGGATTCCCGACGTGATGGTTAAATCCGGAGCAATCCTGCGCGAGGTAGGAACAACGAACCGCACGCGCACCGCCGACTATGAGGCCGCAATCACCGAACGGACGCGGCTTCTGCTAAGGGTACATCGCTCAAACTTCGAGATCACTGGCTTCACCGAGCAGGCCTCTACCGTGGAACTGGTTGCGCTGGCGCGCAAGCGCGGCATTCCACTGATGGAAGACCTGGGCAGCGGCGCGCTCTTTGATCTGCGCTCGATCGGAATTGGCAGCGAGCCGGGTGTGCTGGACAGCTTGCACAGCGGCGTTGACATCGTTACTTATAGCGGTGACAAATTGCTCGGCGGTCCGCAGGCGGGGTTGATCAGCGGCAGTTCCGAGTTAATCGCACGCATGCGATCGAATTCGCTGTTCCGCGCCCTGCGGGTGGACAAGTTGATCTATGCCGCGCTGGAGGCGACTCTTCTCGCTTACGTGCGAAGGGATCCCGACGCGATCCCGACGCTGCGCATGATGCGGCTTTCGAAAGAAGCGATCGGCGAACGGGCTGAGGCGCTGGCGCGGAAAATTGCGTCGCCGAAGTTGAAGGTTGAAGTGGTGGACGCCGAATCCATCCTTGGTGGCGGCGCTGCTCCATCTTCTGTTTTGCCGACGCGTGTGCTGGCGCTGAGTTACGAAGGCTTGAGTGCCGATGAGCTGGCTGCGGGACTGCGTGGTTCGGAGCCTCCGATCATTGCACGGGTGGAAGAGGGCCGTGTGCTGCTGGATTTGCGGACGGTGTTTCCCGAGCAGGACGCCGGGGTGGCGGCCGCTCTCCACCGCATCGTTCCATGATCATCTCGCATCGAAACGGTATTGGCGCTCCTCTATACTGTCGGACATTCGACCCGCTCACTCGACGCGTTAGTCGAGACGCTTCGGGCCCATTCAATTCAGACGCTGGTGGATATCCGCGCCTTCCCGATGTCGCGGCGGCTGCCGCAATTTAATCGAGAATCTCTGGAAAAAAGTTTGCCTGCGGCCGGAATTGACTACGTCTGGATGAAGGGTCTTGGCGGCTATCGCAAGAAAAGTCGCGAAGACTCCCCGAACGTTGGGCTTCGCAACGCCAGCTTCCGCAATTACGCCGACTACATGCTGACGCCGGAGTTTGAAAACGCGATGGCCGAACTGGTTGCGCTGGCTGAGAGTTCCCGCACCGCCTACATGTGTGCCGAGCGCGTATACTTCCGCTGCCACCGCATGCTGGTCTCCGACTGGCTGGTCGCGCACGGACATGAGGTGATGCACATCGACGGGACCGGCCCCGTGAAACCACATAGCCTGACCACAGAAGCGCGCATAGTGGACGGCGAACTGATTTATCGTGGAGACCGCCTGCTGTAAGGTAGCGACAATATGATCGTGGGCACAGGCATCGACATCGCGGAGGTTCCGCGCATTCGGCAGTCGATCGAACGATTTGGCGACCGCTTTCTGCAGCGCATTTATACGGCGGGCGAAAGACGCTACTGCGACTCGAAGGCAAACCGGGTGGAGCGCTACGCCGCGCGTTTCGCCGCCAAGGAAGCGGCGATGAAGGCTCTGGGCACGGGCTGGAGCCACGGTGTGCGCTGGCGGGATTGCGAAGTTGTACGCTTGCCGGGGGGACGTCCGACGATCGCTTTTCACGGAAAAGCCGGCGAGATTGCCGCCAGGTTGGGCGTGAAGAATGCCGCGCTTTCGCTTTCGCATACTGCGGAGCAGGCCATCGCGCAAGTCATTCTCGAAAACTAGACCTGGAAGCACCGCATTCTGGCGAGCCTTCTGCTAGACTGGCGCATTCTCCTTCATCATGTCCGCGACTCTTCAGGCTGCTACACCGATTTCTTCACCAGCAGAAATTCCCGACCGAACGCTGCTCGTGGGTTTGGGACTTACCAGTTTTGCGGCGTTGCTGCTGGAGCTGGCGCTTACTCGATTGTTCTCCGTGGTGCTGTTCTATCACTTCGCTTTTCTGGCGATTTCGATTGCGCTGCTCGGGCTGGGCGCCGGAGGAGTTTTTGCCTACCTGCTGAAGAAGCGTCTGGCGCGCTTCCCTACCCGCACTCTGGCGGCGCGCCTGTGCATGGCGAACTCGGTGTTGGTGTTGCTGGTGCTGGAGGTTGTGCTGCACGTGCCGGTCGCGCTCACGGTGACCGGGCAGAATTTTCTGCGCTTGAGCGTTCTCTACGTTGACTCGTCGGTGCCTTTTTTCCTGACCGGATTGCTTTTCTCGGTGGTGTTTGCGCGCGAGACCTGGCGCGTGCCGCGGCTTTACGGAGCGGATTTAAGTGGCGGGGCGCTGGCCTGCCTGGCCGTGGTTCCGCTGCTCAACTGGGTGGGCGGGCCGAACACGATTCTGGCAGCGGCTGTAGCGATGGCGGCGGCCGCCATGGTTTGGGCCGCATCTTCCAGCGCGCGCAAAGTGGCAGGTGGCCTGGTCGCGGCATTCGTCTTATTAATCGCGGCGAATCACTCCGGCCGGCTGATTGACGTGGTCTATGCCAAGGGCATGTTCCGCGACCCGGCATGGGTTGAGTTCGCGCGCTGGAATGCGCTGTCGCGTGTAGAAGTGGATCGCCAGGCTCAAGCCAAGGCCATCGTCATCGACGCCGACGCTCAAACCTACATCATGAATTGCGATCTCGCGCACTGGCAGGGGTCAGTGTGGGAACACAATCTCATGTCCGCTCCGCCGGCGCTGGCCAATGTGCTGCGTCCACATGGAGAGTTCGCCATCATTGGGCCGGGAGGCGGCGTGGACGTGCTGCGCGCGGTGGCGAATGGCAGCCCCAGCGTGACTGGCATTGAAATCAATCCCATTATTGCCGATACCATCATGCGCGGGCGTTATGCCGATTACTCACTGCATCTTTACGAACGCCCCGATGTTCACATTCACGTGACCGACGGGCGCTCTTACCTGCGCTCCACCCCGCAGCAGTTCGACGTGGTGCAGATGACGCTGGTGGATACCTGGGCTTCGACCGCGGCGGGCGCATTCGCGCTGAGTGAGAACAATCTCTACACGGTGGAAGCCTTTCGGGAATATTTTCAGCATCTTAAACCGGATGGCATGGTGGCCATTACCCGCTGGGAGTTCCGCCAGCCTCGGGAGGCACTGCGCGTGGTTGCAGTAGCCATGCAAGCGTTGCACAGTCTTGGCGTGGCTAATCCGGAGCGCAATTTCATCGTGGCTTCGCAAGGGCCGCTCAACGAAGATGGGATTCCCGTGGTGGTGCTGGCCAAGAAGACTGCCTTCACCCTGGAAGAAGAGTCCGCGGTGAAGGCTCATTTCGAGCGCTACAAAGAACTCGCCGCGCTCTATCTGCCATCCCAACCGGGCCATAATCCATTCGCCGATCTGATTGCGAGCAACGATCCTTACCGGTTCGCGCAGAGCTACGCCTACAACGTATCGCCGGTCACCGACAACGCGCCGTTCTTTTTCTTCACGCTTAAGGCCGGGCAAATTCTGGGCCAGGAGGGGCGGCATGGAATCGACTGGAAGGTGAACCTGGGAGTTCTGGTTCTGATTCTTGTGCTGGTTATCTCGCTGGTTGCGGTGCTGGGTTTCCTGATTCTTCCGCTGGCGCTGCAGGGATCCCGCCAGTCGCCGTTTCCGCTGCTTTATTTCGTTGCCGTGGGTCTGGGTTACATCCTGGTGGAGATTGCGTTTATCCAACGCTTTGTGCTTTTTCTGGGACACCCAACCTATGCGCTGACGGTGGTCATCTTTCTGCTGATGCTGTCGAGCGGGGCGGGCAGCCTGTTTTCGCGCCGCTGGCTCCCCCGTACCGAAATGGCCTGGATGCCGCTGGTGCTGGTGATCCTCGCGCTTCTGGTGGACGTGTCCTTCCTGCCGGGATGGCTGGAGGCGTGGGTGGGATTGGGACTCTACTCCCGAATTGTGGTAAGCGGCCTTCTGTTAGCTCCGCTTGGCTTCGTGATGGGAATGCCGTTTCCGACGGGCTTGCGCGCGCTGGCTGCGGGTCCCGTCGTCGACGTCCCTAGCGGGGCGACTGGTGCGGACAATGCCGTGGAGTGGGCCTGGGCGATGAATGCCGCTGCGAGCGTGCTGGGTTCCGTGCTGGCCATGGTGATCGCGATTCAATTCGGTTTGACCGTGACCCTGGCCTGCGGGGTGGGGGCTTATCTCCTCGCGCTCTTGCTATTGCCAGCGCTTCGCGCGCGACGGGCTTAAGAGGCTGCCTGGGTTTTGTTATGATGCTGCGGAGGGGCAGTGGGGGGCAGGGTTGTTTCGTTTGCTGCCGCTGAAAACGCAGACCGCGGTCTGAGGAAATCATTTGCCGAGCCAGAAGCAGATCAAGTGGTCGCAACTTCGTGTGGGCCTCACGGTGATCTTCGCCAGCCTGGTGTTGGCCCTGCTTTTATTTCTCATGTCCGGGACCAGCGGCTTCCTCTCGCATCGCATCACCCTGGTGTCATTCTTCGACAACGCCGAGGGGCTGCGGGTGGGGGCGCCGGTGCGGCTGAGTGGCGTGGATATCGGCAACGTTTCGGCCATTCGCATTGTCGACTACCACGTGGCCGACTACAAAGACAAACAGCTCACTCCAGTGGAAGTGATCATGAAGGTGAGCACGAAATACAGCTTTAACCTGCGCCGCGATTCAGTCACGTCTTTGGATACCGCCGGCGTGCTGGGCGAAACCTATCTGGATATCGACAGCTCGCAGGCCGTTGGCGCGCTGGCGAAGGATGGCGATACGCTTCCCACGCAGGTGCATCCTGACTTCAACGAGGTGGTGCGCTCCAGCCAGAGCACGCTGCAGAACATGGATGCGCTGCTCAAGCGTGCCGACCGCATCCTCGCTTTCGCGGAAAGCGGCAAGGGTTCGCTGGGCAAGTTGATTTACGATCCCACTTTGTATAATCGATTCTCGGCGACGGTCGCGGATTTCCAGGGAATCGTCGATCAGATCGCCAAGGGACAAGGCAGCCTAGGCCAGTTGGTCAACAGCAATGACGCCTACAACAAATTTGTCGCAACTCTCGACAAAATGAATGGCGTTATCGACGACATGCAACAGGGTAAGGGCACGGCAGGAAAATTCCTGAAGGATCCGTCTCTCTACAACAATGCCAACGACACCATCGTGAACTTAAAGAAGGTGAGCGACGACTTGCAAGAGGGCAAGGGGACGGCGGGAAGGCTGCTGAAGGACGAGGAACTGGCGAAGAAGATCGACACCACGATGACCAAGCTTGCGGCACTGACCAGCGATCTTGAGGCGGGACGGGGTACGGCGGGAAAGTTGCTAAAGGACGAATCGCTCTACAACAACGCCAATCAGATGCTGGAAGAAACGCAGGGCCTGATAAAGGCAATCCGGGAAAATCCCAAGAAGTATCTCAGCATCAAGCTGCACATCTTCTAGGGGATTTGGTAATTGGGAAATTTAGTAATTTGGTAATTTGAAAACCTTTGCGGCTTAGTTTCGTTTTCAAATTACTCAATTACTAAATTACCCGATTACTCAATTCCCCTCAGTGCTCTCCGATTCCGAAGACCGCGCTCAGCAGTAGAATGGCGAGCACTCCAAACGAGATCGCCCCGTACTTCCAATCCTTTTCACGCAGAAAGAGAACGGCGGCAACCGCAACCCGCACGACCGGTGTCGCCAACATCAGCAGCACGCCCGCGCGTTCGATATCGCCCGGAACGCGGCCATGGACGAAGAGTCCAACCAGCAGACCCGCTAACATGATGAAGAAACATCCGAATGAGCCCACCCGTAGGACGAGGGCAACCACGCGATCGAAGCCCGGTTCCCGGAGCTGGCTCATGCCGCGCCTCCCGTGAGCAGGTGTACGAACAAGTGGCCGGCGAGATAGAGCATGATCGCCACCAGTAGATAGACAACGTATTTGGTTTGAATGCGCGGCGCCAGGCGCGCCCCCAGCAGCGAGCCCAGAAAGACGCCCACAGCCAGCGGGGCGGCCAGCTCCACCAGAATGTCTCCGCGGCGGTAGTAGACGATGGCGCTGGCCGCGGCCGTGACTCCGATCATGAAATTCGAGGTTGCCGTGGCCACCATGAGTGGGACGTTCATGAAGATGAACATCACCGGAACTTTGATGGGACCACCGCCGATGCCGAGCAGACCCGAAAGCCCGCCAGCGACCAGAGAGGCGCATAGGCCGAGTGGATACCGCTGGGGCTCGTACGGCGGAATCACAGTTTCACCGTTATTCTGGGCGGGAAGTTCTTCCTGATCTCTGACTTTGCCTCGACGCAGCAAAATGGTGAGGGAGCTGTACAGCAGGAAGCCGGCGAACAGTCCCTCAAGCGCATTGCGGTTGAAGTAGCCGACCAGATAGGCGGTGACGGCCGCGCCAAGAGATGTTGCGAGTTCGAGCGTCATGCCGAGACGGATGTCAGTGGTGTGGCGCTGAAGATGGACGGAAGAACTGGCCGCCGAGGTGGTAATCACGGCCACCAGACTGGTGCCAATGGCCTGCCGGATGGGAATGCCAAAATGCAGGGCGAGGATGGGCGTGAGCAAAATGCCGCCGCCGATGCCGGTCATCGCCCCGAGCAAACCGGCAAAAAAACCGAGCAGCACCAGGAGCGGGCTCAACATGCAGGGTCTAGGTCACCACTCGCGGAGCGGATGTGGACTCGGCCTGCTCGTGCGCATGATAGCTGGAGCGCACCATGGGGCCGGATTCGACGTGGCGGAAGCCGAAGCGCAAGGCCTCAGTCCGTAACTCGCGAAATTCTTCAGGCGTGTAGAACCGGGCGATCGGCAAGTGGTCGCGCGAGGGTCGGAGATACTGGCCCACGGTAAGAATGTCTACGCCGCGGGCGCCGAGATCGCGGAATACTTCGATAAGTTCGTCCGTGGATTCGCCGAGGCCGACCATCACGCCGCTCTTGGTCACCATGCCGGGAGAAAATTTCTTGGCGTTTTCGAGCAAGGTGAGAGTGCGCTCGTAACGCGCGCCGGAGCGGACCGCGCGATAAAACCGCGGAACGGTTTCGGTATTGTGGTTGAGCACGTCAGGCTTCGCGTCGAGCACGATCTTCAGCGGTTCTTCCAGACCTTGGAAGTCTGGGATCAGCACCTCGATGCGGCAATCTGGAATCAGTTCGCGAATCTCGCGAATGGTCTCGGCAAAAACTTTCGCTCCGCCAACATTGTCATCGTCACGATTCACGCTGGTCACAACGGCGTGTTTCAACCCCAGCGTCGCAACGGCTTCGGCCACGCGGCGCGGTTCATCCCAGTCGATAGGCTCTGGCCGGCCCTTCGGCACGGCGCAGAATCCGCAGCGGCGGGTGCAGATATCGCCGAGCAGCATGAAAGTCGCGGTCTTATGATGCCAGCATTCGCCGATGTTGGGACACTGCGCCGACTCGCAGACGGTGTGCAGCCCGAGTCCACGCGCCAGCTTCTTGAGCTGGTGAAAGTTGTCGCCGACGGGAGCCTTGGCGCGCAGCCAGTCCGGCTTGGGAACGCGAACTGGCGGTCCGAGCTCGATCTGGATTAGTTGAGATGTACCGGCCATCTGTTCGATTCTATCAGTTCAGTCGTCGTCTTCAGCCGACCTCGACCAGACCGTAGGTATGCTGCCAGCGGGTGCGCAGGGCGACCAGGGCTCGACTGATTTCAACCTGCGTGACTTCGGAATTGGGTCCGGCCATCACCGCGGCGGCTTCGCGCTTGGCTAATTCCAGCAACTGCCGGTCGCGTATCAGATTGGCCACGCGGAAGCTCGGCATTCCGGCTTGCCGCGTGCCGAAAAATTCCCCCGGCCCGCGCAGTTCCAGATCGAGCTCGGCGATCTGGAAGCCGTCGTTAGTGCGCACCATGGCGTCGAGGCGGCGCTCGCCCTCTTCCGTCACTTTGCCGCCGGTCATCAGGATGCAATAAGATTTCGCGGCGCCGCGCCCGATGCGCCCGCGCAACTGATGAAGCTGCGCCAGGCCAAAGCGCTCCGCGTGCTCGATCACCATCACGGTGGCATTCGGCACATCCACGCCGACTTCAATCACCGTGGTGGCAACTAGAATCTGCAACTCGCCTTTCTGGAACATGCGCATGACCTGATCTTTCAAGTCGGAATCCAGACGGCCGTGCAACAACCCGACCTTCAGATCGGCAAACACCTTCCCGCTCAGCTCGCGGTACATCTTGACCGCGGCTTTCAGCTCGGACTCCTCGTTTTCCGCGATGACCGGGTAAACCACGTACACTTGATGCCCCTTTGCAACCTGCTTGCGGACAAAGTCCCACACCTCGGGCGAGCGGTCGTCGGTGATTCGCCGCGTGACGATGGGCGTGCGGCCGGGGGGAAGTTCGTCGAGAATACTGAGATCGAGATCGCCATAGAGCGTAAGAGCCAGAGTGCGGGGGATCGGCGTGGCTGTCATTACCAGGACATCGGGCTCGGCGGGATTTTTATCGTCGCTGCCCTCGCCGGACTTCTTCATTAACTTCAGGCGTTGCAAAACGCCGAAGCGGTGTTGTTCGTCGACAATCACCAGCCCCGGCTTTGCGAACTCAACTTTCTCCTCCAACAGCGCGTGCGTGCCGATGACGAGCTGCGCGTTGCCCTGCGCGATGTGGCGGCGGATTTCGCGCTTGCGGTCGGCCTCCAGAGAGCCGGTCAGCAGGACGATGCGGTATCCGGCATTCTCCAGAATTCTGCGCGCGGAGAAGTAATGCTGCTGCGCGAGAATCTCGGTGGGCGCCATCAGTGCTACCTGGCAACCGTTCTCGATGGCGATGATCGCGGCCTGGAAGCCGATGATGGTTTTCCCCGAGCCCACATCGCCCTGCAGCAAACGCCGCATGGGATGCGGCTTTTGCATGTCATCGGCAATCTCTTTCAAGACCCGCTTCTGCGCAACCGTGGGATGGAAGGGCAGAATCTTCTTGATGGCCTGGCGCACCCGGTCGTCCAGTTGGAAGGCAATGCCGGTTTGCGCCTTCTGCTGGCGGCGCTTGAGCTCGAGTCCAAGCTCGATGAAAAACAATTCTTCAAAGATCAGGCGAATATGTGCCGGCGTGCGCGACGATTGCAAATCTTCGAAGCTCTCGCCGGCTTCCGGCCAGTGAACCTTCCACAGCGCCTCGCGCGGCGAAACCAGCGCCAGACGCTCGCGTACGGCTGCCGGGATGGCTTCGGCGAACTCGGGCGTAAGATCGTCGAGCGCCGTGCGGATGACTCGGCGAAACCAGCGTGCCGTCACGCGGCCTTGCCCCGCCGACTCGTAGATGGGCACGATGCGCCCCACTTCCAGCGAGGTTGCGGCTTTGTCTTCCGCGCCATTTCCTTCGGCATCGCCCAGCATCTCAAACTGCGGCTGCATAATCTGCAGCTCTCCGCTGCGCGAGTCCTGCTCCACCTTGCCGTAGAGCGCGACCAGCTGGCCGGGTTTGAACTTATCTTGCAGGTAGGTGGCATTGAACCACAGGCATTTCAAGCGGGATCGTCCCTGGCCCACGGTGAGCTGGAAGATGGGCATGCGGCGGGTGCGAAACAGGCCGGAGTTGCGGACTTCGCCGATGACGGTCGCCATCTCGCCGGCTCTCAACTCAGCAATCCCGCGCGGGTTCAGCCGGTCTTCGTAGCGAAACGGCAAATAATTGAGCAGATCGCCCACCGTGGCAATGCCCTTGGTGGCAAGAATCTCCGCCAGCTTGGGACCGATTCCCTTGACGTACTGCACGGGCGTGGTGAGTTCAAGCATGGTGGAGCTTCCAGAGGAATGTTAGCAGCAAGGCCACATCATCAACTGGAATCACGCCCCATGACCCCGGTGTCTAAACCTTCGGTGCTCATAAATCTGATTCAGGCGCTCTGCGCCATTATCCTCGGCAACCTGGCGTACTTCTTTCTTGGTCCCGCCTTTCACCTGCCCGCCCACCGGCCATTTCAGCTCGACTGGGGCCTGGTCGTGGATTTTTGGTTTTGCGCCGTTGCCTATGGGCTGATCCGCACCGCCAGAAGGTGGAAGTAAGGTCCGTCCGGGCAGAGCTGTTGTTCGGTAGGTCTAAGACCGCAGCGTCCGTGCACTCGGAGATCCCTCACCCGGCTGAAGGGCGCCGGGTTTCGGGATGACGCCGCTTGGATGGAGGTGCTGGCGGGTCGCCGGCGCTACGTTACTTTGGGAACCTCGGGGAATTGCCTTGGTCACGTTACGATATTTCTGACGTATGAATAAAATCGCAGTCCTGTACGACGCTGGCCAAGCTGTGCTCTCCACCTTTGATCTGGACGAGGTGCTGCAGCGCATCCTGGCCATCGCGCACGACTACTTTCATCTGCGGAATGTGGCGATTTTGCTGCTTGACCAGCAGTCGCAGCAGTTGTGCGTCCGCTCACAGCTGGGCTGGGACGTAGGACACGACAAGCTGCGGTGGTCGATTGGACAGGGAATCACGGGAGCCGCGGCGCTCAAGAAGCAGCCGGTGTACGCGCCCGACGTCAGCCTGGACGCGCGCTATTTCTGCTCCGCCAAGTCCACGCGCTCCGAACTCGCCATCCCTTTGATGGTGCGGGATGAAGTGGTGGGCGTGCTCGATTGTCAGAGCGACCGCGTGAACCATTTTGACTCCGAGACGATCGATCTCCTCACGCTTTTTTCCACCCAGGCGTCGATCGCCCTGCAGAACGCGCGGCTGTATTCTCTGGAGCAGCAACGGGCGCGGCAACTGCAGGCGATTAACGCCATCGCTCAACAAACCACAGCGGTTCTGGACCTGGAAGAACTGCTGCGCCGGGTTTGCCAGTTGATTCAGGACGCGTTCCGGGTGTCGCATGTCTCGCTTTTTTTGCGGGAAGATCACGACCTGGTGCTGCGGGCTCATCACGGAACGCTCACCCCTTGTATCCCGGAAGGCGGCCGCTTCTCGGCGACCCAGGAGCCTTGGGCAAGCATCCTCGCCGATAGCAGTACGTCGATTGAAAAAGGTTTTGGCGGCGCGTCCGGAACCAAGTTCTTTGCGGAATCGGCCGCCCGCATGTGTATTCCGCTGGTTTCGTTCGGACAAACGCTGGGAGTGCTCGCCCTCGACAGCACCAAGGCGGATGCGTTCCGCGACGGCGATCAGCAGTCCTTGGAATCGGTGGCCGATATCTGCGCCACGGCCATCCAGAATGCGCACTATGTTGACCGGGTAAAACAACTTGCGTACCTGGACGGTCTGACGGGTATTTTCAATCGGCGCTTTTTCGAACTGCGCATCATGGAAGAGATTGAGCGCGCCCGGCGCGGCGGCGCGGGCATGGCCGTCATCATGGCCGACATCGACCAGTTCAAGCGGCTGAATGACGAGTTCGGACACGTGCTGGGCGATGAAGTGCTCCGGCAGGTTTCCTCCCTGTTTCACCAGCAACTGCGCAAGATTGACGTGGTATGCCGCTACGGAGGCGAGGAATTCGGAATCCTGCTGACTCAAGTCAACGCGCAGCAAGCGCTGAGCGTGGCGGAGAAACTGCGGAAAATTGTGGAGAGCTGGCCGTTTCCCGGCGTGCCCCGGACCGTAACCATCAGCGCTGGAGCCGCTGCCTTTCCCGAACACGGCAAGACTCGCGACGAGTTGGTGAGAGCGGCAGATTCCGCTCTCTACGCCGCCAAACAGGCGGGACGAAACCGGGTCTGCCTCGGGCCTCTGACCCGCCGCCAGGTTGTGGGTTCTTAAATCAGGGGTCAGTGGCTAGGGATCAGTGGTCAGCAAATCGTCTTCGAAGTCACTTTTGCTAACCACCAGCGCTAGATATCCAGCCAGTCTCCCTGCATCTGATGACGGAGTTTCTCCATCTCCTGCTGCAGTTTCTGCCGGCTCTTCTGGAATTCTTCCTGAAGCTCGGGCCCGAGCTCCTGCCTTAACTTTTCGGCTTGCTCCTTCATCTGTTTCTGCTGCGAGCAGAAAGACTTGCGCACTTCCTCCGTGGCTTTGCGGGTTTGTTCGGTAACCAGTTCCATCTGGGGCCGAAGCTTGGCAATCTCGTCTTGCACTTCACTCAATTCGGTTTGTGTCTCGGCGTCCAGTTCGGGCGCTTCCAGGCTTTCCTCCATCATCTCGCCGGAATCCTTGCGTTCGGGCAGAGTGAGCGTAAGGGTCTGCTCTTTCTTGTCGCGGAGCACTCCCACGCGCACCGATCCAGCGCTGTGGGTATGCAAGGCGTGGGTGAAGTCGCTGGTGTCGTGGACCGGTTGATCGCCAACCCGAGTGATAACGTCGCCGGCACGCAAGCCAGCCTTTTCCGCGCTGCTCCCCTTTTCCACCGATCGCACCAGCACTCCATTGCCGTTCTTCGCACCAAAGAAGTCGCCCAGTTGCGGCGTGAGATTCTCCACCATCAAGCCGCTGCGCATGGACGAGTGCACTACCACGACCCCCATGTTCGGAACCTCGAAGTCCGGAATGTTGGGAATCGGGGGGATGTTCGGGATCGGTGGAATCTCGACTTTAAGATCCTTTCCCCAGTTCCCGTCCTTCGGCGCCATATGGGCAAACTCGGAGCGACGGTCGGCCAGTTGCACCTTGATGGTCATCGCCTGTCCATCGCGGCTCAGTCCGAGCGCAACCATGCGTCCAGGGGGAGTTTCATGGATCATTCGCTGCAACTGCGTCTTGCTTTCGATGGCCGTTCCGTTCATGGTGAGAATGACGTCGTGTTCCTTGAGGCCCGCTTTACCCGCGGGCGCATCCTGGTCGACCATCGTCACTTCAACGCCCTGTTCTTCTTTTAGCTTCAGAGCGCCCAGCCGGTCGGAGGTAATATCCACAATGTCCACGCCCAGGTAGGAACTGGTGCCCGAATCTTCGCTGGGAATGCCGAAAGGCTGTGAGGAGTCTACCGTCCATCGTTGTGCGGCTTGCGACCCGTTAACCAGCAAAGGCAGCAAAGCGATCGTGGTCAAAATCTGTTTACGCATGGCCAACCTCCAGAATGTTTATGCCCCGTCAGTTGTCATCCTGAACCAACTACACCGTTACTTACCGGTTCGCCCGTCTGAAGCAGATATCGCCGGTGGTGGTGCGGACTTTCAGCACCGGACCGCCTCCGTTCAACTTGCCTTCCGCCGTGAGCGTCCTCGGACCCCACTGATTGCCCTCGCCGGCCACTTGGATGTCGGGGAACTCGGAAGTAATGTGGTGACCATTGCCCAGGTCCACGCTGGCACGCACCGAAATAGCCACATCGGCTGCGATGTAGACGGTAATGTCGCCCGCGGAGGTCTCGAGCATCGAGTCGTTGCGTTCGCCACCGGTGTTTACCAGCTTGACCGTAATCGCGCCCGCGCCGGTTTCCACCCGGGCCGACGGCACCCCCAACAAATCAATGCTGCCGCCGCCGGTCTGCGCGCGTACCAGACCCTTCGCTGAAGCCAGCCGGATGCTGCCACCGCCGGTATTGATCTCAGCCGCGCCTCCCACATCCCCCAGGTCAATATTGCCGCCGCCGGTCGATGCCTTCACCCGCCCCGTGCAGCGCTTGATCTCTACGTTGCCGCCTCCCGCCTCGACGACCGCACCTTGTTCCCCGGAAAGCACCGTTACATTGCCGCCGCCGGTCTCTGCGCTGATCTTCCCTTTCACCGAGCGGATGGTTATATTCCCGCCTCCGGTCTCCAGCTTCAGGTCGCCGCCCACGCTTCCCACGTCAACGGAATCGCCGCCGGTTTCCACGTTTACCGATCCGCCAATGTCATCCACTCGCATGCTGCCGCCGCCGCTTTGAATGTCCACTCGCCCGGAAATTCCAGTGGCTTCCACCCCGCCTCCGCCCGTCTCAATCCTCACTGAATCCGTGTCGCGCGGAACGTTGATCACAAACTCGCCGGAGAAACTGTGCTCCGAACCCATCCGGATCGTCATGCGCGCCGAACCCATGTGCATGGAATGAGTGCCCTGCCATTCCCCCACTACCCACGCCGTGTCTCCCTTAACGTAGGTCGTGACTTTATAGGCTTGAAACTGGCGCCGCGCATCTTCCTCCGACGAGCCGTGCGCGTGCATGTGAAAGCTGTAATCGATGCCCGAGCGTTGCGCCCCGTGCACCGCTACCGAGCCCGCATCGACCCTTACTCTCAGATTCTTGACTCCGGCCAGCGACCCCGTCATGAGCTGGCTCCACGCGCCGCCTTCGCGGGATACGTGTGTTTCCTGCGCCAAGGCCAGGGGTGCGAGAATGGCCAGTACGCCCATCAGGCCGACGAATTGTGGCGAACGCTTCAAAATAAACACCTCATCAGTCAATTTCCGGCAACTGCGCCAGCATGGTGCGGGCCTGCGACTTGATGTATTGGCTTTGATCCTTGGCGGCCAATGTCATCAACACGCCGCGCACGCTGCCGTCGGCCTTTACCGGCTCAATCAGCCGCAATGCCTCGGTGCGCACACCCGGATTCGAATCGTTCACCAAAGCTTCCAGCACCACGTCGCGGACGCGCACATCATCTTTCACGAAACCGCCCAGACCTTCCAGACATTTCAGCCGGACTCCTGGATTCGTGTCGTAGCGCAGCGAGTAGATCAGCGCATCCCGCACCTGCGAAACATCGGGCTTCTGGGTCAGCAGATCCACCGAATCCATGCGCACGCCGGAATTGTAGTTGTTGCGCGCGGCAAACAGCAGCAGTTGCTGGATGCGCTGGTCATTCATCGATCCCTGCGTCTCCAGAGTGGAAACCGTGTCGTACTTGATATCGATCTTGTTCGTGCCCGGTTCCTGCGTGATGGATCGAATGCCGGTGATCGAAGCCTCGGCGGGAGCTGGAGTTGTGCCGGCAGTCGGACCCTGAGGCGGATGAGCCAATACTCGGTAGGAGGTTCCCACTCCACCGGCAAAGCCAAGAATCAAAATTGCGGACGCCAGCGCCGGAGAGAATCGTACTTGCCGCAGCCAGTTCGCCGGATCGAACGCCAGACGATGCCAGAAGCGGCCTTGCTCGGCCGTTTCCAAGGATTCCTGCAACCGCATGCGGGAAGCCGCCAGCAAGTTTGGAGTTGGCTCGGACGCCCGTTCCTGCGACAGCAGGGCGTGGAACTCCTGCTCCGCCTTGAGTTCGGCCGCGCAATCTGCGCAGCGCTCCACGTGCTGCTCCAGTTCATGACGCGCGTCATCGGCCAGCTCGCCGTAAACCTGCAGCGTGATATTTTCTCGTACCCATTCGCACTTCATAATCAGACCCCCTCGGGGGAAGTATCCAAGTTCATGTGGGGACAGCCGCCCTCGGCTGTCCGGCCAGCGCGCAGCGCGGCCGCTCAATCCCAAATCCCTACCTCATATCCGCCAACTGCCCGCGCAATTTCTGCGTAGCCCGGAACAGCGTGTTCTTCGCGGTCTCTTCCGTGGTATGCAAAATCTCGCCCACCGTGCGCAGCTTCAATCCGTGGTAATGCTTCAGCTCAAAAACCATGCGTTCGCGCGGAGTTAACTTTCCCAGTGCTCCTGAGATCCTCGCGCCCAACTGCCGCCGCATCAAATCCCGCTCCGGATTCGCTCCCGCCCGTACGTCGGGAACCTGATCAAGCAGGTCAAACTCTCCGCCGGACGCGTCTTTCACCACCGGAGCATCTTCCTTGCGCACATTCTTCTTGCGCAGGTGATCCAGGCAAAGATTGGTCACAATGCGATAAATCCAGGTATAAAACGAGCACTCGAAGCGAAAGCTTCCGATGTTCTTGTAAGCCTTGAGGAAGGCGTCCTGATACACGTCCTGGGCGTCGTGCTCGGTCCCGGTGAGATGCAGCGCCAGCCGCAAGACCGCCTGATCGTAGTGGCGCACCAGTTCCTCGAAGGCGGCGCGGTTCCCGCGTTGCGCCTCACGAATGAGGATCGTATCGTCGATGCGGCGTTCTTGCCCAGCCATTCGGCCCCGCGCGGGGTCCTGCTGCTCACTGACCTGGTTTTCACTGACGCTGCAACCGCTGACTCTCTCGGACTTCGTTTTCGAGCGGGCCCGTGTACCAACCGCAAGTGTTACTGCTAAAACATCGGCCGGCATGTTCTTGTCATGTCCTGTGCTGCCCGGTGTCAATGCCGTACCCGGGCTTGCATAGGAATAGACGCTTAGTCAGCGGAACCGTGAGCAGGAATTATAGGCTGGCAGTGAGGATTTCTGCTTGAGGCTCAACAGCTTGGATAGACAGGATAGCCAACAAAACGAATAGACACATGTGGGGCAGCCCCTCTGCTGTCCCGGAGAGACGTCCGACAGTAGCCCGCCACTTCAGTGGCGGGAACCGGTCCTCAAAAAAGAAATCCGTGCCGTAGGCACGGTTGAAACGCAGAAAGGAACTTTCGAGCGCCCTACGGGACGCGGTGTGTTGGTGCTTCCCACCGCTGAACTGGCGGGCTCTCTTCAGAGGTGCCTACCGCACCCCCACTCGTGCGGGTTCCTACTCCGCGACCGCTTCCTTCTCGATCACAACTTTCAAATGCGCCGTCACATCCTTGTGCAGCTTCACCGGCACGGTGAACTCGCCCAGGGTCTTCAGCGGCTCGTGGAGCTGGATCTGCTTCCGGTCCAGGTTGATTCCCTTTTTCACGATGGCATCGGCAATGTCGCCGGAGGTGACCGAGCCGAATAGCTGATCGTGCTCGCCCGCCCGCTTCGTGAACGTAGCCGAGAGCCCTTCAAACTGCTTGGCCAATTCCTCGGCCTGCGTTTTCTCCTTGGCCGACTTGCGCACTGAGGCAGCCTTCATCTGCACGATGACGGCTTTGTTGCCGGCAGTAGCTTCAATGGCCAGCTTGCGCGGCAAAAGAAAGTTACGCCCATATCCTTCGGCAACCTTCACCACGTCGCCGCGCGATCCCAACTTGGTTACGTCTTCTTTGAGAATGACTTCCATGATATGACTCCGTCTTCAGATCTTGTTGGCCACGGATTCACACGGATCTTCACAGATAAAATCAAAAATATTCTAAAGCCCTATCCGCGAGAATCCGTGCAAATCCGTGGCTAAATGCCTTCTACGATGCCCGCCCGGCAAACGGCAGCAATGCGATGTTGCGGGCCTGCTTGATGGCCGAGGCCAGCCGGTGCTGGTGCGGCGAACACACGCCGGTCAGCCGCCGCGGCACGATCTTGCCGCTCTCGGCCACGAACTGCCCGAGCAGCCGGTAATCTTTGTAGTTGATGTCGGCGATCTTCTCCGTGCAGAACTTACAAACTTTCTTGCGCCGGAAAAACTTGCGTCCACCCTCACGCGGCGGACCGCCGGGGCCGGAACGTCCTCCACCGCCGCCTCCGCCGAATCGCGGGCGGTCTCCTCCGCTGGAACGCTCGCCGAAAGGTCGCGATGGCCTCTCCGACGCTGGCGCTGGTGCTTTCGTCTCTTCAGTCATAGTGCTCCTTTAAAATCAGTTGCCAGTACCCAGTTGCCAGTAAACCCACATTCGTCTTCCCAAGCCGGGACCTGCAATTTTCCGCGCTGTTCCACTCGGTACTGGGTACTAGGTACTGCTTACGCCGTCGCCGGAGTTTCCGCCGCTGGCGGCGCCGCAGGCGCTTCTTCCGCCACCGCAGCCGGCTGCGCGCTTACCTTCTTCTTCGCGTCGCGCAACTTCTTGATCTTATCCAGGCGCTTCAGCTCTTCGTCCACGCGCACGGTCAGGAACTTGATGACCTGCTCGGTGACTCGGAGGCGGCGCTCCAGTTCGTGGATCACCGTGCCCACGCCTTCGATCGTCATCAGAACGTAGATGCCCTCGCGGAATTTGCGCACGGCATAGGCCAGACGGCGCTTGCCCATCCGGTCCACGCTCTTCACCGTTCCCGCGGCCGACGTCACCGTCGATTCCAGGTTCGCTACCAGTTTGTCCAGATCGTCGTCCGCCATATCCGGCCGGACAATAAACATCAGTTCATAAATACGATTCATTGCCATCTCCAAGCAGTGGCCAGTGATCAGTGGTCAGTGACCAGTGACACCCGCAACCGCGAAAACCATTTTGTCCAACTCATTTCCGTTCGCTCTGATCACTGATCACTGGCCACTAGCCACTGATCACTGCTCTTCCTTGCGGTTAAACCGGTTCATGGCCGCCGCCGGACCTTCCGTCAAAATCACTTTCACCGCCTCTGCGGCGGTGTCTAAGATTCCATCCACCACCGCCAACTCTGCCTTGCGCAACGGCGATAGCAAGTACCGCTCGCCGTCTTCCACTTTGCGTTCCGGGGCAACGCCGATCCGGATGCGCAAGAAGTCCTGCGTGCCCAGCGCCCCAATGATCGACTCAATCCCGTTATGCCCCGCCGAACTTCGCCGCGTATGAATCCGCAACGTGCCCAGCGGAAAATCCAGCTCGTCCTGAATCACGATCAAGTCCGCTTCCGGCTTCGCCTCGTACTCCGCCACCAACTCGCGGACCGATAAACCGCTCAGGTTCATGTAGGTTTCGGGCTTAACCAACAGCACCGGCTCGTCCCCTACCTGTATCCTCGCCGTCAGTGCCCGGCACTGCCGGTTCCTGATCTCAACCCCGCGCGCGCCAGCGATGCGATCTACCACCAGAAAGCCCAGGTTATGCGGCGTGAGTTTGTACTCGTCACCAGGATTGCCAAGGCCAACGATCAGTTTCACGCCGTATTAATTTCCTCCGCTCGCGCTCGTCGTGAAGCCCAATTGTCATCCCGAGCAAGCGTTCTTTGCGCAGCGAGGGATCTGGGCGAGCCGCGCGAAGCGTCGCGCTCTTCGCGACGCAACAATCGCGCGTTCGGTTCGCTTCCTTATTTCTTCTCCTTCTTCTCGGCCTTCTTCTCGCCCTTTTCCGGCTTCTCGGCAGCCTCGCCTTCTTCCTCAGTCTCCGCCTTGCCCTTCTTGATGACTTCGGGCTCGGCCGGAACCGCGCCAGCTTCCGCCGCCACCGCTTCGGGCGTGACCACGACTTCTTCCTTCACGCTGGTCACGTGAGCCACGGGCTGATTCGCGTCGGTAAGGAACTTCAGCTTTTCGTTACGCGGCAAATCCGAAACGCGCAGCACCTTGCCGAACGTGAGTTCGCTCACGTCGACGTCGATGTGGCCGGGGATATCGCCCGGCAAGCACTCGATATCCACCTCGCGCAGCATCTGCTCCAGAATTCCACCCTCGGTCTTCACGCCAGCCGGAACGCCCTGCAGCACCACGGGCACGCTGACTCGCAGCGCCTTATCCATGGCGATTCGCTTCAGGTCGATGTGCAGCAGATGGCCTTTGATCGGTTCATATTGCCAATCCACGATCATGGCTTTGGTGCGCTCGCCGCCATTCAGCGCGAGATCAAAAATCGTGTTGTGACCGCTCTCCGAGCGCAAGATGCGCAGTACATGCCGCGGATCCACGCTCACTGACAACGAGTCCTTGCCCGCGCCATAAATCACGCCCGGGATCTTGCCTTCACGGCGCACGCGCCGGGCCTGGTTCTTGGTGCCCGATTCCCGTGGTTCTGCTTCCAGAATGTTCTGTTCCAATGTAGTTGCCATAATTTCGATTCCTGCCTTACATGAATAATTTGCTGACCGAAGTCTCTTCGTGAATCGACTGAATCGCCCGCCCAATCAATCCCGCGATCGAAAGCACCATAATCTTGGACTCGCCTTTTGCTTCCGCCGTCAGCGGGATCGTGTTCGTCACCACCACGTGCTCGATGCCGGAGCTGTGAATGTTTTCCACCGCCGGATCGGAGAGCACCGCGTGCGAGGCGCAGGCATAAACCGAGGTGGCTCCGTTTTGCAGCAGCGCCGCCGCCGTCTTCACCGTCGTACCGGCAGTATCAATCAGATCGTCAATGATCAGGCAGGAGCGCCCCTTGACGTCGCCGATCACGTGCATCACCTCGGCAACATTCATCTCGACCCGGCGTTTGTCCACAATGGCCAGCGCCGCATCCACTTTCTTCGCGAAAAACCTGGCTCGCTCCACGCCGCCTGCGTCGGGCGAAACTACCGTTAAGTTCGGCAGGTTCAGTTTCTTGAAATGATCCACCAGCACCGGCGAAGCGAACAGATGATCCACCGGGATGTTGAAAAACCCCTGTATCTGCGGCGTATGCGGATCGACAATCAGAGCCCGGTGCGCGCCCGCCGTGGTGAGCAAATCCGCTACCAGCTTCGCGGAGATCGGCACCCGCGGCTTATCCTTGCGATCCTGGCGTGCATATCCGAAGTAAGGCATCACCGCGGTGATGCGCCTCGCCGATGCGCGCTTGAACGCGTCAATCATCAGCAACAGCTCCATCAGATGTTCATCCACAGGGCGGCAAGTCGGCTGCATCACAAATACATCGCAGCCGCGCACGTTCTCCTGGATCTGGACGTACACCTCGCCGTCGGCAAAACGCTTCACCATCGCCTGGCCGCGCGGCATGCCGAGAAAATTACAAACCTCATCGGCCAAAGGCTCGTTCGCCGTGCCGCTAAAAATCTTGAACTTCTCGTCCACACGCGCGCGCGGCTTGCGTTCCGCTTTTTCCTCGGGCACGGGTGGAACCTGCTTCTCGGCTTTCTCCGTCTTTTCCGCCGGCGTGACTAAAGTAGCCATAAGTTAGCTGTTAGCCTTTAGCTGTTAGCTCTTAGCCAAACCTTCCTGCCCTTAGGGTTCAAGCTAAGAGCTAAAGGCTAACAGCTAAAAGCTGCATTTCTGGCTGGGCCGCTAGGATTCGAACCTAGACAAAGTGCTCCAAAGGCACTTGACCTACCATTAGTCGACGGCCCAGTAAGTTATTGTTGATTTTGGATTGTTGACTGCCGATTGAGACCCGCCTCAACCAGCGCCCTAATTGTCAATCAACAATCAAAATTCAACAATCAAAAACTTTTCCAGACCATGTGGCGACGGCCGCCTTCGGCCGTCCAAGCGAAGCCTGCCCTGAGCCTGCCGAAGGGGCGTAAGCCGAGCGCCCCGACCACGGGACCACTCGTCCAGGTGACCGAGCGCCCCAACCGCCGACTACCCCGCAAGAATCCGCCGCCAGTATTCCCGCCGCTTCAGCGTGACCGTCGCCTGCGCCGCCCAGCCCTGCCTTCGGAGCCGCGCCACCGCCGCGCGCGCCGCATCTTTCGAAGCGAACAGCCCGTACAGCGCCGACCCGGAGCCCGACAAAGACGCATACTTCGCGCCCGCGCGCTCCAGCGCACACTTTCCTTCACTCAGCTCGGGATACTCAGGAAAGACGACTTGTTCAAAGTCGTTCTTGATCCCGGCCCGGACAAGCTCGAGAAGTGGATTCTCGGCCCGGCCCCTTCTAAAAGGAGCACCGGAGTAACTCTCGCTCAGCCACGCCGACAGCCCTCGGCCAAGCTCAACCATTCTATCGGATGCTGCAGGGACCGTCAATTGTGCGTCGCTGGTTGAGCCTCCGGCATCGCCACACAACCGATCCCATTCCCTAAATGCCTTCGGCGTCGAAACTCCCACCTCCGGCGTCACCACCACACATGCCATCGCCGGCAAATCCTCCAGCGGATAAACCTGTTCCCCGCGCCCCACGCCCAGCACCGTCCCACCTACCAGGAACAGCGGCAGGTCCGATCCCACTTCCGCCGCGATTCGCAGCCGCTCCGCAGCGGCCAAAGGCTTCTTCAACACGCGCTCCAGACCCAGCAGCGCAGCCACCGCATTCGCCGAAGCCCCACCCAGCCCGCCCTGCACCGGCAACCGCTTCTCAATGTCGATAACGACACGCCCTTTCGCAAGCAGAGCTTCCATGGCCTTCTCGACGATGCGATAGCAGGTGTTCGATTCATCTTTCGGAACTCTCGAATCGTCACACCGAATCTCAATCCCAGTCCCTCTCTCCAAGCTCACCTGGATCGCGTCATGCAAACCGATCGTCTGATAAACCGTCAGCAGTTCATGAAAGCCATCCTCCCGCGCCGCGCCAATGCGCAACCCAAGATTGATCTTCGCGAACGATCGAACCAGCACCGTCATGGCAGCAAGATTGTAAGCCATCCCGAATCGAAGGGTGAGTTCATGGCGACGAACCTCCCCGCCGTATCTAGGCTTCTGTGCCGACAATATCCGTCCCGCCCCACCCGATACACCACCTTGGTAATCTCGACCCGCGCCGAAGATTAGGGCAGCCTAATTGTGATTCCAATCACACGAACCGGCGACGGTACCCCCGGTTGGAACCATGTACGACCGCAAACACGAGTGCTGCCCGCCCCCCGCGGGATCCTGTCAGCACTGTCCCGCAAGTTGGGTGTAAGCCGTTGCCTGCGGAAAGCAAGATCGACCCAAATTTCAGCCCGCGTTCCACGACGACCGACGACCGAGGATCGGCCGTGTGTAACGGGCGGTGGGCTATCAGGGGTTTTTGTATGCGGAGTCTGATCGCTCGTTGTTTCTTGCTGGCTTTCCCCGTTGTGCTTACAGTCTTCGCCGCCGCGCAAGCCGGCTACAAAGTCATTTCCGTTACCGACGGTGGGACCATTTCCGGCACCATCAAATGGTCAGGCCCGGCGCCCCGCCAACTGGATTTCCCCATCACCAAGGACGCGCAGATTTGCGACCCGGATGGCAAGAAAACCGCCAGCCTCGAGCGCCTGATCGTCGGACCCGAAGGCGGCGTGGCCAACACTATCGTCTATCTCAAGAACATCTCCGCCGGAAAAGCCATGGACCTGCCGGAGCAGAGGCGTCATCTGGATCAGAACCACTGCCGCTACGTCCCGCACATTCTTCTAGTGCCCCAGAACGCGGCTCTCCAGATGCAAAGCTCCGATGCCACCCTGCACACCATCCACATGGACGGGGCGGCCAGCTTCAATCTGCCGTTTCCTTTCCCTAATCAGATCAACTCCCGCACCATGTCGACGCCCGGCCTGGTCAATCTTCGCTGCAACGGTGGCCACGTGTGGATGAACGCGGAAATGATGGTGGTTCCGCATCCTTACTACGCCGTCACCGACGAAAGCGGACGCTTCGTATTCACCAGCGTCCCGCCCGGCACCTATCAGATCGTCGCCTGGCATGAAGGCTGGGGACTGGCCGGCAAGGAACAAGCCTACGACGTTCTCACCGAGCACACGGTGCAGCGCCCCATCTTTACCGAACCGAAGACCTGGGAGAAATCGGTCACCGTAAACACCAATCAGCCCAGCACGGTCAACTTCGTGATCGGAAACAAGTAGGCATATGCGCGTGTGGGTCGGACACTCCTGTCGGACAACTGCCGGCGGCCTATGCGAAGACGACCCTGTCCCGCGCTCCACGCTGACCCCGATCAAGTCATGCAACCCAATCGTCCGATACACCGTCAGCAACTCATGAAACCGATCCTCCCGCAGCGCGCCAATGCGCAGCCCAAGATTAATCTTCGCGAACGCTCGGACGGTTACAGGCATGCCCCGCATTAGATCACGAGATCACACGCAATACGACTTGCGTATACTCTAGAACTCAAGGTCCGATGCGACATTTTGATCTATGGAAACTGTGGCCGTGGTGGCGGGACATTGCGGTTGCGGTTATAGCTGCCTGCACCAGCGTCTGGACATGGCTCAGAATTCGGCAGGCGCATTCCTGGCCCTCCACCCAAGGCACTATTCTCAATGTCCGCGCCCGACGCGCTGGGGGTTCGCTCACTCAAGGCTGGGCCGGGGAACTCAACTACAGCTACGTAGCTGAAGGAGAGTACTACTCAGGCTCTCACCTGATCCGGGCGAGCAGTGAGCGTCGCGCCGAGGAGTTGGTTCTCGGCTGGAAGGATAGAATGGTCATGGTCAGGTATTCTCCATCTAAGCACGGCGTTTCCGTGTTACTGAAGGGCGATCAACCAGGGAGCCAACTCGGGAACTGAAATCCGTGTGAATCCGTTCAAATCCGTGGAAAAGAGGTCTTACCCCCGCCGCTTATACAGCACCGCGAATTCAAACCCCACATTCGCCGGAAACAGTTCGGCCACTTTCCTCAATCGCTCGGCTAGCGCCGAAGGCGCCAGCAGCGGATAATCCCGTTCCCGCAGATCGTAATAATCCACATCCAGATACAGCGAAAGCAGGTAAATCGAGATCGTGTCGGAAAACGTGGCCTCGAAGTATTCGTTCTTGAAGCGCTCCCCGTCCGCCCCGCCGGCCAATGCCAGCTTGCGCGCTTCAAAGGCGTCTAGCGAAGTCTCTCCGCGCGTGCCGGCTTCCACCTGCTTCCACGCTAACTCGCTGAACTCCTCGGAAACTCCGGCGGACTCCACCAGCGCGTGCCCTACATTGATGTAGAACTCAAACGCCACGGAAAACTTATCGTCCATCAGCCGCGTGGAAATAAACACGCACTGCGAATCGCCCAGATTCAGGTTGCGATGGCACACCGCGTTATCGCTGAGCGCCACATCATACCGGTCCGCAATCAAAATCTCTTCCCCCAGGCTCACGGTCAGAGGTACAAAGTAATAAGCCTTGCGCTTAAGTGCCGCGGCAATCTTGGTGGGCACCGCCGCGATCATGCGCTCCAGGTCAAACGAGCTGAGCGAGGTCTCGCCCGCCACGGCATAGCACACCCCATTCGCCGCCTGCGAAACCGGCGTCGTTCGGACCACATCTGCGGGGCTCCGCGTTATAGCTGGCGCTGCCTGCGACATATGCTTACTATTTTATACACTAGCCCCGATCAGCTGTTCCCGCCGAGGTGCTGCGCATGCAGAAGATTTCCAAAAAGAGTCGACCCTTGAACGCCATGTACGAATTTCCAGAGTTCATGAAGCACTCTGCAAACCGAATCGCTCCCAGCAGTCAGGCGACTCCCGGAGTAGAAGGCTACGTCTTCGACGGGGCAGATGGCAGCCAGATGGCCTTCTGGACCTGTCGCGAAACCGCCTCATCCGCGGCCCATGTCCACGATTACGACGAATACATGCTGGTCGTACAAGGCTGCTACACCTTAATCATCGAGGCGAAGAGAATTCCCGTGAACGCGGGAGAAGAGTACTTCATACCTCGCGGCGTATTGCACGCCGGCGAAGTCATTGCTGGAACCAGGACAATTCACGCTTTCGGCGGACACCGCGCGAACCGGATCGTTTATCCGCAAATCTAATACTTTTCAATCTAGCTTGCGCTCGCCTTCCAACCCATCCAATCCAGCATCCACTGCCAGGACGCCTCATGGT
>Ga0187890_10000457_pt1 | contig 28785 bp, 30 predicted proteins | sample June2016WEW_21_1_FD_133005 | JGI IMG/M metagenome (GOLD analysis project Ga0187890, IMG submission 133005) | Peatland microbial communities from SPRUCE experiment site at the Marcell Experimental Forest, Minnesota, USA - June2016WEW_21_10 | ecosystem: Environmental > Terrestrial > Soil >... | reverse complement strand
CGATTCCCTGGCGCAGCGTCTGGCGCAGGCCGGAGTCGACGCTCGCGGGCAGCGCGCCGAAGTCCTGCTCGGTTTTGAGGATGGCGGCTTCGGTCGTCGTGCAGCTGCCGTTGCCCGCTTCGGCGTCCTGCGCGACGGTTTCGAAGTCGCTCTGCAGCGGGCCGGCGTCGGCGACGGGGATCAGCTTGGCGCTGGAGCCGCCGCAGGAGACGAGCAGCGCGGCGGCGATGCCGAGCACGCCGGCGAGCGCGAGGCGCAGGATCGGGGCGCCCGTGGCGGCGCGGGCGTGGCGCGCGCTCACTGGCCGTACTCCAGGCGCTCGGCGAGCGAGTCGGGCAGGCGCGCGGCGCGGATCGCGGCGGCGGCACCGGCGATGTCGTAGTCGGCGCGATGGAACGAGGCAGCCATGTCGTCGAGGTCGAGCAGCAGCCACGACGCGCGCGGGTCGCCGTCGCGCGGCTGCCCGACGCTTCCGGGATTGAGCAGCCACTCGCCGTCGGCGATGTCCAGCTGCGTGCCCTCGCGGCGCGGCTCGCCGGTCGCGAGCTCGCCCTCGTGGCGCTCGAACGAGAGCGCGACGTGCGAGTGGCCGATCAGGCAGATGCGGTGGGGCTGGGCGTCCAGGCACAGCTCGGCGAGCAGCGCCGAGAGCACGTACTCCCACACGGGGTCGCGCGGGCTGGCGTGATAGAGCCCGACCGCGCCCTCCTGGCCCTGGGGGCGCAGGCTCTGCAGGAAGGCGAGGTTCTCCGGCGCGATCACCTCTTTGGTCCATTGCGCGGCGACGCTGGCCCCCTTGGAGAACTCGTCGAGCGGGATCTCGCCGGTGACGGCGAGGTCGTGGTTGCCGGCCAGGCACACGGCGGCATGCTCGCGCGCGAGCTCGACGCACGCGTCGGGCTCGGCTCCGTAGCCGACGAGGTCGCCCAGGCACCAGAGCTCGGACGCGTCGCTCGAGGCGACCGCGTCGAGCGTCGCCTCGAAGGCGTGCCGGTTGGCGTGTATGTCGGAGATGACGGCGACCTTCATCCTTGCAGGGTACGAACACCGTTGCTCGTCGGGCGTTCCACGATCGCTTTCGCTGCAAGGGCGCAGCCAGACTGTGCGCACGGCGATGCGCGCCACGCGACGCTAGTCGGCGTCGGAGCCGGCCTCGGTGCCGCCGTACTCGGGCAGGTTTTTGATGCCCTCGCGGGCGCTCCACTTCGAGTAGTTGTCCTCCATCGCGTCGATCAGCTCGCGCATGAAGCGCGGCGAGAGGTTGACGCGTGAGACGACCACGCCGGGCACCTCGTCGGACTCGACCTCGTGGTCGACACGCGCGAACGTGACGGTGAACTCGTAGTCGGAGTGGCTGACGTTGGCGAAGTTGGCGTATACGCCGCCCATGATCTCGGGGGACAGGTGGATGTTTATGTGGCGCTCGGCGCCTGAGTCTTGGTCGTTCACACAGCTAGTATCGCAATCCCCGAGAGCGGACCCATGATCGAGCCCGAGCCAGACGAGCACAGCGCCTCCCCGGAGACCCTCCGGCGGACGGTGCTCGCGGTCGCGGGCGAGCTCGCGGCTGGCGCGCCGGTCAACGGCGGGCGCACGCCAATCACGCTGGAGCGCCCGCGGCGAGCACAGTTCGGCGACTACTCGACGAACGCGGCGCTGCTGCTGGCGCCGGGTGCGGGCGTGCCGCCGCGCGAGCTGGCGGCGCGCCTGGGCAGCGCCCTGCAGGCGCGGCTGGGAGCGAGCCTCGAGCGCTTCGAGGTGGCGGGCCCGGGCTTTGTGAACCTGTTCATGTCGGACTCGTGGCTGACGGCCGCGCTGGCGCAGGCGCTGGCGGCGGGCGAGGAGCTCGGCGCGGGCGCGGCCGAGCGGCCCGAGCGCATCCTGGTGGAATTCGTGTCGGCGAACCCGACCGGGCCGATGCACGTGGGCCATGCGCGCAATGCGGCGTACGGCGACGCGCTGGCGCGCATGCTGGCGCTGCAGGGCCATCGCGTGGAGCGCGAGTTCTACGTCAACGACGCGGGCTCGCAGGTGCGCAAGCTCGGCGAGTCGATCCAGGCGCTGGCGCGCGGGCAGGAGGTGCCCGAGGACGGCTACAAGGGCGACTACGTGGTCGATCTGGTGGCGCGGCTGGCCGACGCGGCGAGCATCGACCCGGTGGAGCTCGGTCGCGCGGCGGTGGCGATCGTGATCGAGAGCATCCAGGCGTCGCTGACGGCGTTCGGCGTGGGGGAGTTCGACGTGTGGAGCTATGAGAGCTCGCTGCACGAGGGCGACCCGAGCCCGGTGGCGCACACGCTCGCGATCCTGGAGGAGCAGGGGCACACCTACCGCAGCGAGGGCGCGCTGTGGCTGCGCACGACGGACTTCGGCGACGACAAGGACCGGGTGCTGGTGCGCTCCAGCGGCGAGCACACGTACTTCGCGTCGGACATCGCCTACCACCAGAACAAGCGCGAGCGCGGCTTCGAACGCCAGATCGACGTGTGGGGCGCCGACCACCACGGCTACGTGCTGCGCATGAAGGCCGCGTATGAGGCGCTCGGGGGGGACCCTGCGGAGCTGGAGTTGCTGATCATGCAGCTGGTGCACCTGATGAGCTCGGGCGAGCGCGCGCAGATGTCCAAGCGGGCGGGCGAGTTCGTGTCGCTGGATGACCTGGTGGGGGAGATCGGCGTGGACGCGGCGCGCTGGTATCTGCTGGCGCGCTCGCACGACACGACCGTGGACCTCGACCTGGACCTGGCGTCCGAGCAGTCGAGCGAGAACGACGTGTACTACGTGCAGTACGCGCACGCGCGCATCGCGTCGATGCTCGAGAAGGCCGGCTCCGAGCGCGTGCAGGCGGCGAGCGCGGCGGTGGTGGAGCTCGGGCGCGAGCCGCTGCACGCGACCGAGCGCGCGCTGGTGGAGCAGCTGCTGGCGTTCCCGGCGGAGCTCGCGGAGGCGGCGGAGCGCCGTGCTCCGCACCGGATCGCCGCATACGTGCTGGCGCTGGCGCAGACGTTCACGGCGTTCTACCGCGACTGCCACGTGGTGGGCGCCGAGCCGGAAGAGGTCGAGTCGTTCCGCATCGTGCTATGCGTGGTGAGCAGGCGCACGATCGCGCGCTGCCTGGGCCTGCTCGGGGTGAGCGCGCCGGCGAAGATGTAGCTGGGTGTGGCCCCGCCCGCCCGCCGGGCCAGGCTCCGTCGAGCGGCGAGGCGGGAGTCAGTCGAAGCGTGCGAGGTCGGACTCGAGCCTGGCGCGGTCGTCGGGGCTGAGCGTCACGGCGGAGCTGACGACGGCGGCCCGCGCGCGGGCCCGGCGCCGCCAGCTGGGAATGAGCAGCAGGACGGTCGCGAGCAGCGCGAGCACGACGGCGAGCGGCACGAGATAGGCGGCCAGGTCGAAGCCGTGCGCGCTTGGCATTCCGAGCACGGTGGGGCCGTACTGGGCGACGAGCGAGCGCTTGATTTCGGCTTCGCTCTCGCCCTGGTTGATCAGGCTGCGGATGTATTCGCGCTCGAGGTTGGCCTGCGGGGATTGCGACTCGTTGAGCGCGACTTTGCAGGTCACGCACATCGCCTGGCGCTCGATGACCGGCAGCGACACGCGCGGCTTGACGCTGGCGGCGGCCTGCGATGCGGGCGCGGCGAGCGCGAGCGTCGCGGCCAGCGCGATGGTCGTGGCCAACGCGGCGAGCAGCCTCATGGCCGGGGCCCTCGCGGCAGTCGGCGTTGCGGTGGCGCGCGGCTTCATGAGCTTTCAGCGAGTGTGAGCGCGCGGCTGACGAAGGTTTGTTCGATCTGGCCGCGGGAGATGGCCACCACCCGGCCCTGGCGGTTGATGATGAAGCTCTCGGGCACCTGGCGGGTGCCGTAGGAGCGGGCGAAGTCGCCGGTGGTGTCGCGCACGTTGGGGTAGCTGAGGTGGTAGCGGCGGACGAAGCCTTCGGAGTCGGGCGAGGCATCCTGGTAGGTCACGCCGAGCACCGTCGCGCCGTGGCGTTCGAGGCTGCTCTGGGCGTGCTCGAGCAGCGGCGCCTCGATCTGGCACGGTTCGCACCAGGAGGCCCAGAAGTTCAGCACCACGACCTTGCCCTTGAGCGAGGCGAGCGAGCGCTGCCGGCTGGCGCCGAGGACTGGTAGCGAGCGCGTAGCGTCGGGAGCCAGCGGATACTGCCTGCGCGCGACGAGTTCGTCGAGCGTGCGGTTGGCCGACTGCACGGACACGCCGTACAGCAGCAGCGCGATCAGGCACACGCCCGCGAGCGAGGCGAGGATCGGCAGGATGCGGCGTCTCACGACGAACAAGACTAGAGGGGCAGCGTAATATCTGGGGGGATTGCGGCGGTAGCTCAGTTGGTAGAGCGCAAGCTTCCCAAGCTTGAGGTCGCGGGTTCGACCCCCGTCCGCCGCTTGTAAGGCTGCTCGGCCCGACGGCAAGAGCGATGTTCGCTTTGTGTGGATACACTTCTCGGTAATGCGAACGAGAGCGCCATCGCTTCTACCGCTCTTCCGGTCCGAGATGCAGCTTCGACTGCTTGCGCTCATGCTGCTGCAGCCCGAACGATCGTGGACGTTGCAGGAGCTTGCCGAGGCGGTGGATGCGCCCCAATCATCCGTTCACCGCGAGCTCGGAAGAGCGGAGGCGGCGGGCATCGTGCGCCGGAATGCTGCGGCGCGCCCACATCTGTTCTCTGCAGCGGTCGATGATGCGCTCTATGAGCCCTTGGCGAGTCTCCTCAGTAGATCGGTAGGCGTTGAGCTGCAGCTGCGTGAGGCCCTTGATCGTCCAGACGTGCACGCGGCGGCGATCTACGGCTCGTGGGTCGCCGGCGTTCGCAGGCCTGACAGCGATATTGACGTGCTGGTCGTTGGCGACGCGGACCTGGGATCGCTGCGCAAGCTGGTACGGCCGATTGGCAAGAGCGCCGGGCGCAAGGTTGACCTCACGGCTCTAGGCGACGATGAGTTTCGCCGCATGATCGCTGAGCGCTCGAGCTTCACCCGGCGCGTCATGGAGTCCCCGATGACGCTGCTCGTTGGCGACTTGGCGAGTGTCGCCCGCCAATGACCGCCGCACGGATCGAAAAGGTCTATGAGGATCGAGCGGGTGCTCGTACGTTCCTCGCGCAGGCCGACACCATCCTTGGTGACGCCGATGCCACCGGCCTGAGCGCGCCGTCTCGCTCCATCCTTCTGCACAGCGCGGCTGTCTCTGCTTGCGATGCGATTCTCCAGGCAGTTGGACAGCGCGTAACCGTGGGCGACGGTGCACATATGCTCCGGCTCGAAACGGCGCTTGAGCATCTCGACGGCGACACCGAGGACCTACTGGAACGCCTCGATGCCTCCCGCGCGCGGCGTAACGAAGCTTCTTACGCTGCGGCATTCGTCGCACAAGCCAGTCTCGACGAGGCCCGCGAGGCGACCGCGGAGCTCATCGAGCTCGCTCGCGGCTTCGTAGACGCCTGACGGTGGCCGGCGCGAAATGGCAGCCCTGCCCACGATCCGCCGTAATCCCCCCTTGATAGGCCACTATTCTGAGGCAGAGCATCGGGACGGCAAAGGCGCGAATCTTCAGTAGCCATGCGGGATTCGCGCGCACGTGGCTCCCCGCCGGCGAGGCTTCCCAAGCTTGAGTTGGCGGCGGGGCTGATCAGAACGCGACGGCCAGATCGCGCCATTGCTCTTGGGATGGCCAGAGGTCGAGCTGATGTTCGATCCCGGTGACGATCGCGGCGAACTGGCTGTGGTCGAGTGTCCATATGAGGATCAGGCCGGCGTGCGATCGCTGGGCTTCGGCCCATTCACGCGCGATGGGTGCGAAGTCGCGACTGTTGCGCGTGATCAGCACGCGTCTTTCGGACGCGGCAAGCTCGAGCACGTGCGGGTCGGAGAGTCCCTCGAAGGCCGCGTGTTCGGCGAGCGCCAGCACGTCATGGCCTGCCTCGCGCAGTTGGGCCGCTACTCCGCGGGGGGAGAGGTTGGCGTCGAGCAGCAGGCGCAAGCGTGACTATGCCGCGGGGGAGAGCTCGACAAAGGGGTAGAGCTCGTGCCACTCCGCGGCTGCGCGACGGTTCTGCGCTATCGCGTCCGCGATCTCCTCGGGGTAGCTATCGCGGTAGGCGACGGCAAGGCGCGTCTGCCGTTCGGTCAGCTCGGTCTCCTCAGCCAGCCGCTCGATCGAGCCGAAGTCATCGAGCATCTGAATGATCTCCCAGATGTCCAGGCCAGAGCCGATCACCCAGGGGCGCCGGGCAGCATCCTCGCCGCGGAAGCCGATTCCGGCGAAACGTCGCGTACGGATCGCCTCGTCGGTCAGGGACTCGACGATCGCGCTCTTGGAGCGGTGCGTGCGTCGTGCCTCCTCCTCGACCATGCGGTCGGTGGGGCCGGTGAAGCGCACGCTGAATGGCGCGCCCTTCGGAGTCTTCTGACTTGTCCCTGATGTCATGCCCCGAACGCTAGCATACAAAACTTACGATGTACGGACGATGCGAGCTGAACTGCCACGCGATGGGTGAGAGACTTACCATCCATGATAAGCTCAGTCGATGGCTAGCACCGTCGAGCACCCTGTTGGGTGCAGCGCTGTCGAGGCGGCTGAGGGTCGCGCGGAGCGTAGCGACGCGTACCGCGACGCTCGTGCTGAATACGCGCGCATCCGTGCTCTTCGCGAGATCAATCCGATCGCTGCGCATCTACGCGAACGTCGGTTCGAGTTGGGGCTAACGCAGGAGGAAGTCGCTAAGGCTGCCGGCACATCGCATAGCGCCGTGTCTCGGCTGGAGAAGGGAACCCACATCCCGCAGCTCCCGACGCTGCAGCGCATCGCTGCCGTTCTAGATGAGGAGCTGCTTGTGTGCTTTCAGCGCACCGTGGACGGAGAAGTCGAGCGCGAATTCGCGGCTGTGGCCTGAATCGCGCAGCGGCGCGGTGTGCTCCAGCGTCAGGTGAGATTAGGGATGCCGCAGGGCTCAAGACCGTGCAGGACTCGCGACCTCTGCATTGCTCGTGCTGAGCGGGGCCGCGACTACCCGCAGGAGGCTGCGGACCACGCGCGGGTCGAACTGTGATCCCGAGCATCTCTCGAGCTCGGCAATGGCTTCGGAGGGGCTCATCGCTGTGCGGTAGGAGCGCGTGGTCGTCATCGCGTTGAACGCGTCACAGGCGGATACGATTCGGGCCTCCAGCGGGATCGCCTCGCCGCTCAGGCCGTCGGGGTAGCCGCACCCGTCCCAGCGCTCGTGGGAGGAGCGGACGATGCGGCCTATCTCGCGCATGAAGCCGCCGATCTGCTCGAGCATCCTTTGACCCTCGATGGTGTGGGTCTTGATGATCGCCCACTCCTGATCGTCGAGCTTGCCGGGCTTGTTGATGATCTCCTTGGGGATCACGATCTTGCCGATGTCATGCAGGAGTGCCCCGAACTCGATATTGCGCGTGCGGTCGGCGTCAAGCCCGAGGTCGTCCGTGACGTCCAGAGCGAGGCGCACCACGCTCTTGCAGTGCTCGCCCGTATAGGCGTCGTCAGCCTCGACCACGTCCCCCAGCAGCAGCGCCGTGCCCTGGTATGCGTCGTGGAGCTCCACCAACTGCTCGAGGCGCTCGTGGCGCTCCTTCGAGAACAGTTGCAGCACGCCAAACAATGGGACGATCAGGAGCACCGTCCAGTAGCTGTGAACGGCGGATGCCGCGATCGCGACGGCGAGCCCGAGCGGGGACAGCGCAAGGTCGATCGCGTAGATAGGCCTCACCTCGGCTGCGAGCTCGCGAACGGTGCTGCGCGCACACAGGCGCTCCCGGGTGGCGCACGCCGCGAAGTCGCAGGCGAACTGTGCCGCGAGGGCCAGCAGCAGCACTCCCACCGCGCCGTTGGGGCTATGGTCGTTGGCGATCAGCAGCACGGCCGCCGGACCCACGGCGAACCAGCTGTTGCTGACCGCGGTGAGTAGCCAGCTCGGTGAGTCGTTGCGTTGAACGACTCTCGGCAGCATCCCCAGCGCCAGTGCGACTGCGACCAGCAGTGGCACCACCGAGACGGGCAGAGTGAACAGCATCGGGACGAATATCGCCTGAGTGGGGACGGTGAATCCCGCGCCTACGTCAAAGCGAACGTTTCCGGCAACGGCTATCGCCAGCACGAACAGAGCCGCGGTCGGGAGCGAGAACCCGCTGACGCCGCCGACTTGGACGAGCACGAGCGCGACCGCGAGGAAGCCGGCGCTGACGAGCAGCTCGCCACGAAACATCGCGCGGCTCATCGGCTTTCGGCGCTGCGCTCTGGAGATTCGGGTGCGCGTGGCTTCTTGGAATGTGTGGACTGACATCGCGCGTATTGCATCCTTCCTCGCTGAGAGGAGCTACGGGACTTACCGGCCGCACTGTCAGGGAAATGAGTCGGTTGGCCTTGCTCTCAAACAAACGTCCGTCGTCCTTAAGGTCCGACAGCTCTTGCCCGACACTGCCCGTGCGGCACTACACCCAACAACACTGAAAAAGGCAAACTCGTCGTGAGGCGGGGACGCAAAGCCAGAGGTCTCGATCGAGATGGCTCGGCCGCCAGTGGAACGTCACGGAGGACGTCATGTTCGCTTCGTCTCGCCCCACGGCATTCAACGTCACACGGCGGCTTGTCATTGCCGTGACCGCTTGTCTCGTAGTGCTCGGCTCCTCGGCAGCGTCAGCGCTCGCGGCCGCACCCGAAGGATGCGCTTCGGGTCCCACGTCGACGCCGTTCGAACGGTTCGGTGACAGCGCTGAGTACAGCCTCGTCCAGGGTGGCTCGTTCGAGTCCGGCGCTCCGGGGTGGTCTCTGACCAACTCGGCGGTCGCCGCCGGCAACGAGAGCTACGAGGTCGAGGGCGGCACTCAGTCGCTTGCGATCCAGCCCGGCGGCGTCGCCGTCTCGCCCGCCATGTGCGTCAGCACGGCCGACCCGACGTTCCGCTTCTTTGCGCGGCGGACCAGCGGCAGCTGGGGCGTGTTGAACGTGATCCTGCGCTGGACGGACTCCTCCGGCGCGACCCACGACACGACGGTCGCGTCGCTGCAGGCCGGCACCTCGTGGACGCCGACTCCGATCCTCGAGCTCGCCAGCGCGCTGCCTCTCTGGCAGTCGGGCAGCACGCTCAACGTCAAGCTGGTGTTCCAGCCCGAGCGCTACGGCGGGGCCTGGGCTATCGACGACGTCTACATCGATCCGCGCATGAGCTGATCAGCGGCCCCCTGCAGCAGCCGCCTGCCGGCTGCTGCGCATCAGCTCCTGTGTGAGCGTCTCGATCGAGCGCTCGAGCTGTTGGATGCTGGCGTCATCGACGCGCTCGAGCCCGACGGCGCGGTTGACCCAGGCGTTGATCTCGCGGTGGCTGCGACCGTCGCGGCGGTGCAGTTCCGCCACCAGACGGCTGCGTTCTTGACGGAGTCCCGCGCGGCGCTCGAACGCAGCGACCGGGGCTGGCTCGGGCGGCGGTGGCGGTTGTTGGCTGGGGGAAGGGGACGGGGCTCGCTGGGGGGTCCCGAACAGGGTCATCTGCGCAGCGAACTCGGCGCTCAGGGGCACGAACTCGGCGGTCGGGGACGGCTCGCTCGCGCGCCGCTCCGGCGGCTCCTCCAAGCCCATCTCGAGCTCGTCGCGGTGCAACGCGTGGCGCAGCTCCGTTTCGATCGCCGCGGCGTGGCTGCGCAGCGTCTGCTCGGCCGGCAGATACAGCCAGCTCGGCTCTGCCTGCCTGCCGGGGATCGTGCGCACGAAGCGCCCGACGATCTGGCGGAAGATCAGCGGCGTCTTGGCGGCTGTGGCGTAGACGCCGACGCGCAGGCGCGGGATGTCGACGCCCTCGGAGACCATGTTCACGGCCACGATCCACGGATCGCGCGAGTTGCGGAAATCTGCGAGCTTGCGCGCCGCGCCCGTCTCGGTGTGGAGCACCACCAGCGGCGAGCGCCCGGTCGCCTCGCCGAGGAGCTTGGCGACTCGGCGGGCGTGCGTGGCGTCCGCTGCGACGGCCAGGCCGCCGGCGTCGCGGTGGCCCTCGGCACGCAGCGCGCGCAGCTTGGCGTCGGCCTCGCGCAGGATGCGCGGCAGGCCGTCGGGCAGCTCGGTCGAGATCGCTGTGCGGTAGCGGCGAGCAGCCTCGCGCGCGCTCAGCACAGTCTCGAACGAGGATTCGATCACGTCCTCGCCGCTGCGCCACGACAGGGTCCCGTCGAACGTGACGAACGCCACCGGGCGACACACGCCGTCGGCGACAGCGTCCGCGTAGGTGTATGAGACGTCGGGGACGACCAGTCCCTCGCTGTCGTAGCGGACGCCGGGAATCGGCGTGGAGTCAGAGCGAAACGGGGTGCCCGACAGCAACAGCCAGCGCGGCGCCGACGCAAACGCGCGCAGGAAGCTTGTGCCCCAGGCGAGGTCCTCGCCGAGGTGGTGCGCCTCGTCGACGACCACGAGCGTGTCCGCGGAGACCTTGGCCGCCCAGCCGCCGGGATCGCTCGCGACGCGCGCATAGGTGACCGCGACGCCGTCGAAGTCCCGCGGGGGGTTCGGGCCGCGGGCGTCCGGCTGCAACTGCACGCCGAGGACGGCCGCGGCGGCCGCCCACTGACGCGTGAGCGGCGTGGTCGGGCAGAGCACCACCACGCGCCGCACGGCCCGCCTGGACAGCAGATCCCTGGCGAGCTCGAGCGCCGGGCGCGTCTTGCCGGCGCCCGGCGCCGCGGAGATCAGGAACGGGCCCTCCCGCCAGTCACCGAGGCGGTCAAGCGCGCGGCGTTGCCACGCGCGCAGCGATGTCGAGGAGGAGCGCGTCAAAGAGCCCGGCATCCTGAGGCACGGCACGGACGGATCGACGCCCGCAGCCGCCGCGCCGCCCGGTTGAGCCGATCAGCGCCGTCGCCGGCGGGTCGCGGCCGCAGAGGGGATAGTGTGGAGGTGGTGACGACAGATGCGACAGGGGCCCTTGTCAAACGCCTGGCCCGTCCACATCCCTCCGGAGGCATGACGATCGAGCGCTCGGTGATCCTCGCCGAGGGTGCCGCGTCGGCGGAGATCCTGACGTGGATATCCGATCACGACGGCGTCGCCGACTCGACCGTGCCGGCCGCGCGCAGCGCCGGGCTGCACGGCCCGCGTGGCAATGTCGGCGCCGCACAGCAGGCTGGCCCCGCACGCCGGTTCGTGCTGCCGGCACGCGCGTTCGACTGAGCCGGCTCGAGACCGTGGCCGGGCACGCTCGCGGGTTCGCGCAGTGAGGACCCGGCTCGACAAGCTCCGGGTCCTCACGCTCGACACGCGAGGGCACTGCCCCTACTCATGAAGAACCTCGCGCGCTTTGATGCCGGTCGGACTCGGCGCGCCGCTGCGGCTACCAACCACGGCGGCGCGTCAAGTCGGCCACGGCGAGCGCAACACTAGCCGCGCGACAGACGACTGTCAGCATGCGTCTTTGACCCTGCACGATCTCGTGCAAGGTGGTGCTAATCTGAGTAGCACAATGCTGGCCAGCATCGACCGCGCGGACCCGACGCCGCTGCACGATCAGGTCGCGGGGCAGATCCGCCGCGCGATCGCAGACGGCGAGGCGCGGGCGGGAGAGCGCCTGCCGCCGGCGCGCGACCTGGCGGCGGTGATGGAGGTGAACACGAACACGGTCCTGCGAGCGATGCGCGTGCTGCGCGAGGAAGGCCTGCTGGAGTTCCGTCGCGGCCGTGGCATCCGCGTCACGGGGACGCCGCAGCGCAGCGCCGTGGTGGCGCGCGCGAGGGACCTCGTGGGCTTCGCGCGCCAGCAGGGCTATCAGCCCGAAGAGCTGATAGCGATCATCCAGAGCATCAGCTGACCGGGCCGGCGTCGGCCGGGCCGGCGCTCACGAATCCCTGCCCCGTGCGCTGGCCGCCGCGAGCGCCTTCTCGGCGCTCCATTTGCGCAGGAACGTCGCTGCGTCGGCCGCCTCGAGCGGCCGCGCGAACAGGAACCCCTGTCCGCTGTCGCAGCGCTCGCCCTGCAGCAGGCTCAGCTCGTGTGTCTGCTCGATGCCCTCGGCGAGCGTCTCGATCGAGAGGGCCTTGCCGAGTGCGACCAGCGTGCGGATGATCGTCTCGCCCTCCTGGTTGTGGGTCATCTGCGTGATGAACGAGCGGTCGATCTTGAGGGCGTCGACGGACAGCTGCTGCAGGTTCGCCATCGAGGAGTAGCCCGTGCCGAAGTCGTCGATCGCCACGCGCACGCCCAGCTCCTTGACCGTCGCCAGGCGCATGGAGGTCTGTTGGACGTCGCGCATCAGCGCGCTCTCGGTGATCTCGATCGTCAGCATGTTCGCGTCCAGGCCCGTCTCGCGCAGGGTGCGTTCGACGTCGGTGACGAGCTCGTCGGTGTCGAGCTGGCGCGCTGAGACGTTGACCGCGACGCCGATCGGATGGCCCGCCTCGCGCCAGCGAACGCCTTGCAGGCAGGCCTCGCGCAGGACCCATTTGCCGATCTCCACGATCAGCCCCGTCTCCTCGAGCAGCGGGATGAAGTCGTTGGGCTGAACGGTGCCCCGCGTCTCGCTGTTCCAGCGGATCAGCGCCTCCATGCCGGTGGGCGTCATGTCCTGCAGGTTGAACGTGGGCTGGTAGACGAGGAAGAACTCGTCGTTCTCGAGCGCCACGCGCAGGTCCATCTCGAGTTCCATGCGCGACTGGACAGCCGTCTGCATGCCGGCTTCGAACAGCACGTAGCGGTGGCGCCCGTCCCACTTGGCCTCGTACATCGCCACGTCCGCGTCGCGCAGCAGCTCGTCGGCGGATTCGCGGTCCCCCGCGGCGATGCCGATGCTGGCAGTCAGCTGCAGGCACGTCTGACCAGCGCCGGCGAGCGTGAAGGGCTGGTCGAGGGCTTCGAGCAGACGCTCCGCGATCAGCTCCGGGCCGGCTGCGAACGACAGCTCGCTGGCGATCACCACGAACTCGTCACCACCGAGCCGCCCGACCGCGTCGCTCTCTCGCACCACCGCGGTCAGCCTCGATGCCACCGCCTGCAGCAGCTCGTCGCCGGCGGCGTGGCCCAGCGAGTCGTTGATCGCCTTGAAGTTGTCGAGGTCGATGAACAGGGCGGCGAGCGGCGTCTTGTCTCGCCGTGCGCGCATCATCAGCTGCTCGACGCGGTCGAGTATCAGGGTCCGGTTCGGCAGTCCGGTCAAGGCGTCGTGGGTCGCCAGGAACGCGAGCTCGCGCTGGCGGTGCTCGAGCTCCGTGTCGGCGGACTGGCGCTCGGACTCGAAGGACTCGCACATCCGCACGAGCGTGACGTTGAGGCTGCGCTGCAGCATCGCCAGCGCCTCTTCGAGGACGGCGGGCTCCAGCTCCAGCTCCCGCGCACACTCGCGCACCACCTCGCGCGCCGCGTCGCACCAGCGCAGGCAGCGCTTGGTCACCTCGTTCAGCGGGGCCGCGCGCTGGGAGGCGAGCTGGCCGAAGATCTGCCAGGCCTCCTGCCCGACCTCGCGCGCGACCTCGGCGCCCTCGCCTGACATCCATCGCGCGACCGCGACCGTGGAGACGGTTCCGACGCGCGCGAAGCGCTCCTCGACCGCCGCGTCGAGCTGGCGGTCGGATTCTCTGGTGCGGCGCAGCATCGCCTCGACCACGTCGTCCGTGCGCGCGCTCACGGCCTGCCCGAGGCGACGCAGGTGCTCGGCGGCTGCAATCGACGGTGGGCGCGGCATCAGTCCAGCGGATCGGCAGCGATCGGCTGTGCCTTTATCGCTTGGCGGATTGACCGCTTGCGTCTGCAACAGCCAACAATGTGAAAGGTGTACGCGCGACTGAGTATTAAGACAACACGAGTGCGGGGCGCGGGCGCGGGCCATCGCGACTCACGGCGCCAGCCGCGAGCTGCGCCACCCCTGCTCGACCCGCTCGTACAGCAGTCGCTCGTGCATGCGGTCGGGCGCCTGCTCCCAGAACTCGACCGCGTCGGCGATCACGCGGATCGCGCCCCAGTCCGGCGGGCACGCGGGCGGAGCCTCAAGCGCCTGCATCAGGTGGGCGTGACGCGCGCGCAGGGGCTCGAGGTCCTCGATCTCCTGGCCCTGCCGCGAGACCAGCGTCTGCACCCGATGGGAGAGCTCGCGCTCGGAGAACAGCTCCATCGCGAGCTCGCGCGCGCCGATCGCGGCCTCGCCCGTGACGTGAACCTGGCGTCCGATCGTCGGCCAGTAGAACAGCAGCGCGACGTGTGGGTTCTCGGAGATCTGCTGCGCTTTGCGCGTCCACAGCGCGGAGGTGAACACCAACGCGTCGTCCTCCAGGCGCTTCAGCAGCACGGTCCGCGCCGACGGACGTCCATCCGCTCCGACCGTCACGAACGCCACCGAGTCGGGCTCGGGCACGCCGGCGGCGCGGGCCCCGTCCAGCCAGTCGCCGAGCAGTGGCAGCGGCGGCCCGCTCAGCGGCTCCTCGCTCATGCGCTGTAGGAGCTCGGTGTGGGCGGGGCTTGGCGGGTGTCCTGCACGAGCGCCAGCAGCGACTGCCCGCTCGTGCCGCCGAGCACGCGCAGACGATGCAGGCGGTACGGGTCATCGCCCGGGTGCGCCCAACCGGGGACCACGGTGGTGGACCCGGTGAAGCCGGCCGTCTTCACCGCGGCGACCACCGTGGGGTCGTAGTGGCCGGAGGGGTAGCAGAACCAGTTGACGGGCACGTGGTAGCGCTGCTGCAGGGTCTTGCGCGCGACCGCGACCTGGTATCGCAGCTGTTCGGAGTCCAGCGTGATCAGGTCGGCGTGGCTGATGCCCTGGGTGTCGAGCTCCCAGCCGGCCGCCAGCAGGCCATGGATCTGCCCCGACCCCAGCCCGCCCTGTGACGGCGGCAGGCCGCTCAGCTGGAGGTTCTCGTCGCCGACCCAGCCCAGCCGGCGCAGTACCGGCAGCGCCTGCGTGTACTGCGAGTTGTAGCCGTTGTCGAAGCTGATCACGATCGGCTTGCCCGCGCCGAGCGGCACGCCGCGGCGCCAGTAGGCCTGCACCTGATCGAGCGTCACCGCGTGCCAGCCGGCGCTCTTGAGCGCCTGCATCTGTTCGGCGAACTCCGCGGGTTCGACGTACAGCCCGGGGAACGGAGCGCCCGGGGGAGGGGCGGCGATCACGTGGTACATGAGGATCGGGACGGGATCCGTCCCCGGGGGACCGTCGCGCACGCCGGTGGAGGCGCTTGCCGTGGAGGTGGTCGCGCGCTGCGCGCCCGCGGCGTGCGTGCGCGTCACGAGCGCCACATGCCGTGGGCTTGGAGAGCCGGTCCCCGAGCTGAGCGCCAGCACGACGATCGCGGCCACGGTCGCGGCGACCGCCGCGATCAGCCCGGCGGCCAGGCGGCGGCGCCGAATCGCCCGCCGGCGCTCCTCACGACGTATGCGCAGCTGCTCGATGTCCATCAGTCACCACTCAGGTTCGACGGTAGCGCCTGTCCCGGCGGCGGGGGGTCGTCGCGCAGCAGCTGCGGCACGGTCACGAGGCGAAAGCCCCGCGCGCGCAGATCGCGGATGATCGTGGGCAGCGCTTCGATCGTCTGCGTGCGCGTCCCGCCGGCGTCGTGCATCAGGATGATCGCGCCCGGATGCGCGCCCGCGAGCGCCCGCTGCACGATCACCGGGACGCCGGGCTGCAGGTAGTCCTCGGTGTCGACCGACCACAGCACCATCAGCAGGTGCAGCGCGTGCAGCTCGCGCATCGTGGTCGCGTCGTAGGAGCCGTAGGGGGGACGGAACAGCACCGGCCGCGGCCCGTCGAGCAGCTCGATGCGCGCGATCTGTTCAAACAGCTCTTCACGCTGGTCGTGCGCCGACAGCCGGGCCATCTCGGGGTGGGTCTCGGTGTGATCGCCGATCACGTCGCCGTCCCCGAGCTCGCGCACCGTCGAGGCGCTGAAGTAGCGCAGCATCGCGCCGATCTCGAAGAACGTCGCGTGCACGTGCAAGCGCTCGAGCACGTCCAGGACCCTCGGCGTGTACGGACCGGGGCCGTCGTCGAAGGTCAGCGCGATCTCGCGCGCGCGAGCGCTGCCTTCTTTGACGAACGGCGTGTACCCGAGCACCGATGCGACGGCGCCGTTCTGGTCGTCTTCGGGGACGGGGCGAGGGGATGCCTTCGCACGGCGTGTGCTGACCCGTGCGCCGGCGCGCGGGGTCGCGCGAGGGTGGCTGGATCCTGACGCCACGGCGAGGATCAGCGCGAGCACGGCGAGGATCACGACCGCGGCTGCGGCGCGGCGACGGCGAACGCGCACGCGGCGCTCTCGCTCGACGGCGCTCGCGCGTGAGGGCCGATGCGCCGGTCCACGGCGCTGATCCTCGAAGTCCCAATGCCAGCGGGGGCTCATGGTTCGGGACCCACCTGCTCGATGAACGCCGCCAACGCGGCGACCTGCCCCGCATGTGCGGCCAGGCTCAAGTGTGCGAGCGTCGCGAGCATCGGCGCGGGGTCATACCCCCTGAGCTCGTTCGCGCGGGGGTCGAGCAGGCCTTCGCGCAGGAAGCGTTCGTCCACCAGCACGCTGCGCCCGTCGACGAGCGTCACGCGGTGGCCCGCGAAGCTCGAGAAGCTCGGAGCGCCGCCGTGCGTGGCTCCGCTGAGATGGCACGCCGAGCAGCCGTCGGCGACGATCAGCGGAGCGCCCTGCTCGACGAGCTTCTGCTCGTGCGTATACGGTTCGGTGACGTACGCAGGCACGCTTGCCGTATGCACGGTGCTCGCGCTCGGCGTGCTGCTCGCGCCGCAGCCGCACAGCGCGAGCGCGATCGCGCTCGCGAGTGGGGCGAGCGCGATGTGCTCGCTGCGGGCGGGCGCCTGCGCCCGGGGCAGGCACCCGGGCATGTCTTGCCTCGCCATCCGCGGGCCTACCGGGCCGTTGTCCTGCCGCGGCGGGAGCTGACGAGCGCGCCGAGCGCGGCGAGCAGGCCGAGCGCACCGAGGATCAGCGCGACCACGGCGAGGCCTTTGCTGGCCGCCCCGCTTGACTTCGTCACGGCCGCGGGCGCGAGCGCTGCCGACTGGCCGGCGCCCGCCTGGCCCGCGGTCGGCCCGGCCTCATCGCCGGCGACGTCCTCGATCACGCCGCCCTTTGCGGTGACGTTGATCCTCGGGGCGGGGTGTTCGGCGCTCAATGAGGGGTCGATCCAGTGCACGACGTGCCCATTACTGTAGGTCTGGACCGTGCGGAATTCGAGCGCCCGCCCGGCGTCGTCTTCCGGGATCGCGAGCGAGAGCGGGAAGTCGATGAACTGATTGTCGTTCACCTTCCCCAGCGGGCCGGTCCACGTCCAGGCTATCTGGGAGACCTCGGTGTCGATTGTTTCCCCGTCGCTCCTGAGCGGCGTGGCGAGCTTGGCTTCGATGACCTTCACCGTCCAGCCCGGCACGTTTTCGTAGTCGACACCTGTGAACCCGGCGGGGAACAGCACGTCGACCTTCGTGACGTAGGCGGCTTCCTGCTCACCGGGGACCCGCACGTCGAGCGTTGCGAACGCGCCCGCAGGGATGGTGTTGGGGTGAAGGCTGATGTGAGCCTGCGCGCTCGCCGGTGCGATGAGCGCTGCGCCGGCGAGCGCCAGAACGACCCTGTGGGCTTTCATGTGTGTTCCTCCTGTCATTGGATTGGGACCTTCACGGTGCGTGTGTACTCTTCGAATTCCGAGACGCGGTCGGTGATCTCGATTTCCCACGTGCCACCAGGGCTGAGCACGGCGGAGCTCAGGATGTAGTGGCCCGGCCCGGCTAGATTCACCGTCAAGGTGAGCGGGCCGATCCCCTTGGATGGCAGCCTGGCGGTGGCCGTCAGTTCCTTGGTCGCGGTGAACTGGGCGCCGGTGGTGGCGTTGATCAGATACAGGTGGGCCGTGTTCAGACCGACCTTCGCTGGTTCGACGGTCATCTCCAGCTCGGCCGGGCCGAGCGTCGTGTTCGTCGAGAACGGTCCGCTCGCGGCGTCGATCGGCGGCGCGTAGGCGATCAGCGCTGCGGTCACGCCGAACACGCCGAGCATCAGCGCGAGCTCGCCGCGCATCGTGCCGCGAGCCAGCACACCGGTCGATCCGGGCGGCTGGCTCGCCGCGGCGATCCGCTCGAGCGCGGGGATGACCCGCTCGCGGTTGATCCAGCCGAGCCCGATCAACAGGGCCAGCAGGACCGTCTTGGCGATGATCAGCTCGCCATAGGTGCTGTGGAACAGGCCATGCAGGGTGCGCACGTCGATGTAGGCCTGGATCACGCCGGTGACCGCGATCACGATCACCGCCGTGAGCGCCAGCGTCGAGAAGCGGGTGAGCGTGGCCAGCAGCAGACGGCTGCGCTGCGGACCGTGAAGCGCTCGTGTGGCGGCCGGCAGCGCCAGCAGCAGACAGGCGATCCCGCCGACCCAGACGCTGGCCGCGAGCACGTGCAGCACGTCGGACGGAAAGAATACCGCCGTCGGGCTCTGGACGCTCGCGTGGCCGCTGAGCGCGGGCGTGGCCGCCAGGTATGCGGCTCCGATCGCGATCGGAGCGACCAGCCAACGCCGTCGCAGCGCAGGGGCCACGCTCAGCATGGCGCCCAGGAGCATCCAATCGATCGCGCGCAGACCCCACACCTGCCCGAAGCGGCTTTCCAGCGTGTTCTGGAGGATCGAGCTTTTCAGCGACGCCCACAGCGAGACGCCGGCCGCGCTCGCGCCCTGCAGCAGGATGCCGAGCACGCTCACCAGCACGCCCAGCACTACCGCGGCCAGCAGCAGCCGGCGCATTCGCGCCACGAAGCGTCGCGAGGCGGTCTGCCACTCCGGCTCGGCCTGCGCCACGGCCGCGAATCCCGGCAGCCACGCCACCAGCATGAAGGCGAGTCCGCCGAGCATCAGCGCGAGCGTCAGGTAGTCAAGGCCTCGCACCACGCCGAAGGCGAGCGTCGTCACCTCGCCGCTCTTGTTGCGTTCGATCAGGCCGGCCACCGTGAACTTCGGGGTAGCGCCCGGGTGGCCGATGCTGAACACCAGGCCGCCGTAGACGATGTGCGTGTCGGCCGAGATCACGCGGTAGGTGGCCGTGTAGGTGCCATCTGGCAGGCTCGCCTTCAGGCCCACGCCCATCCAGTGCTCTTGTCCTTGCGGATGAGAGACGTCGAGGTTGTCCACCTCATTGCCCTGCGCGTCGTAGACGCGAACCGCGCCCAGCGTGCCTCCGACGTTCTGGTTGAACTTGAAGATGACCTCGCTGGGCTGGGTGGGCACCGTCGCGCCGGATGCCGGCGAGGTGCCAAGCAGTTGCGCGTGCGCGAGCGCGGCGGGCGCGTGCGCGAGCGGTGCCGCGCAGGCGAGCACGATGACGAGCAGATGAAGACGGCGACGCATTGGACCCTCGCTTGTTCGCGTGGACGGGACGGCGGAAGCGCGAGCCGCCGCCGATCCTCCGCGATCGGAGCGTCGGCTAGCTCGCGGCGGGCGCTGCGGGCGGCGGGCGCACCGCCAGCGCGAAGGCGATCAGAAGGCCGCCGCGCGGTACGTGCCCATCAGCTCGCCCGCGCGAGGGCCCGCTCGCGCGCGGACGCGCCGGCCGGCTGTGGCTGCGGCTGCGGGCAGCCAGGAGAAGACGCTCACCCGGGTAGTGGCGCCCCAACAGCATGAGTCCGAGCAACAGCGCCGGCGCCAGGCAGAGCAGGCCATCGATGCCCACTCCGCTGCTCATGCAGAGCGCGAGCCCCGCGGCCATCGCCAGCGCGACGAGCACCCGTGAGCGAAGTATCGGTCGCAGCTTCACGGCGCTTGGAGACTACCGCTCGAAGCGCGCCGTGGCGCGGCCCGAGCGCCGAGGTGCCGGCGAGCGCTCACTCGAGCGGTGTGGCCGGCCCGTGGGCGGCGACGCTCACACGCGTGCCCACCGGCAGCGCCCGCTCGCCGAGGACGCGGGCGAGCAGCAGCTCCGCGCCGTCGGACTCCTCGGGGCGGATGTGCAGCAGCGCGTCGTGCCCGTAGTAGCGGCACTGCTCGACCCGGCCTCCGAGCCCGGCGACGGCACCGTCGTCGTGGGCGCTGTCCTCGCGCACGCGCACGTCGAGCTGCTCGGGCCGAACCATCACCACGCCCGCACCGGCGGCGCTCGCCGTCGCATCGCCGCGCAACTCCAGCGTGCCCAGCCTCGTCAGCGCGGTGCCGCGCTCGAACCGCGCGTCGATCAGGTTGACCGCGCCGAGGAAGCGCGCCAGGCGCTCGTCGGCGGGTCGCTCGTACAGCTCCGCGGGCGCTCCGTGCTGGATGATCCTGCCGTCGCGCAGCACCGCCACGGTGTCGGCCAGCGACAACGCCTCCTCCTGGTCGTGAGTGACCAGCACCGTCGTCACGCCCTGCGCGCGCAGCAGCGCGTGGACCTCCTCGCGCACGCGGGTGCGCAGCGACGCGTCCAGCGAGGAGAACGGCTCGTCGAGCAGCAGCGCCTGCGGGCGGCGCGCCAGCGCGCGGGCGAGCGCCACGCGCTGCTGCTCGCCGCCGGAGAGCTCGTGCGGCAGTCGCTTCGCCAGCGGCGCGATCCCGACCATCTCCAGCAGCTCGGCGACCTGCTGGCCGCGGCGCTCACGGCGGGAGAGCCCGAAGCCGACGTTCTGCTGAACGCTGAGGTGGGGGAACAGCGCGCCCTCCTGGGGCACGTAGCCGACGCTGCGCTTCTCCGGCGGCAGGTATGTGCGTCCGTTCTCGAGCGTCTGCCCGCCGAGCGACACGCTGCCTCGCTCGGCGCGCTCGAACCCGGCGATCACACGCAGCAGCGTGGTCTTGCCGCAGCCGGACAGGCCCAGCACCGCGGTCAGCGACCCGGCCGGCACCTCGAGCTCGACGCCCCGCAGCACGGGCGCGCCCGCGTAGCCCTTCCACAGATCGACGACCGCCAGCCGGCTCACGATCGCGGCTCCGAGCGCGCGAGCGTGCTCATGCGGCGGCTGAGCAGGTACGCGGGGATCGCCGAGATCGCCACCATCAGAGCAGCGTATGGCGCGGCCGCTCCATAGGAGAATTCGGACGTGTACGCCCAGAACTGGGTGGCGAGCGTGTTCACGCCGGTCGGGCGCAGCAGCAGCGTCGCCGTCAGCTCGGTGGCCGAGGAGATGAACACCAGCGCGAACGCCGCGCCGAGGCCGGGCGCGATCAGCGGCAGCGTCACGCGCCGCCACACCGCCGCCGGCCGGGCGCCCAGCGAGCGTCCCACCTCCTCCAGGCGCGGCGAGGACTGCCCCATGGCCGAGCGCACTCCGACGAGCGCCAGCGGCAGGAACAGGATCGCGTAGGCGAGGATCAGCTCGAACGCGCTCTGATACAGCGAGAACGCGTAGCGCACCGAGAAGGACACGAGCCCGAGCGCGATCACCAGCCCGGGGAGCGCCATCGGCAGGTATGCCAGGCGCTCGATCAACACGGTCACGCGGTTGCGATGGCGGATCGCGAGCGCGCTCACCGGCACCGCCAGCACCGTCGAGAGCACGGCCGCGGCGGCGCTGTAGGCGGCCGTGTGTCCGGCCGCGGAGAGGATCGAGGCCGATGGCAGCGTGGTCGAGCTGCCGCGTGCCATCCAGTAGACGAGCGAGCCCAGCGGCACCCCGAGCGCGAGCCCGCTGAGCGCGCCCAGCCCCGCCAGCGCCGGCGTCGCGTAGCGTCCGAGCGCGACCCGGGGGGCGGCCCGGCGCGCGCCGGGCCCACTCCGCGCGGATCGCCCGCGACCCGTGAGCGACAGCTCTCCGCCGAGCGCAGCGATGCTCAGCGCGACCAGCACGAGCGACAGCACGCACGCGGCGACGGTGTCGAAGCCGAGCTTGAACTCGGTGAAGATCTCGACCGTGAACGTCTGGTACTGGACGATTTCAAACGCGCCGTACTCGGCCAGCAGCGCGAGCGTGACGAGCAGGCAGCCGCCGAGCACAGCCGGGGAGATCTGACGAAGCGTGACCCTCCAGAACGCCCGCCACGGGCCGAGCCCGAGGCTGCGCGCGGCCTCCTCCAGGCCGGCGTCGAGGTTCGCCAGGGCGCTCGCGACCGGCAGGTACACGAGCGGATACAGCGCCAGCGTCATGATCATCACCGCCGCCAGATAGCCGTGCAGCGCCGGATCGATCGAGACCCAGCCGAAGCCCACCACGAAGTCCGGTACGCCGAGCGGCAGCACGAGCGCCACCGCCCACAGCCGGCGCGCTGGGAGCGCGGTGCGCTCCACGCACCACGCCGCGGCGACCCCGAGCACGGCGCACAGCACCGTGCACGCGAGCGTCAGGCGGATCGTGTTCCACAGCAGCACCGCCACCGAGTGGCGCAGCAGCAGGCGCTGCACTTCGCTCCATCCAGACTGCTGCGCCTCGACGATCAGGAAGATCAGCGGCAGCAGCACGAGCGTGGCGGCGATCGCGCCGCCCGCGACGCTCACCAGCGGCCAGCGACGCCGTCCCGACCATGCGCGCGCCCAGCGGCCTGTGATCGCAGTGGTGGGTGCGAGGGCGCTCACGATCGCCTACAGCAGCCCGAGCTTCTGCTCCAGCGCGAGCGCCTGGCTGCCGTCGCCGAGCTCGGACGGCGTCAGCGGCGCGGGCCTCAGCTGGGCGAACGGACGCAGCGCCGGCGCCGGCGCCACTCCGGGACGCAGCGGGTACTCGTAGCTGTGGCTGTGCGCGATCGTCTCCTGGCCGGTGTGGCTCACCAGGAACGCCAGAAATGCCTGTGCGGCGGCCTTGTGCGAGCTGGAGCGCAGCACGCCGGCGCCCGACACGTTGACGAGGTCGCCCGGGTCCCCGGCGGCGTAGTAGTGCAACGCGGAGCGCATGGCGCCCTGGCCGACCTCGGCGCGCAGCCGGTACCAGTAGTAGTGGTTGATCGGCCCGATGGCGCTCTCGCCGTTGTTGACCTGGGCGACTACCGTCTCGTTGTCGGGGTAGATCTTGCCGTTGGCCTGCAGGCCCCTCAGCCAGCGTTCGGCGACGGCGACGCCGTCGAGCTTGACGATCGAGGTGATCAGCGGCTGGAAGTCGGTCTCCGAGGGGGCGAAGCCGACCTTGCCGTTCCACTTCGGCTCGGCCAGTTCGAGGATCGAGCTGGGCAGCTGCGAGGGGGCGAGGAGCGAGGTGTTGTAGACGAGCGCCGACACGCGCGCGGACACGCCGACCCAGTCGCCCTGGGCGGAGTCGTAGCGGCTCGGGACCGCCGCCAGCGCCGAGGGCGCGACCGGTGCCAGCAGGCCGCGCTCGCGCAACGCTTCGAGCACGGGGGTGTTCTCGGTGTAGAAGACGTCTGCCGGCGAGCTGGAGCCCTCCTGCATGATCTGGTTGCCGAGTTCGGCCTCGTCGCCGGAGCGGACCGCGACGGTGATGCCGGTCTGCTTCTCGAACGCTGCCACAAGCGCCGCGGTCGTCTGTTCGTGCTGGCCGTTGTACAGCGTGATCGTCCTGCCGCCGGTCGTGGACGAGCCGCATGCGCTCAGCGCCAGCGCGACGCACGCAAGGACTGCACTGAGAATGGGGGGCTTGCCACGGCTCATCTAGCAAATCCGAGCTATGCGGTCGGGAATGACGAGGAAACCGTAGCATAGGGGGTTAGGGTTGCCTAACTTCTCGGGGGAGCAGGCGGCTTCGCCGCCGAATACGTGAGAATCACGGTATGCACGTGACCGCCAAGGCCGACTACGCCGTGCGCGCCGTCGTGGAGCTCGCCGGCAGCGCCCAGGACTCGCCCCGCAAGGTCGACGAAGTCGCGCAGGCGCAGAGCATCCCGGTGTCGTTCCTGGAGAACATCCTCACGCAGCTTCGCTCCTCGGGCATCGTGCGCAGCCAGCGCGGCCCCGAAGGCGGTTACTGGCTGGCCCATCCAGCCGGCGAGGTCAACCTCGCCGACATCATCCGCGCGGTCGAGGGCCCGCTTGTCGGCGTGCGCGGGCAGCGCCCGGAGGAGGTCGAGTACGCGGGCTCCGCCGAGAGCCTGCAGCAGGTGTGGGTGGCGCTGCGCGCCAACCTGCGCAAAGTGCTCGAGAACGTGACCGTCGCCGACGTCGCCGCCGGCAAGCTGCCCAAGGAGGTGCTCGCGCTCACGCGCGAGGAGCAGGCCTGGCAGACGCGCTAGTCGCGCTCCGGGAATCGAGATCTAGTCAAGTCATATCGGTTTTATGATGTATCGGCTCGTCGTGCGGTTATATACGGGTTCGTTGTGCGGTTAATGTCGATGCACACCGATTGCGCGTGGGCTACCCTGTCAAGGGTTTCAACCAGCGTTTGTCAAGGGTGTTCCTACCCGCTCGGCGCGCCCTTGGGCGCGCATCCCCGTCGCTTCCGGCGCCCCGTCACCAAAGGAGATCCCGCCCGATGTCAGCCCCGCCCACAGCCGTAACGTCTGACTCGAGCGCCGCGGCCACCGACGCCGCCGAGGCGGCGGTCGAGGCGATCGCCGGTGCAGCCACGCAGGACTCGACGTTCTCACTGGCGCTGAGCCAGGACCAGAAGGACATCCGCGACTGGGTCCACGGCTTCGCCGCCGACGTGGTGCGACCGGCCGCCCACGAATGGGACGAGAAGGAGCAGACCCCGTGGCCGATCATCGAAGAGGCCGCGAAGATCGGGCTGTACGGCTTCGAAGGGCTCGCGCAGTTCTTCGCCGATCCGACCGGGCTGACGCTGCCGATCGTCAACGAGGAGCTGTTCTGGGGCGATGCCGGGATCGGCATGTCGATCATGGGCACCGCGCTCGCGGTGGCGGCGATCTTCGGTCAGGGCTCTGGCGAGCAGATCGGCGAGTGGATCCCGCGCTGCTTCGGCACGGCGGATGAGGTCAAGGTCGCGGCGTTCTGCGCCTCCGAGCCCAACGCCGGCTCGGACGTCTCCAGCCTGCGCACGCGCGCGAAGTTCGACGAGGCGGCGGGCGAGTGGGTCATCAACGGCCAGAAGGCGTGGGCCACGAACGGCGGGATCGCGGATGTGCATGTGATCATCGCGACCGTCGACCCCGAGCTGGGGGCTCGCGGGCAGGCCGCGTTCGTCGTGCCGATGAGCGAGGCCAAGGGCATCTCAGAAGGCTCGAAGGTCTCCAAGCACGGGCTGCGCGCGTCGCACACCGCGGACGTGTTCCTCGACGACTGCCGCGTCCCGGCCGGTCACGTGCTCGGCGGCAAGGACAAGCTGGACGAACGCCTTGCGCGCGTGCGCGAGGGCAAGCGGGGCAAGTCGCAGGCCGCGATGCAGACCTTCGAGTCCTCGCGTCCGATCGTCGGAGCGCAGGCGCTCGGCATCGCGCGCGCGGCCTACGAGTACGCGCTCGAGTACGCCAAGGAGCGCGAGCAGTTCGGCCGCAAGATCATCGAGAACCAGGCGATTGCGTTCACGCTCGCGCGCATGAAGCTCGAGATCGACGCCGCCCGGCTGCTCGTGTGGCGGGCTTCGTGGATGGGGCGCACGCAGGTGCCGTTCGAGAACGCCGAGGGCTCGATGAGCAAGCTCAAGGCCGGCGAGGTCGCCGTGTGGGTGACCGAGCGCGCGATCCAGATCCTTGGCGGCAACGGCTACACCCGCGAGTACCCCGTCGAGCGCTGGCACCGCGACGCGAAGATCTACGACATCTTCGAGGGCACCGCCGAGATCCAGCAGCTGGTGATCGCGCGCGCGATCAGTGGCATGTACATCAAGTAGCTCTGGGACTGGGTTTTCTGGATGGCGCTGGTCGTGCTGGGTGGTCGCTGAGGCCCAGAGCAGCGGCGCTCGAAAAGGTGGCTCGCGCCAGTTCTCGCGCCAGTCATGCAAGCTCTGGGTCGTGTCCGGCATCGCGTAGCGCGTCGAGCAGGTCGCCGGTCGTGAAGACCTCGATGCGCGGAGGCGATCACCAGGCGGGCACGGCCGCTGATGAGGGCCGAGGGGACGACGTTCGCGTCAGCTATGACTGCGGGAGGCAGCGAAATCGCCGAGGACGGGTACCGATTTGCCGGCCGAACCTACGGAGGCAAGGGCACGCGGAGCTGACCGGTTCGGTGCCCAGGGGACCCAGGCGGCCCCGTGTTGCCGTCCTGGCAGACTGCAATCCTTATGCGCGTGGCCGCAACTCTGCTCGGTGTGGATGCCGCCGAATGGACCGCGATAGCGACATGGGGCCTCGTAGCGATAGCGCTCGCCGCCGCACTGCTAGCTCGCGCGAGCCTGCGAGAGGCTGCCCGTCTGCGCAAGGCGCAGGCGCAGCCGTACGTGGTGGTCTTCGCTGACGAGAGTCCCGCATCGTTTGCGGTAATCGATCTCGTCGTCAAGAACTTCGGCAGCACCGCCGCGAAAGACATCCGCGTTGAGTTCGATCCGGAGTTGACGCGCGCGGCTCCCGGTGAGGCCACCGTCGACATCCCGGCGGTGATTCCGACTCTGGTCCCGGGGCAGGAGTGGAGGACTCTGTGGGACACCGTGATGGCACGCGGGGGCTCGGATCTCCCGGCCGAGTACGCGGCGACGGTGAGCTTCGACGATTCGTGGGGCGAGCGCTACACGATCAACTCAGTGTTGGACTGGTCAGCCGTGACGGTCCGGGACGTAGTAGAGGTCCACACGCTTCACGATGCCATCGACACGCTGAAAACGATTGCGGCGACACTACAGGGCTGGAACGAGCACGCTCTCGTTGGACCGAGTCTCCGGGTCTCCGCGTGGAGTGGGGAGGAGCTGGACCGGCAGGCGACCGAGCGCCGAGAGGAGCGTCGGCGACGTAGCGTCCAACAAGACGATGAGCAATAGTCGCGCGCGAGGAGACGCGGCCAATCGGTCCGGTAGGGCCGTTGCCGCTCGCTCCGCGGTCCCCGTGGTACTTCGTTGAGCGAATCTGAGTTGATCTGAGAGCACCTGAGAGCAGCCCACAAGCCTGATATCACCTGAGCTGAGGTCGGGGGCGATTTCGAGCCCAGCATCGCCCATCGCCGAAAACCCGCATTGTCGTGCAGGTTTTCGCGCTCTCAGAGAGCGCTGAGGCACCAATTCCCCGGGCGCAGGCCGGCGCACGTCGTCGCCGGAGCGTCGGTTAGGGTCTGCTGGTGGGCACGCTCGTTCAGATGCCGCCAAGGGGCCGCTATCTCGCCCAGGAGGTCGGCCAGCTCGCCGGCGTATCCGGCGGGACGATCGGGCAATGGGCGCATTACGGTTACATCCAGGCGTCTCAGTCAGAGTCGAGTGACTACCCCAAGCTCTACAGCTTCCAGGACGCCGCCGAGGCGATCCTCGTGCACGAACTCCTCGAGAAGGGAGTGCCGCTCCAGGTGCTCCGGCCGGTCATAGAGGGCCTGCGTGAGACACGAGGGGACTGGCCGCTCCAGCACACCCATCTCGAGGCACTCTCCGCCGAGGGCGAGATTCCCCTCGCCTCGCTTCTCGTCAAGGAGGGTGAACGCCGCTTCGAGCTCGGTCCACATGGCTGGCAGCTCGTCGAGCACACAACGGTGAATCCCGAGCGTGTCGCCGCGGATCTCCGACGTGGGGGATGGGCAGCGCGAGAGCTCACCGACCTGCAGCACATCAACGTTGACCCGGACTTCCTCTCAGGGCGCCCAACCATCAAGGGGCGTCGCGTTCCGGTCGCGCTAGTCGCAGAGCTCGCGGCCGAGGAGGATGGGCCGACGATCCTACAAGAGGACTATGACCTGTCCCCAGAGCAGATTAAAGACGCGGTCCGGTGGTGGAAAGCGTCTTCGGCCTACGAGAGCGCGGCGTGAAGTCGTGGGGCGAGATCGGCTCTTGGTCGTCGACGCCGACCTACCGAAGAGCCTCGCCGGCTCGCTGCGTAAGCGCGCACGAGAGGCGGTGTCAGCAGCTGATCTAGGTCTTGCGCACGATGTAAAGGATCCCGAGCTGCTGCGCGGTCTTGTTGCGCTCTATAACGGCAAGCGCGATTGGATCCTGGTTACCGGAGATGACATCATGCCCGCCGAGCATGGGCCGGTGATCATCGAGACGCGAGCCACCATTGCGACGATCTTCGCCGACTACCCGCGAGACGTGACCGAGCACGCTTGGCGAGTCGACGTAGTGCAGCGGTGGGCTCACGCAATGCAAGAGCAACCCTTGCGTACAGTGCGCCGTTACACACTGTCAGGATCGAAAGTCTGGCAACCGAGGCGCAGGCATACTCGCACGATCGCCAAAGAAGGACTGACGCCCTGGCGACCCGGGGACGCACAGCGTGCCGAGCAGATGGAATCTACAGACGGCACCGGTGGCGCAGCCGGTCACGAGGCACCGCGTCTCCCAGGGTTCGACTAAGACCGGAGGACGTTATCCGGCCGGCACACGCGAGCTGGAGACCAACACAAGGTTGATCGGCAGCGCGCCGGACCGTAGCTCGTTCGCGAGGTTCCGGGCCGAGCTGATCGTGAATCCGCCGGAGATCTGCGAGCCCTGCGAGGCGTCGATCCCTTCCGGGTATTTCGTGTAGTCGATCGACGGCGCCGTGATCACCTGCCCGTCGAGCACGATCGCGAAGTGCTGCTGCGCCGCTTCCTTGCTCACGCCCGGCAGCTGCGTTTCCTGGCCGCGCTGGGCGATTTCCTTGGTGACCCGCTGGAAGACGCTCTGCCCGTGCGACGTGAAGCCGAACGTCACGTCCGGTTTGCCGCCTTCTTCGAAAGCTGGTTGCGGATTAGTTCCCGTGCCCGCGCCGCGGGCCCGCACGGGCTGATGAAAATGGGGATGATTTGGGGGTCGCCCGCAACGCCGATCTTCGCCTGGTGCTCTTGAGCCCGAGATTAGTTTGGCGTGTGGGTCTCCCCGGACCTCCGGACTGTTGCCATGAGCACGCCTGTCAGATTCGCTAGATCTCGAGG
>Ga0187890_10000456_pt1 | contig 28818 bp, 22 predicted proteins | sample June2016WEW_21_1_FD_133005 | JGI IMG/M metagenome (GOLD analysis project Ga0187890, IMG submission 133005) | Peatland microbial communities from SPRUCE experiment site at the Marcell Experimental Forest, Minnesota, USA - June2016WEW_21_10 | ecosystem: Environmental > Terrestrial > Soil >... | reverse complement strand
TGAAGGGGAACGGCCGATCGCGGCGCGCGGCGTGCTCCCAGTCGAGATAACTCAAGATGGAGTCGCGCGGGGCGCTCGGATTCTGTTTCATCTTGTCCCAGGCGCGCGGCGTCACGCCGACGAGAGATAGCCCCGGTGGGCAGCCCAGGCATTTGTTCGGTCCGGTCACGAAAAGATCCGCGTGGCAGCTATCCGGATCGACATCCATTCCGCCGAACGAAGACACCGCATCGACCAGCAGATACGCGCCGTGGGCCGCGGTGAGCCGGCCGATCTCCGCCACCGGATTGATGGTGCCCGAGGGCGTGTCGTGATGGCACACCGAGACGATCGTGATGTCCGGGCGGGACTTCAGCATCTCGGCGACGCTCGCGGGATCGATGACCTCATCGTAGGGCACGCGGATCTCGAGCAGCTCCTTGCAATAGCGCTTGGCCCAGAAACCGAACCCCGCCCCATACACGCCGGAGACGAGATTGAGCACGACGTCGTCCGAGCCGATCAGGGACGCCGCGCCCGCCTCCAGAGCGAGCACCGGCTCGCCGTGAAGAATGACCGGCGGGTGCCGAGTGCGCAGCGCCGAGCGCAGCTTCTCCACCACCCTCTCGTAAAAGCCGAGAAACGCCGGGTCGTAGTCGTAGAGAACCGGACGCCCCAGCGCGCGCAGGACCTGGCTGTATGCATCCACCGGTCCCGTGGCCAGAGTGATGACGGGCGGGGCCGTCGCTTCATATCGCACGGTGTGCTCCTTGGCCCGCGACATGCACCGCCGGACGCCGCTGCGCCCAGGGCCGTGCCCGCTCGAGCTGTCCCGACAGACTGAACAAAGTCTCCTCGGCGCCGAGATGTCCCGCAAGCTGCGTGCCGATGGGCAGTCCCTCCGCGTTCCAGTAGAGCGGGATGGACAGAGCCGGCTGGCCGCTTTGATTGAACATCGCCACATACGGGCACGCCGTGACGACTTTCAGCATCCACTCGAACGCCGACAAGTTGGGATCGTCGGCGTTCAGGAGCCCGAGCACGGGCGGCGGGAATGCCATGATCGGACTCAGCCATACATCGCAGGTCGTGAAGAACTCGCCGAGGATCCGCGATGTGCGATGCATGATGTCGAAGGTCTCGACGAATTGCGCGGCGCTGCGCGACTCGCCGTACTCGAGAATCTTGAGCGTCGTGGCCTCGAGGGTGGCGTGATTGACGGGGCGGCCGGTTTCGGCGCGCGCGGCGGCGACCATCTGCCGCACCGCGGCCGCCGCGAACTCGAGGAAAACCTGGGTGACCTCGGCGACATCGATGTCCGGCGCCGCCTCGCGAACCTCGTGACCCAGACTCTCGCAGAGCGCCGCGACATCGCGGGTCATGGCGCTGCAGTCCGCATGAGCGCGGCCGCCGCCGCGGCCGGGCGTTGCCGAGAACGCGATGCGCAGGCGCTGCGGATCGCGCTGCGCGGCGGCGAGGAAAGTGCCGGACGGCGGCGGCAGCAACAAGCGCCCGCCGATCTCACTGCCGGCGGTCGCATCGAGCAGCGCGGCGCTGTCGCGCACCGAGCGGGTGACCACATGATCGTTGACGAGGCCGAACAGAATCTCGTGCAGGTCGGGACCCGTGGGATTGCGTCCGCGCGTAGGCTTCAGGCCAAAGAGCCCGCAGTTCGCTGCGGGCACGCGAATCGAACCGGCGCCGTCGGCGGCGTGGCCCATGGGTGCGATGCCCGCGGCCACGGCCGCCGCCGAGCCACCGCTCGAGCCGCCGGCGCTCTTGGCGATGTTCCAAGGATTGCGGGTCGGTCCCGTCGCAAGGGATTCGGTGGACACATTGTTGCCGATCTCCGGGGTCGTGGTCCGGCCGATGGCGATGAGGCCCGCGCGCTTGTAGCGCTTGGCGAGCTCGGAGTCATGCGCGGAGATGTGGCCCTTCATCAGCCGGCAGCCCGCCTCGCTCGGCACGCCCTCGTACGCGGCGCCGATGTCCTTGATGAGAAAGGGCACGCCGGCAAACGGCGCGCCCGCGGTCATGCGCGCAAGCGCCGCCTCGGCTTCTCCCGGCATGGTCGCGACCACGGCGTTGAGGGTCGGATTCAAGAGCTCGATCGCGCGCATGCCGAGGTCGCGGAGCTCCGCCGCCGCGACTTGGCGGCGGCGGACCAGATCCGCAAGCCCCAGGGCGTCGTACGAGGCGTATTCTTCCAGGTTCATGTAACTCTCTGATTCCGCCGCCGGCGATGCAGCGAACCAAGTTCGAAAGTGGTCCGCCGGGGCAGCCGGAGTCTGCATCTAACCCCCCGCCTCGTCAACCGGCGCAACGCCCGCGGAAGGTGCGTGACGGCGCGCCTGTGATATCGTATGGCGGAAAGGGCGTGGCTGATTTATGGATCAAAACGATCAAGCCTTGAGCAAAGTGCGTGAATTTATCGAGCGGCAGAACATCGCGCTCGACGGGCGCATCCCTCCGGAAAGAACTTTGGCCTCGGAACTCGGCGTGGGCCGCCGCTCGGTACGGCGGGCGCTCGATGTACTCGAGCAAGAGGGCCGGATACACCGCCATCAGGGGCGCGGCACCTTCGTCGACATCCGGGCGACGGGAAGCCTGGCGCCTCCGAGTACCACCGCTGCCGGCGGTCCCCGGCCCGCCTTGAGTGCGGCGCTCGAGAACGTTCTCGACTACACGAATCCCTTGGAAGTCATTGAAGTGCGGCTCGCGAACGAGCCGGTGATGGCGCGCCTCGCGGCCCTGCGGGCATCCCCCGCCGAGATCAAGCGTTTGACGACCCTCGCCGGCAAGACGCGCACGGCGAGCGACGCCGAGGCCTATGAGCGCGCCGATTCACTGTTCCACCGCACCATCGCCGAAGCGTCGAGGAACACGCTGTTTCTCGCGTTCTTCGACACCATGCGCATCAGCCAGCGCGATATCGGCTGGCGGCGCCTGGGTGAAAACGCCCACTGCTACAAGCGTCAGACCGTGTATGCCAACTTTCACGAATCGATTGCCGCCGCCATTTCCGATCGCAACGGCCAGGAAGCGTATCTGCAAATGCAGCGTCACTTGAGCGACGTGCAGCAATACATCTACGCCCAGGCGTTCCCGCGGGCGGACGCTCAGCAATAAAGCCCGCGGGCTGCACGCGCGCGGGCCCATCGAGGATTGGTTCGCACGTGCGCGCGCGTCTATACTGAACGCCTCCTCCTTGCGAACCAATGTCATGACGAAGATCCCCGCGTTCGATTACATCATCGTGGGCGCGGGCTCGGCCGGCTGCGTCCTGGCTAACCGCCTGAGCGCGGACCGCGATGCAACGGTCCTGTTGCTCGAGGCCGGCGGCTGGGACCGCGATCCCTGGATCCATATACCCCTCGGCTGGGGCAAGATCCTGCAGAAGCGGCTGCATGACTGGGACTATTTCTGCGAGCCCGAAGAGAACGTCGGCGGCCGCCGGCTGGAGTGCGCGCGCGGCAAAGTGATCGGCGGTTGCTCCTCTACCAACGCGATGGCGTACGTGCGCGGCAATCGGGGCGATTACGATCGCTGGGCCGCCCACGGCGCGCCGGGCTGGAGCTACCGGGACGTGCTTCCGTATTTCCGCAAGTCCGAACGATGGGAAGGCGGCGCGAATGCTTACCGCGGCGGCGACGGGCCCATGTCCGTGCAGGCGTGCCGCTACCAGGACCCTCTGATCGGCGCGTTCGCCGAAGCGGGCCGATCGGCCGGCCACCCTTGGACCGATGACTACAACGGCGAGAGCCAACTCGGCTTCGCGCGGCTGCAGATGACCATCGGCGCAGGAAGGCGCTCGAGCTCGGCGACGGCGTACCTGCGGCCGGCGCTCACGCGCTCGAACCTTCGGGTGGAAGTGCGCGCCCGCGCGCGGCGCATCCTGATGGATGGCCGCCGCGCGACCGGCATCGAGTACGAGCAGGGCGGCGTCACGCGCACGGCGCGGGCGGCGCGGGAAGTGCTTCTCTGCGGTGGGGTCATCAACACGCCACAGCTTCTGATGCTCTCAGGGCTCGGCGACAGCGAGGAGCTCGAGCAGCACGGCATCGCCGTGAACGTCGCGCTGCGCGGCGTCGGCCGCAATTTGCAGGACCACGTGTCGGTGATCCTCATGTATCACCGCCGCGAGCCGGGGCCGTTTTTGCGGATGATGCGTTACGACCGCATCGGCCGTGAGCTCGCCAAGGCGTATTTTCTGGGAACCGGTTTCGCCGCCGACGTGCCCGGCGGCGGGGTCGCCTTTCTCAAGAGCCGGAGCGACCTCGAGCTGCCGGACATACAGTTGCTACTGACGGCCGCGCCCCTGGGCGCCTGGCCGTACTTGAAGCCTTTCAAGGCGCCGTTCAAAGACGGCTTCGCGAGCCGCATCGTGATGCTGCATCCCGAGAGCCGCGGCCGCGTGACTCTGCAATCGACGGATCCCAAGTCGCATCCGCGCATCCTGCAGCGTTTCATGGCGACGGACTCGGATTGGCGCGCGCTGCGCGCCGGCGTCGCGCTGGCCCGTGAGCTCGCGGCGCAGCCCTCGATGCAACCCTACATCGCGCGGGAGTTCTTCCCGGGCGACGACAAACGCTCCGCCGCGGATATCGACGCGCATATCCGCAACACCTCCATCACCGTTCATCATCCGGCCGGGACCTGCAGGATGGGCCCGGACTCCGACGAGCTCGCGGTCGTGGATACCGAGCTCAAGGTGCGCGGCAGCGAAGCGCTGCGGGTGGTCGACGCCTCGGTCATGCCGGATCTTCCGAGCGGCAACATCAACGCCGCGGTGTTGATGATTGCGGAGAAGGCGGCCGACCTGATCCGCGGCGCTAGAACCTGTAATTGAAGCCGACGATGTACTCGCGCGGCGGAAACCAGGTCTGCGTCGTCTCGCCGCCGTACTGGTTGGTGAAGCGGTAACTCACCTCGGCGCGATCCGCCAGGTTGTTGATGGCAAACGTCATGTCGAAGTGGCTATTGGCAAACGTGTAATCGAACAAGAGATTCAACAGCACATAGCTCGGCGTCGTGTAGAGCGGGTTGGTGAACACCGTGTTCGAATAATGATCCCGGTAGTTGCCTTGCAGACGCGACAAGAGGCTCGAGCCGTCCGCGAAGGTGGAGGTCTGCGACAAAGCGACGGTCGCCGTGTAGGTCGGCAGGTTCGGGGGCGGATTGCCGTACACATCGCGATAGCCCTTCGCCCGTAGGGCACTCAATAGCTGGACGCCGTTTGGCAGCCCCGGGGGCTCTACGCCGAATTCGGCATCGAGGAAGGCGGGATAGCCGTACAGATTCGCGAACTCGGTGTTGGCGGCGTTGCCCGCCAGATTGTCGATCGTCTGGATGTGCGTGACGATCTTGCCCTTCTCCGCGGTGGCGTTGCCGCTGATCTTGAAATGATAGGGGAGCAACGCGGTCAACTCGCCTTCGATGCCGTAGATATGCACCTCCGGAATGTTGTCGACGCCGCCGTCGAAATTGATGAGGTCCTCGGCGTGATACTGCATGTCCTTGTCGATGTAGTAGAACGCGGCCACGTTCGCGATCAACCTGTTTTCGAAGGCGGTGTTCTTGGAGCCCACCTCGAACGAGGTGATGGTCTCCGGCTTGTAGTTCGCAGGGACCACCGCGGGCGCGGTTCCCGGATTACCGCCGCCGGGCTTGAAGCCGGTGGAGACGCTGCCGTAGACGAAATTCTCGGGTGTGAGCTGATAGTCGAGGCCGGCCTTCCAGGTGAGCTTGTTGGACGATTGGTGCAGATGAACGAAGCCGCCGCCGAGGTTCGGATCGCCGAAATAGTTGTCGAGGAAAGAAGAATTCCGGTCGTCCGTGTAGCGGAAGCCGAGCGTGCCCCGGAGCTCATCCGTGAAGTGGTAAACGCCCTGGCCGAAGCCCGAGACCGACTCGCGCCTGAAGGCGTTCGAGGTTTCGAAGTAGAGCGTACCAGCCGCGATTTCAGGCGCCACCAGGCTCTCTTGCTCGTTATTCAGGATGTTGGGCGTACCGGGTTCCTGCGCGTTGCGCAGATACTGATCGTATCCGTCCGTGGTGCGGCTGTGCAGATAGAAGGCGCCGACCACCCAATCGACCGGGCCGTTTTTCCCGCTCAAGTCAAATTCCTGGGTCACCGAATAGATGTCGTGCAGCCAGTATTGGACGTTCTCGCCGCCGTAGATGGGGGTCGCGAGGGCGATGGTCAGGCCGCTCTCCGAATTCGACCCAGTTTGATTGGTGTATTCCAGGCCGGTCAGCGATTTCAGCGCCAGGTTGTTGTCGAAGTTGTACGTCGCCGTGAGGCCGGCGAGCGTCTGGTTGTACAAGAACAAGCCGGGCCAGTCGCTGGTTTCGTCATAAGGACTCGGATTGGGATCGAGGATGTTCTTGCTCTCGATCTCGTGCTGGTCGGTCTTCGCGTACTCCAGGGTGCCGAACAGCGAGAAGGCGTCGATGGGCTGGAACAGCGCCGAGACGCGCACGTGATAGTTGTGATTGTTGTCGAGCTGGAAATCCGTGCCGGGAACCTCGGTCGCGGTCGCATAGCCTTGCTGCTGGATGAAATCGCCGGCGAGACGCAGCGCGAAGGTGCTCGCGACCGGCAGATTGACCGCCGCCGTGGCGTGCTGCAAATCGTACGAGCCGAACTCGAGGCGGGTGTAGCCGCTGAAGTCATTGAGTTTCGGCTGGACCGTGATGACGTTGACGGTGCCGCCCACCGAGTTCTGCCCGAACACGGTGCCCTGCGGGCCGCGCAGCACTTCGATGTGATCCACGTCGAGGAAGTTCGTGGCCAGGGAGATGGGATCGGGGACGAAAATGCCGTTCTGATGGAACGAGACCGAGGCCGGCGAGCCGTCGTCCTGGGGAGAATTCAGGCCGATGCCGCGGATCGACACGACGTGGTTGTAGCCGTCGGTCTGGCCGATCACGAGGCTCGGGACCTGGCTGTTCAGGTCCTCGGGAGCACGGATGTAGTTCTCTCGCAGCTGCTGCGTCGAGATGGCGGTGATGGCCTCCGGCGCCTTCTGCAGGGACTCGTTCTCCTTCTGGCCGACGACGACGATGCTTTCGAGCTCGTCCGGCGAGTCGGCCGCGACCGCCCCAGCGACCGGGAAGAAGACGATTGCGCTGGCAATCCACGATACCCTGTGCATCACGATACGGTGCATTGATTCATCCCCTTGATTGTCCTGCTCGCCAAAACTTTGGCACGCGGTGCCGCGAACCAAATTCTCCCATTGGTTCAATAGTGGCACTATGCATGGGGTCGTGACAACCAGATTGTAGTCGCACGGCGGCCAATTGGTTCGGGGTAGCACTAACAGCAATCGCCGGCGCGCGCGCGACGCGCACCGGTGGATCGAGATTGGGAGGAACGATGGAAACGAGCGCCGACGTACTCATCATAGGGGCGGGATCCGCAGGTTGCGTGCTGGCGGCGCGGCTTAGCGAGAACCCTGCCGTTCGAGTCTGCGTGCTCGAGGCCGGCGGCCACGCCACCGACCCGGACATCGCCATTCCGCAGAAGTGGCCGCTGCTCGCCGGACGCGAGTACGACTGGCGTTATCGCACCACGCCGCAGGCGAGAACGGCCGGTCGAGCGCATGACTGGCCGCGCGGACGCCTGATCGGCGGCTCGAGCTGCCTGCATGCCATGGCCCACGTGCACGGGGCGAAAGAGGATTTCCGCCTCTGGTCCGAGGCCAGCGGATCGGCGCGCTGGTCCTATGAGGGGCTGCTCCCGGCGTTTCGCAAGATGGAGAGCTCGTGCGGCGGTCCGCTAGCCGTGATGCTGCCCGACGCCGAGCTGAGCCCGGTGGTGCGCGCGTACATGGCGGCCGGAATGGCGGCGGGGATTCCCTGGCGCGGCAATCACAACCTTGGCAACCTCCTCGGGATCGCGCCGAACTCACTCACCATCCGTGCCGGCCGGCGCGTCTCGGCCGCCGACGCGTATCTCGACCCTGTGCGCGGCCGTTCCAATCTCACCGTTCTCGCCAGAGCGAAGGTGCACGCGCTCGAGGTTTCGGGCAATCGAGTGACCGGCGTGCGCGGCGAGGTCGACGGGAAGTACACGACGTTCAGCGCCGGAATGACCCTCCTCTGTGCCGGCGCCGTCGGCACTCCCCTGCTTCTGATGCGTTCCGGCATCGGTCCCGCCGAGGACCTCGCGCATGCCGGTGTCGAGTGCATCGCCGACCACCCCGGCATCGGCGATAACTTGCACGATCATTTGCTCACGGCGGGCAATGTGTACCGGGCCAAACGGCCCGTGCCGCCGTCGCGGCTGCAGCACTCTGAATCCCTGACCTATCTGGATTCGAGTGACCTCACCTGCCCGGACGGCCTGCCCGATATTGTCGTCGGCTGCGTCGCGGCCCCCACCGTGACCGAGTGCTTCGATCGCCCCGCGGCCGGGTCCGCATACACACTTCTATCGGGCGTCACCCACCCGACCAGCCGCGGACGGCTCACTCTCATGGGGCCCGGTGTCGACGATCCACCCCGCATCGATCCCGCGTATCTCAGCACCGAGCACGATCGCCTGCTCGCGCGGCGCGCGCTCGAGACGGCGCGCATGATCGGCCGCCTCCCGGCCCTCGATGAGTGGCGGGAGGAGGAAATCTACCCCGGCATCGATTGCCGGAGCGATGCCGAGCTCGATGCCTTCCTCGAGCGTGCCGTGATGACCCACCACCATCCGGTGGGAACTTGCGGCATGGGGAGCGTCGTGGACGCCGACTTGAAGCTCGAGGGATTCGAGGGCCTCTATGTGGTCGACGCATCGGTGATTCCGAGCATTACGTCGGGGCCGATTCATGCGGCCGTTCTCGCGATTGCCGAAACGTTCGCGACGGAAGTTGCCGGCGCCGCGCTCGGCTGATCGCCGCGCTTCAGCGGAGCGCGTTGACCGTCGCATCACGACGTAGCGCGAGGGCGGCGGCATTGTTGGCAAAGTTGTCGAGAAAATCGGCGTAGGCCGGATCGAAGGCCTCGACGAAATTGACGTCCTTGGCGAATTGCCCGTGATTCAGGCCGTAGCCCTTGACCACCAAGGTATGCGAACCCGTCGCATTGGTGACGGTGATGGTGCAGCGGATTTTTGCCTCGAACGTCAAGGCGACGAGACCCGGGGTCATCCATGACCAAAATTCCTGGGTGGAAACCGTCATCACATTGGGCGCGGCGGGATCCTTCGTGAGTTGAAAGCCTTTGCCCTTCAAGCCCTGCTCGATCAGCGACCGGACCTGCTTGGTCACCGACTCATTGGCCGCCAACGAGACATCCCCCATGGCATGTCCGAAGCCGTTGCGTTGACGACCCACCATCCGGTCCTTGGCTTCAGGGGGCAGATTGGAGACGTCGCCATCGATGGACGGCGTGGACGGATCGTCGGGTTTGTTCAGGAATTGCCGATCGTCGCTGACCGCAGCGAGGAAAACGCGCCCCGTGGCGGGGCCGGCCGCTGCGTTGGCCGGAACCGTCAGGGTCAATTCGCGCCGTCCCGTCACGCACCCGGACAGAAGAATCAGGAGCACCGCGCCGATTGCGAGACGGGCGATTTTCATTACCCGGGCAGCGTCCAGTCGTCGATGACGCTCGTGTTCGAGTCGAGATCTTGCAGCTCGATCTTCTGGTAGGTGAATGAGACGCGCTCGAGCTCATCACCAGGGGCCGAACCACTGACTCCGTCACCGCTGTCTTTGACTTGTACGACGAGCGCATTCGTCAGGGTGATTCTGTAGTACGCGTGCATTCCTTCCCCGGCTGTGGCGCGATAAAAGGTGCAGGCCACCGAGGTCAGCCGTTCATTCGTCACGGCCGCTTCGAAGAGCTGCGGCGAGGAAGCATCGAGCTCCTTGACGATGGTGACGGGCGAGTTCTGCGGCCGTGCGCTGCCCTGCCCGCTCGACGCATCGTAGGGCACCTTGATCTCCTCGGTGAGCGCGTACACCGCAATGCCCGCGGGGACACCGCGTACCGTATCGCCGGTGATTTTTCCTTGCTTGGCACCGACGACGGTGCAGTAGATGTTCCCGGCGAATGCGGGAAGAGCCATCGTGAACAGAACCGAGCCGGCTAACGCCGAATGAGTGAGGCGTGACATGGGTCAACTCCCTGTGGTTCCCTGGGCCGGCATGGACTTTAGTTAAAGAGGCCCGCGGCGATCGTGATGGGCTCGTCAGTTCGCCCCGAGAGGCAGATTATGTCGGATACATCAGCCTCCCACGCCGACCATGCTGCGCGCATGAGCGGCAGCAACCGCTTCAGCGCGCGGTCGGCAAGTTGATCTCCGGTGTCATTTACATCGACACGTTCAACGGCGTGGTCTATACGGGAGACGAGGTCGTTAAAATTCCTTACGGTTACACGATCTCCGAATAGCCCGAGGATCAATACTCCGCCTTTTCACCTTTCGCGGGCACCGAGGTTGGAACGCCCGGCGCGCCGGCGTAAGTAATCAGCAGCACAGCCGGCTCATCGCCCGCCTCTCCTCGATGCACATCGTCGACGGATTCCCCAACGGCTTGCCCCTGATGAACGACCAAAGTCTTACCACTCGCCCGATCGTGCAGTGTCAGAGTTCCGGAGAGGACGTATACCGCACTCGGCATGGGATGGTAGTGCCATCGGAGCGAGGTATGCGCCGCGAGCGTCACCTTTAGAGTCGTGAGTCTGCAGCAGCGTTTCACGCTGGGCAGTCGCAACATTTGCAGGAGTGTCTTGTGCAGCCGCAAGCGACGTTACCGCCGCCAGGCAGCCTGCAATGAAGAGGGTCGCCGCGACCGCAGGGATGCGATGTTTCAAGAGCCCATCGGATGTCCGCATGATTGCCACCTTCACCTAGTTCGTTCCCAATCTCGGCAGCTATGTTCCCGAAGCGCGCTTACGCTGCGATTTCGGAAGCGGGAAACTCTAGTTTCAGTTGTAGCATTCAGATCGTTCGTAGCTCCACGCCGGCAAAGCTCGCTGCGGCCGGTGGCTCTCGCTCTTCGACGGGTCCGTCGCGCTCGATGAGCACGGCCCGCCAGCCCGCCTCGCGCGCAGCGCGGATTTCAGATGGATTGTCGGACAGAAAGAGAATTTCGGATGACTCGAATCCCATCAACTCTCGGATGGCCCGATACGACCCTGCGTTTACTTTCGATCCGATCGTGGCATCGAAGTGGTCACGGAACAAATAGCCCAGATTCCCCGCGTTCGTGTGCCGGAGCAGCAATTTCTGCGCTTCTACCGAGCCCGAGGAGTAGACGTAGAGATCGATGCCACGATCCCGCCACGCATGCAGCGCCGGAGCGACATCCGGATACAACGGGGAGCAAAACGTGCCGCGCGCAAAGCCATCCGCCCAGATCATGCCTTGCAGGGATTTGAGCGGCGGAATTTTCTCGTCCGCATCACTCCATGCGAGAAGCTGACAAATTGCCGCATCGACATCCTGCTGCGTTCGCATCGTTCGCTCCCTGACGTCTGCAAGCAGTTGCTGCACCCGGGGTTCTTGCAGATGCGAGCGAACGAATGCCGGGAGCCGTTCGCGGGCGTAGGGAAACAGCACGTCTTTCACGAAAGTGATGGGCGTGATCGTTCCCTCGAGATCGAGCACCACCGCACGCGTCGTGCCCTGCTCAGCCGACAGGGAGGCCACCCGATTCCAAGCGTGGAAAACGTCGTGCGATCGCGTCGCCGGAATACTCGGCGACCCAGCCTGCGGGATTCGTGAACACGCGGATGGCCACGAAGCTCGGCTCCGGCCCCATGTCGAACCAATGCCGCGTGCCTGAAGGAACCTTGATGAGGTCGCCGCGCTCACACACGGCCACGTACACGCGCCCACCCACATGCAGATAAAAGGCGCCTCGCCCGGCAACAAAAAAACGCACCTCGTCATCGGCGTGCGTGTGTTCGTCGAGGAACTTCTCCCGAAGCGCGGCGCGATCCGGATGATCTCGCGCCATGCTGATGACGTCCGCCGCCGCATATCCGCAGCGGCGCTTGAGCCCATGAATCCAGGTGCCATAGGCGTCAAGAATGCGCTCGGGGGTATCGCGCTCGGTGATCAGCCCGTTCGTCTCCCAGCGCTCGAACTCCACACCGATCTCCGCCAGTTTCTCGCGAATGCGCTCGGCGTCCGCGGTGACGAATGAGGGTGTGCTCGGATCGAGCTCGCTATAGCCAATGAGTAACGTCATGTGGGCAATCCTGACCAGTGAGAGTGCAGGGCTAGAAGCGCATCGAAGGCATCCATGTGGCGGATCGCATCCGAGGGGCGCCGTCCCCAGGCATACAGGCCATGACCGGCCACCAGATAGCCCGGGGCCGTGACGGCAGAGTCGCTACGCCCAAGCTCGAGCTCGGCCGCAGCTGCGAGCGCGCGGCTATCTTGGTCGTTCTCGATGATCGGCAGGCGGACCGTCTGCTCGTGACTCGTGACTCCCGGAAGCGCCTTCTGCAGCTCCCAGCCATTTAGGCGCAGCGCGCGCGCTCCCAAGTGCCGCCGCCCGAGCACGGCAGAAAGCAGCGTGTGAACGTGACAGATCGCGCCGACCGCCGGATCCGCCAGGTAGCGGGCGAAGTGCAGCGGAGCTTCCGCGGACAGTTCCTCACCGTCCGGTGCCGCGAGCGCCACGACCGCGACATCTTCCGGGCGCAGCGCACCTTTATCGCGCCCAGAACGGGTAATTGCAATGTGATCACCGACGCGCACCGAAAAATTTCCGCTCGTGGCGGGAACCCAGCCTCGCGAGGCGGCGTAACGGCCGGCGGCCATGACTGCGTCTATGGCGAGGCCTAGCGACCCTTCCGTTTTGGCGAAATTCGTGGCCAATCAATCCTCCCGCCTGCCGGCGTCTCCTCAAAAGACCTGCTCCATAGCCGAGAGTATCGCGAAGCATTTCGCAAAACCATCGATCTTGCGCCTAGGCCCATGACACGGATGGCCGATCGCACAATGAGCGCGAGGTCCGCAAGGGTGGTGATGGCGCACGGGCCCTGCCGCGCGGATCGCAGTCACGTCTTGGCGGCGGATACGGGGCCGATTGATTTGTGCCGCACCAGGCGACCGCGGGCGGATCTCTTGGCCAAGCGGGCCGAGTGCTCCGCGGCGCTGATCAAGTCCGAGGCACGTTGAAACGGCCTCCGCGGAGCATGGGTGGCGAGTCCCACCGAGGCGGTCACGGTCACTGCCGTGCCGCCGATGGTGTGCAAGGTGCCTCGCAGGCGGGTGATCAGACGCTCGCAAAAGATCTCTGCACCGGGTGACTCGAGACCCGGCAGCACGATCACGAACTCCGTGCCGCCGTAGCGTGCTACGCAATCGGTGTCGCGGGCCACCGCTGCAATCGATTTCGCCGTGGTCACGAGCACCGAATCGCCGGCCTCGCGCCCATGAGTCTCGTTGATGTCCTTGAAGCGGTCGAGATCCACGAACACCAAGCTCAGCGGCCAGTTACCGGTCGTCGCGGCCTGGAATTCCCGCCGCAACATCACATCGAGATAGCCGCGATTATAGACTTCCGTGAGGCGATCGCGACGCTGATCCTGCATCACCGCGGCGCGCGCTTCGAGTTGCAGGTTGGTCGCACCCAAGCTGCTGACCTGCCCGATTGCCTCCAGATTGCGGACGATCAAGAGATCGCGCGCTTGATCGAGGATCGCGCTCGCCGCGTCAGACTGCAGCAAGTCCCTATCGAACAAGCGCTCGATCTCGGGTATCTCGGCGATGAGTTTACCCATCACCTCGGCCACCGCCGGTGCATCGAGACCCAGCCATTGCGACGCGTGCTCCACCAATCCCGCAAAGTCGGCCGCCGCGGCGGGCGCTAGCAATATCTCCACGCACTCGCCGCCGAGTGCGACACAGCGCGCCGCCATCTCCGTCGCGGTCGAGCGATCCGTCATCGGCGGCGCGTGGCTCCACGCCACTGCACGGCAGAGGGGCTCGGGCAGCTTCCAGTACGCCAGCAGCCACGCACCGAGCTCGGCGTGATCGATTCCAAGGCGGGCCGTTTCGTAGCCCGCAAATTCCCAGTGAGAGGCGTTCGGGGGCAGATCGCGATAAAAATCTGGCGCCGCGCGATCGATGCCGAGGATCGCGATATCTTGCAGTAGGGCCGCGAGGAAAATGTCGTCCACTGCGCATGCGCTCTGCAGCATGCCGAAGCACCGGGCGGCCGAGGCGCTCAGGATGGCGCGCCGCCAATAGCGGTCGTAATCGACGCCGTTGCTCTTCAAGCCCATATACGTGCCGATGAGCGAGAAGCCGAGTGCAAGCGTGGTTGCGCCCTGCAATCCGAGCACGATCAGCGCCTGACGCAGGTTCGCGCTCTTGCGTTGCCGGGAATAGAGCGCGGAGTTGGCGACGCGCAACAGATTGGCGGCGAGCGCCGGGTCGCGACTGATCGCCGCGGCGACCTGCGAGATATCGGTGTCGGGGTCCCGTGCCAGGGCGATGATCTGCTGCGCAATGGCAGGCGGACTGGGAAAACTCGAGGACGCTTTTAGTTTGCTCTTGAGTTGCCCGAGCATTTCGTCCATCCATGCCTCGCTACGCGTCCATGTGCTTAGCGGCGGTACAGGGCGGATCTTGAGGGTCTGGATGAGCGCCCACCGGGGGCGATTTCGAGGAATCAGATTACGTCACATTGGTTCACCGGTCCGCGGGCCAGGCGTCTTTCCACGGTTTGGCGCGCATGACGGATGAGGCACTGAGCGCACCATCCTCGACTCGTAGGGTGGCGAGCACCGTATAGGGCTGGCCGACGACGAGTTGGGTCGCCCGCCCCCGCTCCAACGCCACACTCGCATCGACCCCGACTTTCTCGCCTGCGCGGGTGACGAGGGTGAGTTCCGTGCCCGAGCTCGCAATGAGGGTTCCCGTCAGGCGCCTGACGCCGGGCGGAAGCGCGGACTGCGCCTCGGCCAGCGCGGCCGCGCTCGCGGGCGCCGTACCGTTCGGCCCGAAGATGGTCAGGGTCTTGTAGGCGCCGACGTAGACTAGTCCGTTGGCGACGAGCGGCACGATGTTGGCGTTGCCACCGAGATTGGGCCACTGCCCGGCGGGTGCGGAATAAAGAAGCGGCAAGCTGCCGTTGACCGGCGTCGCAGAGAAGGCGTAGAGCGTCAAGCCGGTGGTCGATGTGGGGCGGCCGACCGCCCAGATGATGGCTGTTCCGGCCTTGCGCTCGTTGGAGCTCACGACGGTGAAGAAGCCGGGATCTTGCACCGAGCCCGGGATGGTCGTCGTCGTCGATTCGGCCACCCAATGAGGCGCCGGCGAGGTGCTCACCTGCCAGGTCCGCAGCGACCCCGCGGCAGTCACCACCCGACCAATGCCGTCATGGCCTCTGTAGTAGGAAGGGCCGCACCAGCAGCCCGAGGAGAGCTGCTGCATATCGAGTGCCGCGCCCAGATCGTTCTGATCGAGTAGAAACAGACGCCCATCCTTGGAGACGATGGCTGCGAGCTCATCTCCACTCGGCTGCACCGGCAGCAGCAGCACGCCGGCCGCACCCAGGTCGGCGTCGTCGATGTCCATCTGAAAGACGTTGCTCGGTGTAAAGACGCCGGTGCGCTCCGCGAGATTCGGCGTGAGGCCGATGACGCTCTCCTGAATGTTCGTGACTCCGTCGTACGTGCTCTGCGGCGGACAAAATTCGGGGCTCACATAGAAATTGCAGTCGGAATTTCCGGTCGCGAAATAGAGGGTCCGTCCGTTCGTCGCGAGTCCGAATCCCGACATCCACACGGAGCTCAAAAAGAAATCCGTCGGCGAGCTCGCCTGCGAGTCGTTCAACTCCGAGTGAGCGAGCGGCTTGAGGTTGCCGGCTTGCCAACCAAGGACCCAGCCGCGCGACTGATTGGCCGAAAAATCGCAGAAGCTGCCGAAGCCCGCGTAGACCGCATCACCGTGCAGGAGCAGCGCCGGCCGCTGACGCTGATAAGTGGCATCGAAGCTGAACGTCGTGCCATCGGTCAACGTGTGAGACGCGGCCACCGTGACCGGTGCGACGTCATCCGCCAGCGTGATCAGATCCATCGCGTGCAGCTGATACTGGGGCGGCATGCCGTTCACGTAGGCCATGACGACGATGCGATGCCTGACGAGGTCGATCACCGGCGTGCTGGTGATGCCGACATTGGGCCCGTTGTTGCCGCAGCCGAGCGGCATCGGTACGGACGGCCCTAGATTGCGCGAGACCAGCACCGCACCGCTATGTGCATCCAGTGCGTAGACGGTGTTGTTCTCGGTGACCACATAGAGCACATCGTGAATGCCGCCGGCAATCGACTGCGCCGGCACCAACAAGGGTTGCGCGTCGACCTGATCGTCGAGCGCCACCGTGCCGAGTACGCCGAAACTCGCCGGAAACGCCGCTGCGCTTAGCGTCGTCTCCTGCTTGTTCCATCCGGTGCGCAACGTGTCGTAGTGATAGGTCGCCACCGTGGCGGGCTCGGCACGAGCGCCTTCCGCAACCAGCCACGACGCAACGACGACCAAGCCCAAACCAATGAGCGGGCGCGGCGCGCGCAAGAGGCCAGCCATGATGAGATTCCCCTGTCTTAGAGTTATGCGGTTCAGCCGCTCGTTCTTCCCTGAGTAAAAAAATAGCACCCGGGGGCGGTGGGCGCCATCGATACTTGCCCCGCTGTTTGACAGATTCTGATTACTGCAGCGCGACGGTAGAATCGCCCGGCAGCCGGCGCAGGGCAAGTTGGCACGCTTTCAAGAGTTCAAATTTCCCGGCCGCGATGTCGATCAGGTTCGCGCCGTCCTACGTCGCGTCAGGCGGACCCGGAGGTGAGGACGCAAATGAAGAGAATTCCGGGCGGCGCTGGGGCGCCGCGCAACGGTATAATCCCGCCATCCCAGGTCACAGGCATCCTTGCATGCGGTTGAAGCAGCTCGCCCGGCCATTGTCACGCCTCCTCGGCACGGCGCCCGACGGTTCACCGGCGGCTCCAGATCCGATTGCGGCGCTCGATTCGGCACCGCCGCAACATCTCGTCGCCGCTGCGCTCGACGGCGGCGACGAGACGCTGCGCGCGGCGGCTATCGGGAAGCTCACGGACGGCGACAGTCTGCGGACGCTCGCGGGGCTCTCGGCCGCCACGGCAAGCGGCGTGTCCCCGGGCCTCGAGCGCGCCGCGCAGGAGCGCCTTGCGCAGCTCGTCGATGCGAGGACCATCGAGTTCGAGACGCTGCGCGCCCCGCCGGTGAACGTCGCCGCACTCCTCGCGGTGACGGGTTACTCGAGCGATCCCGAGCGGCTGCCGCGCACCCTCGCCTCGATCGATGCGGCGGAGCGCCGGGCGCTCGTCCTCGACGGCCCCTCGAGCCGCATCCGCCAGCTCGCGGCACAGTCGGTGTCGGATCCCGTCGAGCTCCGGCACCTCTTGAAGCAGCTGCACGGCAAGGACAAGAACGTCTACAAGATCATCCGCGAGAAATGCGATGCGTTGAATGCCGAGGAGCACGCGATCGAGAAGGCGCGCAGCGGTGCCATCCGCGCCTGCGAGTCGCTCGAGCGGCATGCGCACCGAATCTACGAGGCCGTCTACGAGCCGACGTTCCGGCACTTTCACACGCGCTGGCAAGCGCTCGAGGCGCACGCGGCGCCCGACGTGCGCGAGCGCGCGGCGCGGGCGAGTAAGCGCTGCGAGGAAATCATCGCGGAGCACCACCAAGGCATCGAGAAGGAAGCCGCCGACGCGGCGGCGCGGGTGGCGCGCGAGGCCGAACGCGCGGAGGCCAAGCGTCTCGCCGATTTCGAAGCCGAGAGCAGGCGCGAGGCGGCCGAACGCGAGGCGGCGGAGGCCGCGGCGCGGCGCGAGGCCGAAGAGAGCGCGCGTGCCGCGGCAGCCGCAGCGGAGGCTGCGACGCTCCGCGAGCTCAACGCATTGATCGGCAAAGCGCACGCGGCGCTCCGTGAAGGCGCCACGGGCCGCGCCTCAGGACTGCGGCGAGCTCTCGAGGAGAAACTCGGCGCGCTCACGGCCGTGCCGCCGCCGGTCCTGCGCCAGGTGCAAAAACTCGACGCGTCGCTCGGCGAGCTCAAGGCCTGGAAGGAGCACGCGGCGGCACCCAAGCGTGCCGAACTCATCCAGGAAATGGAGTCGCTCATCGGCGCAGCACTCGCGCCGCAGGCGCTCGCGGAGCGTATCCGTCAGCTGCAGGAAGACTGGAAGACGGTGAGCAAGGGTGTGCTCAGCGACTCGGATGCGGACTGGCAGCAGTTTCATCAGGCGGCTGAGCGCGCGTACCAGCCGTGCCGCGAACACTTCGAGGCGCAGGCGAAGCTCCGTGAGGCGAATGCGGAAAAGCGCAAGGCCATACTCGAGCGGCTGCGCGCGTTCGAAGCTGCGCAAAGCGGCGACGCGGCAGACTGGCGCGCATTCGCGGCAGTGCTCCGCGAGGCGCCGCTCGAATGGCGCCGGCATTTTCCGGTGGAGCGCGGCGTGGCCAAGAAGCTCCAGAAAGAATTCGATGCCGCGATCGGCCGGCTGCAGGAACGACTCGACGCGTGGCACGCGAGCAACGCCGAGGAGAAGCGCGTGCTCATCCGGCGCGCCGCGGCGCTCGTCGGCCTCCAAGACGGTCGCGAAGCCACGGAGACGGTGAAACGCTTGCAGGCGCAATGGAAAGACATCAGCGCCGCCGCGCACGAGCAGGAGCGAGCTCTGTGGGAAGAGTTTCGCGGACACTGCGATGCCGTGTTCCAGAAGCGCCAGCAGGCGCACGCCGATTACACCGCGAGCCTTCAATCGAACAAGGCGCGCGCGGTGGCGCTCTATGAGGAGGTGGAGCAGCTCGCGGGAAAGTCGGGGACCGATTTGCGGGACGGTGCCGCCAAAATCCCCGAGTGGCGTGCGGCGTTCGAGACAGTGGGCGAGCTGCCGCGGGCGGAAGAGCGTGCGCTCAAGGCACGATTCGAGCGCGCACTCGAGCGGGTGAAGGCATCGATAGCGGCACAGAAAGCGAAAGATAAGGAGCGATCGCTCGAGGATCTCCTCGAGGCCGCCGGCCGAATTCACGCCTACGCGCGCGCGGTGGCGCAAGGGGCGCCCGCCGCCGAGCGCGAGACGCGGAAGCAGACCGCCGAGACTTTCATTGCCTGCATCTCGCATTGGCCCAAAGGAGGTACCGAGGCGCTCGCGCACGCCTGGAGCAAGGCCGAGGCCGCGAAGCCGCTCGAGGCGGCGCACGAGAAGGCGCTCCGGATGCTCTGCATACGCAGCGAGATCCTCAACGATCTACCGACGCCTGCCGAGGATCAGGAACTGCGGCGCGACTATCAGATGCAAAGGCTCGTGGAGCGGATGGGGAAAGGCAACGCAGGGAGCGACGACAGCGTCGAGAGCTTGGTGCTGGAATGGTCGCGGGGGGACTCGGCGCCCGAGGAGATCTATAAATCGCTGCTGTCGAGATTCCGCGCGTCGCTCCAATCCGCGCGTTCCGGCGCATCGCGCCAGGCGTGACCGATCACGTCCAAGCGAGCCGCCTGCGGCCCTCGGATCTCAGGTCAGCGTGCGGTGAGCTTGACCTCGAACTCGACGTCGACCGAATCGGCGCGCGTCGTCACGTTGGCGATCGCCAGGTTCGAGGCGGACACCTTGATATCCGTGCCCGGCACGATCGCCGGCTTGAGCAGCGGCAAAAGATCGATGTTCTCCGATTTCGGGAGGGATCCGCCGGTCGCGGATTGCAGCAAGTCGACGATCTTGCGGGTGGATTCGTCCTGGACGTTGTCGATCCGAATGTCGTCGATCTCGATGTGCGTGCCGGAGCCCACGAGTTTCCCGGAAACTCTGACGTCCGACGCAAGCTCCGTGCCAACGCAGGAATCGCCGACCATGAGGCCCAATCGGGACGAGAGGTGCGCATCGATGATGACTCGGGCCGCCTCGAGTGCGACGTGCGGACGCTCGAGGTACGCGTAGCATTTGCCTTTGGTCAGGTACCAGCGTCCCTGATCCTTGAATAGCGACGCCACCAGCACCGTCTGCAGCGCCTCGCGGCCGATGACGAGCTCGCTCGCAACTGCAGGGCCGACGAGCCCGCAGAGGCCAAGGCAGGTGATGAAAAGCACGCGCCGTCGAAACCTTCGCCTGAGCGCGGCCTCTTTACCATCCAGCCATTCCGATTCTGAGCGCATTCGCTTCCCCACCGTTGCCTGAAGCAGAACGGACAATGTACCAGCTTTGCAGCGATGACTTCGTTGAGGAACCCGGGAGCTATACTGTCGGACCGGCTTGGAAAGTCAATTCGTTTGAGGCAAAGGAGCCCACTCGTGGACACACTCGATTGTTCTGACATCGACCAGTATCTCGGCAAGCCCATCACGTCGACGACCCTGCGCGAGCCCATCGCCAACAACGATATCCGGCGCTGGGCGCATGCCATGCACTACCCGAATCTCTTGCACTACGAGCCGGACTACGCCGCGGCGAGCCGCTGGCGCAAGCTCGTCGGACCGCAGAGCTTTCCGATCGTCGTCGATGACGGCCACGGCTCGGCGCCGGCCTGCGTCGGTTGCATTCCCAACTCGCACCTCCTCTTCGGCGGCGACGAATGGTGGTTCTACGGGCCGCGAGTCTATGGCGGCGACATGCTCACCAACGAGCGGATTCCCTTCGACTATGTCGTCAAGGAAACCAAGTTCGCCGGGCCGACGTGCTTTCAGCGCGGCGACAATTTCTATCGAAATCAGCGCGGCGAGCTCATCGCCAAGCAGCGGTCGACCTCCATCCGCTATCGCGCCGCGGCCGGCGGCGCGACCGTCAACATGGCGGACGCGGAAGAGCCGGTGTGGAGCGACGAAGAAATCGATGCGCTCGAGAAGCGCAAGTTCGGCTGGATCCAGATGTTGCACGACCTCGGTCACAAGGAGCGCTGGTGGGACGAGGTCAAGGTGGGCGATGAATTACCCGAGCGGGTGTTCGGCCCGCATTCGGTCGCGAGCTTCGCCACCGAGTGGCGTGCCTACATCATCAACACCTGGGGCACCATGAACCTGCGCAAGCTCGATCTGCTCGCGCTCGGCTTCACGCCGGAGATGGCAGGCTTCGAAAACGATCCCGACGTGCAGAAGGTGAACCCGGAAATCACCGACGGCGCCTATTACGGTCCGTCGCGGGGCCACCTCTTCCCGCGCTGGGCGCGCAAGATCGGCATGCCGCGCGCCTACGGCTACGGCGCGTCCATGGGCGCCTGGGTGACCGACTACCTCTCGGGCTGGGCGGGCGAGCACGGCATGGTGGTGCACTGCGCCGCCAATTATCGCGGCCCGGCCCTGTCGGGCGACATCACCATCCAGACCGGGGAAATCGTCGACAAGTCGGTCGATGGCGAAGGCCGCCACATCGTCCAGGTCAAGCACAAGATGGCCAATCAAAAAGGCACGACCATGGCCACCGCGGTTGCGGAAATCCAGCTGCCGAAGAAGTCAGGTCGTTGAGCCCGGGAGCGCGGGCAGCGCACCTGTCGGCACACCTACTTGGGCGAAAGCGTCACGGGCACTTCGGTAATGGAGTCGACGGGCAGCTTGTTGAGTTCGGCTGCCTTGCGGACCGCCGCCTCGTTCGGCCCCTCGTAGACACAGAATGTCTTGGTCTCGTCGGCATTCGCGTAGGACTCGACCCAGCGCACGCCGACCGAGTAGCGGTGCACGGACTGCGCAGGGGCATCTGCCGCGAACACGGGGAGCGTCAGCACGAACGCGCCGAGGTCGCATGAGATCGAGAGCATTCGCCGGTTCACGAGTGCCTCGATGACATTCGATGAGGGTAGCGGGCAATCGTGAGAACCTGATTAGAACGCGCGCGATGCGTGACTCTGAACCGGCAAGCGCTATCCCGAGTCCCGCACAGAGCGGCGAACAGCTGAAAGAGAAATTGCTACAGCTCGGCGGCGGCCGGTGGGCGCCCCGCGTCGCCTCGCTGACCGTCCCACTCTTTATCTTGGGGATGTTTAGCAATCTCTCTTCGAGCTATATATGCTTCCACACCGCTGGTCCGGTCAAGCCATCAACGCGACGTGATCATTCAGAAATGATACTTCCTCGAGGACCGGGGTTTGGCTGTCGGCATGATTGTGACTGCTTTGTCACCTAACCGGTCGAGTCCGCGATCTATGCTCGAGGTCACCCAGAATCCGGATACGCTTGGAGGGCCATTCATGAGCACCACGCCGCAACCCCCTCCGGCCGCACCGGACCCCGCCTTCGATCAAACCGATCCAGCGCTGTGGGAAATCGCGCGACCGGGGAGAAGCTACACCATCCCGCTGCATGGCCTGCAGGCAAGCGCCATATGACCCAACCGACTCAAAGCCCCGACCTCAAACGTATTGCGCGCGACGCGATGCGCGCTCACGAGCTGTTGCCCGACTTTTCGCCGGCCGCATTGGACGAGGCGCAGCGCGCGACCGCCGCCGTGAGCCAACCGAGCAGGAATATTCGCGATTTACGCAATCTTCTGTGGTCGTCCATCGACAATGACGATTCACTCGATCTCGACCAGATCGAAGTCACGGAGGCGCTCAGCGGCGGCAAGTTCAGACTCCTCGTGGGAATTGCCGATGTGGATAGCGTCGTGAAGCGGGGATCGGCCATCGATGATCACGCGCGCGCCAATACCACCTCGGTCTACACTGCGGCGGAAATTTTCGCCATGCTGCCCGAGCGATTGTCGACCAATCTGACTTCACTGGCACAAGATCAGGACCGCCTATGTCTGGTAATCGAACTGACAGTCGATGCCGATGGCGTGATCGGGCCGGCGAGCGTATACCGCGGGCTGGTCCGCAATCGCGCGAAGCTCGCGTATCGCGGTGTAGCCGCATGGCTTCAGGGGACGGATGCCGCGCCCGCACCGATCGGCCAAGTCGAAGGCATGGCGCCGCAACTACGCATGCAAGATTCCGTCGCCCAAGCACTGAAGCGCCGGCGCCAGGCAAAGGGGGCGCTCGACTTCGACACCGCGGAAAATCGCGCCGTGACCGCGGGCGGGGTTCTGGTCGATCTGGAGCCCGATCCGAAGAACCGTGCCCAAGAACTGATCGAGGAATTCATGGTCGCGGCAAATGGCGTGACGGCGCGCTTTCTTCAAGCGCAGGGCCGCACGTCACTCCGCCGAATTCTGAGAACACCGAAACGCTGGGATCGGATCGTCGAGTTGGCGAAACAGGCGGGGGAGCACTTACCCGACGCGCCGGATGCGATGGCACTCAATGCCTTCCTGACGAAGCGGCACCAGATCGATCCAACTCACTTTGCCGATCTGTCGCTTTCCATCATCAAGTGCTTGGGCGCCGGCGAATACGTCGTCGAGCGTCCGGGACAGGCGCTGGAAGGTCACTTCGGCTTGGCCGTGCGCGATTACACGCATTCGACCGCACCGAATCGGCGCTTCCCCGATTTGCTCACTCAGCGTCTTTTGAAGGCGCTATTGGCCGCTCAACCCGCGCCATATACGGATGACGAGCTGGCGGCACTTGCCTCACATTGCACCGAACAGGAAGGCAACGCCCAAAAGGTGGAGCGACAAATCGAGAAGTCCGCCGCCGCCATGTTACTCGGCCCCCGAATCGGCGAGCGTTTCGAGGGGATTGTCACCGGTGCCTCCGAGAAGGGCACCTGGGTGCGCATCGAGCATCCTGCCGCCGAAGGACGAGTCGTCAAGAATTATCAAGGCTTCGATGTGGGTGATCACGTGCGTGTTCAGTTATTGGACGTGGATGTAAACCGCGGCTTCATCGATTTTGCGGGAGCTCGATAGATGTCGTCAGCGAAACAGCCTGAATCCCAGAGCGCCTATCTCGACGAAGCCTTCATGGTTAGCGATGCGGCGCGGCCACTGCGGGTTCTCGCGGAGTATTTGGAGCCGCTCGAGGTATTTCGACGCGAGCAAATTCAGGACACCATCGTGTTCTTCGGGTCCGCGCGATTGCGGGAGAATGGAGCCTTAGGACGCTATTACCACGAGGCGCGGCAGCTCGCGCGGCTGATCACAGAATGGTCCACGAGCTTGTCCACACCCGCATCGCGCTTCGTCGTGTGCTCCGGTGGGGGCGGCGGGATCATGGAAGCTGCCAATCGCGGCGCGGCGGATGCGGGTGGCCGCAGTATCGGACTCAACATCAGCTTGCCGCATGAACAACGCCCCAATCCTTACATTACCCCCGGGTTGGCATTCGAGTTTCATTATTTTTTCATGCGCAAACTCTGGTTCGCGCACCTCGCCCGAGCGCTGATCGTGTTTCCCGGTGGCTTCGGCACGCTCGATGAGCTCACGGAGATCATCACCTTGGCACAAACGAAAAAGCTCGAGCGAAACATCCCCATCTTGATGTACGGGGAGGCCTACTGGAAAGAGGTCATCAATTTCGAAGCGCTGCTGCGTCATGAAGTAATCAGTCCGGAAGACCTCAAGCTATTCAGCTTCGTCGATACACCGGCAGCGGCGCTGACCGAGTTACAGCAGATTCTGACAACGAGCGACGGGGAGAAGGTTCCGGCCTTCGCGCATTCGAACCACTGCCGCTCGCCTACCGTATAACTCCGTCAAACATGCCTTTCCTTGGTCGGAATGTCGCATCCCGCGGAGCGAAAGACCTCGACGCCGCGGGCTACGATAGTTGGTGCTCGATAGCCCACAACAAGCCAAATTCCCGGCGCAAGGCACAGCAGATTGTTCGGCGGTTCTGTCTCTTTCGTGAGCGTACGGAACCCAAGTTCGTGCCGTGTCCGTTTTCCATGACCAAGCAGCAGCCTCACCATTTCTGGCAGAATCGGGACTTATTTGATATATGGAGCGATCTCGTTCTCACAGCCGTGGGAGCGAGATTTCCACGAGTTCGCTTAACATTTGTGTACGCCGATTGCATCGACGCGCAATGTTCGAGACGTATCTCCTATCACGCTAATCCACATCTCAGACGCCGCGAACGCTGTCAAAGGTCTTCTTGGTCTTGTCTACGATGGCTTCATACAAGATGGCGGTGCAGCCCCGGAACGATGGATGCGGCGTGACTCGCTACGAGAAATCATGTGCTCCCGGGCGTACAAAGCTCATTGCGTGGGGAACGTAGTGGCGTTCCAGGTTCGCGCACTCGTCCGGCTCTAACCGAATGGATAGCGCGCCGATCGCGTCCTCAAGGTGAATAGGCTTGGTGACGCCAACAATCGGAGCACTCACGGCGGGCTGCTGAAGCAACCAGGTTAACGCTACCTGGGCATGAGAGATTCCTCGTGTCTGCGCAATCTCGCTCACCGCATATATCACTTTTTTGTCGACGTTCGCGGTCTTCGAATAGAGTTGCTCCGCCGTCTTATCGGTCGCCACACGATTGCTGCTCGATGGAGCATCCCAGGCCCGTGCGAGCCGACCTCGCGCCAGAGGGCTCCAGGGCAGGACTCCAATGCCCTCGGCGCTGCAGAGGGGCAGCATCTCCCTCTCCTCTTCGCGGTTCAGCAGATTGTAGTGCGGCTGCATAGAGACGAAGCGCGTCCAGCCGTAGCGGTCGGCGATATGAAGAGCTTTGCAGAATTGCCACGCGAACATGGACGATGCGCCGATATAACGAGCTTTACCCATTTTGACTACATCATGAAGGGCCTCGAGCGTCTCCTCAATTGGCGTATGTTCGTCCCAGCGATGGATTTGATACAGATCGACAAAATCGGTGTCTAGCCGACGCAGACTGCCGTCTATGCCTGCGAATATCGCCTTGCGGGACAAACCCTGACCGTTGGGATCGGGACGCATGGGGTAATAGATCTTCGTCGCAATGACGACTTCGTCGCGGCGCCCAAAGTCCTTGAGCGCTCGGCCCAGGACTTGCTCGCTCTCACCTCCGCCATACATATCAGCTGTATCGAAGTAGTTGATGCCCAGTTCGAGCGCACGGCGAATGAACGGACGGCTGTCCGCTTCGCTTAACCTCCAGGCGCGCTGTTCGACTCCATAACTCATACACCCAAGTCCGACTCGGGAGACTTTGAGCCCTGACCGTCCAAGATTTACGTATTCCATCTGTTCTACCGCACCTTCCTAATGCCAGGGTTTACTATTTCCGAATCGATTGGTCGCAGCCACCAGCGCAGCCTGAATGCCTGGCTCGAAGGTCGAATGTCCGGCGTCAGGAATAATTGTGAAGTCGGCCTTCGGCCATGCCGCGCTGAGCGTCGCGGCGCCTTCCACAGGGCACAACATGTCGTAGCGTCCATGGATGATAGTTCCCGGTATTCCACCGATGTGGGCAACGCGATCAATCAGCGAGCGATCACCGAGGAACGCTCGATTCAGGAAATAGTGGGCTTCGATTCGGCAGAGGGCGAGGATATGCGGCGGGCAGTCCAGGGGCTCACCCTCGGCCGCCTTGCGGGGCAATAAAGTTGTGCGACGCATCTCGAAGCGGTGCCATGCCAAGTCCGCTGGCAGGTGAACGGCCGGATCCGGATCGAATAGGCGGACGTGGTAGGCCTTAACGAGATCGCCCCGTTGCTCTGACGGTACTAGACTCACGAATTCGCGCCAATACTCTGGATGGACCATCTGAGCGCTGGTCCACTTCCAGTGTAGGTCTTGTGCGCGTGCCAGCCAGATACCGCGCAGTACAAGGGCGTGGCAGTTCTCAGCGTGAGCGGCGGCGTAGGCTAGCGCCAGAGTGGAGCCCCAGGAGCCACCGAATACAAGCCACTGTCCGATTCCGAGATGTTCGCGGACAGTTTCGATGTCGCCGATCAGAATATTCGTCGTGTTGGCATGCACCGATCCGAGAGGAAGGGATCGTCCCGCACCTCGTTGGTCGAGTAAGATAATTCGGTAGCGCGACGGGTCGAAAAGTCGACGGTGTTCGGGCGAACATCCGGCGCCGGGTCCGCCGTGCAGGACAACCGCTGGCGACCCTTGTGGATTTCCGCACAATTCGATGTAGAGAGAATGCCCATCGGATACCGGCAGCATTTCGGAGGCGTAACGCTCAATCGGTGGGAATATTGAAGGTGACGGCATGGCGTCAGACGTTGCGCGGTGGCTGATGAATTGCCACACCGCCCATCACCAGCGCAATGCCGAGAACGTCGTGGACGGACGGAATTTGTCTCAATACGAGGGCGCCGATGATTGTGGCGCAGGCCGGCAGCAGCGCAAGCATCAGCGCGAACGTGGCGCGCGAAAGTCGTGCCATGGCCAGCTGATCGCACACATAAGGAATGACAGACGAACAAATTCCGACACCAATCCCCGCCAAGAGTAGTAGGGGACGCGAAAAGGCATGCGCGGCCTGCAGTATCCCAATGGGAAAGACTACGATAAACGCAACCGCCATCGCTGACCCCAGGCGCTCGATGCCGGACGCGCCCGCTTTGTTGGCGATGCGATGTCCCAACACGACGTAGAGCACGAAGAGTACGCCGTTGAGCGCCGCCCACAGAAGACCCGTCACGTCGCTCGCCCATCGAAGACCGATCAACATGAACACGCCGCCCACAGTGAACGCGAGCGCCGCGAAGTTACGCGACGTACGCAGCCCGTAGAGTGCTAAAGCGATTGATCCGACGAATTCGATTGCTGCAACCAGGCTGATCGGCAAACGCGCGAGCGCCAAATAGAAGCTGCAGTTCATCAGCGCGAGACACGCTCCAAGCGCAACGATGAGCCAACGGTCGCGCGAGTCGATCCGCGGGAACAGGCGCCAGGGCCGCGTAATAGGTGCGAACACGAGGGCGGCAGAGGCGATGCGCAGCCACGCGACCCCCAGCACGCCCACCGCCGGGAAGAGCAGTACGGCAAACGAGGGCCCGAGATAGTGGAAGATCGCGCTGCCGACGAAAAACAGATGAGGGGGGACGCGCAAGGTCTGCGTTGCGATACCGACTCGAGTCTTACTAGCTATTGTGATCACGATGGTGATAATTATGAGTGTCTTGGTATTACCTGTCAACGACCAATAGATGGTAATATTGACTCTATGGAAGCGTTACCTTTGAATCCAGGCAACTACCGGGGAACTTACAAATTAATTGGCGGGCGTTTATCGCTCGACTTCGTGAACACGGTCAGTTGGCCCGACACCGCGCGCTGTCACGACTGGCTCGGCTCAGCCGGCAACGTGGTGTTATGGCTCAATGCGGTAGGCCTCACAGCAGGGGAATTGCATAGGCCCGATCTCGTTTCTATTGACGCACTGCGAACAACGCTCACGGCCGTGCTGCGACCGCTTGCCCACGGCAAACGGCCTACCAGGGATGCAATCGAGGAACTGAACGAATACGTATCGGCGTCCTACTCCAGACGCGTGATTGCCCCGGCAAGGTTGGCTTGGACCTGGAAGCCTCCGAGGCGTTCGGTCGACGCCTTTGGGCCAGTGGTGCTCGACGCGGCCGATCTCATAACTGGCGGTAGACGTGACCGACTGCGATATTGTCCGTCCTGCGACTGGCTCTTCGAGGATCAAACCCGTAATGGACAGCGTCGCTGGTGCGATATGGCCGACTGCGGAAGCAGGGACAAGGCCAATCGCTACTATCATCGAAGCAGGTGACGTTATCCCAAGTCATTGCTTGGCGGTAGAATGACGAGCGCGCCGCGTGTTCGACAATGACAGTATCGGAAAGATTTGCAATCAGGTTAAACCGGTGATGGAACCCCCGCGCGCTGGCGCGGGGGTTCTGCACCCTACAGCCGTCGGAGCCACCCGACCACGTCACTGCCGTCCAAAAGCAGTCGTCCAGCGCGGGGCGGTGCGAGGGCGTCGGGAAATACCTGGCTAATGGCCTGTCGTTTGAGATCCAGATCCGCCCGAGCGTACCGCATGGTGGTGTTGAGGCCTGCGTG
>Ga0187890_10000455_pt1 | contig 28842 bp, 19 predicted proteins | sample June2016WEW_21_1_FD_133005 | JGI IMG/M metagenome (GOLD analysis project Ga0187890, IMG submission 133005) | Peatland microbial communities from SPRUCE experiment site at the Marcell Experimental Forest, Minnesota, USA - June2016WEW_21_10 | ecosystem: Environmental > Terrestrial > Soil >... | reverse complement strand
GTGTTGTTGGGGACGACGTCGCCTTTCTTGCACATCACGCTGAAGAGGATGCGCTCAGCGGCACGACCCTGGTGGGCGGGGATGACGTGCTTGTAGCCGAAAATATCCTGCACCGAAGAGCGGAACTGCTCGAAGCTGCGGCTGCCGGCGTAACTCTCATCGCCTTCCATCATGGCCGCCCACTGGTGAGTGGACATGGCGCCGGTGCCGGAATCGGTGAGCAGATCGATGAGGACATCGTCGGCGGTCAGGAGAAAAAGATTGTAGAACGCGGCGCGGAGCGATTGCTCGCGCTGGGCGCGGGTGGTCCAGTGAATGGGTTCGACGCTTTTGATGCGAAACGGCTCGATGATCGTGCGGGGCATGTTGGTCTCTCCTTTTTACCACACACCGTTTGGCTGCGGGTGTCAGTGACGGGGATCACGGGCGGGCGAATGGTTGGGCTCTGAGTCGGCCGTGCTCGCAATGTCTGAATGCGAAGCCGTCGGTCCTCGTAGCGCCGAATTCAGGGGGGCGAGCTTCGCTCGACTGGACAGCCGAGGGCGGCGGTCCCTACGTGATTCTCAATTAGACTTTGACCGAGTCCCGGCGCTCGGCGGGGACGTAGTTTACGGCCGCGGTGCGATCGAGTTTGTCCCAGGCGAAGGGGCGGCCCTGAATGGCGCGCTTCAGAGTGCGGAAGAGAACGAGAGAAAAGACCTGGCGGTAGGCAAAGCGCTGCAACCACACCTGGCTGAGCAGCCAGGCATCTTCGCGGGCTTCGGGTTGGCGACGCTCCAAGGCGAAGGCTAGCGCCGAGGCGAGGAAATCAATGACCAGGAACGCGCCGAAGAAGATCAGCAGCCGCTGGAAGCTGGCCGGATCGGTGGACTCTGGATGAAAGTGTTTCTGCAGGAAATACCAGATCACGCCGACGGCAAACATCAGGTCGATAAAGGGCGAGACCAAGGGCAGCAGAATCTGGAAGATGAGGATGTTGGGAAGCGCGACGAATCCCAAAGCGCCCTTGCGCGCGAAAACGCCCTTATGCTTGAAGACGGATTGCAGAATTCCGAACGACCAGCGGAAGCGCTGACGCATGAGGGCGTTGGCGCTGGTCGGGGCCTCGGTGAAAGCGAGCGCCATGTCTTCGTATTCGACGCGATAGCCGTTGCGCAGCAGCGCCATGGTTAGATCGGCGTCTTCGGCGACGGTGTCCACATGGTAGCCACCGGCTTCGCGAACCGCATCGATACGCCAGGCTCCGATGGCGCCCGGCACCACGCTGACCGCGCCCATGGTGTTGAGCGCTCGCCGCTCGAAATTCTGGCTGGTGATGTATTCGAGCGCCTGCCAGCGCGTCCAGAGGTTAACGCGGTTGCCGACCTTGGCATTGCCGGCCACGGCTGCAACCTTCGGATTGAGGAAGTGCGGGACCATGCGGACGATGGCATCGGGCGCGATGATGGTGTCGGCGTCGATGCCGACGAAAATTTCCGCATCGCCGATGTGCTGCAGTCCAAAGTTAAGCGCCTCGGCCTTGCCGCCGTTGGGCTTGGTGAGAATCCAGACTTTGCCGGCCGCTTCTTCGGCGGCAAACGAGCGGCGGACGATTTCCAAAGTATGGTCCTTGGAACCGTCGTCGATGACGATTACACGCAGATTGGGATAGTCGGAGTCGAGCGCGCCCTGGACAGTGCGTTCGATGACCTTCTCTTCGTTATAAGCGGGAATGAGAACCGCGACGCGGGGCCGGTAAGAGGCAATTTGTTCGGGCGTTCCGTACACGTGCGAGCGGAGACGGTCATAGATGGCGAGAACGCCGACGGAAATCAGGCGCCCGGTCATCAGGATGTCACCCAGGAAAAAAATGACGGTGATGGCGGTCATGGTCGCACTGAAGAGCCAGAAGCCGATCCAATTCAGGCGGGCGGACAAATACTCGTTGGGCAGGAGCGGCGGCATGACGTCGGCTTTGGTTTTGCCCATCAACTGGTAGACGGGGACGAATGTAAACCCGCGGGCGCGGGCGCCGTCGATAATCAGCGGGAGCGCCTCCACCGTTCTTTCGCGGTTACCGCCGCCATCGTGCATGAGAATGATGTTGCCGCACCTTTGATCATTCGGTTGGCAGGGCGGGAGGTGGTCGAGCACCTCGGCGGCGATTTGTTGCGGCGTGAGCGGGGGCTCGTCGTTCCAGTCCTTGGTGTCGATCTTGTTGCCGATGGTGATGTAGCCCATGCTTTGCGTGAGTTCGAGCGGGCGCACCTCGTCTTCGGTATCGGGCTCGGCATCGACGGAGTACGGCGGACGGAACAGCATGGTGCGAATGCCGAGACGGCTGGCGAACAGGCGCTCGGTCAGGTTCAGTTCGACCTTCATGTAGCCGCTGCCAATCGAGCTAATATCGGGATGAGTAAAGGTATGGTTGCCGATCTCATGGCCTTCCCGGTAAATGCGCTGAGCCACAGCGTCGAATTTCTCCACCTGGATCCCGATGAGGAAGAATGTTCCGGGCACATGCTCGCGCTTGAGGACGTCGAGAATTTTCGGGGTCCACTCCGGATCGGGACCGTCGTCGAAAGTCATGGCGAGTTCGTTCTTGCTGAAGCCATAGCGCGCCACACGATAGGGCTGGGGCAGACTCTTGAAGGTTTCGTCGTCGATGAGTCCGGTTTGCTTGTCGATGGTCAGTTCGCGCTCGCCGTCGGTGGGCCGCGCCTCGATGTGCAGGATTTCGCCATTACCCTCCATGTCGACGTCCTGACCGGGAGGAACGTCTTTTAAGCGGTCCGACGCATTGGCCTCACCGGGCATATCCCACACCCGCCACAGGGAGCGGTCTTCGGCGCCCAGTCTCCACAAGGCGAAGGTCTGGATGCCGAGAGTCTGGGCGGCACGCATCTCATTCAGCGCGGTCACCGCATCCAGGAACCAGACATCGTGGCGGAAGTTATCGTCGTCGCGATAACTGAAATGCGGGTTGAGGGCGTCGCCGTCAAAATCTACATCTTCTTCGGCATCGCGCGACCCGATCCAGGCTTCCTGCACGGAAACACTCTTATCCGCTTCTCCGGGCGGAAGCTTGCCCTTCTTTAACTTTGGCTTTTCGACCCAGTCATACCCATAGTTGCCAATGGCGCAGATGAGTTTGTCTTTCGGAATCTCCTTGATAGCAGACTGAAGGTTGTCCGTGAACCAGTCCTGCGATGCGACGGGGCCAGGAGTTCCGCCGGGAAAGTGCTCGTCGTAGTTCATGATGACGACGCCATCGACGGCGGCGGCAATCGCCTTGTAATCAAAATCCTCGTTGCGCACCTGGACGCTGACGTACAGCTTCATCCCTTTGGCGTGCAGGTCAGACGAGAGTTCGTGGAGCAGCGCCACGTAGCCAGGTTGCCCCTGCTTCGGGAAGGATTCGAAATCGATCATCAACCCGCGATAATGATCGGAGGCCAGAAAAAGTGCGATCTCCTGGCGAAATCTGGCGCGAGCTTGCGGATTGTTGAGGAAATCGCTGATGGCGGGAACAAAGTCGGTGCCGTCAAAGTTCTGCACCACGGGAAAAACTTCCATTCCCGTGCCTTCCGCCTTCAGGAACGGCATGACCTTGTCATCCACGGGATGGACAGTTTGCCCGTGAATCACGTCGAACATGGTGTTGGTTTCCGGATCCGCGCCCTGCAGATGGCCGTCTGGAGTGAGCACCTGCAGCCAGGTTGGAAAAAGCAAGTCGATCTGGCGCGCATATTCGCGCAAGGAAGAGAAGCTGGCGGCATCCCAGGAAACGTAGAAGGCGGCGCGCACTCCCTGCTCGGAGTTCAGCGTGAGTTGGGAAGGAGCTTTGCGGGCCTGGTGGCGGTGACCGGCGCGGGCCAGAGTGGCGAGACGGCGCTTCTCGCGCGCTTTCGTCTTTTCGTTTTCTTTCAGAGCATGGTAAGGCTTCTTTTCTGTAAGCCAGGAAAGGTCGGGGAGAGGCTCGCTGCGCAGGGCGCTGTAGATGAAAAAGATGACCAGCAAGGAAAAAGCCAGGGCAGCCGCGTCGACAAAGCGGCGAATCCGCCTCCAGCGCGCTTGTAAGGGATCGTAAAAAACCTGTTTGGCCATCGGGTAGTGGTGTCTTCATCCTAAGTGTGAAGGGGCGGTGGGTCAAACGCGGTGTCAGAGGTCGTTAAGGACGCGGCAAATCGCGCGGTTCGCGATATATTGCCAACGTGCTCCGATTGATCCGCGAACAGCGCTGGTTTTTTCTGGGAACCACACTGGCCGCCCTGACATTGCGACTATTTTTCTTCGTCTACTTCCCGGCGGTCACGGATGACTCGCGCATCTACGCCGACCTCGCCACCAACTGGCTCCAGCACGGCATCTACGGGCAGACGCAACTGATACAGCCGGTAAAGCAGATCGTGCCTACCGACACGCGCCTGCCCGGATATCCGGCTTTTCTGGCTGGAATCTTCTGGCTGTTTGGAGCCGGCAACTTCAAGGCAGTCCTGCTGGCGCAGATTCTTCTGGACCTGGCCACCTGCCTCGTTCTCGCCGACCTTGCCCGCCGCGCAATTTCCGAACGGGCGGCGAGAATCGCTTTTGTTCTGGCGGCGTTGTGTCCGTTCCTCGCGGATTATGCTTCCGCCGTGCTCACCGAAACTTTGGAGATCTTCTTTACCGCGCTCGCCCTCGACGGCGCGATCGCCGCGCTGAACCGGATGCATGCGACTGGTGCGGGGAAAGGCGCCGGCAGGCTCTGGGCTGCGACCGGCGCGGCGATTGCGGCCTGCATTCTGCTGCGTCCCGATGGCGGCATCCTGCTGGCGGCGGTCGCGCTTTATCTGATAGTGGTGGCCCCTAAAGGGGCATCGGAATCTTCTGTAGAGACGCGGCAAGCCCCGTCTCTACACGGGGAAGATCTTGCGGCATCGCTAAAGCGATGCGCTGATACGAATCCCGGCGGTGCTAAAGCGATGCTTCATACGAAGGCCGAGTTTTTCCGCAGCCGGCTGGCGGCTGGAATCATCGTCGTGGTATGTGCGCTGGCGCCGCTTGCTCCCTGGACGATTCGTAATTTTCGGACGCTCCATCATTTCCAGCCACTGGCTCCGCGTTATGCGAACGAAACGGATGAACTGGCCCCCCGGGGTTTTAACCGCTGGGTCAAAACCTGGATTGTCGACTACGCGTCGGTGGAAGAAATCTACTGGAACGTTCCTGGCGACAATATTGACCCGGAAAAGCTGCCGTCGCGTGCTATCGACACTCCGGCTGAAAGGGAGCGAACGCTGGCCGTGATCGCGGACTACAACCAGTCGCGGGAGCTGACGCCGGAACTGGATGCGCGCTTCGACAACCTGGCCGCGGATCGCATTCGCGCCCACCGTGTGCGCTACTACGTTGTGCTGCCCTTGCTGCGCGTCGCGGATATGTGGCTGCGCCCGCGGACCGAGATCCTTCCTCCAGACGTACGCTGGTGGGAATTCAATGACGACGCGAAAGAGTCGGTCATAGCCGTAGGGTTCGGCTTGCTGAACCTGGCTTATGTCGTGGGAGCGATGTTGGCGATAGTTCCCAGACCGCCACGCAGTTGGTCAGGAATTCGCCGGGTGGGATTGCTGATCGGCTTCGTGCTGCTGCGCTCGGCATTTCTTGGAACGCTGGGAAATCCGGAACCGCGTTACACACTGGAATGCTATCCGGTGGTGATCCTCTTGGCAGCAGCCTATCTTGTCTGCGCGACAGAGCAGCAGCGGCGATCTGAATCGCGAATCTGAAATCCCGATTAGCGTAGCGAGAATTCAAAAAAACAGAACATGACGGACAGTCATGCACTGCTAACTTAATCGGTTTTCAGGCTTGTTTTCATGGAAGATAACGTGCAATATTTATGCCCAACTTTCTGTGAGGGCCCAATGAAACCCGTCTCCTTCCCCCGTATTGGTCTATTGGTCAGCATCTGCATTGTGCTCGGTGTGGCCTTTCTAGGCGCGAATCAAGCCGCGGCGCAGCAAGCGACAGCGCAACTGATGGGCACCGTCAAAGATCCCTCGGGCGCGATGGTCGCAGCCGCAAAGGTCTCCCTCAGGAACTCCGGCACGAACACGGTGCACACAACCACGACGGGCAAAGACGGCGGCTACCTGTTTACGCTGGTGCCGATTGGAGCCTACGAGCTCACGGTTGAGCAGCAGGGCTTTGAAAGGTACGTGCGCAAGGGGATCACGCTGGAGATCAATCAGAATGCGCGGCTCGACGTGTCGTTGCAGGTCGGCTCCACCAGCCAGGTGGTGGAGGTGCAAGGCGATGTCACGCAAGTCGATACGGTCAGCGCCACACTCGGCAAAGTCGAGACCACGCAACGCATCCAAGATCTGCCGCTGGCCGCGCGCGACACAATGCAACTGGGCCTGCTGCAGGCTGGGACGTTCGCACCCGACCAGGATGACGGCTCGGGCAATCCATTTTCAGTCAGCGGACAACGCTCCGAGTCTCAGACATTCCTCATCGACGGTGCCGATAACAACGATTTCCTTGGGAACAACATGGTCGTGGATCCCAATCCCGATGCGGTCGCCGAGTTCAAAATTCTGACCAACAATTACGAAGCGGAGTATGGACGCACGTCGGGCGGAATCGTAAATCAAGTGATTAAGTCCGGTACGAACTCGATTCACGGTGACCTTTTCGATTATTTTCGCAACACCGCTCTTGATGCCAGCGACTATTTCCTGGGTCAGGCTCCGATCTTTAGATACAACATGTTCGGTGGAACCATCGGCTTTCCGATCAGAAAAGACAGGATGTTTTTCTTTGCTTCCTATCAGGGCGCACGGCGGGGGGAAGGGCAAAATCCTGGGGTCCTGGCGGTATTGACTCCGGCGGAACGGACTGGCGACTTCAGCGCCCTCACATCCCCGCTCACCGATCCAACCGGCGCGAGCCCGATCAACCCAATAACCGGCGTGAGCACTTTCCCCAACAATCAGGTGCCGGTTGATTCGGTGATGGCGACCTACATCAAGGACTTCCTGCCGCCGCCGAATTACGGGACCAATGGCTTGGTGGAAGATCCCGTGGCCAGCTTGCAGGAAGATCAGTTCGTTTTCCGCTACGACTACAACATCTCGACTAAAGACACCCTGTCGGCGTTTTACATTTTCGACGATCAGCCGCAGACCTTTCCGTTCGAGGTCTTAAAGGGTGCGTCCACCGGTGGAGACGTGCCTGTGGGTTCGGGCTTTACCAATAACCAGCGCTACCAAACGGGATCGATCGGTTGGATCCGTACTATTTCCCCGACCATGCTGAATGAGCTGCGATTCTCGTCCGATCGGGTCGCAACCTTCAACGCGGTGCCGCAGGACACGACCTCGCCATCAGATCTCGGATTTCTAACCGTAATCCCGGATGATCCGAAGGGGACTGCGCCGCCCTTAGTCACGGTCTCAGGCGCCTTCAACCTCGGCCCATCGCCGCAGGGTCCGACCAAAATTCGTGACGTAACTTTTCAGTATCAGGATACTTTTTCCTGGACCCGGGGGAAGCATTCCCTGAAGTTTGGAGGTGATCTTCGGTGGATACGAAACAACTTCCATTACGATTTTTATAACAACGGATCGTTCGATTTCGGGTCCTACTACACGAACACGGGCAACGCTTTGGCCGATTTCGTCGGCGGATACACCGACAACTACTACCAGTTTTCGAGCGCGATCTATGGCATCAGAGCCCATCAACTTTATTTCTTTGCCCAGGATGCGTGGAAGGTCACGAAGAATTTGAGTCTCGATTATGGCCTGCGTTACGAATATAACTCGCCGCAAGTAGATCCGCGGAATCAGATTCAGGGCTGGTTTCCGGGGCAACAATCTTCACTTTATCCTACTTCTCCGCCCGATTTCTTGTACGCGGGCGATCCGGGGACGCCGAACCGCGGGCTGCTCTACCCGGACTATAGGAACTTTGCGCCACGAATCGGGTTCTCCTGGGATATGTTGGGCAGCGGCAAGCTGGTAATGCGCGGTGGTGTTGGGATTTTCTATGACATCGAAGATGGAGCACTGAATCTGCAGTTCGGAGGACAAGCTCCATTTGGATATGTGGCGAACAACTATCCGTGTTTCACCACGACGGCGCTCGACGCGCCCGGATGTTTGCTGCCGATCAATGGTTCTTACTCGGCGGATCCTTTTCAGACCGCAACAACGGGTTACTCCGATCCTTATCCATTCGTCGCCGGAGGACACCTCGGACAATTCTTTACGCCCGCGATTCCTTTTGCATTTGTGGTGACTCCCCATTTCCGGACCCCCTACGCGGAGAACTTCAATTACGGATTTCAATACCAACTCACAAAGGACACAATGGTGGAGGCGGTTTACGTCGGCAGTCTGAGCAGGAAGGCTATCAGTGGTCTCTACCTCAACAACCCCGAAATCAATAGCAATGTCATGTGTTCCGCTCAACCCTCTCAACCCTTTCAGCCCCCTGTACCTTGCAGTCTGATGGCGCAGTACCAGGCAGCGGTAGCCGCTGGCAATAGTCCGACTACTGCCATCGTCCCGGATTGTGCGCGCCCTCTGGCAAATTGCGACTTAAACTTTATTCCCCACGGCGCCACCCAGATCATCACCAATGTGAGCGAGGGCAGTTCGTCGAGCAATGAGTTTCAGGTCACCGTTGACCGGCGAATGAATCATGGCCTGGGATTCAGAGTCGCTTATACGCTGGCGAAAACAATTGACGTGACCTCGGGCTTCCGGGCGCGTTCAGCAGCGTACACAAATTCCCTGGATCCGGCGTTCGACCGCGGCCTCGCCGATTTTGACGCCACGCATCGCCTGGTGTTAAGCCCGCTGTGGCAAATCCCCATCGGCAAGAACGGGAGCGCGCTGAAGAAACAAGTTCTTGGAGGATGGGAGGTCTCTACGATTACCTCGTTTCAGTCGGGGAACCCTTTCACCATCTACTCCAGCAACGGAGCCAGCGAATCGGAGGAAGGACTTGATCGACCCGATGTAATTGGCCCGATACAGGTCTTCAAAAATCCTCGTGACGTGGAGACATTCAGCCCAAGTCCGGATGGTATCCATGGGAGTTGTCTGGCGGGACCGACAACCGGACATTTTCTGATCGATCCGACGAACCTGGTTTGTTCCGTTGGATCGCCGGTGGGCCAACCCTTTGTTCCGGGCATCGGTCTGGTTCAGGGAGGTGTACCGCTGTTTACTTATGGCAACATGGGTAGGAACGCGTTGCGTGGACCGGGAATTAACAATTGGGATATCTCGGTCATGAAGAACTTCCAGTTCACGGAAAGCAAATCCCTACAATTCCAGTCCAACTTCTTCAATGCCTTTAACCATGTGCAGTTCTACGGACCCAGTTCGGGCGGTGGGGCTTTGGGTGGAAGCAGTTTCTTTGGCCAAGCCACATTCGACAATACGCCCTCTCAATCGCCATACTATCGGGGGCCGCGCATTATCCAGTTTGCTTTGAAGTTTTACTTCTAGCTGAGCGGCGAGTCGGTCATGCGGAAACGGGTGCGGACGTGTTCGGAGAGCAGTTCGATGGCGCCGCGATTGCCCACGGGATCGGCCTTCGCCAAATACTTCATCGCTTCCACCAGCATCTTCTGGCCGTCGACGTAACGGGGGTCGGCGGTGCGCTCACGTTTTTTGCGAGACAAATCCGGCGGAACGGGAATGGTAAACACTCTAGCCATGCAAAAACTCAACCTTCGGGCGTTCTCGTGCAGTATATAGCCCCAGCCGGTCTTTTTCAGCTTGATTCTGTTGGTTCGTGTTTTGCGTGAGCTGGGGAGCGGAGGGCTTTTGGTCTAATTTCCTGCAGGGACGCGGCGTCTGAGACGGGGCAAGCCCCGTCTCTACGAAAAAGAAAACTGGAGGTCTGCCTGCCTATCCTTGTGGCGAGACAAATTTGGTCTTCTTCGTTGTCTTCAGCTTAAAGACATCCTCCGGAAGTTTTTGTCTCATCTGAATCTCGGAATACTTCGCCAAACGGTAGTCACCGCTCGGCTCAAAGAACTGCTGCTGCACCGAAATTCCCCGGGCCAGGTCGATCCAAAGCAGGATGCGCGCGATATTGCTGCGAAAACGGTCGGACTTCGGAATCAACTCCAGTTTGTCGGTTGCTATGCCGCCCACGGTCTCCGTCGCCACAAGCCTCACGACGTATGATTTGAACAAATCGCGGCCGCTGCCGCCGAAGCCGAGCACCAGAAAGCTCTCGACGTCGCCGCGATTCTTGCCAGCGCTGTACTCCGTCACCTGATCGATCTTGGGCTGGTACACCTGAACTTTGCCGCCGCTGTAGATGACGTACTTCTTGTCGGGTTCGGCGAAGTCAGCGGCCATCTGTATTTCGCCGTCTTCACGGCGGAAATAAATCTTGCCGTTCTCCGTCTCGGTTTCGCTGATGACCTTCTGATATTGGTCCCAGACAACAGTCGCCTCGGCGGCGCGGAAGTTTCGGGCAGCGGCATCCATCTGGGCGAGAACGTGCTCAAGCTCAGCGGATTCGCCAACAATTTGCGCTGGAGCGGCCGCCGTGAAAAGCCAGCCGATGACCATCATCCCGAGAAAAAGCGCCTGGATTGTAACTCTCATTGATGAACTTTGAAACGGTGAACTTTGAAACGATGAATTCTAAAACCTTGCTCTACTATTCTTTTTCTACCCAGACCTTATAACTCTGCGTATGTCCCGAAACGTCTTTGACGGTCTCGATATTGGTAATGCTGACCGCGCCGGAGATGGGCTCAATGATCTGCTCCAATTGCCGGCGAACATCTCCATTCGCAGCGTTATTCAGTGCCGAGGCCTGGATTTGATAAATAAGCTCGCCCTTTGCGCTGGGAATCACCACCACGCCGGTAAGATGCGGAATGTGCTCGACCGGTTTGTCCTTGAAATTGATGAAGTGCGGCGAAACAAAAACAAAGAGGAGGATCAGGGTGACCATGATGTCGTAGTGCAGGCTTCCCCGCTCATACGACCAAAGAATGTATCCGCGAATTGTGCGCCAGATCGCGCCCATGGGAGAGACGGCGCTTTCTAGCGTCGTCGAGGCTGTTTCGGGTTGCTGCCAGTCTATTTGGGAATTCATGGGATATCAATACTCCGATTACAGCACTCCGATTACAGCAACGTAGAGACGGGGCTTGCCCCCTTCGCTCGCACCATCTCGGGCGCTGCGGGAGACGCGGCAAGCCGCGTCTCTACGGGACACGGGCCGGAATAAGGTCAGTGCCCATATAAGGCTGCAGCGCCTCCGGGATGCGCACGCTGCCATCGGCTTGCTGATAATTTTCCACGACGGCAACCCATGTGCGCCCTACGGCCAAGCCGCTGCCGTTCAACGTGTGCAGGAATTCCGTCTTGCTCTTGCCTTCGGGACGGTAGCGGATATTCGCGCGGCGTGCCTGAAAACTTTCGAAGTTGGAGCACGAAGAAATCTCGCGGAACAGATTCTGACCGGGCAGCCAGACTTCAATGTCATAGGTCTTGGCCGCAGAGAATCCGATATCAGCAGTACACAGCGTGACCACGCGGTAGTGCAGGCCGAGTTTCTGAAGCACGGTCTCGGCGTCGTGGGTCAGCTTCTCCAGTTCATCGTACGAAGTTTCGGGACGCGCGAACTTCACCAGCTCCACTTTTTGAAACTGGTGCTGGCGAATAATGCCGCGCACATCCTTGCCGTACGATCCGGCCTCGCTGCGAAAACAGGGAGTGTAGGCGGTCAGTGAAACCGGCAGGCGCGCCGCGTCCAGCACTTCGTCGCGATAGAGATTCGTGACCGGCACCTCGGCCGTTGGAATCAGCCAGAGATCGGGTCGTGAGTACCGCAAGTTGTCCCAAGAATACTTCTGAGGAGGAAAGGGAGTTTGCTGTTCGGGTAGAGGGCGGAGGACAACGGTTCGATTCGTGGTATTGACCGACTCAATTTGACGTCGGAAATTATCAGCGTAGACGACTTCGCCGATGGTCGGAATATGATCTGAATCTGTTTCCCATTCGCCAGTTGGCACGCGAAACAAGTCTTGCTTGAACTTCGGCAACTGCCCTGTACCATACATCGACTCGGAGTTCACCAGGTACGGTGGAAGCACCTCAGTGTATCCGTGCTCCCGCGTGTGCAGATCGAGCATGAAGTTGGCGAGAGCCCGCTCCAATCGCGCGCCCAGCGCCCAGTACACGGCAAAGCGAGCACCCGACAACTTGGCAGCGCGCTCCAAGTCGAGGATTGCGAGCTCTTCGCCCAGCTCCCAGTGCGGCTTGGGCTTGAAATCAAACTGAGGTGGCGTGCCCCAGCGGCGTGCTTCAACGTTATCTTCGGCAGTCGTTCCCACGGGCACGCTGGCGTGGGGAAGGTTCGGAAGCGAGGTCAGAATTTCGCGCATCCGCGCTTCCTGCTCCACCGCTATTATCTCCGCCTCCGCAATCCGTACGCGCAGTCCCTTCGTTTCGTTGATCTGCGCGGAGGCGTCCTGCCCACTTTTCTTGAGCTTGGCAATCTCCTCGGACGCGTGGTTGCGCTCCGCCTTCAGCGTCTCCGCTTCCGTAATGGCCCAGCGTCGCTTGTCGTCAATGGCGCGAAAGTCTTTCAGGACTTCCGCCGGGTTCATTCCGCGCTGGCGCAGCTTTTCTTCCACCAGCGCGAGGTTGTCACGAACAAAATTCAGATCGAACATTCTGCATTAACTTTAGCTGAAAAGTGCGATTCCGTGCACGCCGGAGAAGGCGGCCAACGGTAGCCAACTTCAAAATCTTGAACCGCAGAGGACGCCGAGATCGCAGAGAAGCAGAGGCAGAAAAACCTCTGCGCTCTCCGCGTCCTCTGCGGTTGGCATCTTTTCTGCTGTAAACTAGGTCGCGATGAGACTTCCCCAGTCTTGGCGCACTCTGCTGGTCGTGATGGCCTGTTGTGTCTGCGCCTCCGCCAGCGCTTACAATGCCCGCCCCAAGCTGGTTGTCGTCATCGTGATTGACCAGTTCCGCGGCGATTACCTGGAGCGCTATCGCGACCAGTTCGGCGATGGAGGGTTCCGACTGTTTCTCGATCGCGGAGCTTATTTCGCCGACTGCAATTACGACTACGCCAACACCCGCACCGCTCCCGGACACGCCACCCTCTTCACGGGAAGCTACACCAGCGGACACGGCATCATTGCGAACGAATGGTGGGATCCGCAGAAAAAAAAGCGCGTAACGTCGGTCGAAGATGACACGACAAGACTCGTCGGCATCGGCGACGACGCAAAACCCGCCCAAGCGGAACTTGGACGGGGCATCCCGGGCGCATCGCCACGCAACCTTTTGAGCGATACGCTTGGGGACGAGTTGAAACTGGCCACGGGCGGCAAAGCTCGAGTATTCGCCATCTCGCTGAAAGATCGCGCGGCCGTCTTGCCCGCGGGATTTTCCGGAGACGCCGCGTATTGGATCGACCCTAAAAGCGGCGATTGGATCACCTCCACTTACTACCGTCCCGATCTTCCTGAGTGGGTGCGCAATTTCAACGGCAGACGTCCTGGGGAAGGACGCGCGGCGAAATACTGGAATCGCGAGTGGCGGGATAAAGACAACCACGGAAACATCCTGGGCTCGACCGCGCCGCGAAACGGCAAAGCCGGCGCGCCTGCCGGCTTCTACGAGGTCGTCGGCTCCACTCCCTTCGCCAACGATTACCAGTTCGAGTTTGCCAAGGAACTTGTTTTGTATGAGAAGCTGGGCGCGGGCTCGGCAACGGACCTGCTGGTGATCAGCCTCTCGGCCAACGACATTCTCGGCCACCAGGTCGGCCCCGACTCGCCGCAAATGCGCAGCATGGCGCTCGAACTTGACCGAAGTCTCGCGGAGTTCTTCGACTTCCTCGGTCATCAGATTGGAATGGCCAACGTGTGGATGGCGCTTTCGGCGGATCACGGCGTTGCGCCTCTGCCGGAATTCGCGAAAACGCTTCGTCTGCCCGCGGCCAATCTCGACGCGAAAGCGCTGCGCGAGCAGATCAATTCTCTGCTCTCGAAAAAATACGCGAAGAAAGCCGACTACGTTCTCGACCTCGATTACCCGGTGGCATGGCTCGACAAAGACGCGTTCGCCGGAACTGTCGGGTCAAAAGACGAATCCGTCGCCGAAGACGAAGTAGGCGATGCTATGAAGCAGATAGGGTTCACGAGATACTTCACCAAGTCGCAACTGGCTCGCGGAGACATTCCGCCCACCGAAATCGGCCGCCGTTACGCCCACAGCTACTCGCCCGAAGGCGGATATTATGTGATCGGAGTCCCCGTTCCATTTCAAGTTGGAATTCCGAAGGGCACCGATCACGCAACGCCTTTCTCGTACGATACCCATGTGCCGCTCGCTTTCTATGGACTCGCCTTTCAGCCGGGAACCTACCGGACGCACGCCGAGCCGGTCGATCTTGCGGTAACGCTCGCTTCCTTGCTGGGCATCAACGCACCCGCGCAAGCCACGGGGAGAGTGCTGACCGAGGCGCTACAGTCGCATCATTCCACCGCGCAGCCCGTCACCGCGCAGCCCGCGGCCCCTCCTGCTGGAGCAACCCAATGACGCCTATCAACAATCCGGACTTGAGCGTCAGCTTCGCCGGCATCGAACTGAAGAATCCAATCATCGCGGCTTCCGGCACATTCGGCTACGGCATCGAATTCGAAGACATCGTGCATCTTGACCGGCTCGGCGGATTAGTCGTCAAAGGTCTCTCTAAAGAACCAATGACCGGAAATCCGCCGCCGCGCCTCTATGAAACGGCTGCGGGGATGCTGAATGCCATCGGGCTGCAGAATATCGGCGCACCAGCGTTTCTCATGGAAAAACTCCCGGCGCTGCGGGAAAAGAAAAATGTGGTCGTGTTCGCCAACGTCTTCGGCTATACCCGCTCCGATTACGAGCAGACGATTGAAATCCTCAATCAGGGCGAGGGTATCGCGGCGTACGAAATCAATGTGTCCTGTCCGAACACGGCGCACGGCGGCATTCAGTTCGGCTGCGATCCGCTCCTGCTCGACGAAGTGGTGCGGACAGCAAAGCGCGTGGCAACTCGGCCGATGATTGTCAAACTTTCGCCTAATGTCACCTCGATCGCGCAGATGGCGCAAGTGGCCGAGGAAGCAGGCGCTGACGCCATCTCCCTGGTGAATACGTTTCTAGCCATGGCGATTGATCCGGAAACGCGCCGCCCGAGAATTGCCAACGTAACTGCCGGCCTCTCCGGCCCGGCTATCAAGCCCATCGCGCTGCGCATGGTTTATGACGCAGCTCACGCCGTGAAAATTCCGGTGATTGGCATGGGCGGAATCAGCACTCCGGCGGACGTAGTGGAATTTATGCTGGCGGGAGCAAGCGCGGTGCAGGTGGGAACCGCGAGTTACTTCGATCCGGTGGCGACCGAAACGCTGGTGGAGGAACTGACCGACTACTGCCGCGAACACCGCATCGAGCGCCTCAGCGACCTCACCGGCGGTCTGCTGACCGACTGATGCCCGCCCCTGAAGGGGCTTATGATCCGAAGAACTTATGGCATCGCTAAAGCGATGCCCTGATACGAACCCGTTCTTCCGCAACCCGCGAAGAATTTTTCCGAAGCTTCTATCGTCCGTTGGCGTGCCAGATCGAACCCGGCGACTGATAGTTCAATCCTTCGCCCCACACCACGTGGGTATCTCCGTGGTTATCGATGGCGAGTCCGAAGTAATCGCCGAAAGGAAAACGGAAACCTTCCTTACCGATATAACGATAGCCGGGCACGTAGCCCGAAATCCGGACCTCCTCGCTCCAAGTCGCTCCGCCGTTGCTTGAACTTCGATAGTAAGTGTTCCAATAGGGAGAGTTGCGTTTATCCATCCACGCGATGCGGACGTCGCCGCTGTTTCCGGCCACGATCGCGGGGAAAGCATGTTCCGCCCCCGGATTGGCGAAGGAAACGCTGGCGCGCGGCAGCCAGTTTTCGCCGCCGTTGGTGGACGATGAGAAGTAGATGCGCTGCGGCCCCAGGGACGCGCTGCCCGCGCTCCAGAGAGCGTACAGAGTCCCGTCGGCGTCCGACGTCAGCGCGACCTGTGCGCCCAGATAGCCTTCGCCACAGTCCTCATCCTTGCAACCCGGCGCTGCCGCGGAAACACCGAGCAGAGTTGGGCTCCACGTCTTGCCCGCGTCCGGCGACTTCGCCACATACAGGTTCACCGAGCCGCGCGCTCCTCCTGCCTTGGAGTAGGAAGCCCAGGCCAGATACGCGTTGCCGGCGGGATCGACCGTGGCCGCTCCTAGCAGCGACCATCCCGGACGGCTTTCGGCATTCACGCGCGCCGGTGTAAAGCTGCGGCCGCCGTCCTGCGAGGCCGCTACCCACACCTCTTCTTCGTGATTGAAAGCCACGTAAACGTTCTGGCCGCGCACCGCCAGCGCCGGTTTGTCGAGTTCCTCGTCGCCGCGAACCGCAATCGTAAAAGACCAGGTGGCGCCAGAATCCACTGACTTCGCGAGCATGACCACTCGTTTACTGTTTTGCAGCCACGCCGCATACAGGGTGCGCCGGTCGGCGGGATCGACAGCAATCTGGGGATCAAACTGGCCCGAACCCGATTCCAGCATCACGGTCGGAGTCTGCCAGGTTTTGCCGTTGTCGTTGCTCGCCACCAGCAGCATGGTGGGTACGCGGCACCCCTTGCAATCGGGCACATTCCCGTAGTGCGGATAAAGAACGTAGAGTCGGCCCGAACCATCGGCCGCCACGGCGGGTTCCCACTGGTCGCCGCTGGTCAGACCGACCCGCTTCTGCGCGGAAAATTGCGGCGCCGCCGCCCATGCCACGGTGGCCAGCGCAAACAGCAGGACCGCGAGTTTCGGAACAACGAGTTTGGAGTAAGCGGAGCGCATGCAGGCAAACCAAGGATGGGGGCGAAACGGAACCCTGGCTTTTGAAACTTTAACGCGAAGCCGGGCGCTGGTCAACCAAGGCTGCCTTAGTGTGTCCCTAACCAGCGGTCAGCAAGATGGGCGCGCCGGAAGTAATCACCAAAGTGTGCTCAAAATGGGCTGACAGCGCGTGATCGCCGGTCCGCACCGTCCAGCCATCTTTGTCGGTAAACACGCGTCCGGAGCCACTGGAAATGATCGGTTCCACGGTGATGACCAGGCCTTCACTCATGATCTGGCGGGCCTCTGGGTCAGGGTAGTTGGGGACATGCGGCAACTCGTGGATGGTGCGCCCAATGCCATGTCCTCCTAATTCACGGACGACGGAGAACCCGGATTTGCGCACCTCGCGTTCCACGATCTTTCCGATCTCAAAGACGCGGAATCCGGCTCGGGCAACCAGCATCGCCTTGTGAAAAGCGCCCTCGGCGCAGGCCATCAATTGCGCAGCCTGCGCGCTCACGCGGCCGACTGGCACGGTGATGGCGGCATCGGCCATGTAGCCGTCCTTTTCCACGGTCACGTCGAGTTTCACCAGGTCGCCTTCCTCAAGTTCGCGCTCGCCTGGAATTCCGTGGACCGCCTCATCGTTCAAGCTGATGCAACTGGCGCCCGGAAACTGGTAGACCATAGACGGAGCGGAGCGAGCGCCGTTTTCCTGCATAACGCGGGCGCCGATTTCATCAAGAGATCGAGTCGTGACGCCCGGCCGCACTTCTGCCTTCATCGCATCCAGCACCAGGTGGACGACGCGGCCGGCGGCTTTTAAGGAAAGTAGATCCTGCTCGTCCTGAATGCTCACGTCTCGACCCTCCTCATGAACGGATCATACAATGGGCGGGATACGCTGCGATCACGCTGGGCCCGACGTCCCCGAGCGGCCAGACGGGCGACACGCCTGTCCCCAAACTATATGACTCATCACGGCGTCACGGCCAGATCGGAAAATGGCCCTCACGATCCGGTGATCTTCACCCGGATTTCTTCCGGCAGGCGCTCGCGGATCTCTGGCGGCAGGCGGTCATACACGTGTCCCGCGCCGAGTTTCGCCGCATCGACCACAACCATGGGCGCGGGAGTGGCCACGGCCACGATCAACCAGATCAGCGCCGAGAGCGCGAAGCCGGCGAGGGCGCCGATCTCCAGCCAGACGGCATGGCGCGGGCCAAAATGCCGGATCACGGCAAACGCCAGTAGAAACACGGCGGCCGACGCCGAGGCCAGCACAATCAGAGAAATATCGATGATGCGGTTCAGTTTCTGGCGGCTGCGGCAGCGTTCGCAACTTGCAAAATGAAGCTCATAATCGCCGCGCATCTCCGGCGCCAGGCCGGAAATATCGTAGCGCCATCCCGCAAGGATTTTTCCCACCATCGGTTCAACGCACTCACTCATAAGAGGCTATAAGCGGATGGATTCGAGAACTTCCGTCTGGGTTGCCAGCAGCACGCGGTTGTGCCACAGCCCCTGACGGCCGCCGAGCGCCTGTTCTGCCGCGGCTCGCGCGATTTCGGGATGGTTATTCTGTTCAGATAAATGCGCCAGAATTAAGTACTCAGCTCCTCCATCATAATCGCTGGAGAAGAATTCCGCGAGCGCGTCATTCGAGAGATGGCCGACCCGGCTCATCACGCGCTGCTTGACCGACCACGGATAGGGCCCGGAGCGCAACATCTCCACATCGTGATTCGATTCCATCACCAGCACGCTGCAGCCGCGCAGATGGTCGCGCACGCTCGCCGGCATGTAGCCGAGGTCGGTGGCAAAACCGATCTTCACTCCTTCCGCGCGAAAGGTGAAGCCCACGGGATCGGCGGCGTCGTGCGGAATGGTGAAGGGCATGACCTCGATATCGCCGACGCAAAAGCCGCGCCCGGCGGAGAAATGTTCCGATTTCGGCAACTCGGGAAGCTCGCCCTTTTCGTCGTTATCGCGCACGGCGCGGCTCCACGCATGATGGGTTGGCGCGGTCAGGAAGACAGGAACGTTTAGTTTTGTGGCCAGCCGTTCGAGGCCGGCAACATGATCAGAGTGCTCGTGCGTGATCAGGATGGCGGAAATTTCCTCGACACGCTCGTTGTTACGATCGGCGAGCGCCTGCAGCCGCTTGAAAGTTTCGCGGCCGGACAGACCGGCATCCACCAGAATGCGCGTTGAACTCGTCGCTACCAGCGCGCAGTTCCCACGACTACCGCTAGCCAGCACCGACACCGACACTCCCATAGGCGTAGCTTACCCCCAGCGGCTGTGGAAACGGGAAGAGTTTTTCAGCCGGCCGGTACCTTTGATGGGACTGGCCTTGGTGATCGGACTGCCGGGGTTGAACTGCGAAGCTTGCTAGTTCACGCCGACACCGTAGAAGTAGGTATAGGTGCCATTCGGCTGAATGGGCAGCCCAGTCTGGAAACTGGCGAAGATCACGGCGTCCCCTTGGAACGAAACGAACACATCCTGCTGCGAGTTCGCCGTGGTGGTTCGAAACGTGAACATACCGTAGCAGGGATCGGACAGCGTATTGGCCGTATCATCGTACAGGTACAGTGTGTCGGCAACGGCCGCGAGCGTGCCGCTGGCTAGAATGTTGCCCTTGCTGCCGGTGATCGTTGCCAGTCCGGTGGCGCCGATGGTTACCGAAGCCTTTCCCTGCTTCGGCGTTCCGCTCTCGCCAGTCTCTTGCATCTGTGCGTTCGGTTTTTCATAGAAGATAGCGGCGTAGGTTCCGGCATGGCTCGAGTTGAAACTGCTGGACGACGCCTTGGGCAGACCCAGAATTGTGCCATTGGCCGTGTCCACAACGAAGAAGCCATTCTGCGTGCCGAAAGCTGTGCTCTGTGCGCCGTTACCCGTGACGGTGAAGAAGTCTCCGGAAGGATCTTCCTGAATGCTGGAGGCGAGGAAGGTTCCTCCTTCAAACAAGTCCGGTGGCTGTTGGAGCGCGCCGAAGGGCCAGTAGGCATCGTGCGTGATGTTGCCTTGCGCATCCACGGCGATGGTGCCGAAGCCCATCCCGCCGGACGAAGTACGAAACTGAATGTAATTGAAGCTCTGCCCGGCAAACGTGCTGATCGATGCCGGCTCGCTCTCGATGGCCGTGATCAATGCCGGCGTATTGTGATTGGGTCCGGATTTACCGGTTTCGATCATCAGCACCGAACCCGGCACTTCATAGGCCGCCAGCAGGTTGCCGCTCGGGTCGACAATTGTGTAAGTCCCGTTGGTGTTCAGCGTGTAGGGCAGGACGCCCTGGTCACCGTTGCTGTAGTTCTTGTATGTAATCGTTTGCGCCGTCGAATTGATTGAGATGGTGAGAAAGTCTCCGACCGACGCGGTACCGCTATAGTTTCGGATATAGTTTCGGATCGCACTCTGTGAAACCGGCGCCGAAGCCGCATTGCAACCAGCCAGACTCAAGACGAGACCCATGATCAGACCAAGGACCGCAAGCAGGAGCGCAAGACGCGCAGTTTTCATCCGGGAACCCTCCATACGCAGATAATCGGCAGGCGGATGAGAAAGTTCAGACACGTTCACCCGGACTGGATTACGGCCGTCTCAGCATCTCGATTACGGAGGTAACAAATTAAGGGGTAGGTCTTCTCCAATGGCAGCGCGCTGCATTACTTTCCCTGCATCAGGTTGTCCACCACGCCGCGCCCGATCGATCCGCCGAATGCGCCCGCGATTCCTGGCACGAAGGCGAGAAAGGATTCGTAGATCTGCGCCCGCTCCGGCTTTTCCGAGAGAAAAAAATACGCCAGCCACTCCACCACTGGCACGAATACTCCGACTAAGACCACCCAGCGCCAGGGCCGGCGGGGGCTGAGAAAACCGAGGAGCATGTTCGCCGACAGCACCACCATTGCGGTCAGCAGCAAATCACCCACTTTGATGTCCAACCACCCGGCCGCCGCTCCCGATGCCACGGCCAGCAAATAATAAAAACCGTCGCCGCCAGATTTTCTTTTTTGAAGAGTCCCGCCCCAGGCTGTCGTCATGTCTCCATCTCTGTGAATTCGCTAATTCCGTATTGCCAAGCTGCAATTAGCTCACTCCCTCATCTTACGAATACGTGTAAAAGCCGCGGCCGGTCTTGCGTCCGAGCCAGCCCGCATCCACCATCTTGATCAGGAGCGGACACGGGCGGTACTTCGGATCGCCCAACCCATCCTGCAGCACCCGCATGATGTCGAGACAGACATCGAGCCCGATAAAATCGGCCAGCGTCAGCGGCCCCATGGGATGCGCCATCCCCAGCTTGAACACCTCATCCACCGCCGGCGCCGTCGCCACGCCCTCCATCACCGCGTACATGGCTTCATTCAGCAGCGGCATCAGCACCCGGTTAGACACAAAGCCCGGAGCGTCGTTCACCTCGACCGGCGCCTTCTCCAGTTTGAGCGCCAGGTCGCGCACCGTGTCAAACGTGGCTTGTGACGTCGCGAGGCCGCGAATCACTTCGACCAGTTTCATCACCGGCACGGGATTAAAGAAGTGCATCCCGATGACCTTGTCGGCGCGCCCGGTCAGCGCCCCAATCCTGGTGATCGAAATCGACGACGTATTCGTGGCCAGGATCACTTCCGGCCGCGGCTTCATTAAGCGATCCAGATCGCGGAAAATCTCCGCCTTGATCTCAAATTTCTCCGTCGCCGCCTCGATCGCCAGATCGCAATCCGCCAGCTTCGCGCGATCCACCACCGGCGTGATGCGCGACAGTGTGGAGACTTTGTCGTCCGCCGTAATTTTATTCTTGGCCACTTCGCGGTCGAGGTTCTTCGTAATCGTGGCGAGTCCCCGATCCAGAAATCGCTGCTCTACGTCGCAGAGCACCACGTTGAACCCGCAACGCGCAAACACGTGGGCAATCCCGTTGCCCATGGTGCCCGCCCCAATCACTCCCACCCGCTGAATTGCCATAATTGCCTCGCTCATGATTGCTTCACTAAAGCAGGAAACTGGAAAGTTTAGCAGAGTGGGCTTGGGGCTCTCGTAACTACCGCCTTCGGGTGGTTGGAGACTTGATCTTACAAGGTGTAACGAGAACGATATTCTGCTAGACTTTCCGCGAGAGTTCAGGGGCAGGTTCTGGACTCGGACAAGTTAAAAGAGGCGCCTCTTACAAAGCAGGCGTACTTAGGGTTTCTCGAAGAACCTCTGGGAATAAAAATTGGAGCCCGCCGGAATTGATCTGGCCGATCGCAAGTACACGATTCCAGGCGGTTCGCTTAGGGGTGAGCCATGGCATTGCACCCTGGGGAACGGAAGCGCCATTTTCCGGAAGAAGCGCCAGTCGCATGGGACCCGATCCGGCGGGACCTGGAAGAAGACGAAGACTGGTATCGCGATCTAGTCGAGCACAGCCAGGATTTGTTGTGCGTCCACGACCTTGAAGGCCGATTCCTGTCGGTCAATCCCATTCCAGCGCGTCTGCTGGGTTACAGCGTAGAAGAAATGCTGCAGAGGCCGATGCGGGAGTTTGTCGATCCGCAATTCCGCCCTGAGTTCGATGCCTATCTGCGCGAGATCAAGCGCACGGGGGAGTCTTGCGGCCTGCTGGCGGTGCTGACGCGATCGGGAGAGCAGCGGATCTGGGAGTATCACAACACGCTGCGCACCGAGGGAGTGGCGAGGCCGACTGTGCGGGGGATCGCGCACGACGTCACGGAACGGGTGCGGGCGGAGAAGGCGCTGCGCGCGAGCAATGAAGAGCAACTGAAGACGGCGCGGCAGCGGGAGCAGACGCTCCGCGAATTGACGCTGTTCCGGACGCTGCTGGACCAATCGAACGATGCCATTCAGGTAATGGATCCGGAGACCCTGCGGTTCCTCGATGTGAATGAGAGGGCGTGCGCAGGGCTGGGGTACAGCCGGGAAGAGCTTTTGTCGATGACGGTTTTTGACATCGACCCGAACGCCGACGAATGTGCTGCGCGGGTGCGGCAGCAGTTGCGGGAGTCGGGATTCGCCATCATGGAAACGGTGCACCGCCGGAAAGATGGAACCACGTTTCCGGTGGAAGTGAATTTGCGCCGGGTGCGACTGGACCGGGAGTATAGCGTGGCCGTGTCGCGCGATATCACGACACGGAAGCGGGCGGAGGAGAGGCTGCGCGAGTTCGAAAGAGTGGTGGAGAATCTGGAAGAGATGATCGTGGTGGTGGACCGAGACTACCGGTACGTGCTCGCGAACCGGGCGTTCCTGAGCTATCGACGGACAACAAAAGAACAGGTTGTAGGACGCTTTGTCGGCGAGTTAGTGAATCCAGAGCAGTATGAAACCGTGGTCAAGGAAAGGCTGGTTGAATGTTTCCAGGGGAAGGTCGTGAACTACGAGCTCAAGTATCTCTATCCAGAGATCGGGGAAAGGGACATATCGATCACGTATTTACCGGTGGAAGGTTCGACGGGGATCGATTGCGCGGCGTGCGTCATGCGCGACATCACGGAGCGCAAGCGGGCGGCGGAGGCGTTACGGCAGAGTGAGGCGCGGGAGCGCGCGCGGGCCAAGGAACTGGAGACGGTGCTGGATACGGTTCCGGTGCCGGTTCTTATCGCCCGAGACGCAGAGTGCCGGCGGATTACAGGCAACCGGGCGGCACACGAACAGATGCGTGTGCCGGCAGGCCAGAACCTTTCGAAGAGCGCACCGCCCGAGGAGCGGCCCCGGTACCGGCTAATGCTGGATGGGGTGGAGGTTCCTGTGGATTTGATGCCCATGCAGCAAGCCGCAGCCACGGGAAAACCGGTCTATGGACGCGCGGTGACACTCGGATTTGAGGATGGCATTGAACGGGAAACGGTGGTGAATGCGGTTCCGCTGCTGGATGAGGAAGGCAAGACGCGAGGAGCGGTGGGGTCATCGGTCGACCTGACGGAACTGAAGCAGGCTGAGAAAGCGTTGCGGGAAAGCGAGCTGCGATTCCGGACGGTGTACGAGCGGTCTCCGGTGGGCATTGCTCTGGTGGATTCGCACGGCGGGCAAATTCTGCAAGTCAATCCGAAGTACTGCGAAATCACCGGGCGCAGCGAGGAAGAGCTGCTGGGAATCGACGTAAGGAGCATTACGCACCCCGATGATATTGGGCAAACCAGCGGAATCCTGCAGCAATTGGCCGAGGAAAAACTGGCGAGTTACGAGACGGAGAAGAGGTATATTCGCCCGGATGGGTCGGTGCGCTGGGTGACGATTCTGGTGGTGCCGATGTGGGGTAAAGGAGAGACGCACCGATGGCAGATGGGCCTGGCACGGGACATCACGGAACAAAAGCAGGCGGAGGAGGCGCTGCGGGAGAGTGAGCGACGGCACCAACTGGCGCTGCAGATCGGAAGGATCGGAGCGTTTGAGCTGGACCTGGAGAGCGGCCGGGGAACGTGGACGGCCGAATTCGCCGAAATCTGGGGCATCCCCAGCGGCTACGCGGGTGATTTTGCCAGCTTCTTTAGCTGGGAGATGGTGCATCCGGCAGACCGGGCAAGGGTCCAAGAGGAGTTTGCGCAGTTGGCGCAGAGCCGCGAAGAGGGCGAATCGGAGTTCCGTGTGATTCGTCCGGACGGGGTGATGAGGTGTATACGCGGACGGGGCCGGGTAATTGCGGATAGCGCCGCCGGGTCCCTGCGAATTGTCGGGGTGATCCAGGACATCACCGAGCAGAAGCGGGCGGAGGAAGCGATCACCACCCTGGTGCAGGTACGAGCCGACAGCAGCGAGAACTTTTTTCACTCGATGGCCGGTCAGCTCGCCAAGTGCCTCGAGGCCGACTATACGCTTATTGGAGAAGTCACTGCAGGTGAAGAAGACAAGGTGAGAACGATTGGTGTCTGTGATCACGGCGCGAGCGCGGAGAACTTCACTTACGATCTGGCTCATACTCCCTCCGAAGCAGTCATGCTGCAAGGCGCCTGCTCTTATGCTGCCGGTGTGTCTGAGATGTTCCCGAAAGACGTTTGGCTCAAGCAAATGAAGATGAAGGGATATGCCGGGACGCCTTTGCGCGATTCGCAAGGGCGTGTGATTGGCATGATGGTGGCGCTCTACACTCGTCCTCTAGCGAATGCGAAATTTGCGGAGGCGATTCTGCAACTGTTCTCGACGCGAACGGCAGCGGAGATTGAACGCAAGCGCACCGAGGAGGCTTTGCAGCAAAGCGAGGAGCGTTTCCGGGTGGCACTCCTGCATTCTCCGATTGCAGTGTTCAACCAGGACCGGGACTTGCGTTACACCTGGATGTACAATTCGCAGCTGCCGTTGCCGGCAAGCGAGCTGGGAAAAACCGTAGGCGAGATCTTCGACCCGGAGGAGGCAGCGCGCATCACCGAAGTCCGGCGGCGGGTGCTGGAAACCGGGGTGGGAGCGCGGGATGAAATGCAGGTCACTTTCGGTGGCAGGAAGCAGTACTTCAGTACAACGATCGAGCCTCTTTTGGACTCGGCGGGAGCGGTGATTGGACTGACCGGCGCCAGTATGGACGTCACTGAGCTCCGGGAGGCAAGCGAAGCGTTACGCGAAGCCAAGAAGAAGCTCACGGAAGAGAAGCTTTATCTTGAACAGGAAATCGATACGGAACTGGGGTTCGGAGATATCATCGGGCACAGCAAGGCGCTGGAATCCGTCATGGAGAATGTGGGGAAGGTGGCGTCCAGCAACGCCACTGTGCTGCTGCTGGGCGAAACGGGAACCGGGAAGGAACTGGTGGCGCGGGCGGTCCACTGGTTGAGCCAGCGCTCCGGCAATAGTTTCATCAAATTGAATTGCGCGGCGATTCCGACGGGGCTGCTGGAAAGCGAGTTATTCGGTAATGAGAAGGGCGCGTTCACCGGAGCGGTGAGCAGGAAATTTGGACGACTTGAACTGGCGGACAAGGGCACGCTGTTTCTGGACGAGATCGGGGAGATTTCGCTGACGTTGCAGCCAAAGCTGCTGCGGGTTTTGCAGGATCAGGAGTTCGAACGGTTGGGTGGAACGCAAACCTTGAAGGTGGACTTTCGCTTGATTGCGGCGACGAACCGCGATCTGGCTGATGCCGTGCGAAAGAACGAGTTTCGGAGCGATTTGTATTACCGGCTGAACGTGTTTCCGATCCGGGTGCCACCGTTACGGGAACGGCGGGAGGACATCCCGTTGCTGGTGGAGCATTTTGTGCAGAAGTTCGCCCGGCGGATGAAAAAGTCAATCACGAGCATTCCGAAAAGAACCATGGATGCACTGAGGGGGTGGGAGTGGCCCGGGAATGTGCGCGAGTTGGAGAATTTTATCGAGCGGTCGGTGATTCTGACGCAAGGTTCGGTGCTGGTGGCGCCGTTAAGCGAAATGGAGTTGATCAGCACGACGGAGGAGAAGAGCGTGAATGAAACTCTGGAAGCGGCGGAACGCGAGCACATTCTGCGCGCTTTACGGGAGAGCCGCGGGCAGATTGGCGGCCTGAAAGGGGCAGCCATGCGGTTGGGATTGAAGCGGACAACGCTGCAATCGAAACTGAAGCATTTGGGAATCAATCCGCGGTCGGGACAGCCGGGACATTAGTACACCGCGAATCGACGGCGGGCATGGGTCTCTGAAATTTCTTTTGAACTTTCTTTCGAACTTTCTTTTGAACTCTTTTCTGGCCATTCTTCGGTTACAATCCTCGCGCAGATGAACCGCGAATATAACAAACAATACAGCCACGCATTAGGGCGCGACATGGAGTCGCTGGTGTTCGGGCACGCCGGACAACCGATCCTCGTTTTTCCGACGTCCATGGGGCGTTTTTTTGAGTATGAAGATGCGGGGATGATCCGCGCGCTGGGCGGAAAGCTGGAAGCGGGAGCGATCCAGGTGTTCTGCGTGGACAGCGTCGACGGGGAGAGCTGGTACAACAAGAGCGTGCATCCGGGAGCGCGGATCTGGCGGCATGTGCAATATGAGCGCTACGTGATCAGCGAGTTTCTGCCGCATATGAAGTGGAAGAACTGGGCGCCGCAGATGGCGGTGACGGGGTGCAGTTTTGGCGGCTATCACGCGCTGAATTTTTCCCTGCGGCATCCGGATCTGGTTTCGGCGTGTGTGACCATGAGCGGATCGTTCGACATCAAGAGTTTCCTCGACGGCTACTACGACGATAATGTGTACTTCAATAATCCGCCAGACTACCTGCCGAACATGAGCGATGAGTGGTTCCTGAGACGGTACCGGCAGATGAAGATTGTGCTGGGAACGGCGGACTGGGATATGTGCCTGGACGCGAACGTGAAGATGGCGGCGATTCTGTATGCGAAGGGGATTCCACATTGGCTGGATATCTACGGGGATAACAGCAAGCATGATTGGCCGCTGTGGCAGCGGATGGCGGGAAAGTATTTTTAGCGGGCGGTCATTAGTCGCTGGTCGTTAGTCGTTAGTGGTCGCGGAAAACGGGATCATGGTCTGACGAGGGCTTAATCATGGCAAACAAGAAAATCGGAATTCTTTTTGGGATGGAGAATACGTTTCCGCCGGCTTTGGTCGAGAAGATTAACGGCATGAAGACCGAGGGCGTTACGGCTGAGTTTGTGAAGATTGGCGGGATCCGGATGGATGAGCCGAAGAAGTATGACGTGATCATCGACCGGATCTCGCAGGACATTCCTTTCTACCGCGCCTATTTGAAGAACGCTGCGCTGCAGGGAACGACGGTGATTAACAATCCGTTCTGGTGGACGGCGGACGACAAGTTTTTTAACTATGCGCTGGCCCACAAGATGGGCGTGGCGATTCCGCCAACCGTGATTTTGCCGCATCACGAGCATCCTCCGGATACGACCAATCAATCCATGCGGAATTTGATATACCCGCTGAATTGGGAAGAGATATTTGCCTATGTGGGGTTTCCCGCGTTTTTGAAGCCTTACTCGGGCGGCGGCTGGAAGCATGTGTATAAGGTGCATTCTCCGGAGGAGTTCTTCCATAACTACAACCAGACGGGCGACCTTTGCATGACGCTGCAGCATGGCGTGGAGTTTGAAGATTATTACCGCTGTTATGTGGTGGGGCAGGAGAAAGTGCACATCATGAAGTACGATCCGAAGGCTCCGCATCATGAGCGCTATGTGAAAGGAAACCCGCAGCCGGGAACGAAGTTGAAGGAGCGGATCGAGAAGGATGGGCTGGCGTTATGCCGCGCGCTGGGCTACGACTTGAACACGGTGGAGTTTGCGGTGGAGGATGGCGTTCCGTATGCGATTGACTTCATGAATCCGGCTCCGGATGCGGAGGTCACGTCGGTGGGGCAGCAGAATTTTGAGTGGGTGGTGGACGCGGTGGCGGAGATGGCCGTGAAGAAGGCGCTGAGCGGGGAGAATCCGGTGGAGGAATTGCGCTGGGCGTCGTTTTTGAATGGGCCGAAGTGGGTGGAGATCCGGGCGCCGAAGGTACGGAAGAAGGCGTAAGCCAGGAGCTTTAGATGTTATCCGCGACTTAGGCCGACATTGGTATACTAGTTGGACTTCTGCCGGAGTATCCCCCTGCCTGGCAGCTTTGGGTGCCGCGATGAAGCCTACATTCACGCTGGGAATCGAAGAGGAGTATCAGACGGTCGATCCTGAGAGTCGGGATCTGCGATCGCATATTCACGCCGAGATCATCGAGAAGGGCAGATTGATCCTGCAGGAACGGGTCAAGACGGAGATGCACCAATCGGTGGTGGAAGTGGGGACGTCGGTGTGCGCGAATATTAAGGAAGCGCGGGAAGAACTGAAGAAGCTGCGGCGGAACATGATCCGGCTGTCGCGGGAGAATGGACTGCGGCTGGCGGCAGCGGCGACGCATCCGTTTGCGGACTGGCGCATGCAGGAGCTTACGGAGGGCGAGCGCTACAAGAATATTGTGGAGGACATGCAATTGGTGGCCCGGGCCAACCTGATTTTCGGGCTGCACGTGCATGTGGGCATCGAGG
>Ga0187890_10000451_pt1 | contig 28916 bp, 25 predicted proteins | sample June2016WEW_21_1_FD_133005 | JGI IMG/M metagenome (GOLD analysis project Ga0187890, IMG submission 133005) | Peatland microbial communities from SPRUCE experiment site at the Marcell Experimental Forest, Minnesota, USA - June2016WEW_21_10 | ecosystem: Environmental > Terrestrial > Soil >... | reverse complement strand
GCCGAGCACGTCGCCGGTGAAACCCCCGATCCGTTTCCGGGCGAACAGGACGACAGCGGTGATGCCCACGAGTTCGCCGGCCAAGGCGGCCAGGCCGTGGGTACCCCGGCCGGCGATCGCCAGGGTCAGCGCGAGGACAGTGCCCACCAGGCCGGGGACGACCGCGCCGGCCAGGGGTCGTTGTCGCCCCGCGGCGACGCCCCCTCGGGCATCGACGAAGGCGGTGGCGAGACCGCCGGGGCGCGCGTAGTGGCCGCATCTGGCCACCACCGCCATGGCCGTGCGCGAGCCACACCACAGGGCCCCGATGACGAGGGGAGCCGGAGCAGCCGATGCGAACGCACCAAAGCGCAGGAGGAGCACGGCGATCAGGGTCACCGCTCCGAAGGCACCCACCGAGGGATCGGCCATGACCTCGAGGCGACGCTCCGACGTCATGGGAGGCAGCAGCCCGTCGGCGCTGTCGGCCAGCCCGTCGAGATGGAGATACCCGGTGAGGACGATGTCGGAGACGACCACGATCCCGGCCGCGCCGACAGGCGACCAGGCGCGCACCGCCAACCACCACACCGCGCCGACGGCGAGCCCGATGGCGGCGCCCACGACAGGGAACCAGTCGAGCGTGCCCGCGGTCGGGACGGCGGCGCCACCGAACGGCGTCAGGAACGCCAGCGCTTTGCGCATCAATGACCTCGCGGTCCGTCCAAGCGGAGCGTGCACCCTGCCACCACGAGAATGATCTCGTCAGCATGAGCCGCTACCGCCTGGTTGAGCGTCCCCAAGGCGTCACGAAAGCGACGCCCGGGCTCGGTGGACGGATGCACCGAGAGCCCGACCTCTTCGGACACCACCACCGTGTCCCCGTCGCGCTCGGTCAGAGCCGAGCACAGCGCGGCGCCGTCCGCCCTCATCCCCGGGAGGGCGCTGACCCAGGGCCCGAGGGAGTCCACGAGGACGGACCCGACCGTGGTCCGCAGGACCTCGGGGAGCGCGGCGCCGCATTGCACCGTGGCCCAACTCGGCGGACGTCGTCTGCGGTGCCGCTCCACGCGCTCGGCCAGGTCGGCGTCGTCGTGCACCTCCAGCGTGGCGACATAGGTGACCGGCGGCGCCAGCTGTGCGATCAGTCGCTCGGCCACGACGGACTTCCCCGATCGCGCCCCACCCAACACGAGCGTGATCACGAGCCCGCTCCTGTCCGACAGCCGGCCACCACGGCGCGGTGCACCGCCCGGGCCAGACGGGAACCCCATGGTGAGCGAGGACCGCCGAAGGGATGCTCGGGACCCTCATCAGGGCACACCAGGCACACGGCGTCCGACGCCGTACCCGTGGCGCGCACCCCCGCGTCCCACAGGCCCTGGGACTTGGCTTCGGTGACGCTCATGACCGCATTGACCATGGCCGCGGGCGACAACCGCTCGGGGACGAGGCCGAAGACATTGATCGTGCCCGTCGGGGTGCGGCCCTCGTCGGGGGGGTCGTCGGGAGCAGCCGCCCAGATCGGAAGCGTGACTCCCACCGAGACGTGAACCGCGGCGCCTTGGTCTTCCTCCTTGCACACGGTGCGCACATCGACGGCGGTGAGCATCCCCACCCCGGGGCCCTCGAGCCCGCGTGCCGAGGCCAGCTCGGCGAGGTGCACCTCGGGATCGAGACGTGCATACGCGTGGGGAACCTGGGCGTTGATGACCCAACGACGTGGCCCGAGCCCACCGCCGAGGGGGCCCGACGCCACGGCCAACAACGGAACGGGGAACCGCCACACCAGCAAGCTCAGCTCCTCACCGGGCGGACCGTGCTCGTAGAGCTCGGGCTCGATGGACGACCCCGGTCGGTATCGCGAGTCGACCATGGTCAGAACTCGATTCCCTTCCGAGCTTTGATCCCCCGGTCATAGGCGTGCTTGACCTTGCGCATCTCGGTGACCGTGTCGGCGATCTCGATGAGCTCGGGCGCGGCGTCGCGCCCGGTGATCACCACGTTGGTCCCCGGTGCCCGACCGGTGATCCCCGCCACCACGTCGGCGACGTCGATCCACCCGTAGGTGACGGCGTAGGTCAGCTCGTCGAGGATGAGCAGGTCGAAGTGGCCTGACGCCAGTTTGGCGCGTGACAGTTCCCAGGCGTGGCGTCCCTTGGCAGCTGTCTCATCGAGATCGGTCGACTCCCAGGTGAACCCGTCGCCCATCGTCGACCACTCGATGCCCAGGTGCTCGGCCAGCTTGCGCTCGCCCACCTTCCACTTGCCGCTCTTCACGAATTGGACGACACCCACCGTCCAGCCGCGCGCCCAACCGCGGCCCATGACGCCGAACGCGGCCGACGATTTCCCTTTGCCGTGTCCGGTGTTGATGAGGACCAACGACGTTGCCCGACCCTGTGGCTCCCGCGCGTCTTCAGGTACGCCTGCTCCGGCACTCTTCGCATCGGTCATGTCATCCTCCCTGTTCGTGGCGTGCACGGCGCGTCATCGGCTGATCACCGCTCATCGAGCCCGTTGGGGGACCACGACGAGGTCCCCGGCGTCGGACCGCATGACCCGGACCCGGGCCCCGAAGTGTCGGGTCAGGGTTTCCTCGGTCAACACCTCGTCGGGCTTGCCCGTGGCCACGGCTCGTCCCTGATCCAGAAGGATCAGCCGGTCGGCGAACTGCCCGGCCAACGTGAGATCGTGGAGGGCGCTGAGCACGGTGAGCCCGCGCTGGCGCCGCAGGTCGTCCACCAACTCGAGGGCCTCGACGCGCCGGCCGAGGTCGAGGGCGCTGGTCGGTTCGTCGAGGAGGAGCACCGGCGCTTGCTGTGCCAAGGCCCGCGCCAGCACGAGCCGTTGCAGCTCTCCACCCGACAGTGTGGCCAGCCGACGCTGGGCCATGGCGGCAAGATCGAGCGAGTCCAGGAGCTCACCGCACACCCGGCGATCCTCCGACGTCTCGAAGCCGAAGTACCCGATATGCGGGGTGCGACCGAGCAGCACGTATTGGCCGACCGACATGTCCGGCGGCAGTTCCGGTTGCTGAGGGACATAGGCGACGAGCCGCGCCAGACGCCTGGGGACCAACGTGGCCACGCTCACTCCGTCGACCCTGATCTCCCCCGCATGGGGGACGAGGCGATCGACGGCGCGCAGCATCGTGGTCTTGCCTGCCCCGTTGGGCCCGATCAGGCCCACCCACTCCCCCGCCTCGATCTCTTCGGTGAGGTCGGCCAGCGCCGCGACGGCGTCGTAGCGCACCGTGACGCCCTCGAAGGAGATCACGGCTCCGCCGTCACGTGCTGCGCCCCACGCGCCGCGACCGGAGGACGAACAAGAAGAACGGGGCGCCCACAAAGGCCGTCACCACCCCGATGGGGATCTCGCTGGGGGCCAGCACGGTCCGGGCGGCCACGTCGGCCAGGATCAGGAAGGCCGCCCCCCCGATCATCGACACGGGCACCACCACCCGGTAGCTGGCGTTCGTGGTCAGCCGCACCGTGTGGGGCACGATGATGCCGACGAAACCGATGAGGCCGCTCACCGCCACCGCCGCGGCCGTGCCGAGGGTGGCCGCCGCCACGATCGTGATGCGAACTCGAGACGACCTCACGCCCAGGCTGTCGGCCTCGTCCTCCCCGACCCGGAGCACATCGAGGAAGCGCCGGTGCGCGAGCAGGACGAGGGCGCTGACCGCGACGTAGGGAAGGATCAGCACCACCTGGGACCACGTTGCCACCGTCAGGCTTCCGAGGATCCACGCGTACACCGACTGGAGGTCCTGGGCGTGCTGTTGCTGCAGGAACGTCTGGATCGCCGTGAGCAACGCGGCGACGGCCACCCCGGCGAGCACGATCGACACGGTGGCGCCTTGCCGTCCGACGGTCGCACCGATCACGTACGTGAGCGTCACCGCGGCCACCGCCCCGGCGAACGCCGCCAAGGGCAAGAGCTCGGAGAGCTGGGGCCCCGCCACGATGACGGCGGTGGCTCCGAGGCCCGCCCCCGCCGCCACACCGAGGAGGTAGGGGTCTGCCAAGGGGTTCCGGAACACTCCCTGGAACGCCGCCCCTCCCCCGGCCAACATGGCACCGACCAGGCCGCCGAGCACCACTCTGGGCAACCGGATCTGCCACAGGATGTCGGCGTCGATCTTGCCCACACCCGAATGGATGTGCAGGAACGGGATGTGCGACGCCATCACCCGCAACGCCGCGGTGAGCGAAAGGTCCGCGGGCCCCATCGACACCCCGAGCAGGGCCGCCCCGACCAATGCTCCCAACGCCACCGTCACGGCACGGCGCGCCGAGACCGGACGCAGCGTGGGACCGTCCCCCTCGGGTCCGGCAGGGGGCGACAGAGGCGTGACCTGTTGTCGGGGCAGCGTGGTGCTCACGGGGCGGGATGCTTCTCGAGGGCGGTCTCCACCGTCTGGAGAAGGTCGACGATCCGTGGTCCCCACCGCGAGGCGATGTCGTCGTTGAGCCCGACCACCTGTCCTTTTTGGACCGCCTGCATCGTCGACCACCCGGCGCGTGCCGCCACGGTGCTGGCACTCTGCCCGCAGCAGATCGTGTCGGCCAAGAACACCCAGTCCGGGTTGGACTGCACGATGAACTCCGCCGACAGTTGGGGATACCCGCCGCTCGACGCAGCCGACGGGGCGCGGTCCGCGATGTTGCGCAGTCCGAGAAGACCGAAGACCTTGCCGATGAAGGTCGACGAGGTCACCGAGTAGTAGGTCTGGTCGAGCTCGTAGTAATAGGTCTGCCCCACGCTGGACTTCGGCGCTTCTTTCACGATCCGGGCGATCTGGGACTTCACGTGGGCCGCCTCGCTCCGCGCCGCCTGGACGTGGCCGGTGGCCTGGCCGAGCTGGTCGTACTGCTCGTAGGCATCGGCGAGCGTCTCGGCCGGGGGGAGCGACAGCACCGGGATCCCGAAGGTCTTGAGCCGGGCCGTCAGGCCGGTGCTGTCGCCCGGTGCCACCACCAGGTCGGGTCGGTACGACACGATGGCCTCGACGTTGGGAGAGAGATCGTCGAGGGTGGTTCGCGGTGCGTTTCTCGGGTAGTCCGAATACTTGTCGACGGCCTTCACCTGGCCTCCGGCGCCGATGGCATACAACATCTCGGTCGCCGTCGGGGACAACGACACAATGGCGCGCGGCCGCGCCTTGATCTGGACCGTGCCGTTGGCGGCAGAGATGGAAGTCGGGAACGACCCGGTGGCGGTGGAGTCGGCACCAGCGGTGCCGTCGACGGTACTGCTGCAGGAAGCGACGAGCATTCCGAGCCCGGCGCAGATGGCCAGCAACCTTCGTTGCGAGCGCTCGTTCATGTGGTCATCCTCCATCGGGTTGCGGAGGACGAAGTGCGCCCGCTGCAACACCCGACGGCGGGTGTCCAACGAACCGCCCTTCCTCCGAGGACAGGTTTCGCCGATGCAGGACAGGCGTCCGGGCTCATCCCCGAAAGGGGCATCACCGTTGCGGGACAGCGCCGGGATCTCACCGGCCTTCGCTGGGCCTACACCACTCCGGCTGGCGGCCGAAGCGAACGTACGTTAGCCCTCCACCCCGGCCGTCGCCACCGTCGCGTCGGCGGGACGGCCGACATAGCCTGCCTGTCAGATGGGCGCCACGTCGTCGAACCCGATGGCGGCTTCGAGGGCGGCCGCCGAACGGATCACCACCAGGTCGGCGTGCTGGGGACCCACGAGTTGGATCCCGACCGGCAGTCCGTCCGAGGTGAGGCCGGCACACACCGACGCCGCCGGCGAGCGTGTCATGTTGAAGGGATAGGTGAAGCGGACCCAGTTGGGATCGAGCTCACCGTTGATACGTCCCTGTCCCAACAGGGCGCGAGGCGGCGGTGGTGCCGCGCACGTCGGGGTCAACAACAACCTGACGTCGCGAAACACCTCGACCAGCCGGAGGTTCATGGTGTGGCACGCATCCTGCGCCCGCACGACGTCGAGCGCCGACAGGTGCTCGGCGGCCCAGTCCACCTGCGCGGCCAGGAGTGGGTCGACTTTCTCCCAGAGCTCGGTGTGGCGGTAGGGGGCGAGCGTCCGCCAGTTGTAGGCCACGGCCAACGTGAGCCAGTCGCGCACCGGGTCCTCGTCGAAGACGACCTCGAGCTCGACCACCTCGGTTCCGAGGGACTCGAGTCGTCCCACGACCTCCTCGCAGCGGGCCCGGACCTCGTCGTCGAGCGGGGCGTAGCCGAGGGTGGGAGACCACGCCACCTTGGTGGGAAGCTGGGCGCCTTCGAGAGCGGCGGGCCAGGACGCCTCGGGCCTGGGAAGCGAGCGGATATCGGTGGGGTCGGGCCCGACGGCGACGTCGAGCGCGGCGACGACATCGGTGACCCGCCGCGCCATGGGCCCCTTGGTCGACAGGTCGTGCCATTCCGAGCCGTGCTCCCCACCCGAGGGGACGCGCCCCAGCGACGGCTTGATACCGCTCAACCCGCAGCACGACGACGGGATGCGGATCGAGCCCCCTCCGTCGGAGCCCGTGGCCAGGGGCACCATGCCCGAGGCGATGGCGGCCGCCGCTCCCCCCGACGAGCCGCCCGGGCTGTAGTCCGGGTTCCACGGGTTACAGGTCGGGCCGAAGCTGACGTTGTCGGTATCGGCCTTCCAGCCCAGCTCGGGCGTATTGGTCTTGCCGATCACCACGCACCCCGCCGCCCGCAGGCGCGCCACCAAGGGCGAGTCGGCCGCGGCGGGGGCGCCACCCGCGAACACCGCGGACCCCTGGGACGTGACGAACCCCGCCGCGTCGTCGAGGTCCTTCACGCCGATGGGGATACCGGCCAACGGCCCGGGATCGTCGCCTTTGGCCACCGCCGCATCGATGCCCGCGGCAGCCTCGAGGGCGGCGTCGGCGTCGACGGCGACGAATGCGTTCAGGCCGGGGTTGAGCGTCTCGACACGCTCGAGGGCGTGGGCCACGAGCTCCCGGGCGCTCCGCCTCCCCGACCGCACATCGCTCGCCAGATCGGTGACAGCCTCGCGTCGAAAGTCCATACCCCACGCGTAGCACGCCGAGCACGACGGCGCCTCGCCGGGGAGCCGGAGATGGACACGCTGGCGCGGCGCACGGCAACCTGGGCCGATGTCCCCCACCATCGCCGGCGCCGCCCTCGACCACGTGGCCGTCGCCGTCGAGCACTGGTCGGACGCCTGGCCCCGCTACGCCGTCGAGCTGGGGGGCACGTGGAGCTCGGGGGGGCTCAACATCGGGTTCGGTCCCGCCCAGCTCAGCTACGCCAACGGCGGACGAGTCGAGGTGCTCCAGCCCTGGCAGCCCGACGACAACCCCTTCCTCCGCCGCTTTCTCGACCGCCATGGCCCGGGTCCCCACCACCTCACCTTCAAGGTTCCTGATCTCGCCGCAGCCATCACCGAGGCTCGCGGGGTGGGCTTGGCACCGGTCGGTGTGGACCTCACCAACGCCGACTGGAAAGAAGCGTTCCTCCACCCGCGCCAGGCCACCGGCATCGTCGTCCAGCTGGCCCAGGCCACCTACGCGTGGGAGTCGCCCCCACCCGAGGGGTTCCCCACGGCTCGTCGGGATCCACCGGCCTCCCTGGTGCGGGTGACCCACGCCGTGGCCGACCTCGAGGAGGGTCTCGGGCTCTTCGAGGTTCTTCTGGGCGGGCGGCGCGTCGCGCATGGCCCGGGGCCCGACGGCACCTGGGAGTACGTCGACCTGGCCTGGGCCGGGCCTCCCGTCATTCGCGTGATCGCCCCCACGTCGGGTGCCGGGGGGCGGCCCTCGGGCGACGACACGCCCCTGCGGTCCTGGTTGCGCGGCCTGTCGGGACGACTGCACCACGTGGCCTTCGCTCTCCCCGGTGCGCCCGATCGCCGCGACGCGCTCGGAGCCGACCCGTCGAGCGCGGTCCCCGGGCTGCTCTCCACAGACACTCCGGCGCGAGTCATCGAGCCTCAGGACAACCTGGGCACGCGGCTCGTGCTGGTGCGCCCGGACGCCGGTTGGGACGGGTGAGCAGGTCCGAGGCCGTCGCCACCGAGGGGGCGGCGCCAGGACCTTCGATATCCTGGTGTGCACTTTGAGCGAGCACCGGTGACCGACGACGACTCCGACGCCCTCGGTGGCGCCCCACCCAAACTGACGATCGGGCAGCGCTTCCTCACGGCTCTGCCCAACCTGCAGCGTGCACCGGCACCCTCCCCCCCGGCGCGCGACCCGTCGTCGGAGCGCACCACGCGGCCCCCCCGCATTACGCGTGCGGTGCCCACCCGGCCCACCGACGCCGATGCCGATGCCGACGACGACGCCGAGGCGCCCGAGATCGCCGATTCCGATGAGTCGACCGATGCCGACGATGTCTCGACCGACGGCGCCGGGACCGGCGGCAGAGCGAGCTCTCGCCTCGGCCCCTCTCCGGCCAAGACCCGGACGCGTCCTGTCGACGACCTCGCCGACATGACCAACGCCGAGATCACGCACCGGATCAAGAAGCTCGACGACCGGGAACGGTTCCTGGCGTTGACCTCGGCACCGCTCGGTGTCGTCGTCGGGGTGCTGCTCACGGTGGTCGCCATCCACCTGAACCCGTCGGCCCTCCTCCACGGGAAGGTGAACCCCAAGCACGAGAGTGAGTCGCTCATCCTTCTCGAAGGCGGAGTCCGGATCGTGTTGTCGGGGATCGTCGCCGCCATCGCCATGACCCGTCGTCGGTCCCTCGTCGGCTTCTCGCTGCTCTTCCTCGGCACCTCCATGGGATCGCCGCTGTTCGCGCTGCCCTTCTGGGCGCTCGGGGGCTACCTCATCTGGCGCGTGTTCAAGTACCAGCGGGTCCTGACGGCGCGGGGGGCGACGACGAGGCGTAGCGCCGGCACCGGACGGGTTCCGGCCAACCCTCGTGCCGCGGGACGTGCCGGCGCCAGCGCGGCGCGCCAGCGCACCTCGTCGCCCCGCCGGCGCACCAAGAAGGAAGTGACCCCCACGGGGCCTCCCCCTTCCAAGCGCTATACCCCGCCGCGCCCGACCCGACCGCGGCCGCCCGCTGCGCCGTCGTGATCAGCTGAGGTCTCGTCTGCGCCGTCGACGACGAGAGCCGAGCGCAGCAATCGCAGGATCTCCTGTCGGCGACGAACCAGGGAGCGAGGGGTGGGCTCCTCCCCCAAGGCGCGCAGCACCTCGACCTCGGTGATCATTCCCACCACGGTGGAATAGATAGCGAGAAGCAACAACCGCGGTTCGTGGCGACGCATGTGGCCTGCGTCCATCTCGTCCTCGAGAAAGCTCGACGCCCGCTTGACCAAGGGCTCGAGCACGAGCATCAGCCGGGTGGCGGACGGCGGCCCCAGTCGACCCACCTCCCGCAGCAGGCCGATGAGCTCGGGGCGTCGTGACGCCAGCCGGAAGACCGACCGCACCACCGCCTCCACCCGCTCCCACCCTGGTCCTGCGGTGGCCAGGGAGTCCTCGAGGGCGCTCGCCAGTTCCGCAGCCGAGCGATCGATCAGCGCTTCGAGCAGGACCTCTTTCGACGGGAACCAGTAGAGGATCGACTGCTTGCGCACGCCGAGACCCTCTGCCAGGGCGTCCAGGGACGTCGCCTCGTAGCCCCGGGACCCGAACGAGGCCAGCGCCGCGTCGAGGATGCGGTCGGCGGTGCCGCCCTCGGGGCGGTCTGTCCCTGCGCTGGGCCTTCTTCCCCCTGCCACCTACCATATGGTAGACAGAGATCGTGGCCGAGGTGACGACCCCCACGACCGTCGGGCTTCCGGGCCTGCCTGGCATCGCCCACGCCCTGTCGGGCCGGCGCATCCTCGTCACGGGGGCCACCGGATTCCTCGGTACCGCCCTGGTCGAACGGCTCGTGCGCTGCGTCCCGGGGTGCGAGGTGGCGGTGTTGGTGCGCCCCACCCGGCGATCGAGCGCCGCGGCCCGGCTGGCACGGGAAGTGGTGCGCAACGACTGCTTCGACCGTCTTCGCCACGAGCTCGGCGACAGATTCGACGACGTGGTCGCGACCCGGCTGAGTGCGGTGGCGGGGGACATCGGGCGCGACGGCCTCGCTCTCGACGACGACGGGCGAGACCTGCTCGCCTCGTGCGACGTGGTGGTGCATTCGGCTGCCACCGTGGCCTTCGACGCCCCCCTCGACACCGCCGTCGAGGTGAACCTGCTGGGCCCGTCACGCGTGGCGGCGGCCATCACGTCGGTGGCCGCCGTACGCCAGCACCGGCACCCCGACGCCTCGCCCACCCATCTCGTCACCGTCTCCACCGCTTACGTGGCCGGCACGCACCAAGGTGACGCCACCGAGACCCTCGCCACCGAGGCGCTGGCATCGGGAGCGCGGGCCCGGACCCACACTACGGTCACCACCGAGGTGGACATCGACGGCGAGGTGACCGCGGCCCGGCGTCTGCGCGACGACCTCGAGTCCGCCTCGCGCTCGCCCGAGCGCCTGGCGCAGGTCACCAAGGGCGCCCGATCCGAATTGGGCGCGGCCGGCACCCACCTCCTGGCGGAGCGGGCGGAGAAGCTGCGTGACGAGTGGGTGCGCACGCAGCTCGTCGAGCGCGGGCGGGGACGCGCCCAGGCGCTGGGCTGGCCCGACGCCTATGCCTTCACCAAGGCGCTCGGCGAACGGGCCCTCGTGGGCTCGTACCCCGATCTGCCCATCACCATCGTGCGCCCCTCGATCATCGAGTCCGCGCTGGCCGAGCCCCGACCGGGTTGGATACGCGGCTTCCGAATGGCCGAGCCCATCATCGTCTCCTACGGACGCGGGCTGCTGCGCGAATTCCCCGGCGTCCCCGAGGGCGTCGTGGACGTCATCCCCGTCGACATGGTCGTGGCCGCCATCATCGCCGTCTCCGCAGCGGGTCCCGACCCGGCCGGTCCCACGGTGTACCAGGTTGCCTCGAGTGTGCGGAACCCCTTGCGCTACGGCGAGCTCGTCGACCTGGTGCGGTCGTGGTTCACCGAGCACCCCCTCTATGACTCCGACGGGCAGCCCATCATGGTCCCGCAATGGTCCTTCCCCGGACGCGGCCGGGTGCAGCGCCAGCTGCAGCGGGCCACGAAGGCGCTCACGACCGCCGAGCGGGTCCTCGGGAATCTGCCCGTGCGCGGCGAGCGCGCCGATCTGGCCGCCCGGGTCGAAGAGCGGCGCTCCCAGGCCGAGCGGGCGCTGGGCTACACCGAGCTGTACGGCGCCTACACCGAGACCGAGGCGCATTTCCGGGTGGACCGGCTCCTGTCGTTGTGGGAGCGGCTGTCGCCGGCCGACAGAGCGGTGTTCTGTTTCGATCCCGGGGTCATCTCCTGGCCCGACTACGTACGGGACGTGCACCTTCCCTCGGTGGTCGAGCACGCCCGCGTGCGCTCGTCACCCCGACGGTCGACCATGGCCAGCCGGTCCGACCGGGCCCGTGCCGCCATCTTGTCGCCCGAGCGCCACCTGGCCGCCTTCGATCTCGAGAACACCCTGGTGGCCTCCAACGTCGTGGAGTCCTACGCCTGGCTGGCCAGCCGGCACCTGCCCGTGGGCGAGCGCGTGAAGTTCACGGCGCGGATCCTGCGCGAAGCACCCGCCCTCCTCGCCCTCGACCGACGCGACCGGGGTGACTTCCTGCGCAGTTTCTACCGCCGCTACGACGGCGCGCCCCTCGACCTGCTGCGCAGCGACGCCCGTGAGATGTTCCATCACCTCTTGCTGGCCAAGTCGTTCCCCGCCGGCTTCGCCCGGGTGCGCGCCCACCGGGCCCTGGGGCACCGCACCGTGCTCATCACCGGGGCCCTCGATTTCGTGGTGGAGCCTTTGGCCCCCTTGTTCGACGAGGTCGTCTGCGCACGACTCGGCCACGACGCAGACGGCCGGCTCACGGGCCGCCTCGACCAGCTCCCCCCCACGGGGGAGGCGCGCGCCCTGGTGCTCGCCGACTACGCCGCCGCTGAGGGCCTCGACCTCGGCGAAGCCGTCGCCTACGCCGACTCGGCATCGGACCTGCCCCTCCTCGAGTGCGTCGGGTTCCCGGTGGCGGTCAACCCCGAGGCCAGGCTGGCCGCCATCGCCCGGCGACGGGGGTGGCACGTCGAGCAGTGGCAGAAGGCGGGAGGCGGCGCCCGCCCGCCGCTCCCCTTCGGCCCCGTGGACCTCGGCGTGTCGCGTTGGTGGGCGCGACTCGAGAGCATGGTCGAGCGGGCGACGGCGGCCTCGGGTGCCGACTCCCCGGTGACCGGGGGCGGAGGTCGGCGGTGAAGGGCCTCGTCTTCGAGCACAACCTGGCGCGGTTCGCGGCGTCACGCCTGGCCTCGGTGGTGGGGGGATCGGGCCGGGGTGCGGCGGTGGGCCCTTTGCACTTCACCGATGTGGAGCCACCCGAGCTGCCCGGGCCGCGCTGGCACCGTGTGCATCCGATCCTGGCCGGGATCTGCGGGTCGGACCTCTCCACCGTCGACGGGCGCAGCTCGCGGTACTTCGAGGACGTGGTGAGCTTCCCCTTCGTCCCCGGGCACGAGGTGGTCGGCACCCTCGACGACACCGACGCCCGCGTGGTGATCGAGCCCGTCCTCGGCTGCCTGGCGCGCGGCATCGTGCCGCCCTGCGCGGCGTGCAGCCGGGGCGCCACGGGAGGATGCGAGCGCGTCGCCTTCGGCCACCTGGCTCCGGGGCTCCAGATCGGGTTCTGCAGCGACACCGGCGGCGGATGGTCGAGCGGCGGCCTGGTCGCCCACGAGGCCCAGCTCCATCGTGTGCCCGACGAGCTCTCCGACGACGACGCCGTGATGGTGGAACCCACCGCCTGCGCCGTCCACGCCGCGGTGGCGGCCGGCGCCGAGGCCACGAGCGCCGTGGCCGTGCTGGGGGCGGGCACCCTCGGCCTGTGCACCGTCGCCGCCCTGGCCCAGCTGACCCGACCGGCATGGCTGGCCGTCGGGGCCAAGTACGACCACCAGCGACGGTGGGCGCAGGAGCTCGGGGCCGACGAGGTGATCGACCCCGAGCAGCTGGTGCGGGCCGTCCGGCGTCGCTCTCGCTCGCTCGAGGCGTCGGGGACGCTCACCGGTGGGGCCGACGTCGTGATCGACTGCGTGGGCAGTGACGAGTCGATCGCCCAGGCGCTGCGGATGGTCCGGCCTCGGGGCCGGGTGGTGCTCGTAGGCATGCCCGGACGGGTCAGCGTCGACCTGGCGTCGCTGTGGCATCGCGAAGTGACCGTCGTCGGCGCCTACGCCTACGGCACCGAGGAGATCGGCGGCCTGGTGCGGCGCACATTCGACGTGGCCATGGAGGTCGTGGCGGTGAAGGGCCTCGGCCGGCTGGTCTCGGCGCGCTACCCGCTCGACCGCTTCGAAGAGGCGCTCGCTCATGCCGGTGCGGCGGGACGGCGCGGCGCGGTGAAGGTGGTCTTCGACCTGCGCGCCCGAGGGCACTTCCGGGGTACCCGCCCCAGCACGAAAGGACCCGACTCATGAGCCCCAGGCCCGGCTTCGTCCTCGAGGTCGACCGCTCCACCCCTTCCACCTTGTTCTGGCACGGCGAGGGGTACCGGCTCGAGAAGCTCCCCGTCGGGAGCAGGGTTCTGTACGCGCCCGAGCCGGTCGACGCCCTGCCCGATCCGGTCGGCGCCATCCGGCGCGCCCTGGACGAGCCCCTGGGCGACGCCGCGCCGCTGCGGTCCCAGTTGCACGCGGGCATGACGCTCACCATCGCCTTCGACGACGTCTCGCTGCCGCTTCCCCCCATGCGCGGCCCCGACGTGCGCCAGCTCGTCATCGAGCAGGTGCTGGAGCTGGCCGCCGAGGCCGGCGTCGACGACGTGGTGCTGATCGCGGCGCTGGCGCTGCACCGCCGCATGACCGACGCCGAGCTGCGCCATGCGCTCGGGGCGCGGGTCTTCGACGCCTTTGCGCCCCACGGCCTGTTGTGGCAACACGACGCCGAGGACCCCGACCAGCTCGTGCATCTGGGCCTCACCGACCAGGGCGAAGACGTCGAGATCAACAAGCGGGCGGCCACCTCGGACCTGCTCGTGTACGTCAACATCAACCTCGTGGCCATGGACGGCGGGCACAAGTCGGTGGCCACGGGGCTGGCCAGCTACAAGAGCCTGCGACACCATCACAATGCCCACACCATGGCCCAGAGCCGGTCCTTCATGGACCAGCACCGTTCCGAACTGCACTCGTCGAACTGGCGCATGGGACGACTCATCGCGGCGTCGGGGGTGAAGGTGTTCCAGATCGAGACCAACCTCAACACCGACACCTTCCCCGAGCAGTTCCGCTTCCTCCAGCGCCGGGAGTGGGAATGGACCGCCCGCGACCGTGCCGCCTTCCTGGCTTCCTCGAAGGCGCTCGAGGCCACCCCCGACCGGGTGGCCCGATCGATCTTCCATTCCATCCGGGCGCCCCACAAGATGAGCGCGGTGCAGGCCGGGGAAGTCGAAGCCGTGCACGCCCGCACCACCGAGAACGTCTACGCGCAACAGCTGCTCGAAGTGGAGGGCCAGAGCGACATCCTCACCATGGGGCTCCCCTACATCTGCCCCTACAACGTCAACTCGATCATGAACCCGATCCTGGTGGCGTGTCTCGGTCTCGGGTACTTCTTCAACATGTACCGGGGCCAACCCCTGGTGCGCGCCGGGGGCGTGGTCATCATGAGCCATCCCACCCCGTGGGCGTTTCACCCCGGCCATCATCCGAGCTACATCGACTTCTTCGAGCAGGTGCTGGCGGAGACGACCGACCCCGCCGAGATCGGCAAGTACGAGGAGGCCTTCGCCACCGACCCGTGGTACATCCACCTCTACCGGACGGGCAACGCCTATCACGGCGTGCACCCCTTCTACATGTGGTACTGGTGCGCGCATGCCCTCGAGCACCTGGGCTCGGTGATCATCGTGGGAGGCGATCGCGCCGCGGTGCGCCGGCTCGGGTTCAAGCCGGCGAGCTCCATGGCCGACGCACTCGAGATGGCCTCGGACGTGGTGGGGCGCGACCCCTCGATCACGCATCTGCACTCGCCGCCGTTGCTCATGGCCGACGTCCGGTGAGCGGGGCCGAGCGCCTGGTGCGCCGGGTGTCGCGGCTGCGCCCCGAGGGCTTCCCGTGGCGCGCCCCCACCTGGCCCGTGACCCTCGAGCGCGATCCCCCGCCTCGGCACCTGGGGGCGGACTACGACACCGAGTGGACGCGGCGCTACCCGGCCCGGTTGGCGCGGGCCGTCCTGCTCGACAACGTCACCCGCCCCCTGGCCCACATCGTGGCGTCGCCGGAGGTGCGTGGCGACGAGATCCTCGAGCACGTCGAAGCCCCCGCCATCTACGTCGCCAATCACGCCAGCCACGTCGACACCGGCCTGTTGCTGTCGGTGTTGCCGGCGCGGGTGCGCCACAAAACCGTGGTGGCCGCGGCCGCCGACCACTTCTTCGATCGGCGCTGGAAGGCGCACGTGTGGTCCCTCGTCCTCGCCGCGATCCCCATCGAGCGCCATCGGGTCAACCGCAAGTCCGCCGAGGACACCGCCGCGCTGCTGCGCCAGGGCTGGAACCTCATCATCTTCCCCGAGGGGGGCCGGACCCACGACGGCTGGTTCCAGCCCATGCGGGGCGGTGCTGCCTACCTCGCCACTCGCACGGGCAGACCGGTGGTGCCGGTGCACATCGACGGCACCTACCGGATCTGGCCCCGGGGCGGCACGCACCTGCGCCGCAGTCCCACCCGCATCACCTTCGGCTCTCCCATCGTGGCCGCCGAGGGCGAGGACGCCCGCCGGCTCGAGGCACGCATCGACGCCGTGCTCGGCACCCTGGCCGACGAATCGCGCACCGACTGGTGGTCGGCCCGTCGCCGAGCCGGCGCCGGGGAGACACCCTCGCCGCGCGGGCCGGCCGCATCGCCGTGGCGACGGGCGTGGGCGCTCGGTCCCGACCCCCACGCCGACGACGAGGACGACGACAGCCGCTGGGCCCTCGCCGACGACTGACGCGACGGTCGCGGCGCGCTACGACCGGCGCACCTTCACGAGGCCCCGCATCTTGCGCATGGCCTCGGCCCGCCCCCGGGGGCCGTGCCGCCAACCACCGGCCCCGACCGCGGCGAGCCGTTGGGCCCGCAAGGCCCGCTCCTCGACGTCCTCGAGGGGGACGGGCACCGTTGCCGTGGCCCACGCCAGGAGCAGGTCGGCGAGGCTCGGGTTGCGGGCCAGCACCGGCCCGTGGGCGTAGGTGCCGAGGACCAGTCCCGAGCGTGCCCCCTCGGTGCCGTCGCCGCTGCCGTTGCCGACCCCGCGCAGGACGCGGGCCAGGGGCTGGGCCCCGACACCCACCCGGGTCAGGGCGGAGTGGTTCTCGAAACCGGTCAAGGTCTCGAGCGCCACGGGGTCCGGGGTCCCGGTCACCGAGACCTGGGGGAAGGGCGCCGCGGCGAGCTCTCCCACCGCCCGGCGTCCGGTCCCTTTCACCGTGACCACGTCCAAGAGCCCCACCCCGGGGTGGGGTCGGCCGTCGGCCCCGGGGAACGACCGGCCGATGACCTGGTAGCCGGCGCACACCGCCAACACCACGGCACCGGCCTCCACCGCACCCGCCAGCGTCCCGTCTCGCAGCCGCTCGGCCGACTGCACCTGCGGACCGTCCTCGCCCCCGCCCAGGCAGTAGACGTCGGCCCCGGCGGGCAAGGGCGCGTCGGAGAGGGCGTGGATGAGCTCGACGGGGATGTCGCGCCACACGGCCCGCCCGGCGAGGACCTGCCCGTTGCCCCCGTCCCCGTAGGTGCCGAGCAGGTCGGGGTGCACCACCACGATGCGCAACGCCGAAGGGCCCGCGGCGCGCGCCCGCGCCCGGCGGCGCGGCGTCGCCCCGGTACCCCCGCCCTCGGCCCCCGCCACCATGGTCACCGCCACGGGCATCCCCGGCGCGGGCATGGCGACGACCGATCCGGGGCCACCGGCGGGCACCACCTGCGCCCCCTCGCCGGGGCCGGCGCGCCCGAGACGGCGGCGCAACGCTTGGAAGGCCGTGTAGTTGCCCACGTACTCCACCCGGGACGACCCCGGGGCGTGCAGGGCCTCGAGATCATCGGGGACGGTGACGTGGGCCACCCCGGCGTGGCGGAGTCGCACGGCCAGGTCGCGACACCGCTCCCCCGTCGCCACCACCTGCCGCCCCGCCAGCCGTTCGAAGGCCACGTCCCACAGCCATGACGGGTCATGGCCGTCGGCGATCCGGGCGTTGATGCCGATCACCACCGGATCGGTGCCCCCTTCGAGCAGGTCGAGGAGCTCGGTCCACCCCGCCGGGTTCTTGGCCAGCAGGAGCCGGACCTCCACGTCGCCCGATGTCACCGTGGCGAATCGGCCCTCGACGTCGGCGACCGATGCCATCGCCGCCAGCGCGCCGGCCTCGTCGACCCCCATGACGCCGGCGGCCACCGCGGCCACAGCCGCGTTGGCGAGGTTGCATCGGCCCGGCAACACGAGCCGCACCGGGAGGTCGCGACCGTCGGCGGTGACGAGGACCTCCCCCCGCAGCACCACATCGGGACGGGGGCGGCGGAACCCACAGGTGCACGACCAGTCCCCGTCGGCGAAGACGATCCGTCCCGTGCACGCCGGGCAGCCCACGGCGTCCTGGCGCCACAGTTGGCCGGCCGCCACCCACACCACGCGCGCCACACCCTGGGCTCCCCACACCACCAGCGGGTCATCCGCGTTGGCGACCACCGTGGTCCCGGGGGCGACCCCGAGAGCGGCGCGCCAGCGCTGCGCCACCATGCGCACCTCGCTCACGCGGTCGAGCTGGTCGCGCGACAAGTTGAGCAGGGCGATCACCTTCGGGTGCACCGCGCCCGCCACCGCGCCCAGGTACCCCTCGTCGACCTCGAGCACCGCCGGCACGCCCCGGGCCGCCGATGCCAGTGCCGTGGCCAGCCCGGGGGGAAGGTTGGCCCCCGCCGACGAGGTCGCCACCCGCGGTGCCCCCCCGAGCGCGGCGGCCAGCAGTCGCGTCGTGGTGGTCTTGCCGTTGGTCCCCGTCACGAGGGCCACCGCGCGGCCCACCGCCAGCGTGTCGAGGAGGTCGGGGGCGAGGAGCAGCCCCACGCGCCCCCCGATGACCGACCCGCCTCCGAGGTGCAGCCGGCGTGACACCGAGCTCACCGCCGTCGACGCCCGGCCGGCCAGACGCGCCCGCATGGGCATGGTGTCGTCGGCGGGCCGCTCCGTCACGTCTCGTCGTGATCGGGCGGAAAGGTGCGCGCCAACTCCTCGGCCGTCGGCTCGTGGGGGCGCTGGGACTCCGCCGGGAGCTGAGTCATGATCGCCGCCATGATCGCCTCGGTATCGGCGCCGGCGTCCGCCAGCCCCAGGTGCACGGGCTTGCCCACCCTGATGCGCACCGGCGGGGGATGCAGCAGGTTGGTCATGTCGGGGACCCGGGCCGAGCGCGGCCACACCGCTTCGGTCCCCCACAAACCGATGGGGAGCACCGGCGCGCCGGTCATGGCCGCCAGGCGCGCCGTGCCCGTCTTGCCCTTGAGCACGGTGTCGAAGAACTTCTTGCCCCGGGGGATGGTCCCCTGCGGCAGGATCACGACCACCTCGCCCGCCTCCAGGGCCCGGCGGGCATCTCGCAGCGGCGTGTCGGAACGGCTCCCCCGGTCCACGGGGATCCCCCCCAGGGCCCGCGCCAACTGGCCCACCACCGGCGCGTCGAACAGCTCCCGCTTGGCCAGGAACCGCACGGGCCGACCGAGCCGGGCCGCCACGATGGCCAGCGCCACCACGTCGAAGTAGCTGCGATGGTTGGCGGCGAGGATCACCGGGCCGCGCCGGGGGACCCGGCTCACCCCGTCGATGTCGAAGCGCGCATAGGGAAACAGTGCGGGGCGCACCACCGGCCGCAGCATGTCGTAGGGCTCGAGGCCGCCCACCTTGGGCACCCCCGGGGGCCGGTCCCAGCGCTCGACCGGCCACCGCCGGAGACGGGCCACGGCATTGAGGCGGCGGTCGGGGTTGACGGCGTGGGGACGTCCCACCGCGCTCAACAGGGGGAGGTCGAAGACGCTGTCGGAATAGGCGTGGCTCGCCGACAGGTCGACGTTGGACTCCCCCGCCCAGCGCCGCACGGCGCTGAGCTTGCCCGTGGACCACACGAAGTCGCCCTCGATGCCCCCGGTGTAGCGACCGTCGGCGCACCCGTAGCGGGTGGCGAGCACATGGTCGAACCCGAGCATGGCGGCGAACGGGGCCACGAGGTCGACGGGCGTGGTGGTGGTGAGCACGATGAGGTGGCCGGCCTCGCGATGCTCGGCCAACACCCCCGGGGCGTAGGGCTGGACCAGCTCGACCAGCTCCGGCGCGGCGAGCTCGCCGGCCCGGCACACCGACTCGACGGGCCATCCCTTGGTGAAGTGCGGCGCGGCCCGCACCATGGCCATGAAGGCCAGGCTCTCGCCCATGAGGTCGTAGAACCCGTAGAAGAGGCGCTCCCCCGGGAGCGACCGCCGCCCTTCGAAGAGCCCCTCGGCGTGCATGGCGGCGCTGAGCACGAGGCCACTGGCACCCCGTAACAGGGTGCGGTCGAGGTCCACGAACACCGCGGCGCGCGACGGCGACGAGTCGTCGACCGAGCCGTTGCCGTTGTGGAGATGGGTCTTCGGCGAGCGGGCCGTCACCATGGCGCAGACCATATCGCCGTCGAGCCCGGGACCCGGTGGCTCGCACCTCGTGCCGTGGTCATCGGGCCCCAGACGCGGCAAAGGGACCGGAGGGGGACCCGGTCCCTTTGCTCCGACTCGACAGGATCGGAGGGGGGCATCCGGATCCTGTGGTCTCTACGGGTCATTGTGAAGGATCGGCCCCGATCAGTCAAACAGCTATTACAGATTTCAGATATCGTAAAAAGCGATGGAACTCCGACACCTCCAAGCGCTGGTGGCGGTGGCCGAGCACGGGTCGTTCTCCTCGGCCGCCGACCATCTGGGCACCGTCCAGTCCAACATCTCCGCCCATGTGGCCCGGCTGGAACGGGAGCTGGGAACCACCCTCGTGGACCGCTCGGCGGGCCGATTGACCGCCGACGGGGAGGTCGTGGTGGCCCGGGCCTACCGGGTCATGGGTGAGCTCGACGCCCTGGTGGCCGACGTCGGGGCCCTGCGCGAGGCGGTGGCCGGCAACGCCCGGGTCGGCATCCTCGGCACGACGGCCCGATGGCTCGTGCCCATGCTCCTGGCCGAGCTCTCGGCCAGCCATCCCCGGCTCCATCTGGTCGTGGCGGACGGCACCACCTTGGGCCTCGAACCCCAACTGGCGGCGGGACGCCTGGACCTGGCCGTGCTCACGTTCCCGGTCCCCGGTCGCGACCTCGTCTCGGAACTGCTCTTCGAAGAGGACATCGTCCTCGTGGTCCCGATCGACGACGACCCGTTGTCGGGCGCCGAGCACATCGAGATCGCCGACCTGGAACGCTTCGAGCTGCTGCTCCCCGCGCAAGGCACCCCGTTTCGTGGCGAGATCGACGCCGCGGTGAAGCCCGCCGGCGTCCGGCTCCGTCCCCTGGTCGAGCTCGACGGCGTTCGACTTCTGGCGTCCTTGACCTTCGAGGGATACGGCCCTGCCGTCCTTCCCGCCACCGCGGTGCCGCCTCATCTCCGGCCTCGGTTCCGGCTGGTCGAGGTGGACGGTCTCCCACCCCGGCGCGTCGGGATCGCCCAGCGCAGCCGGGGGCTCCCCTCCGCCCCGGCGCGGGCCGTACTCGACACCTTGCGCGAGCTTATGGCGACGCCCGATCGACTCCCCCCGGGCGTGCGTCCGGTCAACTCCGACCCCCGCACGCGCGCCGAAGGCTCACTGCGGGTGGCGGGGATGCCCAACGGCTGAGCGCGCGGTGTCGCGCCGACACCAGGCTGCGCCCGCCCCGTCACGCCGGCGCTCGAGCTCAGGCTGCGGGTGGACGCGCCCTCCTCCACATCAACCACAACGTCGGCCCGCCCCGCGGGGTGCGGATCTCGCCGGTGACCTCGAACCCGTGTTGTCCGTAGAAGGCGAGATTGCTCTCCTTCGAGGACTCCAGGTACGCAGGGAGTCCCTCGGCGTCGACCCCGTCGAGCACGGACCGCAAGAGGGCCGAACCCACTCCCTGGCGCTGGTGCTGGGGGTCGGTGCCGAGCGTGGCCAGGTACCAGTGGGGGTCCTCCGGTCGTGCCGCGTCGACGGCACTGAGCAGCCGGGCGGCTTCGGGGGTGTCGCGTCCCAGTCCGGTCAGATAGGGCATGACCGGGACCAGGCGCACCAGGTCACGCCAGCCCGGACGGGCCCGGCCCGGAGGCGACCACATGGCCACGCCGGCGAGGTCCTCGGTCGTGAACACCTCACCGCGCTCGAGATAGGTGTGGCGCAGCTGGATGGCGAAGAACTTCCGCAGCCCGCGCCGGCGCCTCCGGTCACCGCGAAAGAGCCACTGCGGAACGGGGTCGTCGTCGAAGGCGCGGGCCAGGACCTCCACCAGGGTGACGACATCGGTGGGGACGACCCGCCGCACCACATGGGGCGACCGCCGCCCGACCGACGCCGTGGCGAGGTCGTCGCGGCTCTGGTCTTCGCCTTCGATGCGGGTCATCGCCCGGCCCTCCGGCCCCCCGACCGTCACCTCGTCCATGGTACCGCCGCGCCCCTCTCGGGCGGCGCGATGGTGACGCCCCGGCGCCACGTCAGGGTCGATCGACCAAGGCGTCACCCGAACGAGGATTCAATTGAGCGACGGGTGGGAGGGAAACGTCGCGAGCAGCGACAACTCTCCGCCCTGGCGCCGCATGACGTCGTGCCACAACCTGTCGGCGTCGGTACAGAACACGTCTGCGGCCACGGCGTCGAGCACGAACCATGCCCCTTCGGCCAGCTCCGCCTCGAGCTGGTCCGTCGCCCATCCCGCGTACCCCGAGAAGAGCCGGACACCGCCGAGCTCGACCGGTTGGCTCTCGGGTGCCACCGCCAGGTCGACGGTGCCCACCGACGCCACCACGGCGCGCCATGGCGCGCCCACGACACCCTGAGAGGACGCGGCCCGCGCCAGGCCGATCACGGCGTCGGGCGACACCGGTCCACCCCGGAAGACCACGTCGGGAGGTGCTCGTCGTGCCAGATCCGTCCACGGTTCGAGGATCTCGCTCACCGGCACCGGCGTCGGACGGTTGAGGACGACCCCCAGAGCCCCGTCGTCGCCGTGGTCGAGCAGCAACACGACGGCCCTCTCGAAGTTGGGATCCCCGAGCTTCGTCGACGCCACCAGGAGCTGCCCCGTCAGGGTGCCCCCGGGCGGGCTCGACTCGAATGCACGTTCCGACACGACTTGATCATGGCTCGCGGCCGCACCCGGTCGTGACCATTTCGAATCCGAGGTCACCCCGGGGGATTCCACCCCGGCGGGAAGGGAGCCTTGATCGCCACCAGCAGCTCCCAGGCTCCCCGACAGCGCTGGTAGCCGGCGGCCCGGTACACCACCGGTTCCTCGAGGTTCCCGGTCGGGATCCACAGCGCCGGGGTGTCGAACCAGAACGCCGTCCGGTCGTCGTCGTAGGTGGTGCGGTACACGCCGTACCCCGTGGTGAGGGCGTTGGCGACGAGGTCGGAGCGTCCCGTCGCCTCGCCCACGGCGTGCATGACCGCGGCGGTGAAATACGTGCCCCCCGGCCACACCGCCCTGCCCTGCTCGGCGTCGATGGGCACACCCGACGGGTCCACGGCGTTGGTCGCACCCATCTGGGCCTGAGCCACGCCCAGGACGTTCAACCGGTACGCCTGAGCCAGATGCGAGGCCATCCGGTCCGGGTCGAGCACATCGGGCAGGCCGTCTCGCGCCGCGTAGCGCTGACCGCACAGGGCGTCGGCGAGCAGGGCGGGACTGAAGGGACCGCCGCTGTCGAGACGGTAGAAGCCCTCGCTCTGGACCCACAGTTGGGCTTCGGCGCTCGCCCGGGCCTGGGCGGCCGCCGCGGTCCAGCGGCCATAGGCCTCGTTGGTGTCGAAGACCGAGGCGAAGTCGGCCAAGGCCTGGCAGGCGCTGATGAAGTGGGCGGCCACGTAGCTGGCGGCTCCCACCATGGTGATGGCGTCGTAGGTGGTGCACCACCCGTGCGCGTCGGGGATCCCGTCACCGTCGACGTCGAGAGTCAGGAGATGCGTCATCGTCCGCACCAGGGCCGGGTACACCTCGGAGGCAAAGGCCTCGTCCCCGGTGTAGTGCCAGTACGCGTGGGCCTGCTGCACGAACTTGGAGGGGAGATCGAGCCAGTCGACCCGCAAGGGGGGTTCGCCGGGCCGAGTGGCGGAGTACTGGCTCACCACGAACCAGGGGTCGTCGACCGGTGAGCCGGCGTCGTGAGGAGTGCGGCCCAGGGGATCGGCCATGACCATGTCGGCCCAGCCCAGCAGCACGTCGCGCTCGATGGTGGGGAAGAGCTCGAGCAGATGTCGGGTCTCGTAGTGACGGACATCCAACGACTCGCAGTCCCTGAACACGTCGGTCTCCAACGTGAAGTAGAGATGCTGCCCGGGGCGCGCCCCGAAACGCTTGGGTTTGGTGATGCAGCCGTTCTCCCAGAAGACGCCGCCGAACACGTCGTAATAGAGCTCGTTGAGCGCCGCACACCGCAGCCACAACGGATAGACGGGATCTTCGGCGACCGGCAACCACCAGGCGTCGATGCCGCGCTCCAGGCGCGAGATGTCGTCGAGCATGTCCCGTGCGATCGCCCATCCTTGGTACGAGCCCGGGTACCACTGCGTGTAGCGCTTGCGCCAGCGGGTGCCGTCGACCGGATTGCGGAACTGCACCTCGGGGAAGTCCCAGGCCAGCGCGAAGGTGGCCGCGCCCTGTTGCCCGGGAGCCAGGGTGAACGACACACACACCGCACCGGCGAGCCCGAGACGGCGCGGGTCGATCGGTTCGTTGGGGAGGTGACCCTCCCCGAAAGCGGCCAGGAGGTCCGAACCGTCGCCGTCGCCGGCCCAGTCCTCGGTGGCGGTCACGAGCGAGCCACTGGGTCCGCGCCCAGCGATGACCCATTCGGTGCGCTGGGTCTCGGGGACATTGGCGGGGTCCTCGGCCTGCAACCGCACGCCGACGGTGCCCGGTTCCTGGACCATCGAGGAGCTGAGTCCCTGGCGCGTGTAGAGGTACTGGGCGGTGGGCAATCGGAACGGGGCGTTGGGGTAACTGAACATGCACGCCACGTTCGCCGTCGCGTTGGTGGGATTGGAGACCGCCAATTGGAAGAGCCCGCCGGGCAGCGAAGAACGGCGCACATCGCGGGCCACGTACGGGGACAGCTGCTTGAGCGCAACCGGGAGCGGCAACTGCTCGTAGACGAACCACGCCTTGGGGAAGAGCGCCGCGTACAGGCCGGACCCCGGATCGAGCAGGGGCCACGCCGGGAGGAGGTCTCCGGTGGCGAGAGACCGCACCGTGGTCCCCGCCGCGTTCGAGATGAAGATGTGGAACGCCGCCTGGGGAAGGTAGCGGTCCTCGAACCCACTGTTCCGGGGCGACCCCCACCGAGAGGTGACCGAGTCGTCCCCACCGATGTCGAGATGCCAAGGACCGAAGGACCCCGAGAGATTGAGCATGAAAGCCCCCGTCCCGATCCCACCGACCGGGATCCCCCGCTTGGTGCGGCTCTGGGGTCGGGCCGTCGTGCCCAGCGGCGCCACCGTGCCGGTCGCCCCGACGGGATGGCTCCCGAGCGCCCGGCGCCACGCCGCGTCGGGGATGTCCCAGAGGTTGGGCCCGCCGAGCAGCCCGACGGGATGATCGGCGACGTCGTAGGGTCCGCCGCACCCCTCGAGACCCGCACCGGTGACGGCCGCCGCCGCCAGGGGGGCGGCGGCGAGCAGCCGCCGCCTCGAGAACCTCACGGGTTACCCCCCACGTCCGGCCCCATCACCGACCACGGCATCCGGCCCGTGGCGCGTTCTCCCATGACGAGCCGATTGTGACCGACTCCCGCCCGCTTTGGTCATCGCCCTCCGGGCGTGGCCCGTTCGGCCTCAGCTCTCCACGACCACCAGCTGCACCCCTCGAGCCCGGAGATCGAACGAGGCGTTGTCCTTCGCGTAGCCCAGGCCCTGCACGTTGAACAACAGCACGGGCTCGTCACCCAGGGGGAACGGGCCCCAGTGCCAGGTGCCCCGGTGCAACACCACGGCGTCGAGCTTCTCCAGGCGAAAGGCCCGGACGGCATCGAGGCCCGCCGCACTGGACAGGTCGGCGTCGGCGGGGGCGACGGCGATCACCGAGGGTCCGTTGAGCGCCAGGAGCACCTGGGTGTGGGTGTCGTGGCGGAACATCTGGTCACACCGCAGTCCATCGCCGTCGTGCTCCACCTCGTCAGGGGCGTGGCTGATCACGTTCACGTGGGCATCCGCCCACTGGTACTCGAGCCGGTGGGACCCGTCGGTGGGGTCGGTGTCGGGGACGGGCAGCCATCCGAACGGAGCCCACGCCTCGGCCCCGACCGGCCCGGCGACGAGACGCCTTGCGCCTTCGGCCATATGCGACCCCCTGATCTACGCTGACGGCGCCGTCAGTCTACGGCCCGTGAATCGAGAGCGGAGGAGGATCAGGCGATGGACGTTCGCAGCATCGAGGACGTGGAGCCCGTGGTCGAGCACAACGGCACGGTCCCGGTGTGGTGGCTCTTCAAGTCGCGCGAGATGAAGGAGATCACCGACGGAGGATTTCTCGAGCTCGTGAACGAGTTCGAGGTGGCCGGAGGGGGCTATGTCTACCCTCACTCCCACCCGACCCACGAGTTCTACTACGTGACGTCGGGACGCGGCATCATGACCATCGACGGCGAGGACCGTGACATCGTCCAGGGAGACCTCGTGCACATCCCTCCGGACAAGGTCCACAGCCTCCGCCCTGTGAGCGATCACGCGCCCATCCACTGTTTCTGCTTCGCCATCGGCGTGAAGGGCTCGGAGCCGATCGACTACACCGTCCATTGAGCCCGGTCCGGAGCCCGACGAACTCCCCACGGTCGTGGCGCGCGTCCTCGTAACCCGCCGGCTCCCCGAGGGAGGCCTCGACCCCCTCGTCGACGACGGCCACGAGGTGCTCCAGCGCTCCGGCGACACGCCCTACACCCATGCCGAGCTCGTCGAGGCGGCCACGACGGTCGACGCCGTGGTGTGCCTCCTCACCGACCGCGTCGACGAGGTCGTGCTCGGGGCGGGTGCATCGCATCGCCTTCGCGTCGTCGGGAACGTGGCTGTGGGGTACGACAACATCGACGTCGCCGCGGCACAGCGGTTGGGCGTGGCGGTGTGCAACACCCCCGGCGTCCTCGACGAGACCACCGCCGATGTGGCCTTTCTCCTGATCCTGGCCGCCTCACGACTCGCCTCTGATGCCGAGCGCGACCTGCGTGGCGGTGCCTGGTCGGGTTGGGGGGTGACCCAGTACCTGGGATACGACGTGCACGGTGCCACGCTGGGCCTCGTCGGCTACGGACGCATCGGGAAAGCCGTGGCCCGGCGCGCCTCGGGGTTCGGCATGCAGGTCCTGCACCACACCCGAAAGCCCACGGGGCTGCCCGGCTATGTGGCCCGGCTCGACGACCTCTTGGCCGAGTGCGACATCCTCAGCCTGCACGTTCCCTTGACCGACGCCACCAGGCATCTCATCGGGGCGCGGGAACTGGCTCTGCTGCGACCCCACGCCGTCGTGGTGAACACCGCTCGAGGACCGGTCGTCGACGAGGAGGCTCTGGCCCACGCCCTGTACACCGGAGCCCTCTTCGCGGCCGGCCTCGATGTCTATGAGCGCGAACCCGACGTGCACCCCCGCCTGCTGACCGCTCCCCGCACCGTGCTGCTCCCCCACATCGGCAGCGCCAGCCACGCCACTAGGACCCAGATGGCCCGCGTCGCCTGCCAGGGGGTGTGCGACGTGCTCGCCGGACGCAAGCCCTCCAACCTCGTCACCACCTGAGGCACCCGCCCATCGTGGGCCATGACGCCCGGGCGGGGATCACGAGGGTGGAGGTCAGGCGCCGGTCACCGGGGAGGGATCGAGCCCGAGGAGCTCCACGGTGGTGCGACCCTGGCGCAAGGCGCCGAACATCGCCTCTTCCTTCTCGGCGCGCGCCCGACCGGCACCGAGCACATCCTCGATCGCCGCCGCGCTGACAACCGCCACGCCGTCGGCGTCCCCGACGAGCCAGTCCCCCGCCGCCACCGACACGCCGCCGACCTCGACGGGAGCGCCCACGGCGCCGGGGCGGTTCTTCGAGGCACCTCGCAGGGCCACCGTGGTGGAGAACACCGGGAACCCGTGTTCCTTTAGCGCGGTCGTGTCGCGCACGCCTCCGTCGATCACGAGGCCCGCGATCCCCCGCGCCTGCGCGGCGGTGGTCAGTACCTCGCCCCAGTACCCGAGCTCGTCCTCCTCCCCCACGTCGACGGCCAGTGCGCTGCCGGCGGGGGCGTTCGCCACCGCCACGTGCAGCGCGAGGTTGTCGGCCGGACTGCAGCGCACGGGGAAGGCGGGCGCCGCCAGGCGGGCCCCGGGCCACACCGCCTTGATGCGGGCGCGCATGGGGCGGCCCCCCGACTCCCCCACGGTGGCGGCGCCGAGCGTGAGGAGCTGCGCCACCAGGGCCGCGTGGTCAGAGGACTGTTGAGAACCGGGCATGGCGGGCTGCTCCCAATCTGTGTCGGTGCGGGGACGGGAGGCGATGGTAGCTCCGCGCTCACCGACGCTCGTCGGCGACCTCGGGCACCTCCATCATGGCCTCGAGCTGTTCGAGGTAATGGTCACGAGACCGGTGGCGAAAGCGCAGCGACAGGCCCGTCGCCCCGATGTCGCGATACCCCCGCACCGTCCTCGCGGTGGCCTCGGGATCGCCGAGAGGATCAAGGGGTGGCTCGGGTGCGAGCACCACGTCGAAACCGTGGTCCCGGCGCTCGAGGGCCGCCACCACGTCGCCGGCGCCGAGCATGGTGCGCAGGTCATCGGACGCCAGGCCGAAGGGGATCCACCCGTCGCCGAGTTCGAGGGCGCGGCGCAGGGACCGCCGGGTTCGGCCTCCCACCCAGATGCGCACCCGGGGCTGGACGCCGCTGGGCTCGACGACGAAGCCCGAGTACTCGAAGTGCGTCCCCGAGTAGGTCGGCACCCGTTCGGAGAACGACGCCCGGATGGCCCGGAGGGCGTCGTCGCTACGCGCCCCCCGGCCCGCGAACGGTGCGCCCAACAACTCGAACTCCGCTTCGAGCGACCCCACGCCGACACCGAGGATGACCCGTCCACCGCTGGCGACGTCGAGCGTGCCGTAGCGCTTGACCACCTCGAGCGGATGGTGGTAGCCGAGCACCAGGACATGGGAGAGAAGCCCGATGGTGCCCGTCGACGCCGCCACGAAGCTCAAGGTCGTGAGGGGATCCCAGTACCGCCCGCCCCGGATGGCGGCGCTGTCCACCGGAATGGCCACGTGTTCGGGGCACGACACCCACCCGTACCCCAGGCGCTCGGCGGCCCGGGCCACCTCGACGATGTCGTCGATCCCGCCCTCTTGCTCCCATGGGGGGACGTCGAAGCGGGGATTGAGGCTCACCACCGGTGTCACGATGCCCAGGCGCACGTCTTGCCTCCTCCTCCGCCGGTGTGGCGCTCGTCCGGACGCCTACCCTGGCGCCATCAGGCGAGCAGGGCAATGGCGGCGATGACGCCCACGACGATGATGATGCCGCGCAAGAGCGGGGCCGGAAGCCGGCGGCCTACCGTCCCACCCACTTGCCCTCCGACGACCGAACCGGCGGCCAAGAGCCCGGCCGCCTCCCACGCCACGTGGGCGAAGACGATGAAGATGATCCCGGCGACGGCGTTGACCACGAGGGCGAGCACGTTCTTGGTGGCATTGAGCCGTTGCAGATGATCGG
>Ga0187890_10000450_pt1 | contig 28935 bp, 29 predicted proteins | sample June2016WEW_21_1_FD_133005 | JGI IMG/M metagenome (GOLD analysis project Ga0187890, IMG submission 133005) | Peatland microbial communities from SPRUCE experiment site at the Marcell Experimental Forest, Minnesota, USA - June2016WEW_21_10 | ecosystem: Environmental > Terrestrial > Soil >... | reverse complement strand
TCATCGATATCCGGATAGGGAAACGGCGGGGGGATCAGGCTCTCTTCACCCGTCTCCGATTTGCGGAGCAGAAGGTTTCCGCGTTGCTCGTCGTGATCCCATGCCTTGCTGGCGACAATGCCGCCGTCCATTGTGGTCTTTACGAGATTTTGAATCTTTTCTTGAACTTCCAGGCTAAACTGCTGCTCGATAAGACACTTAAAGATGTCACCGTTGAGCGAGCAGCCGAGAAACTCTTCGAAATCCTTTTTCTTGCCCTGGAGCCGGTCCACATCAGTGGGGGCAACGGAGGAAACCTTACCCGAATCTGTAACGGTTTTACCGGGTTGCCGATCTATTGATTTAAGCGGTTGCTGGCCGGAAGTGGCAGGGAGGGGTTCCGATTCGAGGCTGGTCTGAGCCTCACGCATGGTCTTGAACGATCCCTCGAGTTTGTCGATAAGATTTCTGGTGATCGTCTCGTCAAAAACATAGACAACAGGCGACTGACGGATCGCCTCTTCACGTTTCTTTGCTGTCGCCTCTTCATCTTCTATCAAAAAATCATGTTGCGCCTTTATATTGCGATCCGCAATTTCGCCCAGCCGGTAGCGAGGATTCTCGACTATGAATGAAGGACTCACCAGGGTAGCTACGACAACACTTAAGCCCGCCAGTAGCACCCACTTCCGGCAATAAATGTTTTGAACATTACAGGGAATCAGCCTGGCCAGGAGTTTCGGCCTGGGTTTGCTCCTGCCCTTTTCGGGCTCGCGCTTGTCCTTCTCCATGTTCAGCTTCTCTCGGCGTCCCTGAAGGTGGTCGGGCCTTTTTTGCTCTCGGCTCTCTCATAGGCGTCGATTATGTCCTGCACGAGTTTGTGCCTGACCACGTCTCGTTTTGTGAAATAGACCATTCGAATTCCCTGAACTCCCTGTAGCAGTTCGATTGCTTCCACCAGCCCCGAAGGCTTGTTCTCGGGTAGATCTATTTGAGTTATATCGCCGGTTATGACCGCCTTGGAACCAAGACCAAGCCGCGTCAGAAACATTTTCATCTGCTCGGCGGTCGTATTCTGCGCTTCGTCCAGAATGACGAAAGAATCGTTTAACGTGCGGCCCCGCATGAAGGCAAGAGGCGCTACCTCGATTACCCCTCTCTGGATCAAATTGCTTGTGCGCTCGAAGTCCATCATGTCGTGTAGAGCGTCATAGAGCGGCCGCAGGTAAGGGTTGACCTTCTCAGCAAGATCACCCGGCAGAAACCCCAGTTTTTCGCCGGCTTCAACAGCAGGGCGGACAAGCACTATGCGCCGGACACCATCCTTTGACATTGCGGCTACCGCCATCGCCATCGCAAGGTATGTCTTTCCGGTCCCGGCCGGACCTACCCCGAACACGATATCATAGCTGCGAATAGCTTCTATGTATTCTTTCTGCTTGATGCTCTTGGGGCTGATAGCCTTTTTATTGGAAGCTATAAAAACCTGGTCGAGAAAAATATCTCTTAGACGGCGGCTGATATTATCACTCAGGATCTGAATCGCAAACAGGATATCGTTTTCGTAGAGCGGGTAACCGCCTCGGACCAGGTCGGCCAGTTCATTGAGAAGGCGCTCGCCAACTTCCACGTCGGCTCGAGCCCCGGAAACGGTAAGCTGATTCCCGCGCAAGTGAACCTGGACATCAAGACGCGTTTCGATTGTCTTCAGATTGGCGTTTCGTTCTCCTACAAGCAACTGAAGCAATCTGTTATCGTCAAAAATAACCTGTATAGAGGTACTCTGAGGTTCGTTTCTGTGGTTGTAGACTGCCTGAGCCAAAATTATTTTACCTCTAAAAAAATATGTGGTTACCGTGGTAAACGGAACCAACATTATTATCACGCAATTTTTGCTATGACAACAGCCACTTTATAATAACCGGCATTTGCTCTTGCAACCGTGCAAGAATGCTGCCAAGATAAAAAGGGGTACCGGCAAGCAAGAAGCAAGGAGCCGATGCCAAACTCTGCTCCCTGTTTGTTGCTCCTCGCTATGTGGCGGCTTTTACTCCCTCCAAATGGGGGCCGACTATGAACATTCTCGACTGGATTCTGATCTTTGCAGGAGCTTTCTGGGTGCTCAGAGGCCTTATGCGCGGCGCCATTTCTCAGATAATCGGAATCGCCGGCATTTTAACAGGTTTCCTTGTAGCCTCTCACCAGTATCAGCCCGTGGGATTTTTTATAACCAGGCAGTTCCCTACTATTTCGGCTACTGCCGCCGGACCCCTCGGCTTCATCCTGCTGTTTCTGTTAACCTGGTTCAGTATTGCGGTGGCGGGTTTCTGGGTTGCCAGGATCTTACACAGCGCCGGTCTTGGGTTTCTTGACCGGCTCTGTGGCGCGATAATCGGATTCTGCAAAGCGTTCCTTTTTGCGATTGTGGCGATCTCTTTTTTGACGTTGTTTTCTTTCGGCGGCAACCCGCCGCTCATCGCACAGTCAACGCTTGCGCCCAGAGTCAGGGAGGCATCCCAATTCCTCTTCAAATTGGCGCCCGTAAAGGTGCAGCAGGAGCTTTCCAAAAAGCAGAAGGAGGTCGAAAAGCTGCTGACCGACCGAACATCGACTCTGCTGGACTCCTTCTTTGGACACGGTTCTGATTCAAAGGAAAAAGGTGAAAGAAACAAAAACTGACCGATGGAATGCGATAGAGGAAATCCTCCGGATAATCGAGCGCCTACGAAGTGAAACCGGTTGCCCCTGGGACCGGAAGCAGACCCCTGAAACAATCCAGACCTACCTGGTTGAAGAATCCCACGAAGCCGCTGCGGCAGTGCGGGCGAAAAAAGTGGAAGAGGTAGCCGAAGAACTCGGGGACGTTCTCTTTATGGCGTTTTTCCTCGTTTATTTATACGAGCAACGGGGAGATTTCAGCCTGGAAGAAGTTTGCCGCAGAATCAGCGAAAAAATGATCCGCAGGCATCCGCACGTTTTCGGTGGAACGAGCGTCAATTCGGCCGAGGAGGTTAAAGATAACTGGGAAATGATAAAAGCCGGGGAGAAGCGCGCAAGCGGCAAGGCAGCCGAACCAGTCCCGGACTCGCTCCCGGCCCTTATTCGCGCGCATAGAATCCTTTCGCGCCTCTCGCAAAAAGAAGATGTGAATTGGAACGACATCCGGAAACAGGGGCGTGAATTTGCCAGGGAAAGTGGCGAACTGGCGAGCAAGATCGAGTCCGACCGGCTCGATTCTCCGGACGATCTGGGCCGCCTCCTTGCTCGACTGGTTAATATCGCACGCCTTAAAGGCTATCGCGCCGAGGATATCCTCCATGATTTTCTGCGAAAACTCGAATAGCCGGTTCGCGGGTCAGGCGCCCAGGCGCCGAGTCAAAGGACTGACAGGAGTCGGCGGATTGAAGACATCAAAGAATTTACCTCGATTGACAACATTCTTTCTCTCCTCTTAAATTATTTTTTAGAGTTCCGTTTTTTAATTCTGGAGGAAGATCATGGACAAAATAAAAAAAGAGCATGGGTAGGTTTTAACACACGGTTTCGACTTCGACCCCGGGCGGGTGGATCCTTGTTGGGTGAGAATCGGACCTGGCAACGTCGGGCCTGCTGACGATATGACCGACCCCGAGATTTATGCCCGCAGTCTGAGGGATTTAAATGATGACGGCATACCGGACCTGATTCTGTACTTTTCCGGCGATTCAGCCGGAATCAACGAGAAGGTGGAGGATGTCTGCGTTCGGGCAAAAACGAGGGATGGAGAAAGGGTTTTTGGCTGCGGCGAGCTGGAGGTCGGATACGAATCCGTGCTGATGCGGAAACTGGAATACGTGTAGGTCCTCAGGCAATGGCGTATCGGCGGAAAGCACGGTTTTCGAAGGTTTCCTGTCTTGGAATTTGTCTGGAATTTATCTTGACAAAATGCCCGCAATGAAGTCTATTCTGAACCGGGTAGGAGAGAATAATGCTCACCGGATTTTATTATTACGCTTATTTTTACCCCAGCGAAGGGAAGGTCTCGGGTATGCTCTGGTCCTGACAATTCAATTTGTTTGTTTTGAAGCCGTGAGCGCCTGGAGTGCCCACGGCTTTTTTTGTATGCGATAGTTCCGAATTGAAAAGAACTGTGGGGGAAAATCGTCATGATCATTGTAATGCGTCCGGATCACCTGGAAGAAGACCTGCTCAGAATAGTCCGACGCCTCGAGGACATGAACCTCCGGGCACATATCTCCAAAGGCGAGCACCGGACCATTGTGGGTGCGATTGGAGATGAACGGGTTATAGCGGAGATCCCTATGGAGTCCTTTCCAGGAGTGGAGAAGGTGCTCCCCATCTTGAAACCGTACAAGCTGGTCAGCAGGGAGTTCAAGCCTGAAAACAGCGTGGTGCATATAAACGGCCTTGAGATCGGCGGCCTTCAGATCCAGATTATCGCAGGGCCGTGTGCGGTCGAGAGCCGGGAAGTTCTCGAGGAGATCGCCGAGGAGATCGAGCCTGCCGGGGTTCATTTTTTGCGCGGCGGCGCTTTCAAACCACGCACTTCACCCTACGCGTTCCAGGGCTGGGGCGAAAAGGGGTTGAAATACCTTGCTGGAGTGCGCGAAAAAACCGGTATGAAGATAGTTACCGAACTCATGGATCCAAGAGACACCGTGATGGTTTGCAAGTATGCGGACATCGTCCAGATCGGTACTCGCAACATGGCAAATTTCAGGCTCCTCACTGAGGTTGGCAACATCGATAAACCGGTCATCCTGAAACGCGGCCTCTGCGCGACTATAAAGGAATTTCTCATGTCGGCCGAATACATCATGGCGCAGGGAAACGAGAAGGTAATTCTGTGCGAAAGGGGAATCCGCACCTTCGAAACCGAAACCCGAAATACCCTCGATATCAGCGCGGTGCCGCTTCTGAAGCTACTCACACACCTTCCGGTAATCGTTGACCCGAGTCACGCGGTGGGGAGGGCGGACCTTGTGCCCGCAGTCTCGAGGGCGGCCATCGCGGCCGGCGCCGATGGGCTCCTCGTTGAAGTGCACGTGCGTCCTGAGGAAGCAATGAGCGACGGTCCTCAATCTCTTCGCCCGAAAGTATTTTTTGCCATGATCGAGGAATGCCGCCGGGTCGCCGAAGCGGTCGGCCGGTTTATCTGAAAGGACATGGGCGTACAGGTTAAAGGAACAAAGTATGGATGGCACTCACTGTTGCGGCCCAACCGACTCAAGCCGATCGTGGAATAAGCGCTCCGTAATCGGGATAATCGGCGGGCAGGGCGAAATGGGCCGGCTTTTTTCAAAGTTCTTCAGCTCGCATGGATTTCACGTCAATATTGCCGACCTGGGTACGGCGCTTACGCCCGAGCGGGCTGTACATGAATCCGATATAGTCATTTTTGCCGTGCCGCTTCACAAGACCGTCGAGATAATCAGAAGACTCGTTCCCCATACCCGGCCGGGTCAGCTCCTGATGGACCTGACCAGCCTGAAGACCGCCCCCGTGGAAGAGATGCTTAAGTCCCCCGCTTGCGTCGTCGGGCTTCACCCAATGTTTGGAGGCCGAATATCGAGCTTTACCGGCCAGACTCTTGCCGCCTGTCCCGTTCGCATCGGCCAGGCGCAGTGGCGGAAGCTGCGCGCGCTTTTTACCTCAAGCGGCATCCGGGTCAAGGAATGCAGCCCGGTGGAACACGACAGGATGATGGGCATCATCCAGGTGCTTTTCCACCTTACGACCATGCTCATCGGAAGGACCTTGAGAAAGCTCGATGTAGACATAGACGAAACTCTGAATTATACAAGCCCGAGCTACCGCATCGAAATGAACCTCGTCGGGAGGATTTTCGCGCAAAGTCCGGAACTCTATGCTGCCATCACCCAGATGAATCCCAATACCGAAGAGATTCTTTCCGCGTTGAAGGATGGCCTGGAGGTCTATGAACAATTTTACAGTTCGGGAAACCTTAAGGGGTTTATGGAGGATTTCGAGCGAAGCGCTCGGCATCTTGGGGATTTCTGCTCGGACGCATACCGCGAAAGTTCGGAAATCCTGGACTTTTCGGTTGAGTTGGCCAATCATAAAAGGAACTCCAGCGGTAAGCGGGGACGCGGGGACACGGAGACGCGAAGACGCAGGGACGCAGGGACGCGGGGAAAACCTTAGACAGGATTTACAGGATTTATTGGATCATGATGTGTTCTGAATCTATTCGGAATCTCCGCCTTAAATTGAAACCCGGCCAGGAGTCGAGGCTTTTTCCGATATTTCAGCAGGGTGTCTATCTAAAGACCCTGGCGGGATTGCCCCTCGCAAGAGTTTTAGAGGAGGCCGGCTTTTCACGCAAATACCTCGAAGAGAAGGTGCAGACAGTTTTCCTCGACGGGAGCGCTGTGGACGACCTGGATCGGGCAATTGTCAAAGACGGCTGCGTGATCGCACTTTCTGCCGCAATGCCGGGGCTTGCAGGCGCAATTCTTCGGAAAGGAAGCCCCATTTCCGCGCTCCGATCGAGGACTTCCGCAGAAATGGGCCCCCACTGTACCGAGGAGGCGATACTCAAGCTGAAGCTCTTTAACACAATTGCGAAAGAAATGGGGCCCGAACTTCTCAACAGCGGGATACTCCTTAAAGGGTCAGATTTGGAGGACTTTTTTTCGAACAGGGATGAACTGCTGCAAGAAGCAGTAATGGAAGCAGAACTGGACCGCGCCCCGGTATCCCTGGCCGGACTGCTCGATGGTAAATCGATTCGTTCAAACTATGTTGTTCTTCAAATCATGAAAAGTTGAAGCATTTAGGGATTTTCATGACTTTCAATATTTTTGCCAAAAACGAAGGCGATCTCTTTGTCGCCTATTGTATGGAAGTGTGGAGAGAGTTTTATCTCCAAAACGGATTTCCGGGGACTTCCTGAGAAACCTGACAAGAACCTTACCCCCTGAATGGACAAATCACCATCCCCAAAGAGCTGAGGGCGGCCTTGGGGATTGAAGAAGGGGACCTTTTGGAGGTAAAGCTCACCGAAGCTGGAATGACCATCAAGCCCAAAACTGCCGTTGATCGAGAGCTGGCCGGGCGGCGATTCTTTCAAATGACGGAGCAGATCCGGGCGAGCGTTAAAGACGCAGACCCTCAGGAGCTTGATGAGGCGATTTAAGTAGTTGCCGAGCCTTCCTGTTCGTTCAATTACGCTTGTCATTTCATGCATCTACAGTCACTCTCTTTTTCGGAGTGGTCAACGCAGGCCGTTCGCCCACCGTGGCCTTAATGCACCAAAAAAAGACTTGTTGATGGATTACTCAGGATTCCAAAGTCAGAGTTTTCGTGTTTTTTTACTCATGCAAGGACCTGAACACTATGAACATGGGTTTTGACTTTACCTGCCTTTACTGTTAGCCTGTAATCTTTCGTCCGGCACTGCCTGTGAGCAGGAGTGCCAGCTTTTCGAATTTTCGGGTGCGAGCCGAGAAAGCAGCCGGCCGAAAATGTTCGACCCTTTGCCGGGGGTTCAAGATTGTCCGAACTTAGTCCCAGCATCTCTGTGATCGTACCAGTCAACAACGGTGGCCTGGAATTTGTCAAGTGCATGCTGTGCCTCCTGGATGCCTCACCTGCTCCGGGAGAAATCATTGTCGTAGCTGACGGTGATGAGGGCAATTCCTGGCGGGAGGCTCAAAAACTGGGCGTCCGGGTAATCCGCGAGCCTGTTTCGGGAGGTCCCGCCAAGGCGCGGAATCGAGGAGCGCGAGAGGCAACGGGAGATATCCTTCTCTTTATCGATGCGGATGTGGCTGTTCCTTCCGGGCTGATAGGCCAGGTCACAGAGATCTTCAGGCGGGAACCAGACCTGGCGGCCATCATCGGGTCCTATGATGACGACCCCGGCGCAGGGGATTTTTTCTCGAGGTACAAAAACCTTTTTCATCATTTCACCCATCAACAGGCAAACAGCGAGGCGTCGACTTTCTGGGGGGCATGCGGCGCTATTAGGCGGGAGATCTTTCTCGCCTCGGGTGGTTTTGACGAAAGCTATCGAAAACCTTGCATCGAAGATATTGAACTGGGCTACCGCCTAACCGCGGCCGGCCATCGGATCGAATTGGTTAAATCTCTACAGGTTAAACACCTGAAGCGCTGGGGATGGTTACCTCTGTTGAAAGCGGACTTCTTCCAGCGCGCTCTCCCCTGGACTGAGCTCATCCTGCGTGATCGGCGCTTCATCAGCGATCTTAACTTGCGAATCTCAAGCCGTATCAGTATACTGATATGTTACGCCATTTTGAGTGCGCTGGTTGGAGCAGTTCTGTGGCCCTGGCTTTTTATTGTCGCGGTTTTGTTGGCGCTGTTGCTGCTTTCGCTCAACTCACGGCTTGTCCTGTTCTTCCATAGCAAAGGGGGTTGGTGGTTTGCCGCCAGAGCGCTCGCCTGGCACTATCTTTATTTTTTGTACAGCGGGTTGGCCTTCGCGATAGGAATGGCAAAACACTTATCCCATCGGTAAAATCGTTGCTTACGAACAGAGTGAGGTGGTGAGATTTCCGTTGGGCATGGCATGGGAGGGCGATCCTCAAGTCATTGACAAGGTGGGAGCAAATTGAGAAATTCAGCATCCATAAGGGACGCCTGGATTTGTTGCAAGACACCGAGGTCGGGACTGATCAGGTTTTGCGGCCAAATCATCCCAAAGCTGTTTGATAAACAGTTCTGAGACTATGATAATGGAACCGGCCAAGAAGTCTAATGCCAGGAAAGTGATGATCGTTGGTGCAGGTCCGGCCGGTTTAACGGCGGCTTATGTCCTTTCCAAAGCCGGCGTACAATCCATTGTTCTTGAAAAGGACCGGCTGGTTGGAGGAATTTCAAGAACTGTCAATTATAAGGACTATTATTTTGATATAGGAGGGCACCGCTTTTTCACGAAGGTCAAGGCAGTTGACGACATGTGGAAGGAATTGCTCGGCGCGGATCTCCTCCGACGCAAAAGACTCTCGAGAATCTACTACAACAAAAAGTATTTTTCTTATCCTCTTCGCCCATTCAATGCTTTGTTCAGCCTTGGGATATGGAACAGTTTCCTGGTCTTACTCAGTTTCCTTTACGCGCAGATATTTCCGTGGAGAAATGAAGAAACCTTTGAACACTGGGTAGTCAATCGTTTTGGGGACCGCCTATACAAAACCTTCTTTAAGACTTATACGGAAAAAGTCTGGGAGATGCCTTGCAGTGAAATCCGTGCCGAATGGGCCGCGCAACGTATCAAAGGCCTTTCCCTCTTAACCGGTTTAAGAAACGCCCTCATCCGCAGCAAGAATAATAACAAGGATATCAGAACGCTGATCGAGGAATTTGACTACCCTAAATTCGGGCCCGGCATGATGTGGCAAACCGCTGCAAATATTGTGCAACAAAACGGTTGCCAGGTTTGGCTGGGCGCAGAAGTTGCCGGCATCTTATGGTCAGAAAACAGGGTGACGACTCTGGAAGTGAAGCGGAATGGGCAAGTGGAGCTAATCGACGGCACCGACTTTGTCAGCAGTATGCCGATTAGAGAGGTCATTGAAAAGTTTAAGCCTCCAGTGCCAAAAGCCGTGCTTCGTGCCGCAAGCGATCTCAAATACAGAGATTTTCTTACCACGGTCCTCATTATCGACAAACGCGAAGTCTTTCCGGATAACTGGATCTACATTCATGATCCTGATGTTAAAGTTGGCAGAATCCAAAATTTTAAAAATTGGAGCCCCTTCATGGTGCCCGATGAAGGCAAAACCTGTTTGGGGTTGGAATATTTCTGTTTCGAAGGTGACAGCTTCTGGACATTGCCGGATAATGACTTGATCGAGCTGGGGAAAAAAGAACTTGAGGTTTTAGGGTTGGTGACGACAAGCGAGGTGCAAGATGGTTTAGTCGTGAGAATGCCCAAAGCTTATCCAATTTACGACTCAGCCTACCGTGAATCACTAAGTGTCGTACGTACATTTTTGCAGGATATTAGTAACTTTCAGGTTGTAGGCCGCAACGGGATGCATAAGTACAATAATCAAGACCACTCGATGTTGACTGCAATGCTTGCGGCAGAAAACATTTTAGGGTCAAACCATGACCTTTGGAAAGTGAATACGGAACAAGACTATCATGAAGAAATCAGCGCAGAATCCGGGGAACGGGCTGCTCTTAAAAAGGCTTTTGCAGGTTTGACACACAGGATCGACCAATTGGGCTTGGCTACAGCTTTAGGGTCGGTTGTCGGTCTACTCACCTTTGCCGCAACGGTATGGTTGATCATAAGAGGAGGCCAAGATCGAGGGTTGGGCTTGGATCTCCTTGGGCAGTACTTTTGGGGATATTCAATAACGGTGAAAGGCGCTTTTATCGGTCTGGCCTATAGCTTTTTCTGGGGATTTTTGTTTGGGTGGCTCTTCGCATACCTCAGAAATCTCCTTTCCGCCTTGTTTCTTTATTTAGTTAAAAGAAAAGAAGAGCTGCTAACATTTAAAGATTTCCTGGATCATTTCTGACCGGGTTTAGTAGAAATTTCCATTTCGGAGGGGTCAGTTGGTTTTTCATTCCGAAATCCGAAATTAATCTGAATATGGGCATTCTATGTTAAACGTTATATACTGGGCGATACAACACACAACCGGCGGGGACGCAAGCCAGCCCGTAGTTCGGCGACAGGCACGTCCCGGTTGGGTAGCAATTGATTTTGCCGAGCTCTGGCGGTATCGCGAGTTGGTTGTTTTCTATGCGCTTCGCGACGTAAAGGTCAGATACAAGCAAACTTTGCTTGGTGTTGCCTGGGCTGTGCTCCAACCGGTGCTGACAATGGTGGTCTTTAGCATCTTTTTCGGCAACCTGGCGGGGGTGCCCTCCGACGGTATTCCCTATCCAATCTTTGCCTACTGCGGGCTGGTGCCATGGCAACTCTTCGCCTACGCCCTTACCCAGTCAAGCAACAGAATTGTGGAAGATGCACAGGTGATAACCAAGGTGTATTTTCCAAGGTTGATTGTTCCTCTCGCATCGGTGATCGCCGGCCTGGTTGATTTCACAATCGCTTTCGGGGCGTTGATAGCGATGATGCTTTACTATGGCATCCACCTGGGTTGGGCCATTCTGACACTGCCCTTATTTACCTTACTTGCGCTGATGGCAGCACTGGCTGTAGGGCTGTGGCTGTCTGCATTCAACGTCAGATATCGCGACGTGCGCTACACAATTCCGTTCTTGGCGCAATTTTGGCTGTTCGTCACACCGGTCGCCTATTCGAGCTCTCTGGTGCCTCCCAAGTGGCAGGCGCTATATGGGATTAACCCAATGGTAGGTGTGGTAAATGGGTTTCGTTGGGCTTTGTTGGGTAAAACGCCTCCAGATCCAATGTTGTTTGTATCTGTAGCGGCGACGGCGGTGTTGTTGATCGGCGGGCTCTTTTATTTCCGGAGGATGGAAAAATCATTCGCCGATATCATATGATATTAAAATGAATAACTTAGCCATACAAATCTCGGGGTTATCCAAGCGCTACCGGATTGGAATTCGTGAGCGGTATCCGACACTTCGCGAAGCGCTGGTGCGTGCTGCATCCGCATCGCTGCGTGCTGCCCGATTCTGGGTATCCGGCCGGAACCATGCCGCCGGACCCGGCTGGATCTGGGCACTGCGCGACGTCGATTTAGAGGTGAACCACGGCGAGATCCTCGGAGTTATCGGCCGCAACGGCGCAGGTAAGAGCACCCTCCTGAAGGTCTTGACGGGCATCACCGAGCCAACCAGGGGATATGCAGACATTTATGGACGAGTGGGGAGCCTGTTGGAAGTGGGCACTGGGTTTCATATGGAACTAACCGGCCGGGAAAATGTTTTTATGAACGGCATGCTCCTGGGGATGAAACGGCAAGAGATAAAGCGCAAGTTCGACGAGATCGTCGCCTTTTCCGGTGTAGAAGAATTCCTCGACACACCCGTTAAGCGATACTCCAGTGGAATGTTCACGCGTTTGGCGTTTTCTGTGGCAGCCCATCTCGACCCGGAAATCCTGCTGGTGGACGAAGTGCTGGCGGTGGGCGACGCTGCGTTCCAGAAGAAATGCCTGGGCAAGATGGGTGATGTTGCCGGGGCAGGACGCACTGTCTTGTTTGTCAGTCACAATATGCACGCAATCCAGACCATTTGTCAAAAAACGGTTTGGTTCGATGCCGGCCGCGTGAAGGCGATCGGGCCAACGCCTGAGGTCGTGCAAGGATATCTTGAGTCCGCGTTGTCTGGAGGTTCAGCCGCGTTGACAGATCGCATCGATCGTCAGGGCGACGGGACTGTAAGGTTACGTTCCATTCGCATCGAATCTAAGGAACAGCCGCTGGTTATAAGGACTACGAGCCGGCTTCGAATCGCGATTGAATACGCCAGCGACAGACCCTTGCTGCGTCCGCGCTTTCTTGTCACTGTGTCGGACCAGAACGGCGCTGCCATTTACATTCTGGATACCTGGTGCACCGGTGAGATCCCCGACACCTTGCCTTCCAGTGGCACAGTTGTTTGTGAAACCGAACCGATAAACCTCTCGCCGGGGCGTTGCTGCGTGGATCTGGCAGTCTACAATCGCGGCGTAACTGCAGACTTGGTTTACGATGTCACTCAATTCGACATAGCGGCTGAGCACTTTTATCCTTCCGGATACATGCCTGGTCGTGACCGGGTTATGTGCGCGATCCAGCAAAAGTGGTCTGTGGCCGAAGAGAAATGTTGACAACCGCCCAAAGCGCCCTTTTATCTTCGGTCTTCCAAGATGAGGTGTGAGATGGTTGCTAATAAAGAAACGGATGAAGAAAAGCTGTTCACTGGAATCCTCAGACTTAATGCCAGGATTTTAGGATTAATCCTCGGTATCCTTATGGGATCTTTAATATTCATAGCAACTAACTGGCTTTTAATAAAAGGCGGTCATATTACTCCCAATGGGGAATATGTAGTTGGTCCACATTTGCAGCTCCTAAGTCAATTCTTTATCGGATACAAAGTATCCTTCCTTGGAAGTATCATTGGTTTTTTTTATGGCTTTGCTCTCGGCACTTTGTGTGGTGCACTGATTGGTTGGATCTACAACAAAATTGTTGATTTCAGAAAGATTATGTGATCCAAGTCCACAGGGCTTGATGCACTCAGAGGGCGCCTTACCGGCAATGATCTGAGAAGAGGTGTGTTAATAGTCGAAATGCGAGAATCTCGCCTCAAGCAATTTATTCAGCGCCTGACGGTGCGCACCCAGTTCTTTCCGTTTGTATGTTTTTACCGTGCACTTTATGCCTTGGCGATTCGCCTGTGTGACCGCAGTTTGAGGAGGGTCCGCGGCGATCGATCTTCTGGCATCCGGCAGGTACAAACGCTATCTCACAATCGATAAGCAAGATCGCATCCGACTAAACCGGGAGGCCATCCAACAGGCCTCAAAGCACGACGGTAAATGGGTGCTCCAGACCAATGAGGATACCATCACCGTCGAGGATGCAGCTGCGGGTTATAAAGGACTCCTCGTGATCGAGCGTGCCTTCGGAACTCTAAAGAACACAAAGATTCCAATACCTAAGACTATCTTGGACATCAAATCGGCACCCTCGCAAACGTGGGCACACGACAAATTCTACCCCCCTGTGCAAGTCACTAGATTTGCGGCCTTTTTTTTGCTGTGTTTGCCTACACTGCAAAAACCCAGGTATTACCATGTAAAGTTATATTTATTTAATCGCAGAGGAATACCAACCAGTTTTCAACGACAATTACTTCTCCCACATGACGATAATCAAAATTCCCGTTCAGCGACAACTATTCCCCCGGCCGGAAATTATAATCGTCGCTGATCACCTTGGCCTGCTCGTTAATTCGTGGATATTCCGGCGGCTGAGTCTTACTATGAGTAGAAGACTAATGGGTGGGCAAAGCCTTATCTGCCCACCAAAATATCATTTGGTTTCGACGCTCCGCGAGGCGGGGCACGATAAAACTGTGTTCACCCTACATGACTTCGATAGGAGATTCACATGAAAGTTAGATCAGTATCTTTCGCCGCCATCTTGCTTGTCTTCATGCTCGGCTGTTCTCTTTTGAGTTTTGCCGCCGAATCTGCCACCATTCAGCTTCCCAATCCTCAAAAGGAGGGCGGAAAGCCCCTCATGTCGGCGTTAAATGAGAGGATGTCGATGCGCACGTTCAGCGGGGAAAAGCTCCCAATGCAAACCCTGTCGAACCTTCTTTGGGCCGCTTTTGGAATAAACCGTCCGGATGGCAGGCGAACCGCTCCATCGGCAAAAAATTGGCAGGAAACAGACATTTATGTGGCAACCGCTGATGGCGTCTATCTCTACGATGCGAAGAAAAACACCCTGGACACGATTGCGACCAGGGACATCAGGGCGATGACGGGTACGCAGGCATATGTAAAAGACGCATCAGTCAATCTTATCTATGTATCGGATGACTCAAAGGTCAACGCGGGCGGATATGACAAGCAAATGCTCGTAGGCGCCGACACTGGTTTCATCAGTGAAAATGTCTATCTCTTCTGCGCCTCGGAGGGTCTGGCTACAGTGGTGCGGGCTAATATCGACAGAGATGCGCTGGCAAAAGAATTGAAGCTGAGGCCGGAGCAGAAGATCATTCTCGCCCAATCAGTGGGATATCCGCAGAAGCAGTGAGCAGTGAGCAGAAAAAGAAAAAATAATTCCTTGCGGTTCTATCGCTACGCGAGGAACGGTGAGCGGAAAGAAGCGGCCTTATTTATCAAAAGTCCACCCCGGGCTGCGGCTCTATGCCTTTGCGGTAGGCATGGGTGAGTTCCCTGACCTCGCTCGCCGTATCGGCCAGCGAGATAACCTCCGGGGCTGCGTCGCGGCCCGTCAGAACGAGGTGCAGAAGTGGGGGCTTGCTGCGAACCAGATCGATCACCTGTTCCAGGTCCACCAGCTTGAGATGGACGGCGTTATTGATCTCATCGAGGACTATCAGGTCATATTTTCCTGAAGCGATCCGTTCTTTTGCCATAAGCAGGGCGCGTTGGGCGGCTTCGCGATGCTGGGGGTGCGAATAAGGGTTTCCCTGGATTCCGCAAAACCCCATGCCCGTAGCGGCTATTTCCACGTCGCAGTCCATTTTTTTTACCGCTTCCCATTCCCCGGTGAAGATATCGCCCTTCATGAACTGGAGCATGCAGACCTTCATGCCGTGGCCGCAGGCGCGGACGACCATGCCCAGGGCCGAGGAAGTCTTGCCTTTTCCATACCCGGTGAGAACGACCACGAGGCCGACCCTTTTCTCCGGTTGGAGAGTGGTGATTGGGATCTTAGGATTCAATCGGGTCAGTTTTCCTTCCTCATGCAGCATCAGCTTTGTCCTCCGTTCCGGATATTGGATAAGCGCTCAACGCGCAGCACAGTCGCATCCAACATCTAGTGTCCATTTTTTGGGAATCCGGCATCCAGTTACAAGATATGCACATGCGGGGACGAAATAAACTCTATTTTGAAACGAAAACGTTCAACTCCAGGCAAAATTTTCGCCCGCATCCGGGCTATATGTACATAATTGTTTCAATTCTGAATGCTTTTAGAAAAACCCAGGCGCCGCATACCGCCTCAACTAACTTGTAGTTATTGCTTTTCTTCTCAATTCAGAGGCCAATCGGCAGAGGAAACACGAAGCCGGCGCCCTGCAAAAAGTTTTCCGTCGCCATGTTTGGCATGAATGTTGTGACTATTTTATCATTATGAAGAAAAGGATAAGGGAAACGGTACTCAACGTTATATTCGAAACTTGCCGTGTCATCGGGCAGGCCCTGAAACTCGACCAGGCCCTGGACACTATTCTTGCGATCCTTTCATCGTCGCTTGCGATGAAGCGCGCAACGGTCACTCTCAAAGATGAAGAAACCGGGTACCTGGTCATCCGGGCGTCTCACGGCCTGACACAAGCCGAAAGAAAGCGGGGGGTCTATCGCCAGGACGAGGGAATAACCGGCCTGATTTTCCAGACCGCCGAAGCATACATAGTACCGGACATAAGCAAAGAGCCCCTGTTTTTGAACAAGACACGATCCAGGCACATTCAGAAGGAGTCAATAAGCTTCCTCGGTGTGCCCATTATGCTGCACGGCAAACCCATAGGGGTGCTCCATGTGGACAGGCTGTTCGGGGACGAAATCCCTTTCGATGAAGACATCCGGCTGCTGTCAATCATTGCGACCCTGATAGCGCAATTCGTAAGCCTGAACCTCCAGGTCAGGCTGCGCGAAATGAAGCTTCTGCAGGATTGTTCTTATACGGCCAAGAGCTCCTCAGAGACTCCGAACCGATTCTTCATGGTCGGGAAAAGCCCATCCATGGTGGTGGTGCAGCGTCAGATCGAAAAGGTTGCGCCGAGCAAGGCGTCGGTTCTTCTCCTCGGAGAGTCCGGAACGGGCAAAACCCTGGTTGCCAGAATCCTGCATGAGCTGAGCACAAGGTCCGGATCGCCGTTCGTGAAAATCAATTGCGCTTCCCTTCCCGAGAACCTGCTCGAGTCGGAGCTTTTCGGCTATGAAAAAGGGGCCTTCACAGGAGCGGTGAAATCGAAGGCAGGCAGGGTTGAGGAGGCCGATGGCGGGACCATATTTCTGGATGAAATCGGCGAACTCACTTTGCCGCTCCAGGCGAAGCTGCTTCGTTTCCTGCAGGAAAAAGAGTTCGAGAGGCTGGGCAGCGCCAGTACAAGGAAAGTCGATGTACGGGTCCTGGCGGCCACCAACAGGGACCTTGCCGCTGCAGTGGCGGAAGGCGCATTCCGGGAAGATCTTTACTACAGGCTGAACGTCTTCCCCATTCATGTTCCGCCCCTGAGGGAGAGAAAGCAAGACATCCCGGACCTTTTGCGCCACTTCGTTGAAAAGATATCTCAGGAGTACGGCCGTAATATCGCTCTATCGAAAACGGCAATGGCCACGCTGACACAATACGATTGGCCCGGAAACGTACGGGAGATGGAAAATCTGATAGAGCGTCTGGTTATCATGGCCGACGGTGATGAGATCGATTCAAGCCTGCTGCCTTCTTTCCTGAGCGAACAGGGCAGAGATCGGAGCCCCGAACAGCCCCTTTCGCGAATCGAGGAGATCGAACGCAAGGAAGTTCTGACGGCCCTGGAGCGCAACAAATGGAATCAGACCCGCACCGCAAAAGAACTCGGCATTACACTCAGGCAGATTTCGTACCGGGTCAGAAAATTCGGATTGGATGAGCTGTTGAGAAATTACAGGAGAGGCGCCTAAGATGCCCGGAATCCTGACTTCTGCCTCGGACGACCACATTTACTTGAAACTTGGCTCGACCCGAAAAAAGATAGCCGAGCGATACTTGCGGGTGGTACGCATTGCCCTTGACAACGGGATAGTTCCAAGGTGCGCATTTGAAGATATCACGCGGACACAACGATTTCCACCATGCTCTCATCAATTCATCGAGCGCATGGTTGTATGGCTGCGGGGGCGTCTGCGGCACTTTACAGGGTTTGGGCGAAAAAACGGGTGCCGCGTCAATAGAGGCGTTACTCGTCGAGCGTTCAGCCCTCATTTCGAGCTGCGCTCAGAGCAGTGATGGAGTTAAGCCTTAATCTCGAGGCCCCGCCGGTATTTTGATACTTTCAGGGTATATGCGCCGGTTCTTACTGCGGCCGGACCAATTCCCTGCTGTAATGAAAGCCGCCGTCGCGGGTGATCCACCCGTCGTCGAGGCGCTCGACGATCCAGCCGCTTTCCTTCTTGCCGCCGAAAGGAGCGCGAAGCGGAGTGAAAAAATAATCCGGATTGTCATAAACCATTCCGAAATTTTCACGAAAGAGCCTGAGATAATCCCCGGCGGCTGAGCCGAAGAAGGAAAGAAGAAAGCCGTACCTGGTCCCTATAAGCTCATGAACGGCCCTATCCGGATCGTCGAAAGGTTTGAGCAGAAGAAAAGGCCCGAACAGCTCCAGGTCCGGGATCGTCCAGTAGCTTTGAGCTTCGAGAATGACAGGGTGGACAGTCTCTGAATCTACTTTGCCGCAAAGCAAACGGGCCTGGGAACATCTCTGGATGGCCCTCTCGAGAATCAGCCGGGTTCGCTGGACTCGAATCGGGCCGATATTGGTGTCAGGGTCGAAAGGGTCTCCTACGCGCAGTTGCGCCGTCATCTCCAGCACTCTGTCACGTACTGCATCGTATAGTGACGTATGAATGAGGGCCTTCTTGAGGGTGGTGCAGTACTGGCCCCCGTTGATGAAGGCGCGGCGTACAATGAACCGGCTTGCTTTTTCGACATCGGCGTCCTGAAAAACAACAGCGGCAGGCATTCCGCCCGGGCCTGCGAAGAATAGCTTGTCAAAGGCCTCGCGGCGCCCGCTATATGCCTGTCCAACCTCGGAGCCTCCGGACATGAAAAGGACCCGCACGGCATGGTCTTTAACGCATTGGTCTCCGAATTCGCGATTGTCCATTCCGGCAACTGGATCAAGAGCGCGAACGGAATTACAGATTTCTGCCATAAGACCGGCCAAACGGGGAGTCTGAGATGAAAAACTGAAGCGCAGGCGATTTCCCGTAATAAGGGCGGCACCTCCAAGACGAGCCAGCATAACGGCATGCCCATCGTAAGGTAAAATAGCCGCAACTACACCATAGGGCCTCCCGTTTTCAATCCAGGGAATTTCTTCTTCCATGGTGCGAAGGTGGCGAACCGCCAAATCCACTTCCATCCCGGTGACACTTACCGGAAACCCGGCATCGGCGGCGGCGGCAGCCTGAAGGTCGGATTTTCTATTTTCCAGACGCTGCGCCAGCTCCAGGATCTGTTCGAAACGGTCTTCGGCCTCTTTCATCCGGTTTCCTCCACTGTATCAGACTTCGCCTTTTCCATCACAGACCGGGCACTTCATTTCCTTTTTGCCCTTGCACACGGAACACTTCTCCTTGGCCAGCCCGGAGAGCCATGGCGGAGATATATTCCCCTGTTTGCAACTAATACAATAAATTATCCCTCTACCCTTACACATCTCACACAACATATCCTCGCCTTCCCCGATAAACAGAATCTTTGCCCGATCGACTCGATCGCGTCATCACTTCTCCCCATCATAGCAACTCCGGCTCGAATCGTCATCTTCCTCATTGGTGCGGCGATTGTGAGCGGCCCCTATAAAAAGGTGCTGCACTTGCTTTCCCGTGGTTTTTGTGCCAGATTGTCTATGTTGGCATGCAATTGAGTCCGCATCACAAGAGATCGGAATTAAATCCGGACTTCAACTCCGGATGGACTTCTGAGGAGACCTTGATGCTTAAATCTGTAGGCTTAAAAAATTTGACTGTTTTCCCCAAGGCTTCCTTTCACTTCAGTCCACAGTTGAATGTAGTGATAGGAGAAAACAGTACAGGCAAGTCTCATCTTCTTAGAGTGGTGTATTCAGTGCTTGCAGTAAGCGCTGAGGAGGGACGGAAACCCAAAGCAGGCCCTCCTACCAAGACGGTGCTCCAAGTCCGGCTGGCAGACAAGCTATTAGCGGTGCTTAGGCCGGAATCACTGGGGCGGCTCGCCCGTCGAAAGCAGGGTCGAGAGCGTTGCGAAATGAATTTTGTGTTCGATGACCGAAAATTGGACATTGATTTCAATTTTGCCACGACGAGCAAGTCTGAGGTCGGTATAGAAAAGCTACCCAGGATTTGGCTGGAAAAATCTCCTGTATTTTTGCCTACCAGGGAGTTGCTGACCATTTTCCCCAACTTTGTTTCAGTCTATGACAACCACTATTTGGAGTTTGATGAAACCTGGCGTGACACATGCGTATTGCTGGGAGCACCGGCTTTGCGCGGCCCGAAAGAGAAGGTGGTTAGAAAACTGCTGTCTCCAATCGAAGAGGTAATGGACGGCAGGATCGACTTGGATAAGAACGGCCGGTTCTATCTCCGAATACCCGGCCAAGGCAGGATGGAGATGCCTCTCGTTGCAGAGGGGCTGAGTAAGCTTGCCATGATTGCACGGCTGATTTCCACAGGATCGCTTCTGGATAAAGGTTATCTATTCTGGGACGAACCGGAGGCTAATCTCAACCCAAAGTTGATCAAGAAGGTTGCATTTACTATTATGGAACTTTGCAAAAGTGGTATCCAAGTCTTCACCGCCACACATAGTCTATTTCTTTTGCGAGAGTTCGAAATCTTACTGCAGACGAAAGCATTTAGGAAAGTCTCCACCAAGTTTTTCGGGCTACGACTCGAGGAGGACGGCGTCGTTGTGAAGCAGGGCAAGGGAGTCGACGATATTGGGCCGATCACGTCTCTTGACGAGCAACTAGGTCAGTCCGACCGGTATTTGCATATGGAGTAGCCGCTATGCCTGCCATAAATGTAGACGGACTCACGTTTCAATTTCCGGCTGAATGGAAAGCCTCCAAATACGATGACTGGAGCTTCTATCGCAATCAATTTCAGAGTGTCTGCGGCGGCGCAAAGGCGATCGATGTGCTTGCTCTATCACCGGAACGATGCGCGTGGCTTATCGAAGTTAAGGATTACCGTGTCAACCCCCGCACAAAGCCTACAGAATTACCGGTAGAGGTGGCGTGCAAAGTTCGGGATACCCTGGCCGCGCTGCTTTGCGCTCGAGTGAATGCAAATGATTCAGGTGAGAAGGATTTCGCTGGGCAAGCACTGAAATCGAAATCTCTTGGAGTCGTATTGCACCTGGAACAACCGGCAAAGCACTCGATATTGTTTCCGCGTGCTATCGATCCAGCAACCGTGAAGCAGAAGTTGAAGCAGCTCCTCAAGGCCGTCGACGCACACCCGAGCGTGCTCGAAATGCGGCAGATGAGAGGTGTTCCATGGGCGGTAGTGTGAAGCCCACTGTTGAAGACCTGTTCTGAAATTTTTCCTGCTGTCCAGAAGCAACGTTACCGGCCCGTCGTTTACCATAAAGACTTCCATCATTGCGATGCGTATAAGAATGATTATCTTAAAAGATGAATTATCGGCCGTTTCCGGTCAAAGGAGAATAAATATGAGCAATGTTCATGAGAGCGAATGTTATTTCGACGGCAATAGAACTGTTTCCGGGGAGATGATCTGCCTTTCCGAGATCTGCATGATCTGTAAAGACGGAACATGGGAGAAAACCAACAAGATCAGCGTGCTTTAGCCGGCGTCATTTAGAAATTTTTCCTGCTGTCCAGAAGCAGGGTGACCGGCCCGTCGTTTACCAGAAAGACATCCATCATTTCCTGAAAGTGCCCTGTACCCACTTTCGGAGTAAATTTGAGAAGCTCTTTTACGTAAGATTCATAGAGGGCCTGGGCGATATCGGGCCGGGCAGCCGAGGCGTAGGAAGGTCTCCTGCCTTTGCGGCAGTCGCCATATAGAGTGAACTGCGATACGACGAGGACCTCCCCTTCGATGTCCAGAACCGAGAGATTCATTTTGTCTGCTCCATCGGGAAATATTCGAAGATAAACGGTCTTCTCGGCAAGATAGCGGGCGTCCTCCTCAGAGTCTGCGCTGCTGACCCCGAGCAGGACCAGCGCGCCCCTGCCGATCCGCGCAATTTCCACACCCCCTGTTTTGACGCTCGCCTCCAGGACGCGCTGGATTACCGCTCTCATCTATTCCAGCTCCGGCAACGGACCGGCGGCCGCATCGATGCCGTCTCCCATCGAGGCTTGAGGCCACCAGTAGTAATTGAACAATTCAGCGAAGTTGATGCCGCCGGACTCCTGATTGCTGTACTCCCGGTATATTTTCGCTCTGCCGTCCTTAAGGTGCTGGGAGCGGATGCCGTGCCTGATTGAGAGCGAGGCTTCGATAAAGGCCGCGAGCTTGTCGCAGGCCCGGATCACTTCGCCGTCAACGGGGGAGAAGCGCTCATGGTTGTAGCGCTCCATCTGCGGTCCGGGAATATCTTTTCTGACCGCATCGCCCTCCATTATCTTGTTTGAGAATTCGTCCTGGATAAAATAGAGCACCTCGTTGCGCATCGAGGAAGGAAGAAGCGGCAGGATGCGCTCCTCAAACTGCATTCTTTCATAATCTTTTATTATTTCCTCCAGCCCCTCAACCGAAGTTTTCACAGGCGAGACTATGTCCCGGGTCAGCACTTCGGGCAGATCGTGGAAAAGTCCGCTGAAAAAATTGTTATAGGTGCGTTTACGGCAGGCGCCCATTTCCACCGAACAAAAATAGGACATCATGGCCACTATCAGCATGTGTCCCAGGACTGAGGTTTTGGGTACGCGGGGCGAATGCGCCCACCTCTGCTGAAATCGAAGCTGTGCGCAAAGATCTATAAAGCCGAAGGATTTCTTTCGCAGCGCGAGTTTCTGCACGCCGATAAGGTCATAGTGGTCTTCTATCTGGTTTTCGATTTCCTCTTTGGTTTTATCTATTCCATAGACGAATGGGGCTATGTTGTAAATTATTTGGAATTCCCAGTTGGTCGCAAGATAATGGGCTGCTTTCAGTATCCTTTTTTCAAACCGGGCGTAATCGCTGTCAAAAAGATATTTTCTGAAATTCTCTGCGAAATCTCCCCCAAGACCCTTGATATCTTCATCTATCTTCTGGAGTACCAGCGTATTGATCTCCCGCCCTTTTTTGCTCATCAGTTTGTGAAAAACCGGGGCCTTGATGTCGGTCAGAATGACCCGGGGGAAGAATTCGAAAATCCCGCCTTCGATCAGTTTCAGCCAGTCGATCTGGGCGTGGCCTTCGGATTCTTCGAGCTTTCCGAGCACGTAGGCGAGAATCATTTTGTGCGCCTGTTTGTCCAGTTCGGTGAACTCGACCGGGCGAACGTGATCGTTCCACCTCTGGATGCTGGCCGCCTCATAAATCCTGTCAAGCAGACCTTTTGTGATCATAACCTTCCCCTTTTTCGGCTGCTTATATCATTGTATATCGAATTGTGATAGCCTGTTGAGGTGTACGGACAAGCAACTCAACCCGATCACAGGAGCGCAAGTTGAAATCGCGAAGAAACGGCATTCTGCTGCATATTACCTCACTGCCTTCCGAATTCGGCATAGGAGACCTGGGGAGGGGGGCCTACGCCTTCGCCGATTTTCTTGCAGATTCCAGCCAGACCTTATGGCAGGTGCTTCCTTTCAATCCCTCTTCTCCCACCTGCGGAAGCTCTCCATACTGCAGTTTTTCGGCCTTCGCGGGAAACCCTCTTCTGATTGCCCCGGACCTGCTCGTCAAGGATGGATATATTTCATTGAACGACCTCAACCGGGCCCCTTCTTTCGATGCGGCCAAAGTCGATTACGACAAGGTCGCCGCGTTCAAGGACCGAGTCCTGGGAATAGCTTATGAAAAATTCAGGCAAATGCCGGATGAAGGATGCAGGTATGAGAATTTCGTAAATGCCAACGCGCACTGGCTTGACGACTACGCCCTTTTCATGGGCCTCAAGGAGAGCTTCTCGGGCGCTCCCTGGAACGAATGGCCCCAGGAGATCAGGGACAGGACACAACCTGCGCTCAATGAATGGACGGAAAAACTCGCTGAAAAGATCAAACTGGAGAAATTCACTCAATTCCTTTTTTTTCGGCAATGGTCAGCCCTTAAGAGCTACTGCAACCAAAAGCAAATCCAGGTAATAGGCGACATCCCGATTTACGTGAGCTACGACAGCTCGGACGTTTGGACAAATTCCGAGTACTTTAAGCTCGACAGCGACAAAAGGCCTGCATTCGTCGCCGGAGTGCCTCCCGACTACTTCAGTGAAACCGGGCAGTTGTGGGGCAATCCCGTCTATTCCTGGGACAAGCTCAAGGAAACTTTCTATGCGTGGTGGATCAGCCGAATGGAGCACAACCTGAAATATCTGGACACGGTTCGGCTCGATCACTTCCGGGGGTTCGTCGCCTACTGGGAAGTGCCTGCGGCGGAAAAAACAGCCATAAACGGCAAATGGGTGGAAACTCCGGCCGCGGAGTTCTTCCATACGCTGCTGATGCGCTTTCCCTCGATTTCATTAATTGCCGAAGACCTCGGTGTTATCACTCCTGAGGTCAGGGAAATCATGAGCACCTACGCTTTCCCCGGAATGAAGATCTTGCTGTTTGCTTTTGGAGGCAGCCTGTCCACAAACCCCTACGTTCCCCATAATCATGTGAAGAACTGCGTCGTTTACACCGGCACGCACGACAACAATACGGTAAAAGGATGGTTTGAGCACGACGCCACTGAAAGCGAAAAAGAGAATCTTCTCGCATACTTCGGCCGCGAGTTCGACGAAAATACCATCGCGGGGCAACTGGTGCGGACTGCCATGATGTCTGTCGCCTCAACCGCGATAATCCCGATGCAGGACTTTCTCGGGCTTGGGGCTGAGGCCCGCATGAACACGCCCTCTGTCGCATTCGGCAACTGGGAATGGAGAGTCGCCGCCAAGCAGTTGACCCCTGAACTTTCCGGGAAGATCGCTGATTTGACAAGGGTTTACGGGAGGATATAGGAGGAGCGTTCACCGCAGACACTCGGACAAAAAGTTCTCACCACAGAGGCACAGAGGTCACAGAGAAAAACAGAACTTATATAAAAACCTTGTATCTCCCAAGTACTTGAAATTCTATAAACATTCCCCTATGCTTTGCTTTCCTCTGTGCCCTCTGTGTCTCTGTGGTGAACGTTTATCTTCCTGCCCGCCTTCCGGTTGATTTTGGATTCGATCCCTTCCCGGACGAACCCCTTGTGCTCTACCGATTGGTGAAAGACCTCCGGGCTATGCAGGAAAAACCTTGAGTCAGTTACCTCCGGCCAAGCCGGAGGCCCAGAAAACCATGGACCGCTCAAAGCGACTGTGGGTATTTGTTCGCTTCCGACACTATCCGCAAAGGAGATGACTACCGCACCCCCGTCATTCCGTGTTTGAGTGTTTTTGAGCCGGAATCCAGCGGGTTTTCGGGACTTATCACGCATGACCCAGTTAGCTCGAACAGCCAAGGGAAGCAGCCTGACGGTCTGGGCGTGCTTCAAGACTCTGGATTCCGGCTCTTGATCCCGGCTCAAGAGCGCCGCCGGGACTGCCGGAATGACGGCTCCCGCAAATGTCAAACTTTTGGGAGTCCACCGGCACAGCCGGAGGTTTACCCCGACCAACTAGAATCAGGGACAAAAGAGGCTATGAAAATAGGGTATGCGCGAGTCTCAAATGATGACCAAAACCCCGACTTGCAACTGACTGCTCTAAAGCAGGCAGGGTGCGGCAAAATATTTACCGACAAAGCCACCGGCACGAACGCCAAGCGGCCAGCGCTGGCAAAGTGCCTGAAGGCCCTCAAGGCTGGCGACGCGCTGACGGTCTGGAAACTTGACCGGCTGGGCCGGTCATTGCGTGACCTTATAACCCTGCTAGATGATCTGAAAGCGCAGGGCGTGGCCTTCCAGTCGCTGACGGAAGCTATCGACACGGAAACACCCACGGGCCGCGCCATGTGGCAAATGGTCGGCATTCTCGCGGAGCTTGAACGGTCGTTGATACAGGAGCGGACAAGGGCGGGCAGGGCGGCGGCTGTGGCTCGCGGGGTGCGGATGGGCCGCAAGCGGCTGCTATCCGCGCAACAGGTCGCCCACGCCCGCAAGCTGATAGAGCAGGGGGAAGGCCCTGACAATGTGGCTCAATCGCTCGGCGTCTCGCGGCGAACGCTTTACAGGCCCTTAAGCGCACTCCGCTTCTAACGGCTTCTATGCGACATCGGCAGTGTTTGTTTTTTTCTTTGGCCGTCCGCTCTGCTTGCCGTTTGTCCGCGAGGGGGCGGGTTTTCTGTCTCGTCGAGCGTGTGTGTCGAGGCTATTGAAGTCGGAAAGCGTAACGGGTTTACGATCGGGAAATTCAGCGATGAGGCGTAGCTTGCCGCCCATTGCTTCGACATAGGAACGCAGAGTTGAAAGCAAAAAATCACTGCGCTTTTCTATCCTCGAAACACCGTCTTGTGAGATGTGCAGCGTCTCGGCCATACGCTCTTGCGTAAGCTCGTGCGCCTTGCGCAAATCGCGCAGCGTCATTTCCTCTTCAATGAGGCGTTTTGCTTGCGCTTCGATCTCCTGTTGCTGATCGAGAGGAAGCCCTTTGATGACCTCATTCAATGTTCTCGTCATGTCACGACTCCTTCTCTTGCTGCGCCAGGTGCTCGTCAAACCGCTTGTCCGCCGTTGCAATCAATGAGCGGTAGAACCGTTTTTCACTTCCGCCGGATTTGTCACGGGCAACAAGAATGATGGCCTGTCTGTGAGTATCGAAGGCAAATGCCGCTCGCCACACACCGTCAGCGGCGTCAAAGCGTAACTCTTTCATGTTAGCGTGCTTAGAATCCTTCAGCATGTCCACATGAGGCCGCCCAAGCTGGGGCCCGAAAGATTCGAGTAGCCGCGCCTTAGCGAGCAACGCCGTTTGCACGTCACGCCGGAATGCTGAAAATTCGGCGTCAAACGCCTCATGAAAGAGAACAACCCAGCTCATTGAAGAAGTTTAGCACCTTTCAATATGCATTCAAAGACATATTTTTTCCGAAGGCCAGTTTTTCCCAGTCTTCCATCATTTCGTCCAATGTTTGCCTCTCCGGACACCACGCGAAGCCGCGCCCTGTCTCGGTGGTGTTTTCTGCCAGGCGACAAAAGCCTTTTTGTCCAGTTACCGGCGATAGGTCGGCCCGCTCTGTAAGGCGTGGGGCGGGGCGGTTTTCAGAATAGGGACAATTTACAACACTGTACGTAATAAAAGCGAGGTGTTCTAGTTATGATAGGGTCTTAGGGGGAGTCTGTTTCCAGCTATTGGATTCGTCATATCTATCTGATTTTCCATCTCGGCAGACTCTTTTATCTTTTCTCAGTAATCAGTATATCCGATGGGAATCTTTCTGTGCTAGAGTTATTTTGCCCGCCCCGAGGATAGGGCAACACTGGGGAGCGAGCCGAGCCGCCTCTGGTCATGGACAGGTCAGGGAGAGCGTCGAGATTCCGAGGGGCAGGCCCTTTTTGGCTTTGCCCTTCTTTTATTCTGCCCCTCTTGAGTTCCCCAAAGCGATAAACCCAAAGGTGAAGCCGGTTACGGACCGCTCCGCGCCGGTACGATTTCTTGTATTCTCTGTTTTTATTCGTTGACCGGACGATTAAAATGCGGATAGATATGAGTAGTGAGGGAACAAGAAATGAAAACGGTCAAAATCGTTTACTGGCAAGAAATAGATGGTATGTGGGTGGGCCACCTCGAAGCGTACCCGGATTATATGACCCAGGGTCAATCCCTTGATGAGCTGAAAGAAAACCTCAAAGACATCCTCGGCGATCTGGAGAGCAAGCAGATTCCGCTCGTGCGAACTCATGAAGACATGGCGGTCTGATGAATAGAAAAGACCTCGTTAGAACCCTTGAAGAGCGGGGTTGTACTCTGATTCGGCATGGCAGCAGACACGATTGGTATCAAAACCCGGTAACCCATATTTGCCAACCCATACCCCGCCATCGAGAAATTAACGAGCGTCTCGCAAAACACATAATCAAAATGCTCTCCGATTGAGATGCCTTGACGCATTCATCCTTCTGCCTGTCCGCGCGACGCAATATGGATTTAATTATACTTATTTGACTTATTGTCTGTTTCGCGGCTTCGCGTGAAAACTACAAACGCCTCGCGGAGCGTGGAGTTAATGGCTACGCAGGATCTCACGCGAAGCCTGATCATAGACAGGTCAGGGAGAGACGCGAAGACATAAGAGTAACGTGGTGCCAGGCTCTTCGAGCAGAAGCTCCTCGTTAGTGAGCTTTACCTGGCAGCCGGTTCCTAGGGTGGAGAGTCTTTTTCCGTTCATCCTTTCCACACCAGGGCCCGAGCGGCGGTCTGGGCGAGTTGCACCAGCCAGTAGGGGAAAAAACCGCCTGACACAATCACTGCCGCCGATACCCCCGCAAGCAGCTTCTTGGGCAAAGACACGCCGATGGGCGGAAGCGGTTCGGCTGGTTCGAGCAGGTAGGCGGCCTTGATCACCAGCAGGTAATAATAGAGCGATACAACCACGTTTATCATTGCGATGATAACCAGCGCTATATAACCTTTTTGAATGGCCGCCACAAAAACGAGGAATTTTCCCGCAAACCCTATTGTCGGGGGAATGCCGGCGAGGCTGAAAAGCGACACCATAAGGGCCAGGGCAAGGATCGGGGAGCGCCGGTGAAGCCCCGCCAGTTCTTTTATCTGCAGGTTGCGGCCGTCGGAAGCAAGTTCCACAATCACCATAAAGGCGGTGAATTCCATTACCAACAGAGCAAGCGCATAGAATATGGCGCCTGAATACCCCGCCGGACTTAAAACCAGTATCCCGAGGAGCACATAGCCGGAATGCGCTATCGTCGAAAACGCGAGCAGCCTCTTGAGGTCTTTTTGCACGATGGCCGCAAGGTTCCCCAGGGTCATCGAGACAACGGACAGGACCACCAGTGCGTGAACGAGGTAAACGCTGCCCTGTCCCGCAAAGGCCAACACCCGCAGAATAACGGCAATGGCGGCGACTTTGGAGGCCGTAGCGATGTAGGCTGCGACCTGGTTCGAAGCCCCCTGGTATGTATCGGGCGCCCAGAAATGAAAAGGAAATATCGCCAGTTTGAAGAAAAACCCGCCAAGGGTAAACAGCAAACCGATTACTACGCCCGGCCGGTTGATTATCCCCGGCAGCACCACGGCCATATCGGTAAGGTAGGTTGTACCGGAGGTGGAATATAGAAGCGCCATTCCCAAAAGCATCACTGCCGAGGCGAAGGTCCCCACGAGGAAATATTTTATTCCGGCTTCCAGCCCGAGACTCTGGTTTTTCCTCAGCGCAACCAGGATGTAAAGCGAGTAGCTGGAGACCTCGAGCGAAATGTAGATGGAGAGCAAATGATCGGCGCTTACCAGCAGCATCAGCGCCAGTGTGCAG